>Ga0207663_10001448_pt1 | contig 11039 bp, 9 predicted proteins | sample LARL53metaG_FD_184346 | JGI IMG/M metagenome (GOLD analysis project Ga0207663, IMG submission 184346) | Corn, switchgrass and miscanthus rhizosphere microbial communities from Kellogg Biological Station, Michigan, USA - LAR L5-3 metaG... | ecosystem: Host-associated > Plants > Roots >...
CCACCGCGCGGTCGCCGCCTTGTGTCACCGCTTGGATGGTTTGCCGCTGGCGATCGAGTTGGCAGCGGGACGGCTCAGATCGTTGTCACCGGCGCAGATTCTGTCGAAACTCGCCGACCGGTATGCGGTGCTGACCGGCGGTGAACGGGGGCGCCCCGATCGACAGCAGACGCTGCGGGCGTCCATCGAGTGGAGCTACCAGTTGTGCACCCCGCAGGAACAGCGGCTATGGGCTCGGTTGTGCGTATTCGCCGGAAGCTTCGAGTTGGATGCGGTTGAGGCAGTATGCACCAGCGATATCGCCGGCGACGAGATTGTGGATCTGATGTCGGGTCTGGTCGACAAATCGATCGTCGTTCGTCACGAGCGGGGAACGGTCGCGCAGTATCGGCTGTTGGAATCCATCCGTGAATTCGGGTTGGAGCGCCTGAATGAGGACGGTGACGGACCAGCGCTCAGGATGCGCCATCTGCAGTGGTATGCGGCACTTATTCACACCGCGAAGGCGGAGTGGATCAGTGAGCGCCAGGTGTATTGGTTGGCGCGGCTGGCTGCAGAAAGTGCAAACATGCGTTCCGCGCTCGACTTCTGCCTGAACGAACACGGCGAGCCCGATGCGGTCATGGAGATCGTGGTCGGCATTCCGCTCGGGTATTTCTGGGCGCGCGGCAAGCTCGGCGAAGCGCGGCACTGGCTCGATGTAGCGCTTGCACGGTCGAGTCGGGTCACGGTTCTGCGCGCGCGCGCAATTCTGCTCAACAGCGTCCTGGCGATGGTCGGAGGTGAGTTCGCAACCGGCAGCCAACTACTCGACGAGGCTCGCGGACTGATTCAACACGTGAGCGATCCGATGGTGCTGACCCAGCTGCATCATGTCGCCGCCCACTCGGCACATTACGCCGGCGACCTACCCGGGGCGGTTTCCGAACTCGAGCAGGCGTTAGCCATGCCCGCAAGCAGGACAGACCTGGACCGTTATCTCGATATTTTGCAGTCGCTTGCCTTCTTCGCATCCATGGCGGCCCAGCACGAGCGGTCAAAGGCGTGCTACGAGGAAATTATTCAGCTGACCGGGCCGCGCGGGGAATCTTTGCACCGCGCGAACGCGCTGATGGCTTTGGGCTTGGATGCGTGGCGCAGGGGCGACGCTGTTCACGCCGTGGAGCTTCAGCGCTCCAGTCTCGAGATCAAACTCGGGCTCGACGACCGGCTGGGAACCGCTCTGGGTTTGGAAGCCCTAGCGTGGGGGGTTGGCGCGCTGGGTCAGCACAAGCGTGCAGCCCACATGCTGGGCACGGCAGACGTGCTGTGGGACTCGACCGGCGCCTCGATCGCGACCCTGATGCCGGAGTTGGTTTGTGAGCACGATAATTCCGTGGCCGCCGCCCGAGCCGCGCTCGGCGATCAAGCGTATGCGGCCGCGTTTCGGCGTGGACGGCAGATGCCGCTCTCCCAGGCGTTGAACGACGCCGAACACACAAGGCGCTCAACCAGATCGCGACAGGTGGACGCCGGCGGTGCGGGCTCGTTGACATCGCGTGAGGAGGAAATCGCTGGACTGCTCGCGCAAGGCCTGAGTAACAAGGCCATCGCTAAATCTCTGGTCATCGCCCAGCGAACAGCCGAGACCCACGTCGCGAACGTATTGATCAAACTGGGGCTCACGTCCCGCAGCCAAGTCGCAGCGTGGGTCGCCGAACAACGAGGAATCGATCCCTCGGTGTAGCGACATACGGGCCTAGGCGGAGGTGGTCGGCTACTGCCAGGCCGCGATCGGAGCAACGTCATTTGAGGGCCAGACCGGGCGGACTGTGCGCCGCGTCCTTGCCGCGCCAGGCTGCGGATGGCTACCCAGCCGATGCGCGCGGGCGGGTGGAGCCGATGCGGCCTGTTTATCCAGACGATGGCATGCCGTTGGCCTGCCCCTGTGGGTACGTGTCATCTATCGGGAGGTATGCGTGGTGGTCGAATTCGGAATCGTCCGCGCCGGCCGCAGAGCCGCCAAGCTCGAAAGTGCCGTGCGAGCCACCGGATTCGGCGTGCGTTCCGTCTGGCAGTGTTATGGCCATGTGGCCGTCGTTCGGCGCGGCGCCGTGGTTGTACCACCCGACCCGCAGTGTTCCGGGCGGTCCATCGCCCATGACGAATCCCCTGGAGCCCAACCACTGCGGAGCGGTCTGGGTCGACATGAAGCTACTGCGGGGGTCCTGACCGAGGGTGACATTGATCAACTGCGATGCGGCGCCCGAGCAGTCATTCCGATTGGCCTGGCTGTACGGCGTCCCGACGAATGACTCAGCGAAGTGCAGCGCCCAGGCCTCCCGCTGGTTCTGGGGAGCGGGAGCGAAGTCCCAGTTGCCGGGCTCGGCGACGGCGATCGGCGCGTCCGCCGGCGATTGCAGCGCGGTGTCGACGAGGACGGCTTGCTCCGGAGGCGGAGCAAGCGGCGCGTCCGCGGGCTCGGGTGCGGCCGGCTCGGGAACGGCGATCGGCGCATCCGCGGGCGCCGGCGATTGCAGCGCGGTGTCGACGAGGGCGGCTTGCTCCGGAGGCGGAGCAAGCGGCGCGTCCAACGCCGGGATCGGTGCTGGCGGCGGGGCATCGGACGGCGGCGCGGCGACGTCGTTCAGCTCGGGGTTGTCGAGCGGCCCGTCCGCGGGCGGCGTCGGGGCGGCGTTCAGCTCGGGGTTGTCGAGCGGCGCGTCGGCGGGAGCGGGCGCGAACTCCGGGTCGGCGGGCTCGTTGACGGCGATCGGCGCGTCCGCGGGCTCGGGTGCGGCCGGCTCGGGAACGGCGATCGGCGCGTCCGCGGGCGCCGGCGATTGCAGCGCGGTGTCGACGAGGGCGGCTTGCTCCGGAGGCGGAGCAAGCGGCGCGTCCAACGCCGGGATCGGTGCTGGCGGCGGGGCATCCGGCGGCGTCGTGGCGACGCCGTTCAGCTCGGGGTTGTCGAGCGGCGCGTCGGCGGGAGCGGGCGCACCCGAAGGGACATTGCGTGGCGTGGCACCCGAGAGCGGGCCGCCGCACACCGGCCAGGCACCACGGCCTTGCTGCGCGAGCACGCGCTCAGCGACAGCGATTTGCTGCTCTTTGGTGGCCAGATGCGCCGCGGGCGCGTACTGGCCGCCGCCGCTGGCGATCCACGTGCCGGGCATGAACTGCAGTCCGCCCTGGTAGCCGTTACCGGTGTTGATGGCCCAGTTGCCGCCGGACTCGCAGCGCGCTACCTGGTCCCATTCGGCGTCGCTGGCCGCGCTGGCTTGGCCCGCCAGCGTCAGGCCGCTGCCACCGAGGACCGCGCCGGTAAAGGCGATCTTGGCGACAGTGACCGCAGATGTTTTGGGCTTGCGATGCCGTCCACTCATGAGTGTGCGTCGTCCTCTCTGTGCCGACAGCTGGGTGCTTGTTCCTCGCCGGTATCGGTCGGTTTCGCGCCAACCCGGCCGATCTGGGGTGCACCGAGCAGAATCTCGGAGGCTGTGGTCCGGCCTCCCTCTAGCAGCAGCATTTCTTCGTCAACGATCCGAACGGGCGGGTGGTGTGCTCCGCGGGTGCTGCCAATACCGTGAACTCTTTCTGATCGCCGAAAACCCAAGCGAGACAACGTCATACCGTTGCGGTATGGCGTTGCCAAGATGAAGCGCGAGAGCCGCTATCGCCGCGCGCGTCAGAATCGGCTTAGAGACCAGCCACTCGTCCACACACTCACTCAGGAGCTGGCCGTCCTTGCAAACGACCTCATAACCGAGCACGCCGGCAGCAATTAGGGCCCACGCCTGTCTCGCATTCATCGCTTGAGCCCAGCTGAAAAACGCACTGCTGGTGGTGTTCATGGTGATCGTGCCTCCTGCCGGTTAGTTGTCGTTGGTTTGCGGGGAGTAGGTCGGGGGTCTGCTCGATCTACTTCTTCTTCGGCTTCATGCTCGGCGAACTGGTCGGCGCCGTCGTCCGGAGCGTCTTCGAAGTCCCAGTCGTGGTAGAGGGAGGCGTCGATCGCGTTGCAGAGTTTGTTGCCGATGCCGGTGATGGCGGCGGCGAGGGCGGCGTCGATGCGTGCGATTAGGAATGTCATGCGGTCATCGCCTCCGCGCGGAATGTGTTCCGCTCGATGCGGATTGCAGCGAGTTCGCGGCGCAGTTGGTTGTTGTCGGCGTTGATAAGGGCGAGCGCGAGCGTGAGTTCGTCGACGCGGATCTGCAGCGCAGTGTTTTCAGTGCGGACCTGTTCTATGGAGAGCGGCGCGGTGCCCCGCCATGCTGCTTGAGTCGCGGCCTCGCGGTTGGAAGTAGGTGGCCCGTGCCGGGGCCCGGTGGGGGGTGGGGCCGCGCCGGCACGGGCCACTTCCTCGAATCCAGACGAGGAAGTCGGGTGGTTGGTCATGACGCCGCCGCCTGCGCGCGCTCGTCCCGCAATGCCTCGATGTCGGCGACTGTCGACCCAGGTGACACCAGTGGAAGGTGCGGCCATGATGGGAGTCCTTTCGGGGATGGTGAGGAAATCGGACAGGGTTCGATCTATTTCTTCAGGAAGTCGAGAAGGGCGGGGTTCACCACGTCGGGGTGAGTCCAGGCGATGTTGTGCGGTCCGCCCTTGACGGTGACGAAGGTGAGGTCCTCGATGAGACCGGGGAGTCGCTTGGCCGTGTTGGGGTAGGGCAGGATGCGGTCGGCGTCGCCGTGGATGAGCAGCACCGGCACGTCGATCATGGGGAGGTCGTCGCGGAAGTCGGTCAGCCAGGTGTCGACGCAGGCGTGAGCGGCGTGGGCGGAGGCGGCGACGGCGACATTGAAGCTGTTTTGCCACGCTTGGTCGCTGACCCTGGTGCCGGCGAGAACGTCGAAGTTGTAGAAGTTGTCGAGGAAGTTCTTGAAGTAAGCAGGTCGGTCAGCGATGACCGCGGCCTTGATGTCGTCGAAGACTGACTGCTCGACACCGTCGGGGTTGCCGTCGGTCTTGAGCAGAAACGGGGGAATGGCGCCCATCAGGACGGCCTTGCTGACTCGGGATGAGCCATAGGTGCTTAGGTAGCGGGTCACTTCGCCGGTGCCCATCGAGAACCCGACCAAGACGCACCGTGTGAGTTCGAGGTGCTCGAGAACCGCGGCGAGGTCCTCGGCGAAGGTGTCGTAGTCGTAGCCGACGGTGGGCTGGCTCGACTGGCCAAAGCCGCGGCGGTCATAGGTGATGACGCGGTATCCGGCTTGCAGCAGGACACGTTCCTGCCTCTCCCAGGAGTGTCCGTTCAGTGGGTATCCGTGGATCAGGACGACCGGCTGCCCGGTGCCGTGATCCTCGTAGTAGATGTCGATGTCGTCGGTGTTTTCTTGGCCAACGGTGATCGTGGACATATGGGCCCTTTCCGGTCCATGTGACGAGCGGTCTCGTCTTTGGCTCGCAGAACTCATTGCGGTGATCTGTTCAGCAGACATCGGTCAGGGCGCATGCGGCACCGAAGAACTACTTAGTGCACTACGTAGGTTTGCGTATCGAACAAGCTGCCGCTGGCCGAACCCTGCGTGTGCGGTATGCGGTGTACGCGTCCGCGGGCTGACTCATGGGACGTCGGCGACGGCACGTGACGGCTGACGGGTGACCGACCCCTTCCCAGGCCAGTACATAGGTCACCGATATAGTCGCGGGTAGGACGAGTAACTAGGCCGGGTCGGCATATGTGAGCAAAGTCGCTATGCAGATTCTGTCGATCTCGACTTCCTGGCCGCCTGTGTGTTGGGCAAACGCAACGGTGACGACTGCTAGTTGATGCGCCTGCTGACAATGTTCGAGGCTCAATTCCCCACTCCCGGGCCGAGCCAGGCGGGCAAGACACGTGGCCTGGCCGCCTTCAGCGAAAGGCATTTGAGTCCGACTCTGGTCAGCGAAAGCTGTTTCTACCAAATATTTTCTGCTCAATGATGTGTCCCTCAACGTGCCGGGATGGTTTCGCCGAACCTGGACTTCGAGCTGGCGCACGCAGAATGGTGCGGCCCGCGGTGGCGTCAGCAGACCACGCGACATCTCGGGCAGGCCCCTGCGTTTGGCACGTTCGCCTCGGCCGAAACGCCAAAGCGGTCCAGCCATCTTTGGGGCGACCCTCACTTCATCACCCGGACAGCGGCATGGCCAACGTCAAAACGGTAAACGCACATCTACATCGACGACCTATGTAGATGTGCGGTACAGTAGCCGCCGGACTCGGAACTTGAGTTCCGTCGCGGGTGCGGCCCACGACGGCGGTCCCGATCGCGGTGCGGCGTGTGGCCGACGGCGTTCGGTAGGCCGGTGGCCGGCAGGTAAGGAGACACAGGGTGTTTCGACTGTTCAGGAAGGGGTGGATCCCGCTACTTCTCGTCGTCGTCGTCGCGATCGGCGCGTATGCGGTCGTACGGATCCGCGACAGTTTCGGCGTCGAGGCCACCGCAGCAGCTGCCGACGGGACTGGCGACCAGACGAAACCCTTCAACCCCAAACACATCACATATGAAATAACGGGGCCGCCAGGGGGCATCGTCGACGTCGACTATCTGGACGCAGACGGGCAGCCCCAGCGTGTCGATGCCGCCCCGCTGCCGTGGACCTACACCGTGGTGACGACGCTGCCGTCGATGTCGGCCAACATCGTTGCCCAAGGCAACACCGACATGAACGCAATCCGGTGTCGCGTCATCGTCGACGGTCAAGTACGCGATGACCGCAAGAGCGACGAATACCAACCATTCATCTACTGCTTGGTGAAATCAGTATGAGCAACCCACATTCAAAGCCCGCTCGCCCCACCATTCCACGACTCGTTCGCATTCTTGCGATACCGATCATTCTGTTCTGGCTGCTGGTCGCCGTCGCGCTCAGCATGATCTCGCCACCACTCGAAGAAGTGGCCACCCAACACGCGGTGTCGATGACGCCTCAATCAGCGCCGGCGTTCAAGGCCATGATGCACATCGGTCAGGTATTCCATGAGTTCGATTCGGACTCGTCGGCGATGGTCGTTTTGGAGGGACAAGACAAACTCGGCGACAGCGCACACGAGTTCTACAACCACATCGTCAGTCAGCTGCGAGCAGACACCGCGCACGTCCAGAGTCTGCAGGACTTCTGGAGTGACCCACTGACCGCTGCCGGGTCGCAGAGCCCCGACGGCAAGGCCGCCTACGTGCAGGTATTCCTCGTCGGCAATCAAGGCACGACGCCCAGCATCGAGTCCGTGACCGCTGTGCGGAAAATCGTCGACCAGACACCCGCACCACCTGGCGTCAAGGCATACGTGGCGGGCAATACCGCGGTCGTCGCCGATACGAATACCGAGGGCCGCAAGAGCCTGGCCACGATGGCCCTGGTCTCGATCGGCGTCATCTTCGTGATGTTGTTGCTGGTTTACCGCTCCATCGTGACGACGATCCTGTGTCTGGTCATCGTTGGCATCGAACTCTTTGCCGCCCAAGGTGTCACGGCCACCCTGGGCAATCTGAACATCATCGGCCTCACGCCATATGCCACCAGCATGATCACCATGCTCGCCATCGCCGCGGCAACGGACTACGTCATATTCCTGTTGGGGCGCTATCACGAAGCCCGCTCCATCGGCCAGGATCGCGAACTGGCCTTCTACACGGCCTATCGAGGTGTGTCGCACGTCATCCTGGGTTCAGGCCTGACCATCGCGGGCGCCTGCCTGTGCCTGACGGCAACCCGGCTGCCCTATTTCCAGACCATGGGATTGCCATGTGCGATCGCCCTACTGGTCATCGTGTTCGCGGCGCTGACGCTGGCCCCGGCGATCCTCGTCATCGGGTCCAAGTTCGGCCTGTTTGATCCGAAACGCGAACTCTCAACGCGTGGCTGGCGCAAAGTCGGCACCGTCGTGGTGCGCTGGCCAAAGCCCATCATCGTCGTGACCTGTGCAATCGCGATCATCGGCTTCATCAGCCTGTTGACCTATGTCCCGCAGTACAACGATCAGAAGTACACCCCGGCCGACATGCCCGCGAACATCGCGTATGCGGCGGCCGACCGGCATTTCACCCAGGCACGGATGAACCCCGAATTGCTCATGGTCGAAGCCGACCACGATCTGCGCAACCCTTCTGACATGCTCGTCATCGACAGGATCGCCAAGAGCATCTTCCACCTGCGCGGTATCGAGAGAGTGCAGACCATCACCAGGCCCCTGGGGGCGCCGATCGAACACAGTTCCATCCCATTCCAGATCGCCATGCAGAACTCCGCCACACTCCAGACGGCCAAGATTCAGAACGACAACACGGCTCAAATGCTTGAGCAGGCCGACGAGTTGACCAAGACCATCGCCAACATGGAACACATGTACAGCGTTCTGCAACAGGTCACCAGCACCACACACGACTTGGTTGGCGCCACGAAGCAAATCCAGACCGACACCAACGAGCTCAGAGATCACATCGCGGACTTCGACGACTTCTTCCGGCCCCTGCGCAACTACTTCTACTGGGAGCCGCACTGCTTCGACATCCCGGTCTGCTGGTCCATCAAGTCGGTCTTCGACACACTTGATGGCGTCGACAAAGTGACCGACGACCTTGGCGCCGTGGTCAACTCCACGGAGAGGTTGGATGCGCTCATGCCGCAAATGCTGGCGACTCTCCCGCCGACCATCGCGTCGATGAAGACGATGCGTGACTTCATGGTGGCGTCGCACAGCACGATGGCCGGTATCCAGGCCCACATGCAAGAGGCCGCCCAGGGATCGACGCTCATGGGCCAGTACTTCGACGAAGCCAAGAACGACGACTCCTTCTACCTACCACCGGAAGTCTTCCAGAACCCCGACTTCCAACGCGGCCTGAAAATGTTCGTCTCCCCGGACGGTAAAGCTGTGCGGTTCATCATCACCCACCAAGGAGACCCCGCCTCGGTGGAAGGCATCCAGCACGTTGCCGGCATTAAAGACGCCGTCGCTGACGCCATCAAGGGAACTCCGCTGGAAAGCTCGAAGGTCTCGCTGGCCGGCACCGGATCGATGTACAGCGACATGCAGCAAGGCGTCATCATCGACCTATTGATCGCCGGAATCTCCGCGCTCATCCTGATTTTCGCGATCATGCTCGTCATCACACGCAGCGTGGTCGCCGCACTGGTGATCGTGGGGACCGTGGCCGCGTCACTGGGCACCGCATGCGGTCTGTCCGTACTCATCTGGCAGGACATCGCCGGATTCGGCGTTCAATGGATCGTGCTACCCCTGTCGGTCGTGATCCTGCTGGCGGTGGGCTCGGACTACAACCTGCTCGTGGTGTCCAGGCTCAAAGAAGAGATCCACGCCGGCCTGAACACCGGAATCATCCGCGGCATGGGCGCTACCGGCCGCGTCGTCACCGCAGCCGGCTTGGTCTTCGCCTTCACCATGGCATCGATGATCGTCAGTAACCTGCGCGTGGTCGGCCAGTTGGGCACCACCATCGGGTTGGGTCTGCTGGTCGACACGCTCATTGTGCGGTCGTTCATGACGCCGTCGATCGCCGCCGCGCTCGGACGATGGTTCTGGTGGCCGCTGAACACCTTCCGTATCCCGGGCAACGCTGCCCCCGAGCCAGAGCCAGAGGCCGCCACCATGCCACTACCGCGGTCGACGACGGCTGACACGCATTGACAAGCCATCGACGGACACTGTGTAACGCATCGGAGCGAGGCATATGAGAGAACCTGAATCGAAACTGCGCCAACGCAGCGTTGGGCGACTGGACCGGTCACGCGATCCCGCGATCCTGAACGCCGCTTTAGCCGCACTTACCGAGAACGGTTATGACGCCACCAACATGGACGATATCGCCGCGCGCGCCGGTGTTGGCAAGGCCGCTATCTATCGGCGATGGTCTTCGAAAGCGGCATTGATCACCGACACACTCATCTACTGGCGGCCCGATTTGGTCACCAACGATGCCCCGGGCACCGGCAGCCTCGCCGGTGATCTCGACGAAGTCGTCGAACGCGTGGGGCGCAACGAGAATGACTTGATCACTACCGACCTGGTGCTGCGTGTCGCCCTCGAAGCCGTCCGCGACCCCGAACTCGCCTCCGCCCTCGATGGTCTGATGCTGTCAAGGGGAAAGCGGCTGTTCTCCACGATTCTGGCGCAGGCGGCGGCCCGCGGTGAAATATCCGCCGACCGCGACTGGTCGCTGGTCGCCGACGTGGTGCTGGCAATGGGCCTGCTGGAGGTCGTCAGAGGGCAATCCGTAGACGCCAAATTCGTGCGACACGTCATAGACACACTGGTCCTGCCCGCGGTGCAGACGCCGCCAACCGAGGCGCCCAACCACTGAAGCCGAAGTAAGCGGCCGATGGACAAAGCACCCTGGCGCGACTGATTGGCAGCGACACCGCGGCCCACTGATAGTGCAACAGTGCTGTGGGCGCTGAGAACCTTTGCGCAGGAACGTGTCTCGCGGCAGCAATGATTGCGGAACGCCGGCGACTTCGACAACACATGGCGGCATCCTCGTCACCTGTGGTCATTGACTCCTCAACAGGTCGGCGATTTCGTAGACACGGTGATTGCGCTCACCGACCAGATGCGCGCGGCGCTGACGGCGAAAGCATCGCTGATGGCCCCAGCGCTGACCCTTACTGCGGTGGCTGACGTTCGACGATCAGCACTGTCGGCCAGCCGCTCGAGCGGCGCCAGAGCCTGGATCAGCGCGTCCAGCTCAGCCTGGCTGAGCCGGCTCAGCAGCGTGACCGCGTTGGCCTGGTGGTTTGCCAGCGACTCACGCAATACCGCGAGGCCCTTGCGCGTGAGTTCGACGAATACCAACCGCAGATCGGCTGTGTCGCGCGACCGCTTCACCAGCCCCAGCGTTGCCAGCCGACGGATCGCCCCGGTAATGGCGGGAGCGCCCACTCGCTCAACCACCGATAATTTCGACGTCCGAATGGGGCCCTGGTCTCGCAGGGTCAATAGAATAGACAGCTGTGCCACAGTCAAATCGCCGATGGCGAGCCGACTTCTGTCACGGCGGTGCGCTCGAAGATTGAGCGCCATCAGGACGCGATGCAGTGCCTCCGCC
>Ga0207663_10001449_pt1 | contig 11039 bp, 10 predicted proteins | sample LARL53metaG_FD_184346 | JGI IMG/M metagenome (GOLD analysis project Ga0207663, IMG submission 184346) | Corn, switchgrass and miscanthus rhizosphere microbial communities from Kellogg Biological Station, Michigan, USA - LAR L5-3 metaG... | ecosystem: Host-associated > Plants > Roots >...
GAATTACCCAGGCTTATCCCTCTTGTTGTTGAATCATTACGGCAGGAGGAAACAGGAGGAAACAGGAGTATGCAGGATATTGGTAGGCAGATTTTAGTAGTACAGGATAGTCCAGGATTGTTTTTTGGATCAAACGCTCAAAGAACCATATATCCTGTCCTCGTAATAGTGAAGAACAGTCCGTTTACCAGCTCAGAAATTGATTTAGCAAAACAGAGGATTGCCAGAGACAATGCCAAAGTCATCATAATGCCTGGTGGATACGTCCAGCCTCCTTACGACAGGCTGCTGTCAACCGATATTAATGGTAGGAATAACACCAATAATATTAATAATAATAATAATAATAATCAACAACAACGACCACTAACCTCCCGGGTAAATTATGATCCGCAACAACAAACAACTCTTTTTGGATTGAAACCACCCACGGACGACTCTCCGTTCTATTTTGCAAGAGAGCAAATCCCAAACCAGATGAAACTGCTCTTGGAAACGGTAGTAGGAGTGTCTATAGTCCTATCTTTACTGCTGATATACTATTCTAGAATACGTAGAATTCAATTGACCACCTCTGCATCAAGAAAATTTCATCTCTCCTTTGTCGTATTGATAGGGTTTGGCTTTATATTTTTAGAAATAACCTTTATTCAAAAATTCCTATTACTGCTTGGAACCCCTATAATGGCCTTGACGGTCATACTATTTTCCATCCTACTGAGCAGTGGAATAGGCGCGTACCTGAGCGGAAGACTGTTTAGTAAAAATCCCTACAAAGCGGTCTTGATATCCATACCGGTTCTAGCTACGATACTATTGATTTACTATAACTTCCTCTCAGCTATCATAGACAGGGGTATCATTTTGGAGTTGTATCAAAGAATTGCACTAACTTTTGTGCTCTTGTCGCCCGCCGGTCTGTTGATGGGATTTCAATTTCCATCCATAACTAGAATGGCTTCCTCCTCCTCTTCCTCTTCCTCTTCCTCTCTCGCTATGCACTCATCACAAAAGCAAAAGAGTACTACTACAACCGCTGCTACCACCACCACCCTCACTACCACCGCTGCTAATGATGATGTCACTCTGCTGTGGGGCGTAAACGTGATTGCATCAGTGGTAGGAACCGTATTGACTGCAATATCGTCTATGGTCATAGGCTTTAATGGAAACCTGTTGGTCGGATTGGGAGTATATCTAGTAGCTTTAACGTTAGCAATAGCAGCTGCGAGAATAACAACAAAAACAAAGAGTAAGAGGCAGTCAGGAGGGGGTTATTAAGTATTTTACAGATCGATATATAGAAAGATAGGATATAATGACGGACGGAGACTACGATTTCTTGTATGTACAAAGGAAGTAAATGCCAATAATAACGTCATGTTTGATTGAAAATCACCTGCTAACAACCTCATGCTGTTGCAAAAGACCAATTTTCGCAAAGAACTGATCCGCAATAAGCTTTATATATCTCTAGTGATATTACTAGCGATATGTTTTCCGATTGGCTGGCAAGAGTAGGAAGCGCAATCCCCAGAGGTTATTCACGACATTATATTATAGGGTTGCTAAAGGAACAGCCAATGACAGGCAAAGAAATCATTGACAAGGCCATATTACAAAGTGATGGCAAATGGCGACCATCACCAGGACTCATTTATCCGCTGCTAGGCAGATTACTAGGAGAAGGATTAATAGCAGAAACAGATAATGGAAGATATCAAATTACGAAGAAGGGTCTTGATATCGCTGCAGACGTAGATTCCGTTCACAATATCGTACAAAAACAACTCGATGTAATGCTCAGGGTAGGCAATATAGGCAGATTTATGGCAATGGATCTTATTGATAAAGTATCGACCATAGGCTCTACAATAAGCTCAAACCTTGACAGAATGACAGAAGAAGAGCGAAACAAATACAGAGATTTCCTGCTAGCTGAATTACGAAAACTAGGTGAGCAGAAGAATAGTTCTGAAAAGGTAAGCGTTGAATAACAATAATTATGAAAGGAGTTCTCATCATCATTTTATCTGCTGTGGCTGCTGCTGATCGCAAAGGAGCATAGAGCCTATCACTCCAACAAAGGACCTAATGAACTAATTGTGCTCATTAATCGATACAAACTTAGAGCAAACAGGCAGACGCAGGGTTCACAAACGGAATAGGAAAATGCGGCAGCGATTGACTGGCATGGAAACAAACTTTCAGAATATTTGTAAGAGGCATGTATGTCTACATGGGATTAGCGGGTTTATGAACATCTACATAAGAAACTGTGTGAAGATCGATACTTTCTTGTACACGTACAGGCACGCCAAGACATGAAGAATCACTTATCGAATCTACATTTAATATCAAGCAAACGGCTGATGGACTAAACAACTAGAATCTATGTTGTATGATATCCAAGATCCGCATGGGATGAAAGCACGAGGTAGAAGACTTCAGACCACATACAAGTAACGACCACTGGTCTTGTCATTAATGCAAACATGTAAAGATGGAGGCACTATATTTCCAATAAAACAGGAACCTTCTTTGCAGTGATGGTAGGTATCTTCCAATTGCTAGATGGAATAGCCTGCATCAACTGTAAAACTAACTCCAGTCAAGACAATAAAAACAAAGGAACATTTGCTCAATCTATACATGTTATACATCTACATACTTTACTCCTACAAATTGTTCCAATAAACTAAATTCATAATCTCCCCTTCAGCAAAATTGATGCAAAAAACATTATCATAGATGAAATAAATCCACCGTATGCTAAGTTAAGACTGTAAGGTACCATGAGAGACGATCCAAGGAATAATGCGGATGCAAATATGATTCCTGCCAGAAAATTGTAATTTTGGCGAGGTTTATTTTGATGCTGTTGCTGTGTTTCTAGATATAACTTTAGCAATGGTGCAACCCTAGCTGACGCTTCGATGCCTTTTGCAAATCGCTTAATAGAGCCTTTTATCTCCTCAACATATGCTTCTTTTATAAGCCCTTCTTCCTCAAACAGATTCGCCAGTACTTTCACAAACTGAAATCTTACCTTATGATGATGATAAATACCTTCTATAATGGACGCCATACGCATATATAGTGCAAGGTTTTTCGGCAATCTAAATGGAAATCTGCTCATTGTTTTATTAGAAAGGTCCATTAATGCTTTTACCTCCATCCTGTCTACTTCCTTGCCATACAATGATTGGATGCTTAACTCAAGACCTTTCTCTACGATATATCGGTTCACAGTCGGCTCCAGTGTTCCAAGTTCTAATAGAACATCGACTGTTCGTGCGGGATCCTTTTCTATCAAACCAAGATACAGTCTGATTAATTTAATGCGAGTATCATTATCCAGTCTTCCAACCATTCCAAAATCATATAGAATTAGTGCACCGCCATAATTTACCGAGATATTGCCTGGATGCGGATCAGCATGAAAAATATTATGACGCAATAACATTTTAAAAAACACGTGGTGTACTCTGACTACTAGTTTTTCTCGGTCAATTCCCGCTGCATCCAATGCTGCAACATCAGTAATCTTTATACCCGGAATGTATTCCAGTGTAAGCACGTGTTTTGATGTCCTCTCTAAAAACACGTTCGGAATGACTACCATGCGATCCTCCCTGAGATTGGTCTTAATCGTAATCAGGTTTTCCGCCTCTATCCTGTAGTCCATTTCCTCATGAATCGTCTCAATAAACTGCCACAACATGCCTTCCGCAGAGAAGCGCAGATTAGGATCAATAAAGCGCGTAGCGAGTGGGAGGATTTTCTTTAAGATATAGATATCCTTTTCTATAACCTCTTCAACATTTGGCCTGCTTACTTTTACGATGACTTGCCTACCATTATATCCCGCCAGATAAACCTGGCCGAGACTCGCACCAGAAAGCGCCGAGGTGTTGAATGTGTCGAACATATTCTCAATCTTTCCAAGTTCATTTTCAATAATCGGTTTTACCTGAATAAATTGGGATGGTGGAACATCATCCTGAAGTTTTGCTAATACTTCAAGGTAAGGCAGCGGCAAGATATCAGCACGTGTTGAAAGCCATTGTCCTAACTTAATGTAAGACGGTCCAAGTTCAATGAAAGTTTTGAGGGCAGCCTTCGCATGCTTTACATATTTTCTCGTATCAATATTCTTTCCCTCATGCTTGACCCACTCACGCCGATCTCTCCTAAAATTAAATATGACTGGTAAGAGCTTGAACACGACTTTTGCAATATGGATTTTCGAGGGCAGCTTTAAGGCAGTTGTATTTTCGTTGTTCGTATCGTGGGCAGCGCTTTGTTGGCGGATCTGCTCTGAAGTTTCCAATCTGCTTCAAGTGCTCCTCTTTATTTTCTTGATAAAATTACCTGCAATGTAACAAACTGCGCTTGCTGCCGAGCCTGCAATACAGCCTGCCATTACCGCATCAGACAAAGCAGCTCCTTGGTTCTTGCCTTCCATTTTTCTGCTTTTATAAACAGTATTACCGACCTTGCTTCCGACAGAAACCGCAGATAAAATAGCTATCAAATATTCTGGAGCATCCATTAACAGATGCGCCAATGGATCCGTTCTTGGATCTATTTTATCCCTATGAACAGTATAGTGATTATCATATTCTCGAATGTGAAGATTACCAGAGCGAAATTGCCTTCTGGCCCCTTTCTTATCTCCAAGATGTGTTTGATCATAATCTATTATTGGTCTGACGGATCTGGGTATGATTATATTGCCATCACCGTCAATGTAATGCACATGGTGCAAATGTCACATATAGCATATAAAATTAACTTTATTATGTCATACATCTCTTCCAACGGCTCTTCACTTAGTATTAAACCTGTAGATGAATGAACATAGCCCTCCAACGTTACCCACCAAAACAAATCAAAGCTTTTGAAACGCTGCGCTGGCCATTCTATGATGATTTAATAGCTTTCTGCATTGCCGCCTTCTTATAGATACAGACCAAATGTCAGAGTCTTATTGCGCTTAGTTTGGGTACGACTTTGACATGCAGACTTGCTATAAAGGGGATGTATCGAGGACAGATTTGTTTTGATATTACACTTCATAAAAAACAACATGCCGTGTAAATGAGAGTGTGTTCACATGGTAATTATAGCATCGGGCTGGTACGATATGATGAACTGGCGTGGTTTTATTAAAGAAAAACAGGATACGATACTACAAAAGGCCGAACATTTTGTCCACTAAAAAAATTTATTCAGGTGAAATCTCGGTCAGGGTAGACACGTTTAAGCTAAATAACAAGAAAATTGAAAAGGAAATTGTCGAGCATTCGCCGTCTGTAGGTTTGATTCCAGTTGTTGATGGAGCCTCCATACTTTTCGTAACCCAATATCGCCACGCTGCAGGGAGGACGTTGTTGGAAATACCAGCCGGTAAAATAGAGAAAGGAGAGAGTCCAAAACAGGCTGCTCTTAGGGAAATGCGTGAGGAGATAGGTTACACGGGTAGATTATCTCCATTAATGCAATGGTATCTAGCTCCAGGATACGATACTGAATTAATGTATGTATTTGTTGCAACAGATCTAAGAAAAATAGATAAGAAGGAAAATTTGGATGATGATGAAAATATCAAAGTGAAGCACATGAACCTGACCACTGCAATTGAAAAGTGCGTTAATGGGGAAATTGAAGATTGCAAGACAATTGCAGCATTACTCGCTTATGCAAGATTGATGTCGAAGTGAATACCAATGCCATGACATGATAATAAAAGAAAGAACAAGCAAATATGTCACTTCTCTATCGGACGCATGTATGTGAAATGAAATGCGCAAAATGATTCTATAGAATGGAAGACTATGGGGAACCATATTGCATAGACTGTTGGAAAAATAAATAAATCATATATAAATTGCTGATAATCGTTTTTCCTTATGTAGTCATTGTCGACAATCGAACGGAAATCATGGATCCTCTGATAGCATGTGTTGCGGCTTGTTTGCAGCCGGGGTTCCTAGTAGACGATATCATCTACCGGTACGTGGGGGATTCTGCGCTAAAGTTTTGAACAGCCTGACCGTCTTGCTCATCCGTGACGGATCGTCTGCATAGTTGAATGTACCCATGTTTTAGGCACCTATTACTGGTGGGCGTATCGGGACTTGGGCCTGTATGCATCCTGCTGTTCGTTGGTGTCATGACTTCCGACTGTTCTTCGGTTCTTATGAATTTCAAGAAGGAGGCCGACATTGCCGAGGAGGTACGGCAGATTGTGACAGATTGTGAAACAGGAATAAAAGAAATAAAAAATAAAAAACAATGTATACACTGAACAACAATGACCCCGTTAGCATTACTATGCGGGTGTTAGAGAAAATTGGACTACCTATCTAACTGCTTTATCTAATAATATGACTGTTATTCATCAGACGATGAAAGCAGAAATATACATCCAATATTACCATTAGACCATTACACTCAACGTACTCTCCATCATACGAAGATTAATGTAGAAAATGCTGTTAGAGCACGTTGGTTGATAATTCAATACTTCTTAACTGATTGTTGATAAAGTGAAGTATTATTGAAATATCAAATTTCTAACATTTTGTTATTTTTCAGAAGGATAATACGATAGTATCGTTAGTGACTTCCCAAACAAGATGGGACCTTTAAAATCAGTTCTGAATTTGATTTTAGTACTGTCATTCTTCAACCTACCATTAGCAGACCAAATGAGTGGTTCTTTCAGATCAGGAGGATAACATAGTCAATAATTTGAATTTGCTGTCAACCAATTTTGACTGTTTGTAATTAACATCTTCTTCTTTCTTCTAAGCTTCTCCTTACCATTCTTACTAGCTGGTGTCCTCCTTAACTGCATTCCGCAGCATGGACAGAATAGACCACTATGATAAATGTAAACCTCACACCGCCTACAGTATTTCTTTCCAAGAATGTATTGGTTGTATTCAAAACTAGGTTTACTGCCTAACCTTGTGCATATGTTACGACAAACCATTTTAGGGAACAACTAGCAAATTTGGATTATTATTAAAAAGCATTGGAACACTAGTCACAGAGGGAGTGGATATCACGATATACAGAGATATAATATCATAAACCCCTATATATCCAACAAATACTAATCTCCCCGTCATTAAATTTTATCCATATGCTCAGTCAAAAAATTTAAGGCATAAAGTTAAATCCTTGAATATACTTAAGATAATCATCCGACCAGCCAGAAGAGAAGAACGATCCATCATTCAGAATCTGCACAAGGGGTAAAGGCCTGTTGTGTCCATAGAAATGATGAGCTGCCGCCGTATCTGATAATAGGTAATTCCTCTACTTCGAGAGAATAGGGGTAGTCTAATCGTATGGCGGTAAGGGCAAACCAAGAGGCTGCTTTCGAACCTAATAGAAGCGGTCTTAAAAGGAAAGCCACATGTCTTTGAGAGCTAGTCGGATTCTATCATTATTATTATTTCAATAGATCAGCTTGAGTGGTATTTGCATTATTCAGTGTCAATATGTAGGTTTCCTCCTATAGATCAACTAACATTTTGTATATTAGTGCTTCATGCTACTCGGCAGGCTCAGGAGGATTGAAAGATGAAATAGATGGACCAACCGGTTAGGCTGTCAGATACAGGGAACAGAAGACGCTTGTCAGTATGTATGTATATGTATATATGATTGCAACTATTTAAGCCGTTTTTGGACGATATTCGGCGTGCCGCAGCAATTGAACTCATAATTTATCTGTCTCGGTTTTTTAGAGCATTACAAAATGAAAGCCGTTGGTTTATACAAACACTTACCGATAGAAGATCCTCAATCTCTAGTTGATCTGGATATTGAGCAGCCCAAGTATCCTACAGGACATGATCTACTAGTTGCCATTAAAGCAATTTCAGTAAATCCTGTAGATACAAAAGTCAGAAAGGGGACGATTCCTCCAATGGAAAATGAGGATATGCCGCGTATATTAGGATGGGATGCTGCAGGAGAAGTAATTGCAGCTGGTTCAAGTTGCACCTTTTTCGGAGAAGGTGATGCTGTATATTATGCTGGTAGCATTTCTCGACCAGGAACAAACAGCGAATTTCATCTAGTAGACGAACGTATTGTAGGAAGAAAGCCCAGCTCACTCAGTTTTGAGGAGGCTGCGGCTATGCCCCTTACAACTATAACAGCTTGGGAGGCCCTATATGATAGACTATCTTTGCATCCAGACACGACAAAAAAAACTGCACCACCAACAACTTCGAACGATATTGACAAAACAAGTCCATCCATCCTTATCATAGGTGGGGCAGGAGGAGTGGGTTCCATAGCCATACAACTTGCAAAAAATCTTGTCATAAATCACTTCTCTTCATCATCTTCTTCATTTTCACAGACTAATGTAATCGCAACTGCATCTAGAAATGAATCTGTAGAATGGTGTAAGAGGATGGGTGCTGATTACGTGATAAACCATCATGACGATCTAAAATCACAGATTAAGCAAGTCGTGGGTATTGATTATGCGGATTATATCCTCTGTCTGAATGACACTGATGGTCATTTTGATAGCATGAAGCAGTTAGTTTCTCCGCAGGGAAAGATCTGTTCTATAGTCGAAACCAAGGCTCCTGTAAACCTAGGAGGTTTATTACAGCAGAAAAGTGCTACATTTGTTTGGGAGCTCATGTTTACCAGATCACTACTTCAAACTCAGGATATGATAGCACAACATCACTTGCTCAACGCAGTAGCCGATCTTATCGATAGCAAGAAAATAAAAACTACTTTAACAGATCTGTTGTCTTCGATAAACGCAGAAAATCTGCGTAAGGCTCACAAGAAACTGGAATCTGGTAGAACGATCGGGAAGATCGTATTATCGATAGGCTAGTGAATACCGTGGGACAATGGGCTAGGAGGATCATATATTATTACATCAACAAATTCAACGTCTAAACTTTTCTTTGTTTGCTTTACCATACTTTGGCTTGAATTTTCCATATGAGTCCTGCTACCTTTCAATCTGCAAAAAGTTTCATCGCCTATTGATAGTTTAGCCTATGTCCTTCTCAGTTTGGCCCGCTCAGTATAGCACTGTGATGCACGCGTAATATTGAATCCAGTTGAATCTATACCCACAAAGACATGTCTTCTTGTACCTGTGAGTACAACGAATGAAGAGATTGCTGTTCCTAGCATCACATTATTGATCCTATTTACGAACTTTTGTAATGTTATAAAATGGGGCATCTTGGATAACTGTACAAATATTCTGACATAATGTGCTTCAACCAACCATTCGGCGAGCATCCTGTAACTCTTACCTTCATACTATTTTATCGTGATTGATATTATCAATAGTCGACTCTGGTATGTTGCGGTTCGATTTATTGATTCGATTTTTCTAGCTGAACTTCACGTGAAATTGATATAAACTTTTGTAGCATGATCAGACCGAGAATTAGGGTAACCCATATCTAGAAAAATCACTTTTCACAGGTCATCTATACTCGTCTCCGCAATCTCCAATTATCTGATACAAATTATTTGACTTTGTACATACAGCATCTATAGCGTCACAATCTGACTTATCCAAACTGAAGCTGAATATCTGCGCGTTACTGTTTATGTGATCAGATATTCCGAGTCTAGCACCGATAATAACTCCTGCTACTGCGGACTTGGCAAGAATATAGCGGGTTGCTACATTTGCAATGCTTACGTTGTGCCTTTGTGCAATTTCCTTCAAAGTAGATAAAAGGTCTTGGAACAGATTCCATCCACCCCATGCGTCTATCATCTGCTTGTATTTTCGTAAGCTTAACGTATTTAACTCAGCAGTAGATGGCTCTTGTATTCTTCCTAGGTAGCGCTCTGACACAAGTCCTCCACAGAGGCTTCCATAGGAAAGGAGACTGATGTTATGTTTCATGCAAAATGGTATCATCTTTACCTCTGGCCTGCGATCTATAATCGAGTATTGGACCTGGTTCGATACAATTTGTAGATCTGAATCTACCATGATCTGCATACGTTCAGTATCAAAATTGGTAATACCAATATGCTTGATTATTCCTTCATCCCGGAGGTCTGACAGGTATTTGAGAGCATCCATGTAGTATGGATTGTTATAGTCCCACCAGTGGAACTGAAGTAAATCCAGCGAGCTAACACCCATTCTGCGAAGTGATCTTTGTATATTTTCCTTAACGATAGAACGTGTAATTCTCCCTGGCTGTGGCACCCATTTTGTTAATGCCTGAATTCTATCAGGTTCCTCTTTTCCTTTTAATTCAGATAACCTACGTCTGAACTGCCCAATAAAATCTTCCGCAGGGCCGTAAATATCTGCAAGGTCCCAAGTTGTAAAGCCCGCATCATGATAATTCATCATGTCTGCAATTGCCAATTCATGATCGATATATCCATGTCCGCCTGCAACCTGCCACATGCCGTTAATTATTCTGGATATTATCAAATCAGGGGCTAGTCTGTAGCATTTCTTACTCATATCGTTCATCCTATGTCTTCTCTACATTTTAATAGATTCAGTGTATAACTGATTGATTCTTTCCATGCCTTTAACATACCCATTGTTCAGTTCATTCATCCTCAAAATATCTAAGAAATTCGTTGTACACGCCATTCGAGGTCATACCAGAATATTGCTAGAGTCGGCTCAGTAGAAACCAGTCCTTCATAATAAAGCCATCAAAGCTTTGTAAGAGCATAACGCAATACTCCTATTGAAAGAATCAAGGTACGTCAGATTAGCAAACACCATGTTACATGTATTAAGAAATGCCAGAATACCTATATTTCTCCATCGAAAGAGCAACCACATATTCACAGTTTGGCAGCATATGGTATTATTGGTGATACGCCAGTACGAAGGAAAGAGTTATCGCCTATTTTCGGAATGGTTAGTTGAGGCCTACTATCTGAGAATGTTTCTCCAGTTATCACACATACCACATTTCACTACTCTCCAGAAATTCACAGAAAGAGTAAATGGTACCATGCTATACATACTAACATAAATT
>Ga0207663_10001451_pt1 | contig 11028 bp, 19 predicted proteins | sample LARL53metaG_FD_184346 | JGI IMG/M metagenome (GOLD analysis project Ga0207663, IMG submission 184346) | Corn, switchgrass and miscanthus rhizosphere microbial communities from Kellogg Biological Station, Michigan, USA - LAR L5-3 metaG... | ecosystem: Host-associated > Plants > Roots >...
TTAAACAGCGGAACAGATTCGTAGTTAGGATTTACTGAGCCGGTGAGAATTTCGTTCACACCCGATCCCCTGACTGAGGCGATGATGATGCTCGATATAGGAGCCGGCAGTCCTGTTTCCGTCGGAGCGTTGGTCATTTGCAGTGCGGGGATCATATCGGAGCGGCCGGCACGGACCAACCTGGAACATGCCTCATCATAATCCAAGGCGAAACGGTGGTTCATGCAAGGCTGCGCTGAGAAATCAGGGTCGTCTTCTTTCCAGACCCCGAATTGGCCAGGCTCGAGCAGACGGGCGAATAATTGCCCCGATACATCGTTCCAGCCCATCTTGATGATCATCGTGTCAAAATTCAGCCCCCATAGGACGGCTTCGCCGAACGTATCCGCAATGCCGCTATCATGGACGTCTTCGTTCCAATCGTCTTGTAGCGCGAGAAACTGTTGGATCGTCGCTTCGTCGGCGTTCTTTGGCGGGGTGATGTTGTAAATAAGCCCATCGGATGAAAACAAAAACGAAGACACCAGCTTCATGTGGGCTTTGAGCCGGTTGAACTTTACTTTCTGTTCCTGGTCCTGCCCGTACAGGAAATATCTACGCCTGCGGTCGTAAAGAGACCTTCGGTCCTCCTGCGAGGCCATGCAGCACCCAATGACATACTCGACGAACTGCTGCTTCTCATGCTGGGCTGAGGGTATTTTCATACACAAATTCTTTCCAAGAGCCGTTTTCGTAAACGATTGGTTTGTCTTTACCGTTGGCGATCACTAAACGGCCCGCGAACATTATTTCCTTTACGTCGTCGTAATTTCTCTCTTTGTAATTATCCGGCAAGAGAGCAATAGCATCGCTGTAATTGGTCATTTTCATCCGTCATGTCTCCCGACAACGTTGGTCATTCCCTTGAGCATGTTACCTTCTTTAGCTCCCGACCATGATCCTGTCAGCGTTTTGGCCATGTTCGGCATGTTGATACAGGCACCTGATGCGGCGGCCGGAATAGGAACCGGCACACCACCGACATTCACTGTGGGGCCGGTTTGCTGTTGCGCCGATTGGTTTACTTTAACGCCCTTACCGTCTTTGTTGCTCATGTCCGTCATACCGTAGCGCTCGGCGACACGTCTTAGGTTGGCGTCTGACTGTTTCAGATGGGAGGTCACGGCCCCCTGCACGCGTTCCCAGCCTTCCTTTCTGCTCCTTGATTCTCCCCAATCTTCCAGCTTTATGGATTCACAGCTAGGGCATACGGCACGATCATTGAAAGCCACGAATATATGCGTGTACGAAAGCGAAGCGGCACCGACGCACTCCTGATTCAAGCATTTATAGCGGCGAAGATGTGGCATAAATTTTCCTTTCCGGCATGGTAATGGATTAATGATAGTTTTTCAAGGCTTCATGAATAAGGCTGTTAGAAACCAGTTCCCCGCCGAATGATCTATACTGGTCCGGCGCTAAGCAATGGTAGCATGCCACGTAGGGTTTATCGTCGCCTGATATCTCCACTGGCAGGAATTGATTTTTCCCGCATCCTACACAGTGCGCAGATAGGTTCCACTGATCCTTTGGGGATAATTTCTGGATGACGCGTTTGGGAGGAGGTTCGATCCAGAGGAACCGATCATTTCTAATATTTTTCTTGGGCTGGAAACATAATCTTCTCGCCTCTATTTCTGGGATGATTCTTGAAACCACCCTGAACCTTGTAGGGCCCATGCGTTTCACTTCCGAAGGTTTTAAAACGCTGGTCGTGTACCCGCATGCAAGCGATAAAGCTCCCCCTGTAATGGGCATTTCATGCTCCCACCAGAAATCCGACCAGACATGGTGAAGCCATTTCCGCGTTTGCGCGATATCAAGGAAGTTTGATTCCTGCATTGCCTAGGGCCCTTTCCACCATCGAGACGATTTGACTCGGATCGCCGTGTTCCTGGCGGTCCTTGCATTCCATGAAGGTCATTCCTTCGCGGCGGGAGAGACGAGCCCTCACGCGGTTATCCCAGGCCCAATACATCAGTGCTGCGCCGAATACTCTATCGTCAGTTTTGCTAGGCGGAGCTTCCACATATCCGCCGTCGATCATCAAATGCCGCATTTCGTCGATCAGATGCATGGATCTGACTTCCAGGCGGTTCGCCGTAATGCCGTCGCGGAATTTAAACAGAAGCTGTTTTCTGAGTTCGGGCGAGGATTTCCACTGCAACAGAACCGACCCTGACAGGGAATCGGCCTTCACGTAGAGGAAGTCCTTCATTTTCTTCAGGCAGTTTTTCATGCTGTCATCCGACCCCGGCGTGATCTGCGCGAGTTTTTGCTTGAGCTGTTTCAGCTCCTGAAACACCACAGCACCCGGGCCGGTGATCTCGAGATTCAGCAATACGTCCTTGTATAGCCCGGATAGATAGGCAATGACCCATGCATATTGGTACGCCGACACGGAAGGGCTCACATATTCCGCCACCTGGACTACTCTGTCGGCGTACGCGCGTCCTATACTAATAACCCCATTATCTCTGTTATCGGATGAGCCGAAAATAGGGTCAGCTCCAATCACATAAATACCCCCCTGGACGGGCGGTTCCCATATTTTCAACTCGCCGTATTTCGTTGAAGAAACGGCCTGCAATTGGGTGTCGGTAAAATTATCGGTGATCCTGAACACAAACGGTTTGCAAGGATGTTTCGACGCTTCTTTGGATATTTTCGTTAAGGTCTCCGTCGCGAAGAACGTCGAGCCCGTCGCAATAAATGCATCTTCCGGCACCCAAGGATGCTCCTGATCCATCGCGCTTTGATCGCCGGCGCATTTTGTCTCGAGATGGCATCTGTACCAGGCTATTTGTCCGGCCGTGATGTCGAAATCGTATTTTTCCTTCACTGCGGCGATACCTAATTTCTCCCTCCTGTTGAGAGGTGTTTTCACGCCCTGCGGCATGTATTTCGGATAAAGCGGATGCGTAGTCCCGTATTCATTTCGCTCGTCTCTCCACCATCCAATGAAGATCGCCCTCTGGGCTGGGGACTCTTCGGCGATCCGCCACATCTCCTCCCCGAAATTGAACCCGTTCGCCGTAGATTCAAAAATATACAGCCGGTGCTTGTAGGTTTCCGAGAAGGTCTGCCTTAACGCGTGCAGATCATCTTCCGACCCCCAGAAATTATACTCCGTCGCATGGCAATAATTACACCCTCCGGACCGGCCCATCTTATTGGTAGACGCTCTCGTACCGGCTACGAGATACCGAAACAGAGAAAGGTTTTCCAAAATCAGCATCCGCGAGTTACTGGTCCGAGCTCCAACCTTGTGCGAACCCGGCAAAGCACCCAAAAATACCTCGAGCTGGTTCCTGAACTGATCCCTAGACCCCTCGTCGTGCGTCGCAAATACCCCGTTCAACCCCGGATATTCAAACGCCCAGAACAGGTCCAAGGCTAGGAAAAACGTCGAAATACCCAACTGCCTCGCCTTTAGGATGATGAACGTCGTCACCCCCTCGCTCAGACCCTTGATTATTTCCTCGAGAACATACCGCTGCGACTCCAACAATTCAAACCGGGTAAGACCGTGATCCTTTGATTGAATCAACAACTTATCGAGGAATTTAAGAAACCGCTCCTTGGGGAACTTCGCAACCCCCCCATCCTGCCCGCGCATTGCCTTGCGCGCCGCCTTTAACGGTGATGGGAGGTTCTTCTTCGATCCCGATTTTGGCGCTGTTTTCTCAACCATTACACGTTAACCCCTTTGTCTTTCCTGTCTAAGTATGCCTGCTGCTTGCACGCCCCGGAGCAATATTTCGCGTCCTTCCTGGAAGGAGTGAACAATACGCCACAGCCAGCCCATTCGCAGTTCTTTTGCGGGGCTATCTTCGGCGGTGCGGGGGGTAACTCCTGTCCGCACTTTTTACAGATATTATGCTCCATATCCCGGGATAAGACCACAATAGCCGTAAAATAGCTAGAATTTTTTTGGGGGGGATGGGTGGGGTTGCCACTGCGCACCCTGCACGAAACCCCGGCGGAGGGGGTGGTTAGGGCCGCAGAGGGGCGCTCTGGCTCTATATTCGGCAAGGATGGCCAGGCGCGGGTAGGGCCTAGATGTGGTGCTCATAAGCCCTATAATATATATCATAATATATCTATTGATAAAAATCAGTGCTTTAAAAATCACAGAAGAATCATTATGGAAAGTCGTTTGGGGGCCCGTACTGATTTATATAGCTTCTGATTTCGGGCGTCTAATTCTCTGCGCGCGGCTCTGGCTCTAGCTTTCAGGCCGCCCCCACGATGGGAGAAAGTCGAGTCTCCCCCCCATTTAACATGGCGAGCCCCTCCTGATCAAGCGTCGTCATGGTTGAGGGTGTTGGGTGTTTGTTGTTTAGGTATAGGGGGTATGGGTCGTCTCTTGGGCGCACAGCCGTTGTTAGCGTATTCGGGTGATGGGGTAAGTTGGGGTACAGCGGGGTGGTTTTGATAGTTGTCTGGGTAGTGGGTATGTTAGGTTGGTGGGGTCTTTTGGGGATGTTGTTGGTATCTGGGGCGCAAGCACATAATCTAAGGTCATGTTATTTATGGTCTCGTTCATTTTTACCGGACGTTTGTGTATTTTGTCCTTGATTGTGTTTTTGTAGTGGTGTAATTCTGGTGGCGACGGGTACTGATGCCGGTCTAAACTTTCGGGGTTTATCATGACAGACTTAGCTTCCATTTACAGCAGACACACCTCTCTCGAGGATGTGCGTAATACCATACGCAGAGAGATCGAGCACCAGCGTGATTTCCTGAAACTGCACGACGGCACGAACGTAATCCTCCCCCTAGAGATCAAGAATCATACCGAGGGTCTTATCCATGCGTATGTGAATGTGCTCGGTTGGTTGGCGGACATCGACTAGGCGTTGCGCGCATGGGGGTTGCCATAACAGCCCTCATGTCGCAGCGCCTATGCTGCATTTAGGGAGGGATTATGAACTATTTTGAAGCATTTGTTATTTATGGTCTGCTGTTAGCGGCGTTAGGCTGTTTCGGCGTTGCCGCGCAGATCACAGACGATCAAGCCATGAAGATATGTCTCGCGCATCACAGCGAGGCTGTTTGCCAACATGAACTGAATAGATAGGGGGTTGCCATGAAAATACCCCCCATTGAAATGTTAGAGATGGCCGCCGGATCTCCTGATCTAGCCAAAACCCTGGCATGGGCTTTTGACCAATTAGGGCAGCCCTTGATAGCCGACAGCATGCGTAGAATGGAGCAGCTGGGGCTTTCTAAGATCAATCCACCCGCTGAAATATTGCCCATTAAGCCAGAATGACCACCATATCTCAGAAGAACGGCCATAAACTGCAAGCTGCCAGGTCCTTTCTTGGGCTGACGCAAGCTGAACTCGGCGCCGCTTTAGGACCAGACGGCAGAGGATATACACCAAGGGCTGTGTACGCCTGGGAGAATGGGGATCGTAAAATACCCCCCTCCGTTGAGAAGCTTATCATTATCATGGTCGAGAACAAAAAAGCCTACGATGCCATTGCCAAGCAGCTCGAACCGTCAACGCAGTACCCCGATCTTGTTAACGGGGTATAGTTCATGCAGCGGCATGGCGTGATATTCCCGGTAGTGCTGTTGCTTCGCCCGTGGGTTTTTCTCTATTGGCTTTGGCCTGTTGATAGCTTTCATGTCGATCTCTATTAGATGCTCCTCAAATAGGTTCTTTAGAGCGCTTCTTACGAGCTCGGTTCTCGTGATGCCCGTTTGATGTTGAAGTCTCTTAAGCGCGAGCATCTCCGATTCTGGAAGATTGAGAGTCATGCTAACCCTATACTCGGTGTGCTTTTTCATAAATCATTTCCCCATAATGCTGAATAGCGGCTTCTGCTTATCTTCTTTCTCATAAACGGCGAATTCTTCAAAGAATGGGCCTTTCTCGTTCATCATCAAGCCAGGAACTGTCTCAGAACCAACATTGCACCACCCCGTATAGCGAGTGTCCATCATTTCAAACCATGCTTGCGGCTGTGATAAGTCTTTGCGGTGGATCTGGTAAACCTGATCGAAAGAGAGCCTTATTCCTTCCCCCCCCCGGGTATTACCGTCTTGGTTGATTTGCGCCATTACCATCGCCCATATCCCAAGTTTGCGGCAAATATCGGCGATCCATTGGGCCACATCACCGGAATGCTCCGCTTGTGTTAGTCCTTTTGGCTTTCCACCCACCAACTGCCAATAATCTAGAATGAACCCCTTAATGTCGTAACGAACCTTAGCCAGCCCGACGGCGTTTTTTAGTTCCTCGAAGGTAATGCCTGGCCGGTCGTAATAAATAGCATTTTTCTGCATAGAACGAGCTGTTTCTATCACTTTACCGGCTAACAGGTGCCTATCCTTGGAACGGAACGCGCTCGGATAAACATTCATTTTACGGGCCAAGCACCGCTGGTGGACTTCGTTCTCGCCCATCTCACCACAGATGAATAAATGGGGTAAACCTGCTTCATTTAGGTTATAAGATACTGTACTTGCTAAAATAGTCTTGCCTACTTTCTTCCGCGCAGCGAAGCCGTACGCTTTACCTTCGTAAAATCCTCCCCCTAGAGCGCTATCCAGCCTGCTTAAGCCAGTAGGGGTGCAGGGAAGGTCTACTTTCATCTGTACGGCGATATTTTCGGCAACTACGTGGGCATTGTGGAACTTAGATGACCCCGATAACGATACCAACTCGCTAGCGGACTTCAAATCAGACAACGCCTTTCCAACATCTCCGCCGCCAACCAGATCGGCCGCAATTGATTGGCAGCTCTCGATTAGTGATTTTCTGTTGGCAAGTTCAATGACTTTATCAGCCAGCGTGCCAATATTGACGAGGCTGGAACTGGCTGAAACACAGGCGGCAACCACGCTTGGGTTTTGGGTTAGGCTGGCGATATTGACGGCGCCGGTCGATGCTATCTGCTTAAAAATATCATCAAATAAATCGGCGTAAATATCCACTTGAAAATGGCTACCACGAAGGCTTTCAACGTGTTTTATGGCGACAGGATGGCAAATGAGGGTGCCGATAATTTGCTGCTCTGCGGTGGCGTCGTTCATAGCATCCTCACGTTCTGCATAGTGGCTTGTTTTGTAGACTTTGGCTGGCAAGACTCCCACTCGAAGGCATTTCGGTAAGCAGCCACGTAATCAGCGTATTTTTTCCCCTTGGATTGGCAGTAATTGCGGAATTTCTCGAGAATAGCGACAGGATCGTGGTCGATGTAGGTGCCTTGGGATCGCTTTTCTGTAAGCCATGGTTCGATGTGAGAAACGGAAAGCTCTTCAAAGCTAATTTTTCTTTGTTTATTTTCTTTTATTTCTTCTTTAGGTTTAGGTTTAAGTGTAGGTTTAGGGGCATTGCCACAGGCAGTTTCTTCTGCATTGCCATGGTATCCGTCTTTTTCTTTATTCCACCGTATATTAGCTCTTTCGGTCTGTTTTTTGCTCTTGTTAGAAACGTAATTGTGCTGCTCTGACAACCTCTTTTGTGACCACCAATTAGCTGTGCTCGAAAAGAACTCATTTAGGATGGGTAAAATCTCCGTTTCGTAATCGCGCTGAAATTTACGTGCCAGCCAAATAGGGTCGGCGGGTAGTCGGCATCCAGGATTGCGCCATGTCTGTATTAAAATACGCATGTAAAGCCCAAACTCTGCATCCGAAAGGTGAACACAATCGGCCACTACAGCGTCGGTGAACAGAGGTAAGGAGGGAAAACTAGCCATAATATGACTTTCGCAAGAGTGAAGGGAGCGCCGTAGACCACTCTTGCGAAGTAAACCTGACGGCGCTCCCGGGAAGAACGGACAACTTTCGGGGAACCCGAACTCCCCTTGCTTTTTCAAGCTGGCTAATCCTTGCGAAATTTTTACCGTGTGTCCAGAAAATTTTATGTGTTTTTTAAGCAACAGGAGTAAGCATATCCTCGACCTGTTTTAACAAATCGCGTTGCGCCCCGTATCGCCGTTTGAATTCCTTTGGCGTCTGGTGGTAGCCAACTTCTCTCCAACGTGCCCAGCCGGTCAAATCGTTGGCTTTGATATAGGGCAGCGGATAACGCAAACCTGTGCGATGATGTATTGTGCACAATGGGATCACCCGTAAATGATTGCGATCTCGGTTGTGAATATCAATGATATGCTGAATTTCGGGTGGTGTGCCTATGAATCCGTTGTTGCGGCACACCACACATCCAAGGGCGGCAACTCGCCCCATATGGTCTTTTTCTGCCTTCGTGGTCACTAATCGGCCAACCCACCTGAGAACAGCGCTAACTGACCGTTCTTCTCGAGGTAGATATTCACCAAAGCGCGGGTATCTGTAGCAATGGGCTTCTTGAGGTGTTTGACTGTCTCTTTCAGTGCTTTCACGTCTACGCCGGCATTGCGAGCCTCGTCGTAGACGCAATTGCGGTCGCCGCGCAGGTTGTCCATATCGCCACTAAGTTTAAGCAGCCGTGCAGTGAATTTCTTCACATCCACATTAGACGCGATTTTGTATACTTCGTCAGGTGCGGGTTTCTCTTTGCGTTTAGCCATTTTAAACTCCTTTGGTTGGTTGGTACTTACGGGTGCGACCATGATGGTTTCGCGAGAATTCTGTCTTTGTTTGCCTCGAGTTCGGCGGTGTTATTGCGAACGAATAAATATACGCCGCCTTTAGATAATACAAGTTTTTGTCGTTCTATCTGCTCGGGCGACGCTTCGTTACGGCCGAATTTGCACTCTACTTCGATAAATCTCCCGTGCGGAGAGCAAGCCAAGATGTCGCCGCTACCCTTAAGCCCGAATCGGATGTAATGCCCCTTATCGGTTTTTATGGCCCCGCTGTTGTTACGGTGTGCGGCGCAACCCCACAGCAGGAGAAGTCTGATGCAGGCATTGACGACTTGGCTCTCACTCATCCTTCTTGCCCTCTGCCTGAAGTAGCTCGAGCAGCCTATCGAGCATATTGCTCATCGAGCGGCTTTCTCTAGATGCTTGCTTGCGGAGCCAGTCTAGATTGCTTTGTTCTAGGGTAAATCCACAATTGATACGCGCCATATAATTTTCTGAAATTTTCTGTTGACTTATTATTTGTATGGTATATTTCTTGGGGATTGTCAAATAGCAATTTTCGGGGGTGTTTATGAAATACTACGTCAATCTTTATCTGGCACCGGAATCTTTACCGTTGGCGCACCAGGACAATATAAAAATAGGTTGGCTGTGCAGATCCCGTGAGGAGGCGATGAAAGAGGCCATAAACCGGCAATTCTTTAGGCCCGAGGCAAAGCGGCAAGAATATGTTGGCACGCTTAACGACCCTTTCGCTACCAATTATATTCGTGCCAGCCTAAAAGAGGCCGCTGCCGGCATAGCGGATATGAAATATAACTTAATCCCTGTGCCCGAAGATTTTGACGACTTCGAGGAAGCTTACCGCGCTTATAAAAACGCCCCTGATCAGAGCTTCAAATGCGCGCGCGAATAGAGATGATCATCGCGGTTATTTTCTTTGTGGTTCTGCCCGTATTAGGCATTGCCGTAATCGTAAAAAACATTTTGGGGGTAAAATGACATCCTTCGAGCGCACGGTAGTATTTTCCGCTGTCTTTATGGTCAGTGTGGTGGCGTTGGTCGGTTGGCATGCGGCTAAGGTTGAACGGGAGATGGAGGGGAGAGGGAGATGAGCAAGGTAAAAACAACCACAGACGGCTCTAAGATATTCAAATGTCCAGGATGCGAAGATTATCACGTCATAAACATCACGCCTGGCACTCGACCATGTTGGGGCTTCAACGGCGATCATGACAAGCCAACATTCACCCCGTCGATTCTGGCGTGGTGTGACTGGAAAGAGGATGGCAAGGAATTTTGTCATTCTTTTGTAACCGAAGGGAAAATTCAGTTCCTTGGAGATTGCACCCACCCGCTAGCAAACCAAACGGTTGATATTCCCGAATGGCCTCACGCTGATGGAGAATTTGGAGGAGTAGTATGACCACAGAAGCACAGATGCGGGAACGGGTACTGAAATTCCCAAAAAACTTTTGTTGGGAGACAAATGGTCAGCTTGCCGAGCTTATAAAGCAGGCTGAAGAATGTTTGCCGTATATAGAAGAAAATAGCATTGGTTATTATTACTATTGGATGCTGCAAGTATTGAAGCAACAAGCCGCCCTCGCCAGCCTTCCCCGCATGACAAAGAGGGAGATTTACGAAATCATTGCTTATCAATTGCATGGTGATTGTTCTGGGCTAACGGATGGGGTTGACGATCTGGTAGCCAAACTGCCGCATATCGTGAAGGAGACTGTATGACCAATAACCCGGAAGGCATATCAGCGGAGACGGTGGAGGCTGTTGGCGCGATTGTTCGTGACGGATTCAATACAGGCATTGAACCGGGACGAGCGCGGTGGAATTATGTCGATAAAGAAGATTCTGAGAGAATCGCTCGCCATCTCCTCGCATCCGGCGAGGTCGTGCTGCGGAAGGATGTGGAGGAAGTAAAAGGCGATGCGCTTGCTGACTATTATTATTATTATTAGCGAGGTTTTGCAGCCAACGCAGCATTACTAGAAAGTATGGCAGGGACTCTGCGCTACATTCTGGTGCAGGCAAAAGCGAATCATCCGGGGTTTAACCAAGTCGCCGCAGCTAACGCAGAGCAAGCCCTCGCCAAATTCACCAAGCCGGGAGACAAGCAATGACCGATAATGAACAGGTGGAGCGGGAGGCTTTGAAACCTTGTCCGTTTTGTGGGGCAAAAGCTTATATAGAGCAAGGTAAATCTGAGCCGTGCCAACTTCACGGTGAGCGATCAATTACGTATCGAGTTGTTGCGATGCATACCAATCCGAAATTCAGCAATGAATCGAATGCAAAACGTAAGGATTGCCATATTAGGCCGGCTGTTACTAGTTATTCAAGAGAAGATGCTATTAAAGCATGGAACACCCGCGCCAATCTCGAAAGCAAAACCGACAGCCACGTGCAGGCGCTGGTGGAGGCT
>Ga0207663_10001453_pt1 | contig 11020 bp, 9 predicted proteins | sample LARL53metaG_FD_184346 | JGI IMG/M metagenome (GOLD analysis project Ga0207663, IMG submission 184346) | Corn, switchgrass and miscanthus rhizosphere microbial communities from Kellogg Biological Station, Michigan, USA - LAR L5-3 metaG... | ecosystem: Host-associated > Plants > Roots >...
GCGATGCTCGATCAGCGCCAGCTGCGCATGCTGGCCGACAAGGTGGCCAAGGCCAAAACCAGGGGAGTGAAAAAATAATGCTGGCGATACTGGCAGAGGCGGCGCTGCGCTCCTTCATGCTGGGAAGCGTCGTCTGGCTTGGACTCAAATTGCTGCGCGTGCGGAATCCGCACGTGCACATGACGTCGTGGGTCCTCGTGCTGGTGGCATCGCTGGCGATGCCGCTGTTGATGCAGTGGACGGAAGTGACGATCGCCGTGCCGGCCACACCGCAGCAGGCCGCGGTGTCGGACAGCCTGCCCGGCGCGGAGAGCCTGCTCACGGAGGCCTTGCGTGGCCCGCTCTCGGCCGAGCTCGCGCCGCGCGGCGCCGCTGCGGGCACGACCCATCACGCGGTCGATTGGCGGACCGTGGCTGTGGCGGTCTATGGCTGCGTCGCCGGGCTGCTGTTGATGCGGCTCGCGCTCGGCTGCCTGCTGACATGGCGCCTGGTGCGCGCCGCAACCCCGATCCGTGCGCCCTGGGCCAGGGGCTCCGACGTCCGCGAAAGCCGCGAGATCGGCGGGCCCGTGACGTTCGCCTCCATCATCCTGCTGCCGCCGGAGCAGGCGGACTGGGACCTGCCGAAGCGCCAGGCGGTGCTGGCCCATGAGCGCGCCCACATCGCGAGCCGTGATTTCTATCTGCTGCTGCTGGCTTCGCTCAACCGCGCGATGTTCTGGTTCTCGCCGTTCGCCTGGTGGCAGCTCCGCCGTCTGGCGGAACTGGCAGAGATCATCGCGGACGCGCGCGCAATCGAGGTTTTGGAAGACCGGATGTCCTATGCCGAGCTCCTGCTCGAGCTCGTGCAGAACGTCCGGCCGCGTCCACTCGGGCTGGAGATGGCGCGGGCCTGCACGGTGCCGGAGCGCGTCGACCGCATCCTGGCCGCGGTCGGCCTGCCGGCGGAAGTCGGCTGGCGCAAGCGGCTCGAGATCATTGCGGCGCTGTTGCCGCTCGCCATCGTCTCCAGCGGCTCGCTGGCCTATCGCGTCGACCTTCCTCTCGCCGAGACAGACTCGACGGCGTCCATCGTGCCAAAACCCGAAGTCGCCGACTTCTACAGTTTTGGCGCCAGATCTGTTTTCGCAGTTTTCCGCGACGGCGATGATCGCTTCGCTCAGGTCACCGGCCAGCGTCGGGTCCGCCTTGCCGCCGAATCCGACGGAACCTATGCCTATCCCGCCGCGGGCGGCGAGATCACCTTTGCGCGCGATGCCGAGCGGTCCGACGAACTGGTCCTGCACCAGAACGGCCACGACCTGAAGGCGGTGCGGATCGCCGCCCTGGGACAGAGCGGGGCGGCGCCGACCACCGGCACGCGCGCGCAATATGCCGGCTGGTACGAGTTGTCGCCCTATCGCGTCGTCATGATCGCGCGCGAGAAGGCTGTCATGCGCGTGCAGGAGACCGGACGCGCATCGTTCGACGCCGTGGCCGATGGTGCCGACGCCTTCGCCGGGGCGCATGACGATGTCGTCATCTTCCTGCGCGACGGCCAGGGAGAAATCGATCGCGTGCTGCTGTCCGATCCGATCTTTGGACCGCGGCTGGCGCGGCGCATCGATGCAGCGCGCGGCAAGGCGATCGAGGACGAATTCGGCCGCCGCACGGTGGAGGCCTCGGAGCGCTTCCGCGACCAGGCGCCGGCGCCGGGCAGCAAGGAGGCGATCCTGCAGGGCATCGCGTCGATGCAGCGCGGCACGCCGGACTACGCGCGCATGGGCGAGGCGCTGGCGGCGGCGATCCGCCGTCAGGCCGACCAGCTGCATGCGACCTTCACGTCGCTCGGCGCGGTCGAGACGATCTTCTTCCGCGGCGTCGGGCCCGGCGGCTACGACATCTATGGCGTGAAATTCGCCAATGGCTCCGCCGAATTTCGTCTTCTGCTCGGCCCCGACGGCAAGGTCAACGACGTCCTGTTCCGGCCCGACGGCGATGGACAACCGGGTGGCGTCGCCAACTGCAGCAGCGAGACGACGCTGAAGGCGGCCACTGGCGGCGCACCGATCAGGATCTTTTTCTACAACGACACCGGGAGCGAGATCGAGGTCCACCCGCTGGATGCCGCCGGCAAGCGCACGGCGCAGATCAGGGTCGAAGACAGCATGTCGGCGGGCGTGACCACCTCCGTCAATACGCCCGTCGTCGTTACCGATCGCTCCGGCCAGTGCCTGGAGATCGTGCTGGCCGGACAGCAGAGGCGCTTCAACCTGGTCGAAAGCACCGGCCTCGGGGCTGCGCGCGAGCGCGGCCCGCGCGCGACGCCGCTCGCCGACAGCGAAGAGAAGCTTCGGCAGTATATCGCAGGCGTCAGTCTCGGCCGGCCGGACTATGACCACATGACAACAGAAGTCGCGACCCTGACGCGTCAGCAGCTGCCCTTCAACCAGGCCATCCTGGCAAAGCTCGGGGCACTCCGTGCGATATCGTTCCGCGGCGTGACCCAGATGGGCAACGACATCTACATGGCGCACTTCGCCAACGGCACGGCGGAATGGCGGATCGGGCTCGCGAAAGACGGAACCATCGCGCGCATCTCGCTCGGCCCGCAGTCCTGAGTTCGGGCCAGCGCGCGCAGCGCGCCGATCTCCCACGCTTGCGCCGACCATCCATCACTGCTACAGTACGTAGCACTACGGGAAGTCGCTGAAGAGATATCCGCCATGAGCACACCCGCCAACGAGGCCCTGCTGGCGCTGCAACGGTTCGGCATGGGGCCCCGGCCCGGATCGATCGCGGCCATCGCATCGGACCCGCGCGGCGCGCTGCTCGCGGAACTCGACAATCCGCCGCCCTACCCGGCCGCGGCAGCGGCGCTGCCGTCGAGCACAAAGGCCGTGCGCATGATCGCCGACGCCGATGCGCGGCGGCGGGCCAAGGCGATCGTCGCCACGCGCGAGGAGGCGAAGCAGCCAATGGCCGCCGCATCCACGATGGAGGCCGAGGCGGCCACAGGCCCAAAGATGAGCGAGGCGGGACAGAAGGCAGCCATGGATGCGGTTCCGGATCCGAGGCGCCCGATCTATCGCGATGAGGCGAAGCTGCGCACCGAGGCGGCGCTGCAGGCCGATATCGGCTTCACCGAGCGCTTGGTCTGGTTCTGGTCCAACCATTTCTGCATCTCGATCGACAAGATCATCAGCATGGCCGGCGCCTATGAGCGCGAGGCCATACGCCCCAACATCCTCGGACATTTCAGCGATCTGCTGCTGGCGGCGGAAAATCATCCGGCGATGCTGTTCTATCTCGACAACCTCGGCTCGATGGGCGCCAACTCGGTCGCCGGCATCAACCGCAGCCTCGGCCCGAACGAGAACCTGTCGCGCGAAGTTCTTGAGCTGCACACGCTCGGCGTGCGCAGCGGCTACACTCAGGACGACGTGATCCGCTTCGCCAATACGCTCACCGGGTGGACCTGGGTGCCGCCGAACAGCAGTCCCGACCACGGCGGCGAGTTCGCGTTCAATGCCCGCATGCACGAACCGGGTCCGCAGACGGTGCTCGGCAAGCGCTATGACCAGGAGGATGTCGAGCAGGCCCGCGCGGTCCTGCGCGACCTCGCCGCCCAGCCCGCGACCGCGACGCACATCGCGACCAAGCTGGCCCGCCACTTCGTTGCCGATACGCCGCCGCCCGAGTTGGTCGACCGGATGGCCAAGACGTTTCTCGAGAGCGGCGGCGATCTCAAGGCGACCGCCAAGGCAATGATTGCCGCGCCCGAATCCTGGGCGCTGCCGCCGAGCAAGCTGAAGCGGCCGAGCGAATGGGCCGTCTCGACCGTGCGCGCCGTCGGAATGACCGAGATCGATACCAAGGCCTACCTCGATGCGCTGCGCCTGCTCGGCGAACCGTTGTGGCGTCCGCCCTCTCCCAAGGGATTTCCGGATGACGAGGCGAGCTGGATCGACGGCATCGGCCGGCGGCTCGACCTGGCCAACCGCTTTGCCGACCAGATTGCGGACAAGGCCGATCCGAATGAGATCATCGAGACCGTGCTCGCGTCCAGCGCGTCGAGTGAACTCATGCAGGCGGTCGGGCAGTGCGAAACCAGGCAGCAGGCCCTCTCGCTGCTGTTCATGTCGACGGAATTCTTGCGGAGATGACCATGAGCCTGCACCGCCATCTGGTGAGCCGCCGCGAGGTCCTGCTCGGATCCGGCGCGCTGTTTGCGTGGACGCAAATGCCGCGGCTGGCGCGCGCCGAGGGCCGCGATCCGCGCATGCTGGTCATCGTGCTGCGCGGCGCGCTCGATGGCCTCGGTGCGGTCGCGCCGGTCGGCGATCCCGACTGGTCCGCCTTGCGGGGCGATCGTGCGCTGATGCTCGATGGCAAGACGCCGGCGCTGCCGCTCGATTCATTCTTCGCGCTCAATCCGGCGATGCCGAACCTGAACCGGCTCTACAAGGCCGGGCAGGCCGCGATCGTTCATGCCACCGCCACGCCCTATCGCGAGCGCTCGCATTTCGACGGCCAGGACGTGCTCGAAAGCGGGCTGGTGCGCCCCGGGGCCAGCGACTCCGGCTGGCTCAACCGCGCTCTGCTCGCGCTCGAATCGGACGGCCGGGTCAATCCGAGCGGCAGCCGCGCCATCGGCGTCGGCGCGGTGACGCCGCTCGTGGTCCGCGGCGCGGCGCCCGTGATGTCCTGGGTGCCGCAGAACTTGCTGCCGGCCGGCGCCGACACGCAGGCGCGCCTGCTCGATCTCTATCAGCACACCGACCCGAAACTCGCGGTCGCGCTGCAGGCGCGGATGCAGCTCGCAAGCCTCGGCGGCGCTGGCGGCATGGATGATCCGCTGGCTGCCGGCGACTCGCCCGCCATGCCGCTGCTCGCGCGCATCCGCGCCTATTTCGCCGACGCTGCCGGCACGGCGGGGCGCCTCCTCGCGCGCGCCGATGGCCCGCGGGTCGGCGCGCTGGGCTTCATCGGTTGGGACACCCACGTCAACGAGGGCGCCACCGTCGGCCAGCTCGCCAATCTGCTCGGCGCACTCGACGGCGCGCTTGCTGCCGTCGAGACCAGCATGGGCGAGGCCTGGCGGGAGACGGTGGTCGCCGTGGTCACAGAGTTCGGGCGTACCGCGCATATCAACGGCACCAATGGCACCGACCATGGCACCGCCACAGTGGCGTTTCTCGCCGGCGGCGCGGTCAAGGGCGGCCGTGTCATCGCGGACTGGCCCGGGCTCAAGACCGCGCAGCTGTACGAGGGCCGCGACCTCAAGCCGACCACCGATCTGCGCGCCGTGCTGAAGGGTCTCTTGAAAGATCATCTGCGCGTCGACGACGCGGCGCTGGCGAACAATGTGTTTCCGGGCAGCGCGGACGTCGCGTCGCTCGCGGGCCTGGTCGCGTGAGATCCGGTTTGATTGATACCAGGGAACAGAAAGTGTGTCGGTCATGAAGCCGCTGGGCGTGATCCTGCTGATTGCAATCCTCATCCTGCTGGCCGAGGCCAGCGCCGCGTCGGCGAACACGCTGAACGGCAAATGTTGCCGCTGGGCCGACACGGCAATTCGTATCGCTACCGGGCCGCCGTGCTGAGAGCGCAGACGCCGCGCACCTGCAGCGGTTACGGAAGCCTCTGCCTCTGGTATTCGAACGAGCATGGCTACGGAGCCTACGGGACCAACATCTGCCACGCGGCGAAGGCGCAGTGTCTGCGAACGGGTGTCTATGTCGGCCCGTTCAGCGGCCGGCAGTCCCATGACATGCCAAGGACCTGACGCCCGGCGGTCCGCGGGCAGGCCGCCCGCTAAATTGAATCCGAAATATGGCAGTGTCGGCCCCTGCGCGGGGCCGCCGGCCCTGGTTGCGCGCGACCAGCCTCGACGATAGAGTTGTGGGTGGAGAGCAGGGATCATCAAGGCCGAGGGATATGGCGTTTCGGACAGTGCAATTCCGATTGACGACATCCGCATGCGTCCGCCTCTTCACCCTGCTCCTGCTTTGCCTGTCGATTTCGGCCGCGAATGCGCACCCACACGTCTGGGTCACCTTTCATAGCGAGGTGATGTACGCATCGGACGGCACGATGACCGGCGTCCGTCATGCATGGACCTTTGACGACATGTTTTCCGCCTATGCGCTGCAGGGCATCGCGCACGCCAAGAAGGGCCAGTACACGCGCGAGGAACTGGCGTCGCTGGCGCAGACCAATGTCACCTCGCTGAAGGAATATGCCTATTTCACCTATGCGCGCGCCGACGGCAGGAAACTCGCCTTCACTGATGCCGTCGACTACTGGCTCGAATACAGGAACAGCGCGCTCACGCTGCATTTCACCCTGCCCCTGAAGTCGGCCGCGACCGCAAAGGCGATGGCGATCGAGATCTACGATCCCACGATCTTCGTCGATTTCGAGTTTGCCAAGGACAAGCCGGTCGCCTTGAGCGGCGCGCCGCCACAGTGCCAGATGACCTACGACCTGCCGCACCAGCCGACGTCGGCCGAGCAGGCGCGGCTCAGCCAGCTCGACAACACCCCGCTGGATGCGTCGAGCACCTATGGCGAAACCTTTGCGAACAAGATTCTTGTGAAGTGCCCGTGACCGGTGGCGCCACTGACAAGAAGCGTCATATGACTTGATTGAAGTGGTCTCTTGTGGCGCGCATCGCTGAAGCGATGCTGCTCGGGATGAGGCCGCATTCTGGGCCGTAGACCCTCATGGTGAGGAGCCGCGCTGTTGCGCGGCGTCTCGAACCATGAAGGCCCGGGCGGTAATGATCTCGCCTGACTGGCCGTATGCGATAGGCCTGCCGCTTGCGGGGAGAGGGGCGCACCTTTTGTGCGGTCGATCGAACGCCACTTCATTCTGCGCTCAGGATCGCTTGATGCTGACCAGCGCAAGCCGCGGGCGCTCGCAGGGGCGCGGGCCGGCCGCCGCGCTCTGCTCGGCGCGCAGAATGTGCTGGATGATCTCCGCATTGAACCATATCCGGTGGGTCTTTGGCAGCATGTGCCCGGCATCGGGAAAATGCCTGGTGCGCGCGCCGGCAATCAGGCCGGCGAGCCGTGCAACCGTCCGCTGCGCCACATGGGGCGACAGGCCGCCCGACATCAATAGCGTCGGCACGCGGAGGCCGCCGGCGGCCGCCGCGACATCGTCCTCGGTGAGAACAGCGGAGAAATTGAACGCGAGCTGTTCGGCATCCATGATCATGCGCAGGCGGGTTGCGGCCGGCAGCGGCTCCGCCGGTCCAGAACCGTCCCAGAATGAAACAAACTTTTCGACCGCATCCATCGACCGGCCATTCCAGAGATCGGCATAGAGTTCCTCGGCCAGATCCTTGAAGCGGTCGTGCAGGCGGCGGTCGGCGTCGTTGTCCAGGAGCAGTGTCGGCAGCACCGGCTCGATCAGGGTCAGGCTGCGGATCCGGTGCGCGAAGGCCGATCGGGTCGCGGCGCGGAATGCAATCGCTCCGCCATAGGAATGGCCGACGAGATGGATGGATCCGCGCCTCTGCGCGACGGTTTCGCCCAGCCAGCCGACCTCGTCGGCCAGCGTCATGGGCAGATCCCCGCTTCGGACCAGATCGGGCGCGACGACCTGATACTGGCTGTCGAGCGCGGCGGCCAGCCGCGCCCATTGCCGGCCCGAGCCGAGCGAACAATGCAGGGCCAGGACCCAGCTCTTCGGACCCGCTGAGGGAGCGATCCGGATGATGTCGGTCATTGAAATATTTCCAGTACAGAACAGGCTCAGCGCAGCCGCGGAGCGGGCCGGGGCCGGCCCGCTGACCCGGCTGTGCGGGGCAGCAATCAAACACGTGGTTGGAAACGGAGCGGCACGGTTCCCCGCAGCTCAAGCCAGGGGACGCCCAGGGGACGCCGGCGCGTTAGGCCCGGCTCCGCCCGCTGGCCGTGGTCTCGTGCAGCGCTTGAAACACTCATAGGAAGAAAATTCCAGCTCGGGGAACAGCCATGCGAGCACCGCGAGCGATGAACCGAACATGCCAGTCGATTGACCTAAAGACACTGAGGGCTGTTTGATTTTGCCTTCTGATCCGCTTGATAGTTTCGTGAGGCCAAAAGCTTGCCGAAGTTCCTCTTCGCCGACCACATGCTGGATACGGATTGTCGTGAGTTGAACCGGGGTGACCTGCGCGTGCCGGTTGAGCCTCAGGTGTTCGACGTGCTGGAATATCTGCTCGATCATCGCGATCGGGTGGTCAGCAAGGATGATCTGATCGAAGCGGTCTGGAGCGGCCGGATCGTCTCGGATTCGACGCTGACGAGCCGAATCAATGCCGCGCGCAAGGCCATTGGCGACTCGGGTTCCGACCAGAAGCTGATCCGAACGATGCCCCGCAAAGGTTTTCGCTTCGTGGGCACGGTGGTCGCAAGCCAGACGCGCCCCGAAAACGCGGCTCCGCTGGCTGCGGCTGAAATTGCACCGCAAGCGTTCGATCTGCACCTGCCCGACCGGCCGGCCATCGCGGTGCTGCCCTTCACCAACATGAGCGACGACCCGGAGCAGGACTATTTCTCCGACGGCATGAGCGAGGACCTCATCACCGCGCTGTCAAAACTGCGCTGGTTTCTCGTGATCGCGCGCAATTCGACCTTCACCTACAAGGGAAGGCCGGTCCATATCAGCGAGGTCGCGCGCGAACTCGGCGTCCGCTATGTCGTCGAGGGCAGCGTCCGCAAGAATGGCGATCAGTTGCGGATCTCCGTGCAGCTCAACGATGCCTCGACCGGCGGCCACGTCTGGGCCGAACGCTATGATCGCAATCTGGCCGGCGTATTCGCGGTGCAGGACGAGATCACCGAAGCAATCGTCGCGGCGATCGAGCCGCAACTCTATGCCGCGGAGAATTTCCGCACCCAGAGCAAGCCGCCGGGGAGCCTCGACGCCTGGGAGCTGGTGATGCGGGCGCTGTCCCATTTCTGGCGCATCACGCGGCAGGACAATGTGGTGGCGCAGGCGCTGCTGGAACAGGCGATCGCGATCGATCCGCAGTACGGACAGGCGCTCGGATTGCTCGCCACCAGCCATATTTTCGGTGCCCATATGGGGTGGGCCGACATAGGCGTGGCCGTGCCGATCGCGCAGCGCGCGGCGCTTGCCGCGGTCGAGGCGGATCCGGAAGACGCCTGGGCGCATCTCGGCCTCGCCTACACCTATCTGTTCGCGCGGCGATTCGACGATTCGATCGCCGCGTTCGAGCTGGCGTTGCGGCTCAACCCGAACTTCGCCTTCGCGCAGGCCTTTTACGGCGCGGCACTGTGCTATTCCGGACGATGGCAGGAAGGCGATCGCGCAGCCCGCCGTGCGCTGCGGCTGAGCCCGCGGCCGCCGGCCGCGACGATGTATTACGGCATTGCCGGCCACGCCCAGTTCATCGGCCGCAACTATGACGAGGCGATCCGGCTCGCGCGCGAGTCGCTGCGGCAGCGCGCCGATTTCCCCGGCGGCCATCGCGTCCTGACCGCCGCCGCGGGAATGGCCGGATATCGCGACATCGCGAAGGCCGCGCTGCTCGAACTGCGCCGCGCCCAGCCCACGATCTCGCTCGCCTGGATCGCGAACGAGCTGCCGATGCGACGCCAGACCGACAGCGAGCAGTATCTCGAGGGATTCCGCCGCGCCGGCTTGACGTAACTTTCAACCCTGCTGCGATAACTCTCTCCCCTCATGCTGAGGAGCGTGCCTCTCTTGGCACGCGTCGCGAAGCATGAGGCCCGCAGACGAGCGCCGGGGCCTCATCCTTCGAGACGGCGCCGAAGGGGCGCCTCCTCACCATGAGGGTTGAGTGGCGCAGCAGGACAACGACCGACACCTATTCGGCGATCGTCTCGCCCGAACCGCCGAACTCGGCCGGAAAATTCTTGAGCTTTGGCAGGCCGTCGCGCATCGGCAGGACCGTCTCGGCGTAGTTGACATGCACCGCGGGCGCAAAGATCAAGGTCGGAAGCGTGGCCGCGAAGACGTCGACGAGACCGAGCGGGGGATGGTCGGTCATCAGATGGCCGCCACACTTGCTGCAATATTTGCGCTGGCTCAGCGGCGATTTCGCAAAGGTCGCGAGATGCTCGGCGCCCGCGCTGACCCGCACCCGCTCGGGCTTCCAGAGGCTGAAGGCATTGACCGGACCGCCGGACCAGGAGCGGCAGGAACGGCAATGGCAATAGCCCATCGCTTCCGGCGCTCCGGCCGCTTCGAGTTCGACTGCGCCGCAAAAGCAGCTTCCGACATGGTTCATCTGATGTCTCCTGTGTGGACGGGGTGGCGTCAGTTCGATTTGCGCCAGGGAATGAGCATCGAGACACGCGCCTTGTACTGGCGATACTCGTTGCCGAACAATTCGGTCAGATCGCGCTCCTCGAGGAAAATGCCGACGAAGATGTAGGCGGTCGTCACCGCCGCGAACAGCAGGTGTCCGGCGGTCATGACCGGCGCAGCCCAGAACGCGATGATGAAGCCGAGATAGATCGGATGGCGCACGAACTTGTAATAGAACGGCGCGCGGAATCGCGGAGCCGGCATGTCGCGGCCGGCCAGATTGGCGGTGACCTGGTGCAGGCCGAACAATTCGAAATGGTTGATCAGGAACGTGCTGGTGAACACGATCACCCAGCCGAGCAGCGAAATCGCCGCAACCGCCGCGGCAGCGTTCGGATTCTCGACCTGCCAGACGATGGCGGGTATCGGACGCCATTGCCAGAACAGCAGCAGGAGGCAGAGGCTTGCCAGCAGCACATAGGTGCTGCGCTCGACCGACTTCGGCACGATCTGCGTCCACCACACCTTGAACGGCTTGCGCGCCATCACGCTGTGCTGGACGGCGAACAGCGACATCAAAGCAAGGTCGACGACGATGGCCTCGCCGAGCGCGGCCGGTGCGCCCATGTCGATGTCCTTGGGCACGACGAGGCCCATGACGAAGCCGATGGCATAAAGGATGGTGATGAAAAAGAGCGCGTAGGCGGCCAGTCCGTAGAGGAAGGCGAGGACCCTTGAAAACCGGCCGGCC
>Ga0207663_10001454_pt1 | contig 11017 bp, 10 predicted proteins | sample LARL53metaG_FD_184346 | JGI IMG/M metagenome (GOLD analysis project Ga0207663, IMG submission 184346) | Corn, switchgrass and miscanthus rhizosphere microbial communities from Kellogg Biological Station, Michigan, USA - LAR L5-3 metaG... | ecosystem: Host-associated > Plants > Roots >...
TCGCTTGCGTTTCCAATACGCGAGAGAGAGAGAGATTGATCGCGCTGAAGATAGAAAATCGAAGACAAAAGCTTAAACGATAAAGAAAGCGAGACGCCGTGAGAGATCAACTCGAAGCCCTCATCCTGCAGATGTACCGAAGCAATATTCTTTATTCGGAAGCCGTTCGCGAATTTAAGAAGAAGTTCATTTTGACCGTATTGCAGGAGAACAAAGGCAACCAGTGCCGTGCCGCTCGGGAGCTCGGCATGCACCGGAATACTTTGAGCCGCACCATCTCAGAGTTGAAGATTGATGTTCGCCAACTGCGCGATGGGGTTAAGCGTCCTCCACGCAGCGCCCGGCCGGTGAATTACGAGAAAAAAACAGTGCGACAGAACTGAAGTTCGAGGCCTGTAGGTTCAATCTTCATTCCGAAAAATTAAGGCAGCCCCCTTAAGGGCTGCCTTATTGCTCTCCCAATTCTGACTACTGGGGCTTCCTGTGGACCGGAGGCTTCCTTGCGCCAGCCGGCGCAGCCTTGGTCAGCAGGGCGCCTTTTTCCATGATCATGACAAACGGTTTGGGGGTGTACGAAACAGGCGTGCCCTCGAAATTGATCTTGTCTCCTTCTTTCGGGGCGCTTCTGGCAGGAATCGCGGCAGGAAATGACAATTCGATGTCTGCGCGCTTCTGATCGATGTCATCGACACTGGCTGCCAACTCGAGCTTGGTCGGAGTGGCGCTGATGACTTGTACTTCCGCCATCTGCAGATTCTTACCCTTCAGCGCGGTCCAGACCTTTTCCTGATCTTCTGGCGATCCTTCAGAAAGAACCAGTTCCCACTCCGCGAAACTCATCTCCTCCGGTTTCTTGGTCTTCACCAGGTCGGCAGCCTGCTGCGCAGGGGTAGGAGGCACGTACGCCGCAATCGTGAAGCCCGCCGGCGGAATGGGAGTCGTTTTCGTCTTCGTCAGTAAATCGTCCCAACCTTGTTCAGAGCCGTGATATTTCACATACCGATTGTGGCCAAACTTGACGATCGAATCCTTCCCTTTCGGATCGGTAACCAAATTCGCCGCGCGCGCGATGAAGAACAACCCGTTGACATCATCGGACGGAGTCGCCGTCAGATAGGAGAGCGCCAAAGGATAAACGTTCTCGACGTTATTAGGGTCAGCCTCGACCGCCGGACGCAAGTATTTTTGTGCAGCCGCATAGTCCTTCATCTGCAACGCGGAGAAGCCGGCTACACTGTTTAACAACCCACCTAGTTGAGTCTTCTGTTTGGCGAAGTCTGCGTCCGAAACCCCATCTGGCTTCGTCATTGTGGTGAGAGCCTGCAGGCCACGCTCGGCGTGTTGCTTGGCATCGGGCCACTTCTGAGCGGCGCGCTCGTTGTAGGCAAGAAGCACCAAAGCACGGGTATTGTTCGGGTTGACCGCCAGAAGCCGGTTAGCGGTGTCAATAACCTTCGCCTGATTGCCGGCCTGCTGATAGGTTCCCATCAGCAGTTCCAGGGCGTCCTCTTTCATCACGCTGTTTGGATACTGAGTGAGGAAGGCTTCCAGGCCGCTGATCTTGGCCGTGGGGTCGGTCTGCTGAACCGCGCCGACGTACGCGTTGTACTCGGCGGGGTCCTTAATCTCTTTCTTTTGCGAGGCGGATTGTGCGGGAGATGCCTGCCCTGGTTGCGCCTGAGGCTGCGCCGGTGCGGCGGCTTGACCTGATGCCACTGCGGACAACGCGAGCAAAAGCGCCACTAGACTCGTCTTCATTCGAATCGCTCCTTCAGAGTTTCGGGAAACACGGCGACCACATCAAATCCCAGGCACCACCCAAGCCAGCTCACCCGGGGTCGGACTTATACATCGACAGCCTGCCGACGCACCCGGAAACGAAGTGCGTGCCCTGTAAACCGGTAAAACCACCAAGGCCCGTTTCCGGTGAGGCGGATTATAAGTATGTGTAACGTCTAAGGCAAGTTTGCATTTAGAAACGCTCTCTCCTTAGTCTTAATTAAGATGCCTTTGAAGGCCGGTGCGGATGGTCTGGAACGAGAACCGAAAACCCATTGCGAGGTATTAATTTCTATGCCCAAGGCAACCAAAGACTCTCTCAGCGGACAGATTGCAGTGGTCACCGGAGCGGGCACAGGCATTGGCGCTGCCATTGCTCGCGAACTGGCGAGCATGGGCGCCTTAACCGTCCTTTGCGGCCGAACTGCCGCGCCACTCGAGAGCACGGCTTCGGCCGTCACCGGGGCGGGTGGCAAGGCTCAAGTCGCACAGTGCGACGTGACCGACTTGAGGTCGGTAGAGTCCGTCGCGGCTAGGGTGCAGCGGGACTTCGGACGCACCGATATCCTGGTGAACAACGCCGGAATCGGCAGCTTTAAAGCTGCTCTCCATCAGATGCCTCCTGATTCGTGGGAAAGCGTTATTAACACGAATTTGCGAGGTGTCTATTACTGCATCCGCAGCTTTGCGCCGATGATGATCGGTGCGAAGAAGGGCCATATCATCAACATTTCTTCCTTGGCCGGTAAAAATGCATTGCCCAACGGCGCCGCTTACGCCGCGTCAAAGTGGGGACTGAACGGATTGAGTTACTCGGTTGCGGAGGAATTACGAAGTGACAACATCAGGGTTTCCATCGTCTGCCCCGGGTCGGTACACACAGATTTGAGTCCGCACGAAGGGAAAGATCCAAACAAAATGCTGCAATCGGATGATGTTGCACACGTGGTGGCTATGCTGGTAACTCAGGAAGCGCAATCGTTCGTCAGCGAAGTACTGATACGGCCGACCCTGAAACCGTAAAACTTGCCATTTTTATTTCTTGAACAAATTCTCGAAGGCTTGCCTTGCGTCGTTCGGCCGCAATGCTTTTGGCGTCGACGTCTCTTTTTCGATCATCACGCGAATCGAATAAAACGTACATTCGTTGCGCTGGTCTTTGCGAGGAATTCGTTCTGGAATGGGTTGTGTGCACTCAAAGCGGCTGGAGGTGTCGAAATGGGTGCACTGTTTACAGGAATGAAGTTCGAAGGCGCACTTGGGACATTGACCAACCGGGTCACTGACGGATTGCAACAGCGTTCCACACTGAGAGCAGCGTGAAACGGTCCGCGTACCGGGCATTTGAATGGCGCGAGGCCCGAATGTTTCTTTCTTGACCGGCCTCTCTGTCGGTTCTCGCCTTTCGGATTTCTGCCCCGTGTCCTGGTACCCGCGCTGTCGGTATTTCCGGTCTGACAAAACTTCTGCCCTCCTGTGACGCGCGGACATTGTCTCGCTTCCTTGCGTCGGCGACAAGTCTGGCGATAATTGTATTTCCCAACACTGGGTGCTAACATCGCGACAGTTGCAATTCGTGCTTGGAGGCTGCGGTATGTCGGACAAAGATAGCAGCAGTATTCTCTGGTTTCTTGCCGGACTGGGCGTTGGTGCAGTCGTAGGAGTGCTTTACGCACCCAGCGCGGGCAGCGAAATGCGTGACTCGCTGCGCTCCAAAGCGGATGAAGGCCGGGAATTCATGAAGGAGCGCGCCCGTAAGGCCAAAGAACAGGCCTCCGATTTAGTCGACCGCGGCCGTGAAGTCGCCAAACAGCAGAAGGATCAGTTCAAATCGGCCTACGAAGCAGGCCGTCAGGCCTACCACGAAGCTACCGCAGCGGATAGCGGCGCATCGAAGAACCCGTAAATCTGCGTTTCTCCGCCGGCGGGGGATCGACGCAGTGAAGCGGCGTAACCTTCATATATGGATTATCTTCCAATTTTCGTTGGAGTTACCGCCGCGGCGGTAGTTATCCAGGCGGGCATTCTGGTCGCTCTATATGTAGCTGTCCGAAAAAGTACCTCACGGATGGAAGCCCTGGCTACGGAAGTGAAGGACAAGGTAATGCCAACGGCAGATACGGCCCAGTCCATCATGCTGGACTTGCGACCGAAAATAGACACGATTGCGACTAATGTCAGCGAAACTTCGACCGTGGTACGTGGTCAGCTTGAGCGAATCGATGCTACTGTTTCCGACGTCGTTGATCGAACCCGCCTGCAGGTAATCCGCGCCGACGAATTGCTCAATCGCACCATGGACCGAATCGAAGAAACAAGCGAAGTGGTACACCGTACAGTTGTTTCTCCGGTGCGTCATCTTTCTGGATTGATCCAGGGAGTTACTGTAGGGCTGGAATCTCTTTTCGGCGGGAAGCGAGCGCCTAGACGGGACGTTACCGTCCCCCAGGACGAAATGTTTATTTAGTCCTCACTGGTCGGACTTCAGCGAAACTTTTCTCCTTCTTTTCGATCGCGCTGGATTCAGCTTTTCCAGAAGTGCTGATGTTTACGATCGTCAAACGATCCAGCCTCCGCCAGCTACCACATCCCCATCATAGAAAACAGCTGCCTGCCCAGGCGTTACAGCTCGCTGCGGCTCCTCAAACGTGACCACAATTTCGTCCTTGCCAGTCTTTTCAATCATCGCTGGTGCCCCCTCATGGCGATGACGAATTTTCACAGTCGTTCGCATCGGCTCCACCAGATCAGCGATCGAAATCAGGTTGATTCGATGAGTGCGAAACTTCCGGGTATAGAGCTCTTCCTGCTGCCCCACCACAACCTGCCGAGCGTCTCCGTTAATCTGAATCACATAAAGCGGAGAGCCCGTGGCCAATCCAAGTCCCTTGCGTTGCCCAACGGTAAAGTTATGGATTCCCCCATGCTCACCCACGACCTCGCCGTCGGTCGTGACCAGCTCTCCCGCGGTGTCTGGCAATGTTTCGCCTTGCTCGGCCAGATAGGCATCGAGAAACTTCTTGTAGTCTCCGCCGGGAACGAAACAAATCTCCTGTGAATCCGGCTTCTCGGCCAAGGCCAGCCCATGGCGATGGGCCAACTCTCGGACTTCGGGCTTCATCATCCCGCCTAACGGAAATAGCGTTCGACTCAACTGATCCTGCGTTAGTCCAAAAAGAAAATATGTCTGATCCTTGGAGCGATCCGTGGGCCGCTTGAGCAGCCAGCGTCCGAGCGTTGGATCAAACTCCACTTGCGCATAGTGACCGGTAGCGAGGGAGTCTGCCCCAATCTGCTGGGCAACGATCAAAAGCTGATCGAACTTCAGATGATTGTTGCAAAGACTACAGGGGATCGGCGTGCGGCCTGAAAGGTATTGCTCGACGAACGGACGCACTACGTCCCGTTCAAAGCGCTCCTCGTGGTTGACTACATAGTAGGGAATGCCAATCGTTTCTGCGACGCGCCGTGCGTCGTAAACATCATCGAGTGAGCAGCATCGGCCCTGCACCACTTCGGGCATGCCCTCATGCCCAGCCAGGCGCCGTTGGTTCCAAAGCTGCATCGTCAAGCCCACGACTTCGTGTCCTTCTGCGCGCAGCATAGCCGCGACGGTGGAGGAGTCAACTCCACCCGACATGGCGACGGCGATGGTCTTGGAAGATGTCATTTTTAATGAGCCAGAAGCTACAGGCTAGGCGCTGCCTTGTCGCTGGACGCTGCTTTATTGTAAATGGGAGACAGGTTCCGGAGCCTTGATACCATTTGTGGAATGAGGCTCAAGGCAAATTCCACATCCTCCGCGGTGTTCTGCTTCCCAAGGCTAAAGCGGAGGCTGCCTCTTGCTTGCTCCGGACGAAGGCCCATCGCCGTCAGTACATGCGACGGCTCGATCGCGCCCGATGAACATGCTGCACCCGTCGAAACCGCCACGCCCTTGAGGTCAAGAGTGATTACAAGGGCTTCGCCTCCGATAGAGTCGAAAGCAATGCTCGTGGTGTTCGGCACACGCAGCGCACCATGGCCGTTTACTGACGTGGACTCCACATCTTGCAATATCGTGTGCTCCAGAAGGTCGCGCAACGCGCTCATACGATCAAGGTCGCCCCGCCCAAATGAGTCCAAAGCGATCTCCGCAGCCTTGCCCAGCGCCACGATGCCGGGAACGTTCTCTGTGCCCGCCCGCCGTGAACGCTCGTGACTTCCACCGTGAACCATCGGGCGCAAGGCAGTTCCCTTCTTTACGTAGAGCGCGCCCACCCCTTGTGGAGCGTGCATCTTGTGACCTGAGATCGAAAGCAGATGGCAACCAATGCGATTGACATCAATGGCAACTTTTCCGGCAGCCTGTACCGCATCGGTGTGGAAATACACATCGGCCTCGGCCGCGAGCTTTCCAATTTCTTCTACGGGTTGTAGCACTCCAGTTTCGTTATTCGCCATCATGATCGTTATGAGGCAAGTATTTGGGCGTATCGCTCTGCGGACATCGTCGGGATCAACCTGCCCGCGGCCATCCACCGGAATATACGTGACCTGGCAGCCTGACGCTTCCCAATGCTTGCACGAATTCAAAACCGCGTGATGCTCGATGGTCGATGTAATGACATGCTGCTCGGCCGAAACCGTTCCTGAAATTGCGAGGTTATCGCCTTCAGTACCTCCGCTGGTAAATACGATCTCCGACGCCTTGCATCCTAAAAGTGCCGCGACTGACTCGCGTGCTCGCTCCACGGCCGCGCGCGTCTCTTGTCCATGATGATGAATCGAAGAAGCATTGCCAAAATGTTCGCTGAAATAAGGCTGCATCGCCGCCAGGATGTCTGGCAGAAGGGGCGTGGTAGCGTTGTTGTCCAGATAAACTCGTCGCATACTAACTTCACTATTCTACACTTCAACCGCCTGGCGCAGGCGTGTTAGGCTGCTCAGTTCTTTTGTCGGAGTGTTCATGAAGAAGATTTTTCCGCAACTGATTCTTCCATTTCTTTACATGATCGTTCTCCTCGGATCCGCCTCAGGTGCGAAACGGGCAATCACCGAGAAGGATCTTTTCCAATTCAACTGGGTCGGCAACCCGCAACTTTCTCCCGACGGAAGCCAAGTCGCCTTCGTCAGAATCGTGGTTGATGCTAAGCGCGAAGATTATGAGACCTCCCTGTGGAGCGTCCCCGTGAATGGAGGAGAGATGCGCCGGCTTACCGCAGGCAAACACGACTCTTCGCCACAATGGTCGCCTGACGGCAAGTTTCTCGCCTTCGTCCGTACGCCGGAGAAAGAAGGAAAACCACAACCTCCTCAAATATTCATCCTGCCCCTGGACGGCGGAGAGGCATGGCAACTGACTCATCTTCCAAAAGGTGCAACCGGGCCGGCTTGGTCCGCCGATGGCGCCGTTCTGGCTTTCACGAGTTCCACCAATGACCATGATTTAGCCAGGGCCGCATGCGAGGAAAGCAAAGAGAAAGACAACGACAAAAATAAAAGCGATTGCGGCAAGCCTCAACACGAGCCCGACATCCACGTCATCACTCGTGCCGAATACCGGGACAATGACGAGGGCTATCTGGATTTCTCACGTCACGGCCACATCTGGACTATCGCGCTTGCCTCCGATCCCCAGAATCTGCCCCAGCCCAGAGAGGTTACCCGCGGTGATTTCAACGAAGAGGGGCCTCAGTGGGCGCCTGACGGGTCGAAAATCTATTTCATCTCGGGTCGCGAACTGGAACCGTACTACGGACTTGGCCAGAATGTCGTTTACTCTGTTCCGGCGGCCGGCGGGGAACCGAGCGAAGTCGCACGCATCGCCGGCGCTTCACAATCCATCTCAATTAGCCGGGATGGCGCACGCCTGGCGTTCTTTGGCAGTCTCAATACCCCCATTCAATCTCACACTAAAACCAATTTGTGGGTAGTGGACCTCAAAGCCGGAGCCGTACCACGAAACCTGACCTCGAACTACGACTGGGATATCGGAGGTGGAATTCTTGGTGATCAGGAGCCGCCACGAGGCGGGGGAGCGACTCGGCCTGTCTGGAGCGCCGATGGCAAGTCGCTTACCGTTTTAGTCGCGAAACAGGGACGTGCCAATCTCGAACGCTTCGACGCCAACTCCGGCCAGGTTACCCCGCTCACTAAGGGCGATCAAGCCATAAACCAGTACAGTTCGAACGGAACGCAGATGGTCGCCGAAATTTCTACGCCGACGGTGATTAACGATCTCTTCCTGATCAACCCTGACGGCGCACAGAAGAGACTCACGAACGTCAACGAGAAACTATTTTCAGAACTCAACCTCACCCCGCCCGAGGAAATCTGGTACAAAACTTTTGACGGCCACAAGATTCAAACCTGGGTGCAAAAGCCTCCCGACTTCGATGCAAACAAGAAATATCCGCTCATCCTTAACATTCACGGCGGCCCGCACGCCGCCCACGGCTACGTATTCTTTCACGAGATGCAATGGATGGCAGCCAAGGGCTACGTCGTTCTCTACCCCAACCCTCGCGGCAGCACTTCGTACGACGAAGCGTTTGGAAACATCATCCAGTACCATTATCCCGGCGACGATTTCAAAGATTTGATGGCTGGCGTAGACGAATTAGTGCGTCGCGGGTACATCGACGAAAAACATATGGGCGTGACCGGAGGTAGCGGCGGCGGCCTTCTCACTGACTGGGTTGTCACCCACACGAACCGCTTTGCCGGCGCGGTCGCTCAACGCGACATAGCCGACTGGGCGGACTGGTGGTATTCGGCTGATTTCACGTTGTTCCAGCCGCGTTGGTTTCGAAAGCCTCCCTTTGAGGATCCCGCGGATTATCGAGATCGCTCCCCCATCACGTACATCAATAACGTTAAGACTCCGCTGATGCTGATCCTGGGCGACGCCGATACCCGTACTCCTCCAGATGCGGGTGGCGGTCAAATGTTCCGCGCATTGAAATTCCGAAAGATTCCGACCGCAATGGTTCGCTTTCCTGGCGAGACACACGAATTGTCACGCTCCGGTAAGCCATGGCACCGGGTGGAGCGGCTGCACCATATCGTGAACTGGTTCGATGTCTACCTGCAAGGCAAACAGACCAACGAATATGATCTGGTCCCGCCCTCCGAGCCTGAGTGGGAGAAATCAGACGCCCCGTAGCGAGCTGCTGAATCCGAGGATTTATCATTAAGGGCTATCATCTGGAGCGGAACAGGCGCATTCGCTCGCGAATGGGCCTGTGAAGTCGAAGGATCTTAGTACGAGCGCTCAGGTGCGAGCGATGTCGTTATCTAAAGTTCAGCGGAAAAATGGGGCGGGCCTTGCCTTGACGCTGACAACTTACCGCCGCTCGACAGGCACATACTGCTGCGGGAACGACGGCCCAATATAGTCAGCGCGTGGCCGGATCAGGCGGTTGTCGTCGAGTTGCTCGATCACATGTGCCGCCCAGCCACTGATACGCGACACCGCAAACACCGGAGTGAACAGGTCTACATCAATACCAAGAATGTGATACGTGGACGCCGAATAGAAATCCACATTCGCGTTGAGCTTCTTCTCGGTCTTCACAAAATCTTCAATTTTGCGCGACATCGCAAACCACTTGGTCTGGCCACTGCTCTTACCCAGATCGTCGGACATCTTGCGGAGGTGCGTGGCCCGTGGGTCCTCGGTGTGGTACACCCGATGGCCGAAGCCGGGTATTTTCTTTTTCTGGGCCAGCATGCCTTTTATATGTTCCACCGGATCGGCGCCCGATTTGTCGATTGTCTGCAGGATGTGGAAGATCGCTTCGTTCGCACCACCGTGCAGCGGTCCTTTCAAACCGCCGATGGCTGCGGTGACAGCCGAATGTATATCGGATAGCGTCGCAGCAACGACTCGCGCCGCAAACGTGGATGCATTCAGTTCATGGTCCGCATGGAGGATCAAGGCGATATCCAGCGCCCGTTCCGCGGTTTCCGACGGCTTGGTCCCATTCAGCATTAACAGGAAATTGGCGGCATGCGAAAGCGAGCGGTCGGGCTCGATCACGCTCTTCCCCTTTCGCAGGCGGTCATATGCGGCCACGATCATCGCAATCTGCGAGGTCAGGCGAAATGCCTTATGCAGGTTAGCGTCATGATCGTTTTTCTTTTCCTCAGGGTCATAGAACGATAGCGCCGAAACTGCTGTGCGCAGCACGTCCATGGGCTGAGTTTCTTTCGGAGCGGTTCGGAGAAGTTCAATGATGGCGGGATCGATCTTGCGCTCTTCCGCCAGTCGCTGGCGAAAATCCTTCAGTTCTTTGGCCGAGGGCAGCTTGCCATACCACAACAGGTAGCAGGTTTCTTCAAAGTTGGAATGGTCGGCAAGGTCGTGAATGTCGATGCCGCGATAAGCCAGGACGCCTTGCTCGCCGTCGATATAGCAAATGCTTGAGGTGGTGGCAACAATTCCTTCCAAGCCTTTAGGGGCCTGTGTAGTGGTCAGGCTGGGCATGTTCCCTCACTCAAAAATTGTAAATCCCCGTTGTGGCCGCACGGGGAAGGAAAATGACGCGTGCCGTCGCAACTAACTTTTATACGCCAAAAGTTTTAACTTTCCAAACGGACCGGGAGATTGGTAGTGGGTCAGTTTCAATTTCCACTGGTTGGTTTGTGCGTGGCTTTAAGGCGAGCATCTTTTTCGTCCAAAAGGCGGATGATTTCTTGGGTGAGTTCCATGAGCTTCTGTTGGTCTTGTTCTGTGGCGGCAAGAGCGCAAAGTTCCATCCATTTCTCGCGATTTTCCATAAGAGTTTAGTTTATTAAAGCAGCCTTGGAGGCGAACCTCCCCCGATTCGGACTCGCCCCAAGGTTGTCGCAACGCCACAAACATGGCGTCTGGCGCGGCTTTTGGTTATATCAGGGGGCAGTTATTTGGATCGTTCGTTACCAGACATAGCACATAAAAAGGCTCAACAGTGAAAAAACCAGCCGTTATTAACAAACAGTCTTCACGGAAGCCGCGTGGTCGTGGGTGCCCAAGGCTGCCTGTTAGACGGTCGCCTCTTAGACCAAACCGGATTCCGCAGGGCAGAGCCATGACAATTGCTGCTGGTTTCAGATTTGCAGACGGAATCCTGTTGTGCGCGGATACGCAGATTACATACGAAGGAATTGCTAAGGTATCAGGCACGAAGATTCTGCCATTCGAATTCAAAAGGAGCGCACTGAAGGTCGTATTCACCTTTAGCGGCGACGTCAGCTATGCCAAGAGTGGCATCCA
>Ga0207663_10001456_pt1 | contig 11009 bp, 13 predicted proteins | sample LARL53metaG_FD_184346 | JGI IMG/M metagenome (GOLD analysis project Ga0207663, IMG submission 184346) | Corn, switchgrass and miscanthus rhizosphere microbial communities from Kellogg Biological Station, Michigan, USA - LAR L5-3 metaG... | ecosystem: Host-associated > Plants > Roots >...
GGGGTCCGCTGGCGGGCGGTGGTGGTACTACTTTCCCGGCGAGGGCGCGGTCGGCGGGTATCACGATGAGGTTCCCGTCTTTGGTGCGGACAGCGAAGGACTTGGCGTCCGCCTGCTCGAGAATGCCGAGCACGTCGGTCATCTGCTTGCTGCCGGCCGGTCCTGGGCGCCAGCGGATCACGACCCGCTTGCCGACATCAGCGGGGGTCAGCCGGAGTTCCAACCGGTGCCACATGCCGTCACCTGCACGCGGGCCAGGCGGCCCGGTCTGCCGGGCAGCCGGCCGGGTGGTTGCAGGCACAGGCCTTGTCCTTGACGTCGATGCGCGGCTCGGCGATCAAGTACGTCATGGGCGGGTCCACTTCCTCACCGGCGCTTCCGTGGCAGGACTCCTGCGCAGGCTTCCCCGGTTGCCGCGGGGCTTGCTAGCCGCCGATGTGCGACATTTCCACCTTCCGGCCCACCTTCGTGCGGCTGGTCTGGTGGGTGCGCAGCTCAGAGTAGCGGTCGGCGCGCCGAGTCCAGATGGCGGTCACGTGCTTGCGCAGCGCCTGGTCGCTGGCACCTGCGCGCAGCGGGCCGCGCAGATCGTGCCCGGTCCCGGCGAATAGGCAGGTGTAGAGCTTGCCGTCGGCTGAGAGCCGGGCGCGGGTGCAGGCACGGCAGAACGGCTTGGTCACCGAGGCGATGATCCCGATCTCGCCGGCGCCGTCACGGTAGCGGTAGCGGGCTGCGACCTCGCCGGGGTAGGCCGGCGCGATCGGCTCCAGCGGCCACTGGCTGCCGATCAGGGAGATGATCTCGGCGGCCGGCACGACATCGTCCAGCCGCCAGCCGTTGGTGGTGCCGACGTCCATGTACTCGATGAACCGCAGCACGCGCCCGGTGCCCCGGAAGTGCGCGGCCATGGGCAGGATCGACTGCTCGTTCACCCCGCGCTTAACCACCATGTTGACCTTGACCGGCAGCCCGGCCCCGGCGGCCGCGGCGATGGCCTCCAGGACCCGCTCGACCGGGACCCGGGCGTCGTTGAGCGCCATGAACACCGCGTTGTCGAGGGAGTCGAGGCTAACGGTGACCCGGCGCAGCCCAGCGGCGGCCAACGCCGGGGCCTTACCGGCGAGCAGCGTCCCGTTGGTGGTCATGGCAATGTCTTGGACGCCGTTGACGGCGGCCAGCATCGCGACCAGCTTCTCCAGGTCGCGGCGCAGCAGCGGCTCGCCACCGGTTAGCCGCAGCTTGCGCACGCCAAGTCCGGTGAATACCCGGGCAACCCGGGACAGCTCTTCAAAGGTGAGCAACTCCTGGCGGGGCAGGAACGCGAAGTCACGGCCGAACAGCTCGCGCGGCATGCAGTAGGTGCAGCGGAACTGGCAGCGGTCAGTGACCGAGATCCGCAGATCCCGCAACGGCCGCGCCAGCGTGTCGGCCAGCGGCAGTTCAGCGATCGTCATCACCGCACCTCCGGGCCCAGATCCCGCGGGGTCTGCCGGCCAGCCCTGCGGCCGCCAGCCGCTGCAGGCGTCCCGGACGGCATGCCGGAACATCTGTTCCCGTCACGTTCAGGCTAGCTGCTGCCGCCGCCGCTCGGGCTGCGCGTCCCTGCCCAGCCCACGGCGAGCACGGGTTCATCTTCCTGCTCGGCGGCAGTGGCCGCGAGCCCCCTGCTTCGGCCTGGCACGGCAATTCCGCCAGGAGCCCCGTCCATGGGCCAAGACAGGCCTGCCTGGGCAGCCGAGACCACGCCGACCTTGCGGGGCCTGAATGTCGTTGGTCCTCCCGCGGGCGCGCCGCGGGCGCTGCACGTTGACCCCGCCGCGGCACCGGCGTTGACCGGCTGTAGGGTTCCAAAACGAGATCTAAGTGGCTGACCTGCTGGTTTGGCTGCGGTAGTGGTCGTGTGGCGGGCAGCATCACGGGCTTGTGACCGTACGGATGCTCTACCTGATATTCGTCCGTCTGACCGGGTGGATGGTGCTGCTGGCGCGCTCGCCGGCAACGAAGGACGCCGAGCTGCTGGTGCTGCGTCAGGAGGTGGCGGTGCTGCGGCGGCAGCACCCCAGGCCAAAGCCGGACTGGGCTGATCGGGCGGTGCTGGCTGCCCTGGCCCGGCTGCTCCCGCCGTCATTGCGGACCGGCCGGCTGTTCGCGGTGGACACGCTGCTTCGCTGGCACCGGCGGCTGGTCCGCAGGCGACGGGCTTATCCACACCGCGGCGGCAGACCGCCCGTGGATTGGCAGGTCGTGGCATTGATCGAGCGGATGGCGCGGGAGAACCCGGGCTGGGGCTACCGGCGGATCCAGGGTGAGCTGCCCGGCCTGGGCATCGGGGTGAGCGCCGCTGCGGTGCGGCGAGTGCTGAAACGGCCGCGGATCCGGCCCGCGCCGCAGCGAGGCAGACCGACCTGGCGGCAGTTCCCTCGCACGCAAGCATCAGCCCTGCTTGCCTGCGACTTCTTCCACGTGGACTGCGCTATCACCTTGCGCCGGTTGTACGTGTTCTTCGTTATCGAGATCGGCACCCGCCATGCCCATGTCCTCGGCATCACCCGGTACCCGGACGGCGTGCGGACGGTTCAGCAGGCGCGCAACCCGCTGATGGATCTGGGGGAGCCAGCTAGCCAGTGTCGGTTCCTGATCGGTGACCGGGCTGGGCAGTTCACCGGGGCTTTCGACGCGGTGCTTGCCAGCGCGGGGATCGAGGTGGTGAGGATCCCGCCGCGCGGCCCACGGGCAAACGCATCTGCAGAACGCCGGGTGCGGACAGTACGGGCCGAGGTCACCGACCGGATGCTGATCGCCGGGCCGCGGCACCTATGCGCGGTTCTGGATGAATACGCCGGGCACTGCAACCAGCACCGCCCGCACCGGGCCCGGGATCTGCGACCGCCGGACGGCGACATGACCACGGCCGGGATCGCCGGCCTGACGACGGCGAGAATGCGGCGGCGTAGGGTCCTGGGCGGACTGATCAACGAGTACGAACGGGCAGCATGACCGCTAGCGGCCAAGCCACGACGTCGCAGGTCAAAGACCATGGCAGGGTTATGAAACCCCACAGGCGGCGGAGAACGGCCAGTTCTGGCGCCGGCCTTCCTGTGCTCTGGTTCTCCTGCAGTAGTTTCGCATTTTCTATGGCACCTCCGGCAAGGACGCAGATTCGTTCCCTGACAGTTCCCCCGGGGAAGCCGATAAGGAGCGGTCCTAAGGAGGCTGTCAGCAGCGGCACGGGTAGCGATAGCGCGAGGCAGCGATGCGCCCGCTGATCTGGTCAGGGGCTAATGGTGAGGGCAGTGATGCGCCCGTCGGCCGCGAACTGGAAACGGAACGTGAGGGTGACGGGGCTGCCGGGGAAGTCGCCGGCGATGTCGACGGCCGCGTCGTGGCCGGTGGTTGCGGCTTTGACGTCGTGGACGGTGTAGGCGACGCGCGGGACCTTGCTGCGCCACGCGCGGATGGCGGCGATGCCGCGATAGGCCTGGTCCTCGTCCTCGACGATTGCGTCGTCGGTGAACTGGGCGAAGTAGGCGTCGGCATCGGCCTGCGGCGCGAGGTCAAAGTAGCGGTCGATGAGTTCCCTGGCGTTGCTCATGGCTTTTCGTCCTCCTTGTGCGGCGGGACGGTCAGGTGGTGGGGATCGTGCCGCCATCGATGACGTACTCGGCGCCGTTGATGGCCCTGGCACGGTCGGAGACCAGGAAGGTGACGAGTTCGGCGGCTTCGGCGGGCAGGGCGGGCCGCCCGATCGGGATGCCGCCGAGGGAGTCCATGACCCGTTGCAGCGCCGCATCCCTGCCGATACCTGCGCCCCGGGAGATGCGGTCGACCAGCCCGTCGGCACCCTCGGTCTGAACGAACCCGGGGGCCACAGTGTTGACCCGCACGCCTTTGGGCCCGGCCTCGTTGGCCAGCCCCTTGCTGTAGGTGGTAAGAGCAGCCTTCGCCGCGGCGTAGCCCAGCGTTGCCTCATACAGCGGCATCCGCCGCTGGATCGACGACACGTGCACGATGACGCCCGACCCGGCCTCGATCATCGCGGGCAGCAGCCCCCGGTCGAGCCGGACCGCGGCGAGCAGGTTCAGGTTCAGCTCGTCCTGCCACTGCCCGTCGCTGAGTGCGGCGAAGCCACCAGAGCCCGCGTGCGAGCCGCCGACGGTGTGGACCAGGATGTCCAGGACGCCGAAGCGTACCCCGACGCGGCGGATAACCTGCTGGGCGCCGCCGGGCGTGCTGATGTCAGCCGCCACGAACAGGCCCGGGTCGAGATAGCTGCCGGGCATGGTGCGGGCGGTGGTCATCACGGTGGCGCCAGCCTCGGCCAGGCGGCGCACGATGGCGGCGCCTGTGCCCTTGGTGCCGCCGGTCACCAGTGCTCGCCGGCCGGCGAGCGAGTCGCTGATGGTCACCGGCATGGCCAGTGCTTCCTGTCCGGCATGTCCCTCACTGCTGGGCCCATGCAGGCGTCGGCTCGTTGTGGATGATGATCAGCCGCACGATGCGGTCGTCGCGGACCGTGAAGTAGTAGGTGAGGATGAGCGGATCCGGCAGCCCGGTCTTGTCGTACTCGCCATCGGTCACGGCGTGGACGATCACCTCGCCGTAGTGCCCGGCGGTGGCGGTGGGGTTGGTTGTCACCTTGTCGCCGATGATCTCGCGGTCGAGCCAGGCGCGGATCGCGTCCTTGCCCCAGAACTCGCGGCGGGTGTCGTTGACCAGGGCATCGTCAGCGAACCAGCCGATCAGCGCGTCGCCGTCCCCGGCGTTGCCCGCGTCGATGTAGCCCTGGACCGGCGGCGGCAGGGTAATGCTCATGTGCCGTCCTCCTCCTTGGTAGCTGCTGATATCACCGTCCGGGCTCCCGCGGGGGGAGAGTCAAGGCGCCGCTGGGCGACTGGCTCGGGGATCCCGCGCCGGTTGACTCTCCCCGCAGGGGAGGGTCCAGGGTGGAGTCATGCGCCCCGGCCTGAGCATCGGTGACTTCTCCCAGATCACGCACCTGAGCGTGAAGACGCTGCGCCGCTACCATGAGGCCGGGCTGCTGCCGCCCGCTGAGGTCGACCCGGACACCGGCTACCGCTACTACGCGCTGACACAGGTGCCGACCGCGCAGGTGATCCGCCGGTTCCGCGAGCTGGGCATGCCCGTCCGCGAGGTCGGCGAGGTGCTGTCTGCCTCCGACCCGCAGGCCAGGAGCACCCTGATCGCCGGGCATCTTGACCGTCTGGAAAGCCAGCTCGACGAGACCCGGGCGGCGGTGACCGCGCTGCGCCGCCTGCTCCAGCCCGCCAGCCCGCCGATACAGGTCGAGATCCGGGCAGCGGAAGCGCTGACGACGGCCGCGATCTGCGCAACCGTCGACCACAGAGATATCCTCACCTGGTACAGCGAGGCCATGACCGAACTCGACCGGACACTCAGGACTGCGCACATACCACCGGCCGGGCCCTGCGGCGGCCTGTACGACAACGAGCTGTTCACCGTCGAACGCGGCAACGCTGCCGTCTACGTCCCGGTCGCCGACCCGCCGAGCAGCGGACGTGTCCAGCCCTTCACTGTGTCGGCTGCGGAACTTGCGATCACCGTGCATCACGGCCCGCACGATGACATCGACGTGTCCTACGGCCAGCTCGGCACCTACGTCACCGAGCACGCCCTGGCCGTTGCCGGACCGGTACGCGAGACCTACCTCACGGGGCCGCGGGACACCGACGACCGCGCCGCCTGGCGCACCGAAATCGGCTGGCCAGTCTTCCGCACCTCTGCCACCTGACCAACTCCCTCACCGACCGCACTCCACGGCTTGCCAAGATCAACCGCAAACTGCCGCATCCTGGCACGACAGGCCGATGGGGTTCGGTCGATTGGGCGAACAGGTGCTGAACACACCGGTCAGCTGCTGGGCTCATGTCGTCCTCGGGATGCGTGCTCAGCTCGTCGCGGGGCGACAGGTGGAGCCAGGTGAGCACCACGATCTCGTCGCCCGGTCGCAGGTCCTTGGCACCCTCCGCGACCTGCTCACCGAAGCGGATCCACGCCCGAGGCGCGCCTTCGCGCTGGTTCGGCGCATCGTCGAGGACCCCAGGGCCGACCGCACCCACCCGATCGGCACCAGGCCGTAGCTCGCCTGCACCACAACAGTCTGCTCGTCGGCCGCGGGCACCGCCCACGGGGCTGCCCAGATCGATCCATCTGCACTCGCCCGTGCTGGGGTGGCGGGCCGCCGAAGCCGAGCAGGCGGGTCCGGCTCGTCAACCCGCGTCGGTCACAGCCACCGAACGTGGTACCGTCCGGCCAGGCCGCCCAGGCCGATCCGGATTGCCGTGTCGGCCGGGTATTAGCGGATGAGGGTCGTCAAGCGCCCGGCCGCGCCGATTGCCGAGCGTGAATTCAGTACCTGCCGACTTCGGTGCTGCCACCGCCGGACGGCCGGCCCGGGCTGGCCAGGTTGCCCAGCTGCCGGTTGTTAGCCCAGGTCAGCTGATACATTGGTCGTCAGCTGCCGAGTCGCCATTTCACGAGCCGGGTGGGTCGTAGGACAGTTCAGCTGCGGTGGCGCGGTCGACCTCTTCGGCCGTCAGCAGCGCTACCCACCGGTTGACCACCATGCCCGTGGCTGCCACCCGTATCGCCAGTGCCGCCGCTGTCACGTTGTCTGGTAGGTCGCACACGATATATGCATCATCTGCGCCCAATGCGAAATAGAAGCTTTCCAGCGAGCCGCCGACACTGGCTACGAGCTTCCGCGCCGCCTCGACGCGAGCGGTGCCGCCCTTGGCCATCAAGCCCTTGAGGCCCTCGGCGGTGTAGGTGACGATCGCGAGGTACTTCGCCATGCTTACCCCCATCGGTGCGTCGCCGCATCCCCTCTGAAGCATAACGGTCAGCCATGCCCACCAAGATCACCAGCGGCACGGCGCCGCTGAGGCCACGGGTCAAGGCGCGGCAGGCGCCAGCCCCGGTACCCAGCCGGTCCTGCTGCTCATCGGCTCGCCGATGGGCGCCGAGGGATTCGTCGCCCCGGCCGGGCATTTCACCGACCGCACGGTCGCGACCTACGATCCCCGCGGAGCGGGGCGCAGCAAGCGCACCGACGGCGCCTCGCAGACCACGGTCGAGGAGCAGGCCGACGATCTGCACCGGCTGATCGATGCGCTGGGCGCCGGGCCGGCAGACATCTTCGCCAGCGGCGGCGGCGCCGTCAACGCGCTGGCCCTGGTGGCCAGGCACCCGGAGCAGGTCCGCATCCTGGTGGCGCACGAGCCGCCAGCCGCCCTGTGGGGTGCCAGAAGTCTGCCTGTCCTGTGAGCTGCAGCGATGTATCAAGGTCAGCGGTAAGCCATGATGGCTGGCGGTGTCCCTGCGCCTGCTCTGCCTGATCTTCATCCGGGTCTGCGGCTGGCTGGTCCTGCCTGGTGGTTCGACGGCGCCCGAGGACGCGGAACTGCTGGTGCTGAGGCACGAGGTTGCCGTGCTGCGCCGTACCCATCCCCGGCCCCGGCTGGACTGGGCCGGCCGGGCGGTCCTCGCCGTCTTGATCCGGCTCCTGCCGGGAAGGCTGCGGGCGCGCCGGCTGGTCACCCCCGGCACCGTCCTGCGGTGGCACCGAACCAGGCAGGCCGGCCGCCTGTCAGCGCCGAGATCGCCGCGCTGATCGGGCGGCTCGCCGCCGAGAACCACGGCTGGGGTTACCAGCGGATCCAGGGTGAGTTGCTGGGGCCCGGTCACCGAGCCGGTGCGTCCGCGATTCGCCGGATCCTCAAGGCGTTGCGGATCCCGCCGGCGCCGGCGCGGCGCGCTGACACGACATGGCGGCAGTTCCTGCACGCGCAAGGCCGCGGCGATGCTCGCCGCGGACTTCTTCCATGGGGACTGCGCAGTAACGCTCCGGCGGCTGCATTGCCTGTTCGTCATCGAGGTTGGCTCCCGCTACGTGCACATCCTCGGGGTCATCGCGCACCCGGACGGGCCGTGGACTTTGCGGCAGATCCGCGATCTCCTGATGGACCTCGGTGAGCGGGCCGCGGCATTCCGGTTCCTGGTCCGCGACCGGGCCGGGCAATTCACCGCGTCGTTCGATGCGGCCCTGGCCGGCGCCGGCATCGAAGCCGTGAAGATCCCGCCGCGAAGCCCGCGTGCGAACGCATACGCGGAAAGGTTCGTGCTCACCGCCCGGACCGAGGTCACCGACCGGATGCTGATTCTCGGCGAACGACACCTGCGGTCAGTCCCGGCCGAGTATGCCCGGCACTACAACGGACGGCGACCCATCGCAGCCGCGCACTCCGCCCGCCCCGGCCCGGCCATCCCATCGGCGACCCCTCCCGGCAGCGGATCAGACGCCGGGCCGTCCTCGGCGGCCTCATCAACGAATACGAGCGAGCAGCGTAGAAGCCCAGGTCAAGACACGTGACCGCGTTCTGGAATCCCACAGGGCATATACGCCATACATCATTCGTGGTACGCCAAGGCTCCATGCGACCATCCGCTTACATGTGACAACCGCCCCCGCCACAACCCGCTCGGTAGAGCCCCGCCGGCGCCGGGCGTCCATATAGCCGCGTCGCGCAGATGGATGTGGGCGACTGCAGCACCAAGGCGTTGGCCGCCTGTGTCGCTGTCCTTGGTCTGTTCTCGCTCCACCTGATCCTCGAACACCTCAGCGGCAGCGTCGTATATTCCCGCGAGCATTTCCCTCGTAGCCTCAGCTCCCTCTGGCGCGTCCGCTCCGGAGGTTATCCCTCTCAGCGTTTCTGCCAACTGCCGGAAGAACACGGCACCAGAGATCAGCCTCCCGGAAACGATCACGCCGGAGACATGGAGCGTCACATCAAACGACAGGCCGTACGTGTTCGCAGCGCTGACAAGCGCCTCAAGGTAGGGGTCCCGTCCATCTCCCGCGGGGGGATCAGCGTCATGTTGTTCATCTGTCATGAACGAACCCTAGTGCGATGGGCACGACGGTGACGTATGGCTTGCCACCCGGGCAGCGCTGAGCAATTGTCAATACCTGTGGATCAGGTGTTGTGAAGTCTTACTGGCGCGGCCGCGTGAACCGCATGGTGATCTTGATATTGCCATCGCCGTGCTTGGCGACCTCGGTCATGCCGAGTTGCTGGTACTTGGCTTGGTAGGCGGCATCGATCGCGTCAGCTGGCCCGATCTCGGCGCGGATTTGCAAGAGGACGTTGCGATGGACGGCTCCCACCCGGATCCGCTCGTCACCGTGTTCACGCGCTGCCCGGTACCAGCCGGACTGGCCTCCCCGGTAGGCGCGGACATGCAGCTCGTCGCCTGCCACGACCATGCCGGTCTCCATTCCAGGCTGGCGATCCTCGCCGGCCGCCCGCGGTAGGCCTCGCGTGGCGGGTGCTTGGGGTGAAGGCCGTCGCCGGGTAGGGTTCAGCGTCGGCGCAGTATCAACGGCGTGGCCAGGTGACGCTAGGCGGGCCAGGCCGTTGAGGAACGTGGGGAACCTCGACCGGCCCGGCCCTATCCCGGTGCTACGGGGGGGCCAACACCGGGATACCGCTACGTTACTCGTTGTCATGGCCGCCAGGATCGCAATCAATGCTGCGCCGACGCCGTTGTGGCATCAAGCGCCAAGCCGGATGTACCGCGCTCCCTGCTGGGTACTCCCTCTTCCGGTTCATGCGATGCGCTAGAGCGGACCACCGGGGGAGGGCCCCGCAGCCTGGGTGAGGCTGTCTGCGTGACAACCGGAGCGCACGCCAGCAGGCACCTGCAGAGGGCGCAGGACGATGCTCACAGGTGAGAGCGCCTGCACAACCACGTGGCGGCCACGGCTGGATTGCGATGAGGGTCATCGGCAAGCGGGTTATGACGTCTCGCCGGCGGCTGCAGCCGGTTGCATGGGCCGGGGCGTCTGGTCACGCGGTGCCCCCGGAGACAGCGGTGAGCGCAAGCGTCGATTGTCTACGGCGTTCGTTGGCTCCTAGAGTACTAAAACCCAAGTGCGCGCAACTCGTGATTGGAACGCTGACAGGAGCATGCCAGGCGGACGGTAGCTGTCACAGTTGGTGAGCGTCGCCAGCGGCCGCCGCGTCTGGGAGATCGCGCCGAACGCCGAATATTTTATGGAGTTTGGGTCTGCAGCTGGGTGGCGTACTCCGTGCAGATCGTCCTGTTCGGCGTGGGGTGTGGCGTCGGAACTGGCGCGGTCAGCTAGGAGCCGTGGACCTTCCTGCACGCCTCGCGGGATGTTGAGTCAGACATTCGCGGCTGGTGCCGTTCACCGCTTCGCACGCTGGAGGCTGCCGCCGCGGGCGGCTGCGCAGATGCCGCCGGCAGGTGATGCGTGCCGCGGGGATCCCCGCGGCAGGCACCTGTGTCGACCGTGCCAGTTGCTGCCTTAGGCGAAAGGCCTGGGTTAGGAGGTCGCCCGGACGGCTTGCAGGATCACGTTCGTCACGGTACCGGGATTGGAGATCATGGATAGGTGCGGTGCGTCTGCCCGGGTGATACGGGCGTGCGCCGTGTTGGCCGCGGCAAGCTGCAACGCCAGGGGGATGGCGTGGTCGGCGGTGCCTGCCACGGCCCATGACGGGATGGTCTGCCACGCCCCGGTCTGCTGGGTTAGCGCGATCGTGGCCAGCGGCAGCTGGGTGGCGGCGAGCACGTGTGCCTTGCTGGCGGGCAGGCCGTTGGCCATGCAGCTGGGGAACACGCTCTGCTTGATGTAGGCGTCGGCAACGCCGCTGGGGGCGCCAGGGAACGGGACCACGTTCAGGTTCGCGGGCATGGCGCATGATCCGGGATAGGCGGCGAGCAGCTGAGGCCAGGCCCTGTAGGCGTATCCGTAAGGCTCGTGCCAGGAAGTGCCAGGTAACCGGCGAGTAACTTGCGTGTCGTCCGGAAGGCCAGGCCTGTCGGCGGCCCTGGCGGCAGCCACCGTGGCGGTTGCTGCGACTCGGCCGGATCCGGCCTGCGTGCCTGCCCGTCCGGGTCGCCTCGTTTCCTGGGACCTTCCTGACCGCCGGGCGCGGCGCGCG
>Ga0207663_10001457_pt1 | contig 11007 bp, 9 predicted proteins | sample LARL53metaG_FD_184346 | JGI IMG/M metagenome (GOLD analysis project Ga0207663, IMG submission 184346) | Corn, switchgrass and miscanthus rhizosphere microbial communities from Kellogg Biological Station, Michigan, USA - LAR L5-3 metaG... | ecosystem: Host-associated > Plants > Roots >...
GGGGATTGTATATTAGGGGTAAAATCGAGGTAAAATAGAAAGACACTTATATACGATATATATTAAATATGTAATGAGTTTTTTAGTGTCTATTGACAAACGAAATAAAAGCAGAGGAAGACCACAGACAAAGAAACGGGCTGACAATCCTAATGTTGGCACTATGGTTATAACAAAGGATCTTAAGGAGTTATTAGTCTCAGAAAAGAGACGTGGCGAATCATTTGCTGATTGTGCCTATAGACTAATTTGGAAAAGGGTTTGTGCATAATGACAGATCGACGACTAGAAGGAAGAAATAGACCGAGGGATAAACCCGCCAAAGTTACGACAATGAAGGTGTACGAGTCAACAAAAAATAAGATAGATAGTTTATGGCCGCTTCAAGGTATGCCACTTGGAGATCGGCTAGACTTGATATTGGCAGACTATGAACGACTAAAATTAGATACCTGTGTAAACACCTAGAACTGAATTATATGACATTTTATGCGTACACTCGGCGCAAATACCAAACACTACAGTATTAGGGGCTTTACATATTATACATGCCTCATTATATTTCTCGTTTGAAATTTGTGTGCCCGGTTTGAATTTTGCAACACTTTCTATTAGGCCGCCGCCTGAGCTAGCAATACCTTTTTCTTCACACATTGGGCAGAACAATGAATTTCCTTTCCAAGGACGACTACAACCGTAACACTCGTCTTTTTCCTTAGTCAATAAAATGGACCTCTCAAAACTTGCGCGTTTATATCGTCAATTAATAAGTCAATAGGTTGTTTTAGTGCGTCATACTGCCAGATCCGCGCGACTTTGTAACCTTTTTCCAGGGCATGTGTATCTTTTCGTCTATCTTTAACACGTGTCTGTCCATCATGTCCCTCATCGTCGATATAGACAAGTAATTTGTCATCAATGAACAGGTCAGGAATAATGAAGGTGGTATTGAATGTCGATAGCTCCGGTGTTTCAATGACCCACTCATATTCGACTTTATGGCCGTGACCTTCGAACCACGACCCGATTCTTTCACATGCCTTGACATGGTTCGGGCCGCCCGCCTGTTTACCATACCTAAGACTTCCGACTAATTTGATTAAATTCACAGTCAACTTGTCTTAGGTGTGTCCATGACTTAGAAACTAACGAGTCACTAACTTCTAATCTATGATTGTCTTTCATCCAGTTTAGATATTCTCTGTATACTGAATGATTATGTCTTTTTGCGTCATAGAATAATCTAGACCTTTCTTGTTGTTCCTGTAATGATCGCGCCGACTCAAACAATCTATCACAATATCTTTTGAATCGTGGCGTGATCCTGTTTGTTTTGACCGCACATCCTAAACTTTCATACTCAAAGAGGTCGTCGAACATTATTCAACAACAACCTCCTCTTCCATTGCTATTTGTTCCTCCTCTGGATCTGTTGCGATAGTATCCCCGGTTGCCGCATTCTTAAACTCTACCTTATCAGTCTCGTTTCTGTGTATGAATGCCTCACTTTGTCTATCTATTGCTTCAGCAATATGGTGAAGACCTGCAGCTATGCCATTGAGTGCCTCAACCTTTGCCAATGCCATCTCCTCTATTTTTTCGTCTTTGGTAGTGAATTGTTTCTGTCCCTCTTTTACAGCTGGTTTATTTTCTATTTCTCTATTTATTGCGCCGTCACTGCTACCGCATTTATGATAAGTCTTAGTACCGCTGTCGTATATGTTGTATTTTGGTTTGCCACTGTCAGGCCATGTTTGGTTTGTCTTTTCGAATTGTATACTCTCACCGCATCGATTGCAATTTGGCATTACTTGTTTACCTCCCACATAGGAATGAACACTTGATCGCACCCATCACAACCATAACATCCGTCAGGCATTGCATACATTTTCGATGTGTATTTTTTACATATAGGGCAAAACATCATTCGCCACTACCCCTAGACTCTAGACGCGCCACCTTTTCCTCTAACATCTTCATGTACCTATTCAGGATTGCATCCCTTCGATGTACCTCTGATTTACTCATGTCTAGAGGTAGTTGATAGCGCACGAACTAATAAAGTTGTTGTAAACAGAAAGTAAGCTGATGAGTAAATTTATGTAACATTTTACAGCATACACTTAAGTATACCTAATGGGTATAGAATAGGTAGAGATGATAGAAGGTAGGCGTAGAAATGAGTTAATATATTGTGTCCTAGTAGGGCTATTTTTAGGTGTGCCTGTCGATGTTATGGGGATAACATACAAAAACCCTGATGTTTCACTGACGCAGGTAACATCATCTCTAACACAAACAGGACAAAATCAGGGAATAGGGATATTTGGCGACCACAAGGGAGTAAAAATGTCCCAAAACAAATATGAAGGAGGTGTTCAAATGAAAGGACGTGTAGAGGCTTTGCAAAAGAAAGCACAGAAAAAAATAGATATAGAAGAGGAACCGATTGACAAGAAGGCAGGCTATGTTAATATAAATCGCGCTCAATACGATGCCGCAAGCCGATTTTTGAAGGACTTAGACGGGCCAAAGTATGCGATCGACAACGTACCAGCTTTGGTACGACGATTTCTCAGTGATTTTGTGTCTGAGTGTGAGCGCACACAAGACTTAATGAAATCATATGATACAGCACGGGAAAAATTGCCTCTTACAAACACAAAGCGAATCGAAAAAGAAGTTATGAGCTAAAGTAGGTAGCGGCTCAACCATCTACCTTAGCCTGTAACTCATCCAACCTTTTTTCTAGTTTTTCTATAATATCCAGCTTGTTATTAAGACTATCTATCTCATATTGTAGTCTTTTTTCACCATTTATTGTTAAATTATCTATTGCTTTTACATACTCCTGTAACAAATCTTCATCCGAATATTTTTGATATGCGGCGCGCACTCCAATTGAATGCCCTAGTAAAATTTCTCTAGCTTCTACCTTCATATCTGATCTGCCCATTTGAGTAGCCGCGAACTTTCTAAGTCCATGAGCAGCAGGTATCGCGTCTCTAAACTGTCCATGTCTATTTGTCTCAGTATCTGGGTGAAGTTGTCCTAGTCCCGCCTTGATAGCTAGGTTTCTCAAATGAATAGACACGGCTTTTGGTCTAACGTCATGGAAGTATCGTCTTTGACGCGTATCTATATGCAGTTTTATAGCTTTGGCAGCTTCCGGAGTGGTGAAGCAAATCTGTTCGTATTTGGTCTTTCGGTAAATTTTTATCTTGTATAATTTATAATCTTCTAAAAATGTCATATCGGTAGCTGGATTAATTTGAACTAGAGCCTCACGGCGCATACCTGTTGAAGCAAGACAAAGTATAACTGCGTTATATTTTATATCTGCAAACGTAAGAAGTTTTTGGACCTCCTCATGACTATATCCCCTTATATCATTAGTAACGATATTTTCTCCTAAAAACTTGGCAATCTTTACCCAATTTAATAAAACATCATTCATTGAATAATAGTGTTTTATGGCATATAACGCACTATTTCTATACGAGTATGATAGACCTTCTTCCTTCATAGAAATTAGATATGTGATTATTCTCTCAGGTAATAGTGATGGAGCATGATTATATCCCATTTGTGTACCATATCTTTTCAATTGATATGCATACTGGTATTTTGTATGCTTTGATCTAAGTGAATCTAAAAAGTTATCAACTGTCTGTATTTTCGCCCATCTCTCTTAGCATATTACATATCTGTGCGTATCGCGCTGCATCTTCGATGGTGGGATGATTTCCGTTAATATCTACTCCCTTTCCTATCCACGTACGGTAATTCCTAATGTAATTTCGCATTACCATTTTTCTAAACTCATCAGGTGATTCTTTCCCAGTGGCTGACTCCATTTCATCATTCATTTCTTATTCTCCTTCTCTCTAATCCAAGCAAGTAATCCTAATTTATATTCCTTTAGAATGACGACTAAATTAGTGTTTGGATAACCAGGCAGAGGTCTTAATTAAAAATGTCATGGGGTATGGGTTTTTCGACCGATCATATCCCCAATCATATATGCCGTGTATTAACAATAAACCAACTTGACTATATAAAGAGTTTAGGCATTATTCCCCATTTTTTATATATTTTTTTTCTGTATTTATCTGTCTGAATTCCTCTATAAACTACAAATAGAAGAGGGGTTGAGAAGGCAACCAAAATTATAATATATAGGTCTAAATTAAATTGGGTCATTTCTTATTCTCTCTCATTCAGGATATAAAGAGTTTAGGCATAAGGGGCTAGGCCATCGGCATTTGCTAGATATTTATCCGCGGTTCACTAACGGCTTACGTGCTATCCCCAGTTAACTACAAAACGACCTGAGTATATAAAGGCTGTTAACTTTAAAGTTAACAAATCACTATATATAATATTCCCACCAAATGGGAAAACTATATAAAGACTTCTATATCCAGAAATTACCACAAACATCAACCTTACTATCAGTTTGATAGCTATTGCTTGATGACCCATCCTTACTTATTTTGATTGAATTAGAACCGTCGAATGGTCCGCTATCGTCATTAGCCGTCCTAATATAATTATTGCTATTACTGCTACTATCATCATATTCCATTGTTATTCTATCCCCTGCCTGTATTGTATATGTGGAATTAAGGTTAGTGAAGCTATAGAGAGTAAAGTCACTGCTACTTAATGCAATTGTTGAAACGTCTATCGAGCCAAAGTCTGACATTACAGTTCCTGAGGCATTGCGTATCAACACTTTTAGGTCGCCCGTTGGTTTACCCACCCTGCTAAAGTAAAAGTCAATTTGTTTTATGTTTGCACCTATTAGCGCTGAGCTATTATTAACAGCCTTCTCTCCGTTGATAATTCTGCCACCACGATACATCTGTATAACATCTGTCTTTGTTAGTGGAACTGAATAGACAGTATCGACTGGTGCTCCCACGATTCCCCCGCCGCCACCTCCGGGTGTGGTGACTGTAGTAGTTGCAAACAACTTACCGCAACTCTCATTACCTGAAAAGTCATGCCATGATCCATCATATCGGGTTGCTATTGCATCACTAATTGTATCATCATTTGACTCATCTTGTGCTATATAATTACTTGACGAGCCACTATTATATTCAATTAATATACGATCGTCAGCTTGTAAGGCATATGTATTTGAGTTATTCACGAATGGTATTAGTTTCATAGAGCTGGTTAATGTCGAGACATCTAACGTACCAAACGGTGATACGGTTTCTTTTATGTTATCGGAAGAATCTCGTATATGTACCGTTGCTGTTCCAGTCGCGCCGCTCGATTTACGAAGATAAAAGTCTATTTCGGTTATTACTTGTCCTATTAATGACGAACCAGCAAGTATCTTTTCACCAACACGCTGATAATCACTAGAACTAGAGTCCAGGTGATTTGGAGTGTTAGTACTGTCTACGTTATAGACTTCTGTCGTTGTTGTCATTGTCCCGCTTGGTGAACTTCCCTGACTAGTCCATAATTTAGCCGACCAATCACTACCACTAGCATCAGTATAACTCGATAGATATCCTGTATATTCTACATTTGGTACAAAGTCTGTATTCCCACGGCCTATTTTTATTCTGTTGCTAGAATCACCACCTGAATATTCTACTAGAATCTTAGAATCTGCCTCTAATGCATACGCATTTGCAGTATTGAGGAATTTCTTTAATGTGGTAGTAGAGGTAAGAGTACGTACGTCTATAGTTCCCATGACTATTTTGACAACGTCACTAGGATCTCTAATTGTAATACTTGCAGTACCCGTAGGACTACCCGCTAGATTTAGATATACATCAACTTCTGTTATTATCTGTCCTATCAGTGGTGAACCTGTTAGAATATGCATACCTCCCCGTATAAGATGGCCGTCATACAGCTCACGTCTTTCGTCGTTAACTTCTTGATCATAAACTAGTACTGGTGTTGGGGCCGGTGGCGGCGGTGTCGGACTTGGCGGGGGTGAAGGAGATGGAGAAATACCACCTATACAACCACCAGTATCATCTATCCCGACAGAATACACATGTTTACTCAGATTGAATACAGCCCCTCCTAATCCAGGCAGTACATTAGGAGCATTGGCTATTGTAGTCACTTCATCTGGTGTAGCAGGACCGGGACCGGGTGAGTTTGAACCGCCCTGATTTGCACCTAATGAGCCACTAGGGTCAATCTCCCGAACACTTAACCACTTATAGTTAAGCTGTTTTGTACTGTTCCATTCGAAAATAATATCAGGACCACCCCATGTTATTAATTGGTCTTTTGCGCCCTTACATGTACTACCATGACTACCCCAGCCACCATTATCTGTAGTTTCAAATAATTTTGTCCAGGTAACACCATCCGCGTTATCATTCCAATAATATTCCAGTTTAACCGCTACACCTGATCCTGAAGGATCTTGAATATTATAAATGATAAACTTCACGCCTACTAGTCTACCAGTAGGATCACCAATACCAAAATCAGTAAGATCCCCTCCTACTCTGCCGGCATCTGCAAACTCATTAACATATTGTTGTTTGAGAAAAGCAGTTAGGTTATCAGAGCCGATATCAAACAATGCCCAATACCCAGCGCCACCACAATTCGGTTTCGCCGTCGGCTCTCCCGATGTCCCAGGCAATGACTTTACTATTGTTCTAGCTTTTATGAAAAATGCGGCTCTGGATTGACTACTAGCAACACCGGTTATCTGTACGAATGCAGTAATCTCTAGATTCTTCATATCGTTTGTATTTAGAATATATCCTCTAGTTGCCACTTCTGACTGATTCATAGTTGCAAATTGTGATGAACCAGCAGTTTGTTTACCCCAACCTGATACAGCTATTGACCCATCGTTAAGACCAGATAGGTGAAAAGTACCATCGCTATTTTTGACCTCACTAATACTTGACTCACTGGAAACTATAGTAGCAGGATCGCCACCACCGCTTTTATGTGTGACACCATTGTTCATGTCCATGAACCAAGACTGCGAACCATCAGCTTTATCTGGATAAATTTTTTGTATTCCGAACTTATCTCCTGTTTCAGGTGTTGGTGAGGGCGGGGGAGCCGGTCCCGGAGAGGGTGAGGGACCAGGCCCGGGTGAAGGTGGCGGCGGGCATGTATCTAGTCCTACTACTGCATCTACTGACGCGGGTATCGTGTTACCGGTTGTACTAAATGGGTTGATCTCTCTAATAGATGCCCACTTAAAATCACAGTCACCGATGTTATCCGTACGGATACCGATTATAGGCCCTGCCCATGTAATGACTGTATGATCTGTTCCACCACAGTGAGGTGAACCACCACCCCAATGTCCCGTATCGTCAAAAGACATAACTTTCTTCCAACCGGTAGGAGAACCATCACTTGAAAACCAACTTTCTAAATGAACACTCTGGCCGTCACTATTGACATACTTAACTGCCTTTAGACCTACCCATGTTTTATCTGCCCACTTTCTGGTATTACTATTAATTTGTGGATCTTGTGAGTTTGCAGTATATCCATTCGTGTGTTGTAGGTCTTTCTCATATTTGGTACGACCTGTAAGAGGATAGAAATTAAAATGATACGATGAGGCTTCACAACTTTTGGCAAAACCATTTAGAGTACTGGTCTCGCTTGTTTGTCTTGCACCACCTGTTACTAGTTCAGGATGAGCTTCTCCATTATGAGTTGAACTGCTAGCTGAATTGACCTTCATAAAACATGTTATCTCAACATTCTTCCAATCTTTTGGATCCTGCATGTACCCACGTGAAGGAAGTTTTGACTGGTCTAGAACGAGTGAGCTCTCTGAGAATCCGTTATCTTGGGTCAGATCCCACCTCATCTCACTCATCTTAACTTTCCAGCTGCCGTCACCATTATCCGTAAAGTGGGGTTTGAAGCCGCCACTTAGACTCCGGGGATCTGAATTAGGATCAGGGGAACTAGCACCAGTCACACCATTATCGAAACCAGTTCCAGGGGTTACGTCGTCGTTGAGATTTGTAATGTTAGGAACAGGTTGCATTATCCATGATGAGCCTGAAGGGTTGGAAGGAAATAGCTTGGTCACACCAAAGGCGTCAGTCGTACCAGTCCCACCCGGAACCGGAGAGGGCGGGGGAGGTGGTGACGGACCAGGGCCAGGAGATGGCGTTGGTGGTCCGCTAGGCACACCACACTGATCAGAAGGAGGAGATGGTGTTGGAGCCGGTGCTGGTGCTGGTGACGGCGGTGCACCTGATAGGTGAAAAGTGTCAAGAGGATATACGTCAGTCCATCTTCCATCTGTCGATACTGATAAACTACCAGTGGGCACAGTAGTATACGTGCTACCTCCATTCGTTGAATATTGCCAACTACTTATAGTTACATCATATCTTAGTGCGAATGGAGTCGCGCCTATCCATCCTATGAACTCGTTAATATCTTTACTTGTAGTACTAGAAGGTAAGGGATGATGATGCGTTTCACTCGTAGAGGCTGTATTGTCAGTAACCTTGAAAGTTACATCTGAACCTAATATTATTTCACGTGTATATGAGTGACCCGTCGTGATTGGTAGGGAGAATTGATCGAGTTGAGACCCTCCCATCGCGGATGCGAATAATCCATCTGCGGCCGCTGATACTGTAACTAGATCAAGTTCTAAGAAACCACTATAATCACCATAGGTTATCCCTAGTCCTGTAGTAGTCACATCCTGATCTGTTGGTAGTTGTGAGCCTGTATCAGAATTGATAGTTATAGTATCTTTTATTGCATTAATATTGGCTGGTACGCCTGAAGAGAATGAATTATTGTAATCAAACTCTGTTCCATCTGGGAATGTCTTTGTACTTCCAGAGTCAATAGGATAGGTGTTTGCAGTAGTAGCATTTGGATCGATCTCTCTATCCGAGAAATAACACCAATCTATATTGTTCATTCCATCACATCTCAGTTTATCGACCTGTGATTTCCACGTACACGGTATATTGTTATATCCTGAGGTGCCATGATCGTCCCAATGGCCTTTTAGTCTCCAATTATTTTTTGGTGCGCCTGTGGATGCATCGAATGGGTCGGTATCAACCCATAGTTCAAAAACTGCGTGACTTCTATCAGCCGCTACCTTACGTACTGATTTTAGTCCAACCCATTTTCCATCTCTGAACCAATCACCAGTAAAGTATTCAGTTACATTTTTGACGGCGACGTACGGAAAGTGTTCGTAGTTATAGTTAGCTCTGACGTGATCGCTTGAAGAAATAGGATAAACAGTCTCGACAAGTGATCTGCCTGCGTCATTACGGCCGCCACAAACCTTAAGTGCACAACTATGATGAGTGCCAGAACTTAATGAGTTTACCCCACGGACATATACTGTGATTTCGTGATTTCTAATTCCTGCTTCATCATATATAAAGTCAGGTTTACTCTTCCAAGTATTAATTTGTGAGTGTCCCTTCCCTGCGCCCGGATAGATACCAATTCTTAAAGTTCTACCACTACCGCCTGAGTTGTAATTTACCGGACTAGTACCACAATGATAGAATACTAATGGATCTCCCGCTATAGAGCGTGTTTGCCTAGAAATAGATACTCCTGAGTTTATCCCGTCTACGTCGAAATGACTCGACGATCTAGGATCTGATAATGACATATCACAGTAAAATTGTGTGCCCGTAGCGTCAGGGTATAATTTCCTTACACCATTAGCATCAGTAGTTCCTGTGCCTGGACTCGGCCCCGGTGTTGGTGTTGGAGCCGGTGCTGGTCCCGGAGAGGGTGAGGGAGTAGTAAGAGCTGTTATAGTGCCAACTAAATCCTTTGTCGTATCGAATGTGTAAGTACCTGAATAGTATACACTACACGTCGCGGCACCGTCTATAGCATCTGTTGGACTTTCTTCAACCGATATATAGTTTGAGCTGTTTGAACTAGGATCGTTATATTCGATAAGAACCGATACACCTTCATCTGGAAAATTAAATAGTGGGGAATTGAAATTAAATGTATATGATGCAATAGTACTAGTTATACTACTAACTGCTATTGACGCACTACAGTTTTGCACTATAGTATCATCGTCGTATCTAACTGTGGCTGTTACATTACCAGCTGGACTTCCTACGGTCTTCATCCATACCTTAACGCTGTTTATGGTTTGATTAAGGAGTACGCTGCCTGGACTACTATGATTAAGAGCGCCGAATCTAGTTGTACCACCATTAAATAGATGTACTGATCCCGTTCCAGGATCAGGCACATCATATATTGTTTCGATACCTCCTCCTGGTGATGGTGGACCCGGGCACGGTGGGGGTGCGCCACCTTGTGGGGGTGGGGTGTACATATAAGTTCCATGACCACTTTTTGCACCACTTATATGAGTAGCGGTCGAGTCAACAATTACAACAAAGAGATAAGTTGCTGTCGTTGCCTGTGAAACAGGATAATCACTTGGATCTAGTGTTGTGGCTAATGTAGGATCAAACTGGGCAGCTATACCATTTGTAGTCCCATTAAATACATCTGTTAGGCATTGTTGTATGTCACTATCGTTAAATATGGCAGGCAATGTTGTGACATTATTAAACATGGTCTCGTCACTCTGGATCATGTTTACGTTGTATTGCTTAAGTCCTGAATAGTACGGTGTGTATGACTCTAGGTTTAGTAGTCCCTCCAATATATCATCTGATGAACCTGGGGGATAAGGAGGATCTAGGTTGGGGAATGGCGGCCAATTTGGGCCAAAGAAAACATACTCTAAAAGTACGTTTGTTAGTACTTTACCCGTTGCACCTTTGGTAAATAGTGTTGTAGGAGCTGAGGTAGCAGTACCTAAACCAAAGTTCATACATGCCCCGTCTTTGTTAGAATAGTATGGTGATCCCCATGTATTCGAGGGTAAGTCTGTTGAATAGTTACCAGGACCATTAGATTCAAAACATTTTTCGGCAATCTGACAACCGGAGCTTTTAGTACCAGTACACCACGTCGTACTAGTATATCCATCATGCT
>Ga0207663_10001458_pt1 | contig 11005 bp, 11 predicted proteins | sample LARL53metaG_FD_184346 | JGI IMG/M metagenome (GOLD analysis project Ga0207663, IMG submission 184346) | Corn, switchgrass and miscanthus rhizosphere microbial communities from Kellogg Biological Station, Michigan, USA - LAR L5-3 metaG... | ecosystem: Host-associated > Plants > Roots >...
TCAAGCAATAGCCATGTGGGGATTGCGTAAATCTCTTGCGTCACGAGTTGGAAAAGGTCGATACGCTATGGCTGAATATGAGAAAATAAAGCTTATAACTTTTCCACTAGAAAACGATCATTTCCTTGTCACAACAGAGGTAGAGTCAGATCATAACAATATCATAAACAATGTTCTTAAATTACTGAAAAGCTAAATCCAAGTATTGAGCATTTCAAAATTCATTCTGACCTTTTATTAGTAACGATTCATTTAAATGCCTTTTTCTAAAGGACCAACTTATGCCATTGTCACAAGTGACAATGCACCACATAACAAATTTCCTATAATCAACCAATGGAGTTTGCAACAGTTTTTCTATCCTCTCAGATTTTAGTTAAATTTGTGGTCTACAATTATAATAAATTAGCATCCTTGCTACTACTGTCATTCTTAGCATTGTACATGTAGGCTACTAGTGTAAACCAAAAAGTAGCAATTAAGGGAGTAAATTTCTTTCATCTATGGTGTCTCAAGTATTATAAATATCAATTACCTATAGTTTACTACAGATTGGCATGTCCTACACATTACTGTTCCTATTATACTATTCGAATTCAAAATTGAAAGTGTCTGGACTGGTGCATTGACTAATTGTCTGGAAATACAATCAACGATTACGGTAGTAATAAAATATGTCGCTAAATTCCTTTACTAATACCTCACGGCCATTTCTTAGGACAACTCTGCATGGTATAGATACTTAGCATCATGATCACAAATTCCTAAGTATCGTGGCAGTTTGCTCAGCTGTAAATGCCTTGAGAGTCATAGTCGTAGAACTGCCCTGTTGACTTTCATATGATAATAGACTTGACATAATTGTTGCATCATCAGGAGCCTCTACAATGGATACACCATCATATTGTCCCAATGTATAGTATGTGCTAACCAACTTCCCTCCTGCTTTCTCTATGCTGTTTTTAAAAGTTTCAGAACGTTTTGCAGAATCCTTCACAGTCCTTATTCCTTGTTCAGTGAACTTCCACAGAATAATGAAGTGAGCCATCTTTATTTTTGGAAATCGTTGTCAATATAAAATATATATATCTTAGTGCTGTATTCAATGATGGTATAGGGTTTGTCCGATGCAACAGTCTAGAGTGAAGATAGAGCGCAAGCAGCACCATTCCCATATATGCACTAAAGGAAGCATTTGCTATTTCTCATCCGGATTCATAGGTCACTAAACTATGAATAGAGTCTAGCTGCAAATCCAATCCACTTCAGACGAATATTTCAACCTAATTGCATACGTGATTTCAGTATGCCAAAGATGGAAGAAAAGGCAGTCGTGGTTCTTGGTAAGGACCAATCGTCATGAGATTTGCAGGCCAACCTATTTGGAAGCGATTTTCAAGTAGCCAGTTAATTATCTCATGATTCCGGCCAGGTACTAAGAAGCCAGGACCAAGAATTGTAGAAGCATTAGCAATCAATGTCTTTAGATCATCATTTGATTTAGCAACCGCATGACATAGTATTCCTATACCTGCTGCGTAGCCAGTGACAGCACCGTCTTGTTCTGTCATTAATGCTACTCCTTGGTCTATTGCCTGATGTAATTCCAAATCCCGTGAAAATCCATATGCTGACTTGCAAAGCTCGTTGCACATAGAAATATCATTATCATCTAGAACTAGGCGCGCGCTGCGATTGCTTGCATGATTGATTCCACTTTTTAGTGATTGCCCTTGCATCAAGAATAAAGGCTCACGTAAAGTGAATCCGCACTTTGTATACAATACGAAGGAACGAATATGACTTGGCGATTGTACTAATCTAATCTGGTCATGGTTACGTTTATGAGCCTGAATTACAGCAGCGTTCATTAATTTTCTACCTATACCGCCGCCCTCAGCTGTAGGATGGACTGTAAGCGGGCCTATCACTGCCACAGGCGAAGGCGGAAATTCATGGAGGAATACGCTTCCTAATATCTTGCCTTGACGCTCTGCTAAAACTCCCCATGAATTCGGATTATCAAGAAGCATTCTGATAAGCCCTATGCCAAACTCCTCAGAAGGCTGCTCGCAAGGATAACCATGAGCTGAAGAAATGGTCTTGTGTGCTTCGTACCCAATCTTACCGCAGCACTCTACATCATTCTGTTCAATTTGCCGTATAGTTAAACTCAATTACAAATTACTAGCAATTAATCTCTTATATTAAAAGTAATTTGATAAGACAAACTTTCATTAACCTTATCTTGGATCGATAGAATGTCAGATATGATCTGAAACCCTCATCATCAAAACATTTTCTAATATTATAAGGTATTGTGCTAGGATATGCCATATAACGTATTTTCTGTACTCATACATAGGAGTTTTCACTAGTTTTTCTGTCCATCCAAATCTTAGAAGATGTAGTCAGGCGCGCACCTCATGGTAGACATCTACAAAAATATTACCACCATACATAGTCGTGTCACTATAGTAGTGGAATAAACCAATTGACACGTTTTTAGATAGATATTATTAGATTAATAGCATTACAAATTCTCATCTAGCGGTGATAAAGTAACAAGCTCATTTTTTAAAATTATGGACAACAAAAATCTTACAATCGTTGCTATTTCAATATTAGCATCATTGTTAGCAGGTTGTGTGTTTATGTCTTCGGAGATCGCATTTGCATGTGAACATCACCATTCTAAATCCATTCGGCAAACAGCTGCACAGACTAATGCTTGTGGAAACGGAATTATGTCGTCAGACATTAATTGTCAAAATCTAGACAACCAGGTTGATAGAGATCATAATGCAGACAACGTGAAAGGCATTAGGCCAAGTAGCAGCTTCGATGTGATTGCTCATGCTAATGATGACTACAACGGTCATAACAATCGTCATAATGATCACGTTAGCAGCCCGTGGATAAAAACCAAACATGGATTAATAATGGCTTTAAAATTACATCAGTAGATTTACTAGGTGCTGCAGTTAATGAGGATGTACCATCTAACAATACATCAATTGGGCATGCGATTAGAGACATGGTAGCTAAATTTTTTAATCTTTACGATCCAAGGGATGTCATGCTATTACAAGAATATCGTCCTTCTGAAGCTCATGATGCACTTGGCTTAACTGGAGCCTATTCTGTAATCCATCCATCTAATTATGCTGAGCAAGATGTAGAATCGTACAAAATGCAGCTTCAAGATGCAAATGGAACTGCTCAACCTGATTGCCTGGATAATCAAGTCCCATATACTTGGGTGTGGAATGGATTTGTATGGGTGTACACGGCAACAGATAATCATTGTGGATATATGGATTTTGGAGATCCTTTGAATTGGAACTCTATTGTAAGCGATGGAGCTATGGGATCAGTAATGGCAAGTTGGCAACCATGACAATGAGTTAAGGTAGGCAAGCCCCCCACTTATGTTTTCTTTATCAGATTGCCTTTCATCTGTATAAATTCTGCCTCGGTAATTACCCCTTGGTCTTTTAGCTTTGCAAGTTTAGTTAATTCGTCAGCTATCAATGCTACTGAATGTATGCTGTGGTAAATTAATGGTTATGATATATTTAAGATCGTGTCTACTTTCTGGACCCATGATGATAGAATCTTGATCATGGTCATGCAATGTAGTATTAAATGCGCCCCCCTGAAGCCTTCTCCCGAGATTCCATGTCTCAAAGAGGCGAGGAGAGCAACGATTAATTGATTAAACGGTAGTATTCAGTTGTGGGATAAAAGAACATGTGGAATTACTGATTGGGGGGTATCACTTTGTGGAACATTATCGAACATCGTTCCACTTCTTTGTTACCTCAGTATCGAGACTATCGATAAAGTTTCTATAAGGTTCTTGCTGCTTTGACAATTCTGTTATATGACTTATTTCTGCTGCAATTCTTGCCATTACCTACTACTAGTAAATTAGTATGAACCAGTATTTATACACACAGTATGGTGTCTAGAATTTAAGTTTGAATGATAAATAATCATTAAATGTAGCACGATTGTTTTTAATAATGCCAACAATATCCTCAGAATATTTAGATGACAGTAGTTTCGTTTGGAAAATGAAAGCCCAAGATGATCATCGTCAACAAGTGAGCTAATTCAATTTAATTATGTTCGAATATTCTGCAAGAATATTCAGACAATTTTTTTAGAGCCTCAATTCTCTCATGTCTTTCTATTTCTGCACCTTCAATCGCAGACACTAAATAGCTAATCGATCTATCGTAAGTCTTTCGCGCTATAGGATATGGCACTCCATCCTTGCCGCCATGAGCAAAGCTAAATTTTACAGGATCTTGCCATGATGCTTTAGTTCCGTAAATTAATTCTCCAATTAATGACAGAGATCTTACTGTAGCAGGACCAATCCCATGAATAGAAAGCAATTCTTCGTAATTTTGTGGTTGGATATCATAAATTCGTCTGAATAGATTCCAGTCCAACTTACGAGGCATCTTATAATGCTCAATTAAATTATTATTATTAATGTGTCGACTATTCAAAACTAACATTTCTGGAATTAGCCAAGTATCTAATGTATTTCTTGTATCCGAAGTAAGTATGCTTGTTACTTTATGAACTGATGACCTTAGATTATCAATATTATCTGTTACCAAATCGACACAGATTCTTTGGTTCTCTTTTGAATTAATTGATGTCATATTGAGAACATTAGAGCTTTTATATTTACTTATGATTGCAGAGTGTGGTTCTAAAATGAAACTCTTAATCTTATCGGAAATCCAGTGATACCTTCTTGCCATTCTATTAACTTGATTCATACCTTGTTGAATGATTGCCCAATTCCCATTTTTGTCAAAAAAGATCACATGATGATATAAGGAGTAACCATCTTGTACTGCTGCGTTGTCAATTTTTGCTGCCATTCTACTTGCATATAACAAATCATTAATCTTTATAGAAGAGAGATTGTAGTGCTTTTCGGCAAGCTTTGGAATATCATTTTTGGTTGTTGTAGATTTTTTTCCTTTTCCTCCAGCAATAGAAATTCCATGCACATCTTCTTTCAATGCCTGATTTAGAACGCCCGTTACCACAGTTGTAACTCCAGACGAATGCCAGTCAAACCCCAGTACACAACCAAAAGCCTGAAACCAAAGAGGATCAGATAACCTTCTCAAAAATTCCTGTTGTCCATATTCATCAATCATTACTTTTGCTATGGAATAAGAAAGCTTAATCATTCGTCTAATTAAGTACTGCGGAGCATGTCCTCCATGCAGGGGCAGATTAATACTGGAAGTTTTCAATGGTCATTTTTATATAATGACATAATCTATATAATTATAGTTCCAGCTTCTAATCAGTCAGTATAAATTTTCCTAATGAGTTTAGTTAAGTCTATTTAAAGTTGGTATGCAAAAAAATAAATGCTGAATTAGAGCCTCTTTTCAGAAAGGAGTCCAAATCATTGAGAAAGTTATATAAAGACTCCAGCTCAAATTTTTTGCAAAATTTGATTAGTTCCTACCACAATCATAATATTCTTATTGAAGCCTATTTGACATAAAGGTGTCCTGTCCCAATGTAATAGTAAGGAAAACTAGCATCCCGATTGATATGGAGATATTGCAAAGGCAGACTGTTGTTTTTCCACTAGAAAAACTTGCGCGCCCATCAAGAGCGCAACACCGATTACTGCGGCTATTGTCATTTTCATTTCACTTTACCGTGCATAACTTTGGTGATGAGATAAAAGTAAAAAGGAATGCCATTATTACACCTTCTTTGTTCCAACCTAATGTACCTAAGATAGATAGATAATATTGAACATTCTGACTAAGGCCTATAGAAGAAGATTCCAACTTACCATAAAGTGGAACAGTGTCACACAATTCATTTACCACCAAATAATACTATTCCTTATTCATGGTAAAAAATTAATTAAGTATATTGGATGGATAAGAATTATTCAATCGTATGTCAGTAGAATTTTTATGCTAATGTCTCATACTATGTGTAACCAGTTATTATTAGCTGTCGTACTTCCAGACAAGCGGCACTATAGTTGACATAGATTGGTTACACTCCTGCTGTCAGGAAGTGTACCTTATCCATATCAACCAGGATAGTTTTTCTTTATAGTTTCTTTTATTATAGGCGGAATATAATTTTGAGTTGATCTCTTAATCGTCAATTCTATTCTGTAATCAATAAAATCATTTACTTAAGGATTAATTTCCTGAGAGTATATTATCATTATTATCAAAGTTACTTGTTTCTCTATTTATCATAACATTTTAGTGTGACCTTAAATAAGGGTGATCCATGAAATCTATTAGATTATTCAAGGATTCAAGAAATATTCTTCTGATTGCATTGTAATTTGAGATAGCCGACGCTAATTCTATGTGATACGAAAATTCAGATTGAATATTCTATTTATAGCATGATAGATAATTGGGATTACCAACACTTGTACTTAACCTTAATATAGCTCACAAATTAAAAATTTGCTGCTATTATTGGTAGATTAATTTTCCTGTGCTCTTCTCTAGCTCTTCAGAAATCTAGCCAATATATTTTAATTTGATCAAGATAACAACAAATTAAGTAGTTAACTAACACGTCTACAATGCAACACACTGAAAACATGTTTGTAAAATATGATGACATACTTGATCTATATATTAATGGACATTATTTCCAATATTACTATTATTAGTGGTAGTGATCACCATTCTATCTTGTGGATAATTTTCTGTATCATGATTGGAATCGCGTTAGCAGTAGATTTCGGTCTTTATAATAATATCAAATCTTTGATAAAGCGAAAACAAGGATCGAGTCAGCAGCAAACATTCAAGCATGCGCTCATATGGACAATTATTTGGATTTCTCTTGCAACAATATTTGCTGGAATAATATTTGTTACAGTTGGACATGATAAAGCAGTACTTTTTGTAACAGGATACATCATAGAAAAATCCTTAAGTATAGATAATATGTTTATCTTCTTATTAGTTTTTTCATTTCTAGCTATTCCTTATACATATCAATATAAGGTTTTGATGGTGGGTATACTAAGTGCAATTCTAATGAGAATAGTCCTTATTTTGGCAGGAGTGTCACTACTTGAAAACTTTCATTTCATGATATACGTATTTGGAGGATTATTACTGTTTACTGCAATACGCATGCTCGTACAGATAAGGAAAAGAGATGAAAAGATAGAAATTGAAAAGAATATTGCAGTCAGATTGATGAAAAAAATTTTTCCAGTATCTTTTCAATTAAATGGAGACAAGTTCTTTGTCAGAAAAGATGGAATTATGTATGCCACTTCTATGATGATTGCTCTTGTAATAGTAGAAATGACTGATTTAGTTTTTGCTCTAGATTCTATTCCTGCTATTTTGGCAATAACTTCAGATTCATTTATAGTAATAACATCGAATATATTTGCAATTTTGGGTTTACGAAGTTTGTATTTTCTGCTTGCAGGTATGATGAACAAGTTTTATTATTTAAAGTACGGTCTTATTGCAATATTACTTTTTGTTGGTGTCAAGATGAGTCTAACAGGATTTATTGAATTTCCCGTTACGCTATCTTTAATAGTAATATTCGGAATATTGACTTTTACACTTGGACTATCTTTCATTAAAACTAGAAGAATATTAAAACAGACAATTTGATATAGTCATATGGCATGTAAACATATGAACAAAAAGAAGGAATTAGCACATCTTAATTTCTCTTAATCTTTTCTTCCGGCTAGTAATGATCATTTCTACAATATATTATTGTTTAAACTTTTGTGTGATATGAAAATATTCTATGCATTTATGTGCTATAGATTAATAAACTTATAGCTAAAACTTAGAGAAATAGTAATTGAATATCTGATGATATTATGTTAAGTTATCTACTTCTATTGTAGTAATTATCTATTCTGTTCTCTTTATGTGACGGATTATCTTCGATAAGTTTCAGAACTGGGTAATGTAATATCATAATAGAAATTAAAGATTAGGATCGGCCAAGCACGAAAAAGCCTTTTAGTAGGCCTATTTGTTGCCATCATCTACAATCAACATAGCATAAATCAAATTAAATCAATTTTAGCTGTTTTTTGTAGGTCTATGCTTAACTTTTTAAAAAAATAAAATTGCAAAATTTTTAATTCACTATCAGAAGAGAAGTAGATCTACAATAGGTATATCAGCTAATATTTGAAATTCCAAATGAATCAATTGTTTGAAGTATTATTGGCAATATCTTTGTAAATGATATTGGATCAGCGCTAAAATTGACAATGTAACCATATTTAATTCCCCTATGTTCTAGCCCGAATGTTCCAAGTTCTAAACTCTTTTGGGAATGTCCATGAAAGGTATCTGTAAAGAGTAACCCATATGCTTGTCTGCCAGCAAGTAGTGAATTAGCATTTGACATAACAATATTAAAGTCTTTGGTATTAGAATTCGACATTCTAATTCCCTTGTTATGATCTAGAAAAGATTGTAACGTTGTATTTACCGATTGAGGATATTGTCCTACTACAACTGACGCAAACTCATTACCTGTACTTTGAATTGGTGGCGTCATCATAACTATGCCCTGAAAAGGAGATGGCGAATTATTACTAGATATATTACTAACATTCCAGCTAGCTGGATATTGAATAACTACGCCATAAGTAGAGTTATAATAAACTTTCATTGGTATCGTAATTGTTGAAATAGTCTGGCCATGTACTACAGATGTACTGACAATTAGTAATAATAATAATATAAAAGATCCAATGACCAGCATAAATATAGTCATTTGTCATATATGATATCTTGGTGTTTATTAATTTTTGTATAAGTTAAATATTTGTTAAATCTATATCAATTAGAAATTTGTTTGCTTCACATTGAAATTGATATACCTTAAATTCTTATTATATTAAATTTGTTATCAAATTTTATTATTATTGAGCTTTAATTCCCTCGATCCCTTGTATTTTAGCGTCGTATCAATAAGATGATTGTTTTTCATTCGTAATCCCATAAATCCTGTTATCCAAACGCATAAGTCAGATTTTTTTGCTAGTCCATTAATGCTAGGTTGAAGTTAATGGAATATGTTCTTTTTTGTTGTTATTGTTTCTCATCCTTTGTCTGCTTCGTAGCAATCTCATTATTCTATTATAACACGAAAAACTCTTTTAATATTAGATTATATATTGTTTCATCTTGTTAGATTTTGGATTAATAAGTTTACAAAATTAGATCAAAGATGAGATAACATATAGTGATAGGATAAATAAGGTGTTGTAGGCGTAGTAATCTAACTTGTATCTATCTATCTATCCATCTACTTAGCATTTCGGTCACTTTGTATAATACCAAACGAAATGCCTTCAGTGTCTTCACATATCGCTAAATATCCAATGCCCGGAATGGCCATTTTGGGTCTCACAATCTTGCCTCCTTCCATAGTAATTTTCTTAGAGAATTCATCTACGGAAGACACATCAATCGTATTTGTCACTCTGCTACCGGTATTGTCATTACTACCTTGATTCATTTTAGGAGTAAGTCCGCCGTTTATGCCTGGCTGACTGTCTTCTCCTGTTTTTACAAGCCAGTATTCTTGAGGACCATTCCATTTATTGAACTCCCAACCAAAAACTTCCTTGTAGAATTTTATTGCTCTTTCCGGCTTATCTGCCACTATTTCAAAATGAATTACTCTTGGCACAACTATAAAGACCTGATAGTCAATTATTTAAGTTTGATGATCAATATTAAAGATCTAGCACACATATTTGTTGAGGCATTATACATATAAGCTTATAAATTGCCTATGTTTTGCGATCAGAAAAACAGATAACCTATTGATTCTAGGAACACGTTCCTACCTCAGGCCGCACTGTACAATAAAAATATCCCAGTTTAATAATGATCATAACATGAAATGGATTTTGCTCTAGTCTGTATTCTTGAGACGAGATGACGAATAGGGCTATTGTATCGTAATAAACGAAATCGTTTATTAGACGCAGATTGGTTTTGTCTTCAGGATATATAGATAATCCTGTTGGTAACGGAGGGATGTAAGTAGGCGTTTCCTTATCATTTAACACCTTTATAATTTGTATCCACTATTGACCAGTATGACTTTTTGTCTTGTACATAGTTGACTGTCATCATAGACATCAAGTTCTCAAAAATACACCCTTTGAGACTAATAATATTAAAGTCTGAGGCTAAGCTTAATAATCTTAGAATATCTATCTGTTCGTGTCGATGTCCTTTTAGAGCAAGTGGTATTGAGCTAGGTATCGCAAGTGTCCATGATAAGTGCAACAAATGATCATATTCTACCACCCTAATATATTTGCAGATTTTGAAGCGGCTTCTGCTAACGCTTGTCTCGAATCCTTATTTTCAAATTGAACTTCATGGATTGCTTGTCGTATGTCATTAGCTATTTGAGGGTATTCAGGAATTGATGGCCGTGTTCCTGCAAATGGGATCGCTGAGACTAGTTCTCTATAATATGGATAATATAAAGCAGTAGAATTTAATAAATCACTTTTACCCATGGATATTTGAGTTGGCAGTACCCCAGTTTGACGAAGATAAGGACCAAGTATCTTGGGCTCGAGGGTTAGTTCAATTAGCTTCCATGCAAGATTCTTATGAGTGGATGTCTTGGGTATGCCTAATGCATAGCCTCCCATCAATGTTGAAGTTTGATTATTTTTATATAGAACCGGTAGCGCTGGGATAAAACCAATCTTGTCTTCAAATTCTTTTTCAGACTGCCTTTGAAGAAAGCTTACTGGTAGCCATGAGCCTTCAATCATGACTGCAAACTTCCTTTCAAGAAATTCTAACCCCCAAAAATGATTTTTCTGTGGTTTAATTCCAGCATCTACCTGCTGTTTGATAAAATTCATTGCTTTTACACCTTCAGTACTATTAAAGGCAGGAAACCAGTAAGTACCTTTTGTTGGATGTCCAGACTT
>Ga0207663_10001460_pt1 | contig 11003 bp, 10 predicted proteins | sample LARL53metaG_FD_184346 | JGI IMG/M metagenome (GOLD analysis project Ga0207663, IMG submission 184346) | Corn, switchgrass and miscanthus rhizosphere microbial communities from Kellogg Biological Station, Michigan, USA - LAR L5-3 metaG... | ecosystem: Host-associated > Plants > Roots >...
CAGAACCAAAGAGAGTAGTTACGGCCAGGGCAGGGGTAGAAGTTATGGTGGTAGTGGTAGCAGAGGCTTCAACAGAGGTTCACCAGCTCCAAAACCAGTAGAGGTAGGCAAAGAATATGAAGTAGATGTCACTGACATTAGCAGAAAAGGAGATGGGATTGCTAGAATACAGGGTTTTGTAGTTTTTGTCGAGCATGGAAAAGTCGGAAACAAGTTTAAGGTCAAAGTCACCGAAGTAGCAGATAGATTCGCAAAAGCAATAATTGTTTAAGTCTCAGTCGTTATAGCTGTGATTTGTAGATAAAGTAATACCCATAGTTTATCTCGTCCATTTGCATAATACGTGTAAGAACTGGACATATGCTCGCAGATGCTGAAGGACTTGCTCTGGTTCTCTTTGCTATCAATTATACCCGTAAACCAGCGACTCTGCAACATACCTATGGATCCTACAGGGTAGAAATATTAGCAGCGCTGTTAAAGGCTGTAGACTGATATTAATTTCGGTGTATATTTTGTACGAAGCATATAAAAAAATTTTTGAGCCACTAGCAATTCAAGGTCTTCCTATTATAATAGTGGCTGCTATTGGATTAGGCGTAAATTTTATCGGAATGCGACGACTTAGTAGCAATAGGCATTCCCACGGACAAGTAGACAATGTCCACGTACAGGTAGCCTACGAACATGAAGAAGAACGCCTCATTGTGAAAAGCGCATACTTGGAAGTTCTTAACGATACCTTAGGCGCCGCTGGTGTTATCGCCGCTGGTGTGATTTTATCTGGCTGATCCATTAACTAGCATTGGTTTAGCATTATTTATAATTCCAAGGACATGGTCTCTTATGAAAAAGTCAATCCATATTTTGATGAAGGAGTTCCAGATAGCATATCACCCGAAGTAAAAAACTCTATACTGGAGATAAAAGGAGTTACTGGCGTATTTGATCTGCATATATGGACAATAACTTCTGGTATTAATGCAGTCTCAGGACACGTAGTTGTAATTGATCGTAGCAGATCACAGACAGTTCTTCAAGATATAATACACTATACTTGAAAAGAAATTCAAAATAAAGCAACTATTCAAATAGAGTCGTACCATTCAGAACCTGATTGAGTGCGTTCTTAACAAAAGAAAAGATGATGGTAAGATGATGGCCTTACAGACACACACTAACCTATTGATTACCTTTTGTATGGCCATAGAGAATTATATAATACCGTATAACTAAGACCATATTGTGTAAATTTTTAATTGTGCAAGCCAGGAATTCTTAAAATGCAGTTTCTGAGTGACACGGGAACCAACTCTAGTATTTCTTCTTGACACAGATCAGTCTAAGTATTAATTCTTCTTATATAAACTAAAAAACCTAGTTTTTTCGTGTAAAATAAGAAGTAATAACATCTGTAGTTTCCTTGAATATTCGCAATGGAATTTTTTTCCTAATTGCATCTTACCCATGTGCTCATTAACACTATTATGGTGCACCAATAATCAGGACCCCTATTCTGTTTCTTCCTTAGGTCTATTGTCTATTCGACTGGGCCTGCTAGTAGTTATCGCTATCTTGTTTCTGGTAGCAAACCCGTATCCGAAGGCCGCAACAATAATTGTTACTGCGAGCATTGGACCTGTCAACGGAGGAAGTATGTCGACGTTCTTTATTACGGAATATGATTCAAAAGCTGCAATTGTCAGGGCAGTTCCACTCAACGCATATGACATGTATGCAAAGGCCTTGGTTTTAAGTATTTTAGAAAATGCTGAGCGAACGAATATACTATCCAAAGTGTCGACTAATATCATACCCATCGCAAAAAAGACAGCAAGCATTAAAGCTATTTGTACCCCGAGTGTAGCCGATGCTACGACTGATAATGTTAATGCTGATATTTGAGTAGCAGTATCGAATCCTATACCAAATATTGATCCAGTAACAGCGGCCGAACCAACAGGTCCAAGAAAATGAGTCCTAGTTACTACTTTACCGGCAAGGATGGCTGTGCCCGTCCTTCCCCATTTTTTCATTGAATATATATTGATACCGCCAATTGTTGCTAAACCAATAGCACCCATTATACCTCCCCAAAACGCAATTACGTCCACTCTTCCACTCGTCACGCTGCCAATTACGTATATTATTAAAAGCAGTTCACCAAATATCGATGTCGCATGACCTATACTGAAACCTGTTCCTACCCATCTAGCTCTTTTACTAGCATTATGCATTCTTACAAGGTTATCTATAGCAGTGATGTGGTCTACATCAAGAGCATGACGCATACCGAACATAAGCATTGTAGGGATCGATGCTGCTACAAATGTCTTCATATCTGTTACCAAGACTGAAGACAGCAGCTCCTGTTGACCATTTTCACACTCCGTTATCTACTTTGATAGTATATAAACATCAGGATGGTTTATCCAACCTGCGAATGCTCAACTCCAATTTGTTTGTATTCATTGAACACGATAAACTAATTATTGCGAGATGAATAATAAAAACTCCTGTATATAGGTGAAATAAAGAGTGCACGTGTACGTCAAAACATTGGGAAAAATTGCAAGCAGATATGCTCCTACCAGACTCCTTTCTTTTCATTCAGTTCATGTGTTTATAATATTACAGCTAACAGAAAAAAAGGGCATGTACGTAGAAACTCATTGTGTAAGGAACTATTTCTTGGAGAAGGTTCTGTCAGGGCATTAGTAAAACATCTCAATGCCGAGGGTATAATAGAAAGCACCAAAGTTGGCACAACAACTACTTCGAAGGGAAAAAGGGTATCTAAACAATTATTGTCTTCAATACCTGCCGAAATGAGCTTATCAATGTGTTCTGTTGCTATAAGTAAGTTCAACTACGCAGTATTGTTAAAAACAAAGCCGGTTGTATCTACTATAAATCCGGTCTTGCTCTCTTGTCTAGTATATTTAATTTCTGGTCTGGCGATTGAATAGAACAAGTCGTCGTTCCATTATCGTAATATAAACAATGATTACGCAGCTATAACTATAAGATGTGCGAAACACTTTTCTTGAGTTCTGTGGCTGTATCATTCCTTGATTTACGATTGGTGGGCGCAGGTATAATTGGATAGTATTGCTGCTGTACACTTTAATCCTAAGATAGTTCGTTGAAGAACGAAAGTTTATTATAAATAAAGTCAAACAACATCAGCTTTTGCCGCTTCTATCTAATTGTTTCAACACTTTGGAACCATTTACTTTAGGTTGAGGATATTTTAATTTCATTCTATCTAAAGTGTTGACGATGGTTCGTGCGACCGCCCAATTACGGAACCACTTTAAATTTGCAGGGATAACGTACCATGGTGCCCATTGGGTGCTACATCTACTCAGAGCTTCTTCATAAGATTCCATATACTTATCCCAAAATCTCCTGACAAGAAGATCACTTTCAGATATCTTCCAACGTTTTTTTGGATCCTGTAATCTCTCTTTAATTCGTTTTTTCTGTTCATCTTTGCTAATATGCAAAAAGAATTTTAGTAATGTTACATGATTCTCTGATAAGTATCTTTCAAAATCATTGATCTGTCTATATCTCAGACTCAACTCATTCTTCGGAACCAAATTACGAACACGAACTTCTATAACGTCTTCATAATGAGAGCGGTTAAAGACAGCTATTTGACCTTTTGAAGGAATTGCCATATGAACACGCCAGAGATAATCATGCAAAAGCTCTTCTTCAGTTGGGATTCTAAATGACTTTACATAGCAACTTTGAGGGTTTAATGCTCCCATTACATGACGAATTGTTCCATCCTTACCCGAGGCATCAACTCCTTGAAGTATAATCACGAGAGAGTGGCTCTTAGCCGCATAAAGCTTGAATTGTAATTCGGACATTTGACTAGAAAAATGAGCCAACTCACTTTCAACATCTTCCTTTCTCTTGCCATCATCATAGCCAGTATCCCAATCCTTTAAATTCAACTTTTCTGTTGTTTTTTCTGGCTCTATAAGCAATTTCTTATTCAGTCCCATCGGTATAGTTAGTCATTGGTATCCCATTTAAATTGCGAGATATCTCTTGCTAGATACTGCGACAGAAAAACGTTTTATTAGTTCGTTGCCAACGTTAGCAAACCTTAGCACCAATGGAAACAGGCAATAAATGTCGATAACCCGCAACGCCGGCCGATACCATACCAGTTGATTCGATTGGTAGGCTAGATTCTGCAAGTATTTTGAGTTTGAGTTTGACTTGTCTCTAGCGAGAAGATTATTTACATAAGTATCTGTTATTTGTGTGGTGTGTGGTTGAAGTCTTCTTAGCAAAGCATCGGTTTTCGGGTTAGTTCGTTGTGCTCCTTCTACGCGTTCTGTATAAGCGTAGTGCTTTTGTTTTTCCTTCGATTTTAACTACGCATCTTTCAGGAGGCGTCTTCACACTAAGTTGACAAGATCGGTAGGTTTCGATCTGAGCTTTTATTGCGATTAGAGAATTCAACAATTACTCCGGTCACTGGATTATAATCAAATGAATAAGCGTCATTTGAAGAAATTGGTATCCATTCTATTGCATTTTCTTTGCATAGAGGACATTGAACAACAATAAAACTACTTCTCAAGTTAAGATAGGATGCACACCAAAAGCATGAATTACACAATAAGAAATCTGTTTTTTTGATTGGTGAAGTGGTCCTACCGTCATGTGGACTATTACTTTTTGGAAGAGAGTGATAAATTGTCTCGGCAGAAGACATTAAACGATAGGCGCTTTCGTACTATAAAACTATCCCTAGAGTTTTGTCTTAACATTAAAGTATTAATAATTTGACAATATTCGCTTCCCTACACCTGTCAACGAAACTGTGACTCTGTCATTGTTTAAGTGGATTAGTGAGACGGATGATTCATCGGGTTGCCACGTCGAGCACATTAGATAATCCTAGGTAAATGGTATAATGCTTGTAAAGAGAGTGATTTTAAGTCTCAGGAACGATTCTGGTGACCTATCCAAGTCTGCGATCGAAAGTGTTTTCTTTTATTATCGTCAGTACAACCTCATGAGTGTCTATATTCCCAACACTCCTTATGTTCTGCGGCATCTTGTAATCTAGAGCTAAGGATTACCTGTACCCCTTTTCCCTCCTCTGTTATTAACTAACCTATTTGGCGGGTGAGCAGCGATATATGTAAAAGGCGCCTCTTTTAAGGATTTTAAATCGTTATGACCTAAAAACGTAATTCGTAAAGCTTTCAGCATAACATTATCATAATATTAGAACCTTAGAACCTTAAAGTTACCAATTCGAATTACCTGGGTTCATATATATTAGTGTGTGGTTCAAATAGAATCAAAGGAAATGAAGTGGTGATAATATAATGCGATGTAAAAGCTGTAACACAACATTACATTATCACACTGCCGGGATGACATGCCGTAACTGCGGGCTAAGTGTTGATCATGAATTGTTACTACAGGAGAAATGTGTTTCATGTGAACACCTGCTAGAAGAGTCTGAAAAGACAACGGGCATTTGTGTTTTCTGTCAATACGATATAGTGAAAGGCAGTAAATAATAATTTCAAAGAAATAAAATCATTAGCCGAAGTGACGTAAGTTCTATATATGAACTAACTGTAAGAATGATTAAGGTGGGAGGTATTGGATGCTATTCGTGGAATAATTACTACGCAGAAAGTGTAACTTACAAGAAAATACATCCAGATATCATTAGCTGACGCTACTACGAGTATTATCTCTACAATTAGAAGTAAGGCGAAACCTGTGTGGTTTAAGCACTGGATCTTTGAGGCACACGCTCAGATTATAAACCCATTAATAAAACCACTAATTATCATTATTTAGGTTTGGAATTTGGTTAGATCGTCGCTTGCACTTAAAAAATGGTTACCATTAAGCATAGTAGGAGCAGCGATTTCTTTAATTACTGCATTATTACTAAATGTACCTCTGGGAAAAACGATTGTAGCAATTGCTCTTACCGGAGTCTTGATATTCAGTGGATTTCTTCTGAGATCGTTTGGAAAGGGAAAGGAAGAAGGAGAGGAGGAATTGGGGAATGAAAAGGATACAAAATAATGCAAAATAATAAGGGTGCAACCTATGCTGTATGTGATATTCGAGAGTTCTCGCTAATATCACACTTCTCGGTAATACAAATAATATATCATATATATCTAGCAAATTAGAAACATGAATATATATTGTCATTAGACCTGAAAAATCTACTTCAAACAGCACTATGGTTTTTGAGACGAAACGATTGGGATATGATCAATTATTACAATTTTTTGGCACCGTATTTTCTGCGTGCAACTGGAAATAATATGTTAAACTTTGGCTTCTGGACTGATAACACCCAAAATCCGAAGGAAGCACAAAATGAATTATGTAGATTAGTTGGAACGTTTGCTGAATTGGATTTGGCAAAGAATTTGGTAGACATAGGAAGCGGATTCTCAGAACCAGCAATGCTTTGGAAATCAGCTTATACTCCATTAAATATTATCTGTGTAAATATCAATTTTCTGCAACAAAGACTTGCTTCAGAGTTGATGAGGGAGAGAGCAAATAATCATGATAATAGTAATAATAATAATAAAAATAATAATAATAATCAAAATCAAAATCAAAATAATCAAAATATTATGAAGAATACCATCTCTTCACGATCACTACTATCATCATCTTTTATTGCCAATACTATTACTAATGTCACCGCGATTATGCCACTGGTGAATGCTACGGCCAAAATCCTGCCATTTCGAGATAAATGCACAGATAGAATGATAGCTCTAGAATCTGCGCATCATTTCAAACCCTTGGTTCAATTTATACAAGAGTCAAGGAGAATTTTGGAATACGGTGGTCTACTTGTTTTAGCCATACCTGTTATGAAACTATCTAAATACAATTCGATATTAACACCTACCATGCTAGAGTTCATGAAACTTGGAATCCTCTCATTCTTGTGGGCATCGGAACACTATGAATTGAAAAATATAGAATCGATGGTCAATAAAGTTGGATTTGATATTATTGATATCCAATGGATAGGATCTAATGTGTACGAGCCTTTGGCAAATTACTATATGCAAAATAGAAGCGTGATAAAAAACATGTTGTTGAAGAACGAGAACACATCGCTATTATCATCATATTTTCTTAATATTTCTTATGACCTATTTGAAAAAATTGTCTATAAATCAGCATTGAAAATGAAAGCAGCTTATCAAAAAGGAATCATCGATTATGTTCTCATAAAGGCAAGGTCAATTTAGAATAATGCTTACTAACTCCCAAGTAACAACGAACCTTAACTGATTATCTTTCAAATATCGATGAATATGTTTCTTGTAAACTAAGTGCGTTTGACAAATTCGATGATACTACACAGTAACCTTAGTGTTACCAAGTACGCAGGAAATAACCACTAGATTTAATTACAATATATACAAATTATAGACCGAGAAAGAAAATTGAGTATCAGTAATAACAGGCAGTTCATGCTTAATCAACTAGTATGGATTGGAATATCATTTGGCATAAGCTTGGCTATTTCATTACTGTTACCGTTCCCAGTCTCTCTGGTTGCAATATTTGGAGTATTCATTTTGCTAAATATCTATATGAGGAGCATAATCATGAGAAAAATGGGTGGTCGTGGAGCAACAGGAAAATTAGGCTCAATGTCTTCTATGTTTAGCAGCAATAACAGTTCAGCATTGAAGTATTATTGTATAAGCTGCGGGACACAACATAGGGAAATTGCCTGTCCCAGTTGTGGCTCGAAAATGAAAAAAGTCGGATTTTAATTGAATCTTGAATAAAAAATGGTTTGTTCTTCCTATAACGACAACATAAACACACTGAACCATCTTTTTTCAGTTGTAAGCACAAAAATGCCGACGTAGTCGATTCCAACTCGAATTGTAAATCCAATTTCAGTACCTGTAACTTCTGCCTCTAAACCGTAGTCACCGAGTTGTTGTTCTATCCGTAGACTCTATCTCGTCTAACTATCTCGTTGAAACGCGAAACAAGAAAAATATTAGATATAGTTTCGTAAAAGGCGGTTATGTGTGATCGGAATGAGAGTGACTGCGAGCGTTTGTTTTGTGGTACAATTGTCTAAATATTATGTTATCTCAAGAGCAAGGGTTTGGCAGACTTTATAGCATCTGTTAGAGAAGCGTACCTAATACTATATTATATTCACTGTTTCTTTCATCATGTTACGCTTTTGGTGAGTAGGAATCACAGGAAAAAAACAAATTTGTCCTCTGAGGTCAAAAGAGATAATACTGAATCGGTTTACGACGAATTTTTATCAACAGAATTATCCACAGAAGCTGAAGCATAAATAAAACCTCAATGAAACAGTAACAATACTTATCGCAAATCTTATCTTTTGAAAGTCTTTCAAGAATGATACATGATCATTAAAGAGGGACTAACAATAATTGACCAGACTCATTAACTAACGATTATATAATTGAAACCAATTTAAGACGTAACACAATAGGTATGAGCAATTTGCGTATTAGCAGATCTTCTATTTTTCTCATAATAAGCATTGGATGTGGCTTCATATTTTCAACACTTATCATAATTGCAATAATCATTCCCTCGGATGCAGTATCAATGACATCAAAAAATATTACTACCGCGGCACCATTACCTAATTTTAGTTTTGCAGCTGCAGGTGATTGGGCCTGTAATTCTAATTCGATAATTACGGTGAAAAACATTGCAAAAATTAATCCAAATTTAGTATTAGGATTAGGTGATTATTACTATAGTGATTATCTCAACGAAAGCAAAAACCCTGACTGTTGGTTTAAAATAGTTAAACCAATAGACGAAAAAATGAGAATTGCGATAGGTAATCATGAGAGCGAATCTCCGTCACTTTTAAAACTATTCATGAGCCATTTCAATCTTACAAATGAATACTACTCATTTAACTACCAAAATGTTCACTTTGTTGCACTATCAACAGAAATACCACTTGGTATTGGTTCGGAACAATATAATTTTGTGAAGAGCGATCTTGCAAAAGCAGCATCGAGTCCAAATATTAATTGGATTATAGCATTCTATCATAGAAAGGCATATTCTTCACCATCTATAGTAGCACCATATGCTACGGTAAGAGATACTTATCACCCATTATTTGACAAATATCACGTTGACCTTGTTCTGAATACAGATATGCACAACTATCAAAGATCTTATCCTATAAAATATAATAGCACTAATTCAACCAAACCGGTAATAATAAATAGAAATATGAGTAATTACACTAATCCACAAGGAAGAATATACGTAATAGCAGGAACTGCGGGTGCCCATCTTTTTCCGTTATATGGAAAGGCTCCTTATGTAATCACTCAATATCTAGTACATGGCTTTCTAGATGCAACTATAACGAATAGTGGAAGGACTCTTAGTGCAAAGTTCTATGCTAATGATGGATCTGTCAAAGATCAATTCACAATCAAGAAGTAGGTTCAGATAGCATTCTTTCCAACTGCGAATCACTGCAGAGTTGTAATTAAAGGAAGTTAGGGTCTAGGACTCAGAAGGAAGTTAAAGTTGTGATAGAATACCTAGAATAGAGTAAAGCCTGAACTTCTATTATATATGAGGCCGTTTCAATCCGTTCGACAAGTGCCTAAAAATTCATAGTCGATCCTTGAGTAAAGCAAAGGCGGTGGAAGAGCAGAAATGAACCACAGTATTAGCCACCGTATTGATTCCACTTAATGAAATGTAGCCGTTATTCTGTGTGGAATCTGAAGGGGGTACCGATATGTTTCAACCGCGAAATGTTTTAGTGTTTTTTTAAGTAAATTCAATCCCTTTTATCTTCTCAATCTTGTTATCAGTTGCCATTTATTGAATTAAATCCACTTCTTGTGTATAGTTTTTGTGTAACAGAACAAGAGCAGCAGGAAATATTATCCCATATACAAACAGAATTTCTAATCTAAATTAAGAAAAAGAAAGGGAAAGAGTAGGTGATATAGGAATTGAAATTAACCTTTAGAAGTGCACCACACCACCTATATCCACTCATTGAGAGCAAAGAATGTCCCGCATCTTCACTTAAGCTATTTGGATATCCTCTGATTGTAAGAAACATAATGATGGCTCAAAAGTTTATGAGTGTCGATACAATTTGTCTGCCTGATGAATTCTCGGATGCTTCGAGATTAATTCAAAATTATTTTCCAACGCTTAACCTGAAGGAATTTTGCGATGATAACCGTGGTTTTGAAAAATATGCCACCAGCATCAACGCGCCTACTCCTCTTAATTATCATTTTGCTACACCGCTGCAAGGCCAACATAGCAATTTTGAGATACCTATAAACTCACTAATCCACAATTCTGGTTTGTCTAATAATAGTAACCATAATTATGATAATAGCAAGGAACTTGTCGTTGATGTTCTTACCTATCCCTGGGATTTTCTTAAAGCAGTTCAGGATGTTCTACGCAGCGAAATAACACACACTGTAATATCTCCAATGGCAACAGTTGCCAAATCAAGTATTATTAATGGACCATGCATAATAGAAGATGATGTCATAATAGATGATTTTTGCAAAATTGTAGGTCCTCTCTATATCGGAAGTGGAAGTTTCATTGGCATGAGTTCCCTTATGAGAAAATCTATGTTGGGCATAAATACAAGAATTGGATTTAATTGTGAAGTTGCAAAGACATATTTTGAAGGTCATGACAGAATTGCGCATCAAAATGTAATATTGGATAGCATAATTGGCAGAAATGTTTGGTTTGGCGGATATTCCGGAACAGCCAATGTTTTACTCGATAGAAAAAACGTGAGATATCAAATTGATGATAACTTGGTAGATACCGGCACCGACCACTTTGGAGCAGTCATTGGCAATAATTGTACTGTCGGGGCTTCCGTAATTATACTACCAGGCAGACAAATTCAACCAAATACAATAATTCAAGCT
>Ga0207663_10001461_pt1 | contig 11002 bp, 15 predicted proteins | sample LARL53metaG_FD_184346 | JGI IMG/M metagenome (GOLD analysis project Ga0207663, IMG submission 184346) | Corn, switchgrass and miscanthus rhizosphere microbial communities from Kellogg Biological Station, Michigan, USA - LAR L5-3 metaG... | ecosystem: Host-associated > Plants > Roots >...
AATTGAAAAAGTAGCTCCAATCGCCAAAGCATTAATCGCCTCTGTAGTTGCATTCTTGACAGCGATATCTACTGCGTTAGGCGATGGTAGTATTTCTGCACAAGAATGGATTACCGCGCTGATCGCTCTTATCATCGGATTCGGTGCTGTATTCAGTATTCCCAATAAACCACCGTTCGTGCCAGAACAAGAACCAACACAGACACCAACTCCAATGAGCACAAGCAATGGGTGATTTATGGTCTTGGCTATCGCTTCTAGTGATTGGTTGGGTCTAGCTGCACTTATAGCTTCTTTCACTGGCGTAATTGCCACTATCTTTAGTATCAGATATAGCAGAAAGGACGCAACCAGAAAAGCTGAAATGGAATGCCACGACAGATTATTAAAAGTTCAGCGTGATGCCGAACAATTTTCACAAGAATTATACAACTACAGAATCCAACAATATGGTGGATATGGAGAGCACGTTCATAAAATAGGGGTTGATGATGCCTAAACCAAAATTATATGGTATTCTGGCTGGTGTTGGTTTAGTAGCTGCTAGTGCGGGCGGTTTCCTTGCTTCGCAAGCATTTAGCGCTGGTTCACAAGCTGCTGTAGTTACAACTACTATTAATGCTTTTGGTGGCCCAACCGGGCCTACTGGCCCAAAAGGTGATACAGGGCCAAAAGGTGAGCAAGGTGTTAAAGGTGATCAAGGGCCACAAGGTGTCAAAGGTGATACAGGTTTAACAGGCCCACAAGGTGTTAAAGGTAATACAGGCCCAACAGGCCCACCAGGCCCCGCAGGTGGTACAGACTGTCCTACAGGATTTGAGTTCGGTGAATTAGTAATCAATCATCCGGGTGGACAAGTAACACTCTTTACCTGTATCAAAAAATGATTAGTAGATTTTTCTACGGGCCACCAGATTGGCTTGTTAGCAAATTTAGTTCACGCGATAGACGTGCATTCGGTTTCTGGACTTTAATCCTCGCAGCTGTGGGGACTGTTTTCTGGGGACGCGCCGTTTTGTATGTAACTCTTATTAGCGTGCTTGCGCTAGTTCCTAACTTTAGCAGCGAAACACCAGTCGAAGAAGAAAAAGAAAGCGAGGATTGACCGGACTCGTCATTGTTTTATTCGTGATTCTGATATTAAGCCTCGCCTGGGTTTCTAGGCGAAAATACTAAGGGCCACCTGTCGCACTCTCTCCCGACTTAGGTGGCCCTTAGTTCTTTTTAGGTTACCAAGGCTTACATTGCCAAGGTGACCAATCTTTTCCCGACGCTACGAAATATCTGTAAGCAGCTTTCGCCTGCTCGTAGACTGTGTTTCCGTGACCATAGGTGCCACGTTCGTGTTCACCCATTTGAAATGTTCCCAGGTATTGTCCATTGTGTGCATTCGGTGATAAACCACCTTCACATATTGCTACGTCAATGGCCTGAGAACAATATGGCCCAAATACACTACAAATCGCCGCCTTTGGGTCTGAAAGTAAAAGTCTTTGGAGTCGTTTTTGTTCTTGTAACCATGCATTATATTTAGTCCGTAGCTTAGATGAACGCTTCATCCATCTGTGAGCTACCCATTTTGTGTATGCACATGAGTGGATCAGTGAGGCATTAAAGTTACTTTTCGACGGGGAGTAGTTGAGTTTGTGTTCCCAGTAACGTGTGTGATCTCTGTAATAATAAACGCCTTGAACTAACCCAGGACAACTATGGGCGACAGTTGCCTTACTTTCTTGTGCATCAGCTGTTGATCCTCCAGATAGCAATAACGCTAATGAAGTTAGTGCCAGCTTAAGCAAGAGTCGTCTCCTAACAATAGCTTACTAGATGCCACCGAGTATGTGCGGTGGTATTGCTAGTTATTTATCTGGTTCATGCCTCCTTTCGCCGCCTGCTCCGCAGTTTAACCTTGATCATTTAAATTCAGGGTCAAATCTATCCATAGCCTGCTGTAGACGTTCAAACCTGTTCAAAGCTTCGTGATAATCTGCCCACAACCAGCCAGGAATTTCTACTACACCTATAGCAGCCTGTTCTATCGGCTGTTCGGGTCTACGATAGATAGGTGTGTAATCTCTGAAATAAACTTTAAGATGATACGGAATTTCAGTCGCGCGGCCACTCGTCAAGTCTGGTTGCGAAGTCACGTTTTCCCCCGTTATATTGATAACCGCTTCCGAACGTAAACCATTGAAGTAAGTGTCTTGATGCGTCCATCGCGTGAGGTATTCCACGTTTGTAAAGCGAACTCGATTTTAGGATAGTATCCGAATAGTATGCCTTTCCAAATGATGCCTTTTGTATATGTACCGCGCATTGTACGTCCCCAATCATCGCGTACAAACGTGTGATTCCTATGAGTTGGACAGGGAACAAGTTAATACCAGTTCGTTGTTTACCCTGCCTAAACTCGAAATCTTCGATGATAATGTGTCGCGGCCCAAACGCAATCAAACGTCTCCACAGGTCGTCCACATCATCGACAATTTGGAAAGCATAGTAATATAAATGTCCTTCGCTGATTCTGCCTTGTGCAAAACCAGTAGTAACCCCTGGGTCAATCGCTAGAACTTTCACTCTTAAATTTGCTCGCCTTCTTGTCTATCGGTCGAGTTGATCCATCTAAGTTCATTCTGGACTCTCTACGATATCTCCCGATCTGGATTTTACTCAGTTCTTCTCTAATCAGCTTACGCATCACGTAGGTCATTTTCATTGATAGCGGAGTCCACGTCTACCGTACCAATTACGATCTCTATGACAAACCCTACAAACACGACAACCGTCTTTTTTAATACGCCAGTTATTATGACCGCGTATGCAAGTTTCTTTGGCTCGTTTTGTTGCCGCTATTTTAGCCACGTTTTCTAAGCGTTGTTGGTACTGCGCTTCAGTTAATGCTCGCGTGCCCATTTCGGGTTGCCAACCATTCGTTACGACGTTTACGTAGAGCCTCGCTAGTACTTACTTCATCAGCGTATCTACGACGCGAACCGTCATAATCTTTCATATAGGACTTCTCTAAGCGAGCTTGCATAAGAGCATCGTGACCCTCATTATTAGGAGTTTCACTCAGCTCCGGCGGCATTCTGCTTTTCCTTAAGAGCTTCGTAGCGGGCTGTCAGTTCATTGACCTGATCAATCAATTCGTTGATTTTATCTATGACAGCTTTTGGGCGATAGGTTTCTTGCATATTCGGGTTTAAGTGCAGAACAGAAGTTTTCAACCCTGTCATAGTACCCCTCTCCATTTCGGGAATACCCCCAATTTTCCATCTTACGATCTTGCAATCTTCCCATGCAGGCCCGCTACCCGCAATCTGTTCTTCAAAATTCTTTTCTGCTTTTTCGCGTGTAGAAAAAACACCAAATACTTCTTCATCAAATGTAATTGCGTACAAATAAAAGTGATCACTCATAGTTTTAGTTCCTCTAGGTCACCGTAACTGTAACCAACACTTACATCAGCCTTAAATGGAAACGACCAATCGATGATCTCCTGTGGGGCCTTTTCCATGTAGTGTTTGATCGTTTGAGCGGCTTCATCAATATGAGATTCCTTGACATTGAACACCAAGTTATCATGCACATTGATACGAGGCTGCATAATCCGCCAATCGATATTTTCGCATAGACGGATCAGTGACCAAAGCGTGATATTAGCCGCTATGTTTTGAGGCTTAAAGTTAATTCCTTCTTTGATGACGTGAAGTTTTCCTGAGTAATCGGCGGGAATGACATAGAATCTTCGCTTGTGTCCGAATGGACTTTGGAGTTCGCCAACATTAAGAACTTCATCTTTAATTTCATTCGTCCATTCTTTCACTCGTGGGAATCTTTCCCACCAGAAATCGATGTATGCTTGTGCTTCTTCCTCAGGCATATGATACAATTGTGCAAAGCTGAATGCGCTCTGCCAATACGCTACTCCGAAGTTAATGTTTTTTGCTCTGACGTACTGCTCGTAGCTGTAATTTTCTCCATAAAACTGAGAAGCAACTTCTTTGTGCAAAGAGCGGGAGGTATCCAAATAAATGTTTCTAAGATTTTTGTCACCTGAGAGAACTGCAATAGCTCGCAACTCTGCTTGAGAAAGGTCGGCAGATACATATACGCAGCCGGGGTCAGGCACAAAGGTTCTACGAATGTTCGGCAAACCTTCTTTTGGTCGGGTAATATTTTGCATATTCGGATTAGCCGAACTGACTCTACCTGATTCTGTCCCATGAATATTGAACACAGTATAAATTCGTCCATCTGGACTTCGTTTGAGGACGAGTCCTTCAAGATATGTACCCCTCTGCTTATCTAATTCTTTGAACGAGTCAAAAAGATCGGTGAACTGTCCCACGGCCATACGAGATACTCCGCTAGATATTGCGAAGTCTCCTCTAAGGATTTCTTCTCTGACTCTGGCGTCTGTTGATCTTTTGCCTTTGTTTTCGATCTTTGGTCTTTTGAGGTTATGTTTGAGTCCCCATCCATCATACATCAACTCCGCTGTTTGTTTTGGCGAATTGAGATTAAGCTTTGGCTTATTACTTACCAGCCGTGCTTGTCTACGAAGTTCATAAAGCTTGGGCCAAACTTCTCCTTCAAGGATATCGCAAGCAGCATCAACGTCATAAATATTTCCCTGCAATTCCATTTTAGTGAATGCTTCGGAAAGTCGTATGAGTAGAGATTTATACGGCTTTTCGTAGACGTTATCTGCCTGCGCCTTTGCGATGAGGACAGGGAGAAGTGATAAAGCGCCTCCACAATCCATTCCATTATAAACGTACAATTCCTTTCTCGTCTCTGATGTAGGCAGTTCTCCCGTTCTTTTAAAATGCTTAACTGAGTAAGGCTCGTACCTAGGCCAGCCTAGCTCGTCTTTCAATAGCCATTCTAATGAATGGCCGCCTGCTCCAGATTCAGGATTACCTGGCCTTTCATCGAGGCACCAGGATAAGAGCAAAGTATCTTCGTCCACTCTAGCATTGATGCCCTTGGTGCGTAATACTTTGATATCGTACTTGCCATTATGCCAGAGATATCTGGCCCCAGAGATTTCGTAAAGTGGTTTAAGAAAGCTATCTCGAAATACGATATCGAGACAGGGTTTTTCACCGAATACGACAGCCCGTTCTGATCTGATAGAAAATCCAGCACAAACGATTTCGGCCGTATGTCTAAGTCCTGAACGTTTGACATTTTCCGTTCCTCTCGCTTCAATATCAGTAGATATGATAACATCTTTGAGTCCAGAGATATGATCGATCATAAATCCAGCTTGCTTCTTAGCCTCGTTTACGTCATCGATCCATTTGACTTCTGGGAGTTTCGGTTGCGGAAGCGGATTGATAGCAAGTCGAAAATCGCGTACAAGTTCAGGATAAGTAGCATCGTCACGAAGAACAACAACAGGATTGTTAGTAACAACAACACGTTGTCGCTTTTCGGGATTAGCAGGACTATCTCTATGATGGATATAACCCCTATCAGCTCCAATGCTAGCAAAATTATCAACAATTTCTCTACCCGCTTCTGATCCCGCAGCGATAATTGTGTCGGCATCAGCAATCTCGCTCTCAAGTCTAGGCTTACAACATTGAACTGCGAGTGACCATCCTTTATCTTCTGGCCCATCACTCTGACATAGAACCAAGTTAGTCACTAGAACATCGTTACGTGTCTTACCCTGTTGAGCAAGCAGATGATCTAGCACTTTACCCGATGGGCCACCAAATGTTTTACCATTCAGAACATCGTAATAACCAGGCGAACGAGACACCAACGCAATCTTAGCGTCCCCTGGCCCAGTACTTTTAGCCATGCCTCTATCCTTAAATGGGCACGTATCACACAATGCGAAGGGTGCTTTAGCTGTCATAATTTCTCATTGTTTGTAGTGTTTGCCAGGAGTCATGTAACATTTGTCACTTTCTCGATCCTACGCTCTCCGCTCAGGAGTGACACCTCGTAGGACGCCCGTAGGACGCCGTACAGCGGCACCGCCCGCAAATTCGATACCTTGCCTGTCCCGCTGACAGTATAGCACAGCGGCGGAATACGGAGCGGGAGCATGGAATAGATAGCATATGCTATGCTCTATTCTCTCTCATTCTAGCAAGTTCAGCTGGATCAAACCACATTTCTATTCCAAATCCGACTCTATGTGCATGACGCCTAGAACCAAGCATTTCTTCTTTAGTCATCATTCTCATTCCAGATTTCATCATTTCTTGTTCAGTCTTACATCTACGACCATCCACCCTAGGAGGATCAAGTTTCAGACCTTCGCTATATGTATATTCATGCGTACCAATCCTGTGACGATCGAACAAACCGTCATGTGAAAAATCTTTACCGCAGCTTGTGCAGTAAGAACTAACCTTGTATCCTTCGGGTGTATGCCAATGTATTGTGTTCATGTGTCTCCTATTCGTCGATCTGAGAAGCGACGAGATTGGTCAACATTTCTTCTATTTTAACCATCAAATCATCTATAGTGCCGTTGTTGTCGATTCGATGTGCGATATATCCAAGGTCGGCTTGAACCTCAGATACGTGCTCATTGTGTCTTGGTGAGGGTTTGAATGGAACTGGTGATACGATCTTGACAACAACTCCACCCAATGCCCTGATCCGTTCAGCTTCCTCTCTAAATCTAACATCTGTGACAACAATCTTACGTCCGGCGTAGAATCCGTCCAAGGGCAAACATTGTTCGACCCAAAAGTATTGTCCAAATACATCGCGGTGTCCTTCTGTTGCGAAGTATTGCATAAACTCACCAAACGTAAGTTCACGAATAGGCGACCACATATGATTAATGCCGGCTCTTTCAGCCATTCCCTGTGGTTGGTTTTTATATCCCAACGCGACGTAAACAGTTTCATCGTCTTTGAGTTGTTCAACTTCTCTGAATGGGATATCGAACGTGCGAGCAATAGATTGCTTTACTTTATCGGCAAAAGCAATTCGCTCAAACTGATGTTCCTTGATTAGATAGGCTGCGACAGTATCTTTACCGGAACCTGATAAACCTGATAAACCAACGACCATATACAACTTCTCCCTAAGTTGCCCAATATTTCCAACCACGTCCGAACTGTTCTTTTCTAATCAACATACGATCTTCCAGAGTAGCCAGGATTTCATCAGCTTCTCTTTTGTTGAGTTTGTAGTGTCTCGTGATATCGCTTCGTGGGATACCGGGATACTTAAGAATTGCTGCTAAAATTTTATCGAGAATCTTTTCAGTGTATCTCTTGTTCGCATTCAGAATCAGATCGACAGTGTACCTGCCCCAATTCTGAACGTACCAAGCGGCATTGACTATATCATTCTCATCAACTTTAATCTGATTATCTTTATCAGGATACTGACGACTAGCAGCGAGAATCATAGCCATTTTAAGCAAGCTACGAGAAAGGCGCTCAAAGGTAGGTAGAGCCATATCACTATTGGCTACCTCCTGAGCTACACCAAGTAACTGCTCTTCAAAATTGCCGTACATTGTCCAGGCTCCATCAGAAAGGTCAGCCATAATTCTAGGAGCCATTCGCATTTCTTGTCCACCGATTCTTGTGATAACATCTGCTCCGTATTGCTCGAAGATATCTCCGAACTTTGAATAGATTTTTGAACGCTCGACAAGATTTTCTTGGCTAGGTCTTGCCATTCTTCTGAGTTTGGTTGTATCAGTGTCCCCGCTAACCACCAAGAAGCGCGGAAGGAATCCCGAGATAACATATTCCTCAGTGATATTGTCGTAGACTCTATCTTTGACTCCACCGCCGAACATGATAAAGGCTGGGTTTTCGATGTGGATAGTTTCTTTACGTAATCTTCGTGAATAGACTGCTGGAACGTCGTAGAGCGCGGTAAGTGTTTCTGGCATTCCAGAGAGGTAATCCCGTCTATTAATGGCGCTGAAGAATCCACTTATCTCATCCTTGTAGAACATCGATACCTTGTTAGGCCTATCACCAAGAGCGGCCAACAAACCCTCAACAGAACCATCAGTAGCTACGATCATATCTTTGTCCATCGATACAAGAAAATCAATGACAAGACGCATAGCTGTAGTCTTACGTGTGAGAGTCGAGTCTCCTAATATAAGGCCCCACAGGTTCGGGACGATTGTACCAAACGAAGTTGCTAGTCTAACCGAACCTGATGTTAGACTTGATAATAAAATGAAACAGCAAAGATCATGGAATTCTGGAACTGCATCTGTAGCCGCTGCTGCCCATGCTCTATATGTGTCAATGAAAGTTTCACTAGCCGGCTGACTAACCAGTTGTGGCATAGCCAGCTGAATGAAATTCTCTGTAATAGCATTGATGTTGTTCTGAGATTCTCTGGCTTTGACGATATCACGCCAAAGATGTGAGATAGGTCTACCATCACGTTGATACTTATTACATGGCGCTGAGTTGGTAACGACCAACACTTCTTCTGCCGACATACCAGCTTCCAGGCAGATATGGATAAGCTTCCATATTACCTTAGACCAATCAGTCTCAGCAGTAGGTTGCTCGGTATACGTCTGAGCAAATGCTGACCCCTTTAGGTGCAGGGCGTATTTGTAGATGATTTGGTCGGCAGATGGTAAATCTTTGAGAAGCGGAGCAGCCTCATATTCGGCTTCACCAGCGACACTTGGAATAGGTAACGCTTCAAATAGAAGCGAAGGTGCCCTTGTTTCGAGTGCATATTCCAGGGCAATGATTGGTTTTGTTTCGTATTTATGATTCGTGGTAAACGGGACTCGCATGAGTTGTCCCAAGTCCCAACCCGACTTATCTGCACCTGTATAGTAAGCAAGTCTACGAGAATAATCTTCCGCTTGGAACGGAGGAAGAAAGCTCGTGAGCCTCCAATATGCTTGATACTTACCTGGCGATGATCTGACCACAATCCCAGGCGGGATCTTCTGCTTGATGTCAGGAATGTCGGGATTAACATTATCTAAATCAGCCCATAGGAAATCAGTCGCAAGACAATTCTCCTTCACCCTGTGGGGTTTTGCTAAAAGATTAACGCAGAAGTAAACATTCAGTTGTGACTCATTTCTGAGGACATAACTCTCAACCCTTGCAGATTCCTCAGGCCACTTAAAAAAAGTTTGTTTGAATGTTACTCTTGGTGCCGATGAGTTAGTAGTCGCTAGACAGATTAAACCCTCATTGTCACCAAATAGCAGCTCAAAAAATTGTAGACGTATTCCGCTTTTCGCAGAAAGCTGCTGAGGCATACGCTAAATAGACCTCTCCCGTTAGAGTCAAGCAATAAAAAGGGGACGGAGCATAATAGCCCCCGTCCCCTTTGGCACGTACTAAAGCAAGCTACCGCTTGCCGACTCTGCATTCTCAGAAGCAGCGCCGATAGTACCAGCAGGCTTAACTCCCTTAACAGGATTGTTAAACTCACCTTCGATTACGATTCCCTCTGAAGTTTTCTTCGGTTCCTTACCGACGATAACAACACAAGGACGACCAACGTAATCATCGAAGTCAGGATCGAACGTGTTTGAAAGCACCTTTTCCTCAGGTTCACCAAGCGCCATGAAGAAACGAGCAATCATACCCTTCATGGTTGCTGCCTTCTTAGCGTCGTAAGTGGTGGGAGGAATAGCATAGCTAACAAACACGCGGCGGTTTTCAACCCCGTTATCAAGAAGCTTGAATTGCACCTTGATCATAGGAGTACCTGCGGGGAGCTTGCCTTTACCAGAAGTGTTCTTAACAGCGTCCATCTTCATTTCAAACACTTCTGCGTTGTACCGCCCTGCGTCTACAGCATCAAATCCAGACAGATCAGCGTCAGACAGATTAAGTGGGCCTAGTCCACTACTGGTCATTTGTAGTCAAATCCTCCATGATTTCTGCGTTTGCGTCTTGTAGATTTTTATGTGCATCAGGATTAGAGACAATCAAATCCCATAGCATAGGAATCGTGGGGTTAGTCACAATAGGGGGTAATGACTGTGAACGATCCTTTGCTACAACTCTATTCGTACCCAACGTTTGCAAAGTCCTGGTGACCTGTTGCGTCTGAGGATCGACACTCGCAATATAATACCCAACGATATCCATGAAACCAGGAATTTCCTGTTGGAGTTTACCAGCAAAGTTGGGATGATACTTTGTAGGCCGACCTTCTTCTTGGACTTTACCTACTTGTGCTGTATAAATGACGTTACAAGGCAAATCTCTGAACGCTCTCACAATCAGTCTCATGTGATTACGCTGTTTGCCCCATTCCCTAGGTGATGGCACATCGATATCTACCGTATCGGGGTTTTTGGCATATGCTTGCTTCATTACCAATCGCATATCGATATCTGCCAACTCAGGAAGCGAGTCAATCAGGATCGTCTTGTAATACATCGCATCATCTACAATGGAATGATACAGATCAGCATGAATCTGCTCCATATCCTTCATTGATCTGATGCGTTTAACGTCAATACCTGGCTTGTCTCTGAGAGTCATAACTCCACCCTCAATATCGAGAACCAAGACAGGTTTTGTACGCTCGTCATTATCCGCAGTACCGCCGAAGAACGTTTTACCGACACCAGGATCAGCATAGATAAGAGCGTTGATCCAATCTACAATGTCGCTAGGTGGCTTAACCTGTAGTTTAGCCCTAAGTTCTTCAACGGATAGTGGTCTTGCTGGTAGTGCAGGTGGTACTGGTTGTGCGGGTGGAATAATCTGAGTTTCTTCTTCAGGTTTAGCAGGTTCTTGTGGTAGTGGTTCAGCTTCAACCGTAGTTTCTGCTAGAGCAGCCTCTATTTCTGCTTGTGAAATAGCTGCTGATTCAGTCATCTGCGTTCAGCATCTTAGTTGCTAGTGCATCCAACTGTGATGGATCGTAGTTATTCCAATCAGGATGCTCCATCATCAATTGGTATTCATCCTCCCACTTGTGAGGTTTCTCCAAGTAGAGAGGCATTTCAGGTTCAAGTCCAACTTCAGAAAGGAAGTTAAACAAGTTCAGAAGT
>Ga0207663_10001462_pt1 | contig 11000 bp, 10 predicted proteins | sample LARL53metaG_FD_184346 | JGI IMG/M metagenome (GOLD analysis project Ga0207663, IMG submission 184346) | Corn, switchgrass and miscanthus rhizosphere microbial communities from Kellogg Biological Station, Michigan, USA - LAR L5-3 metaG... | ecosystem: Host-associated > Plants > Roots >...
CAAATAGTCTATGCGCGCAAGCCTACTCAGCCGCAATATAGATGAGTTAAGACTTGTGTTAAGGGTTTTACCTCCTCTCTTTGTAGAAAAATTAACTATTACTCAAGCCGCTATGTTTCGTTGTGTATCAATCATTGGTAATAGTTCTACTGGCAACGCTAGCACTGACTCTTGTTGGACCAGCAGTCTCTGGAATTTCTTCAATACAACAAGCAAAGGCTGCTACGTCTGTTCAGAATGGAAAGATGGGTCTCATATTTTTTAATGCCGCTCAACATGATAATGTTTGTTGCATGGTATACATCTTGACCTATCTTAGAATAGAAAGCAACGTTATGGGCTTACCAGCAAGACTGGTTAAATTTACTCCAATGGGTTCAGCTATTGCGGCATTTTTTTTCAAATTGTCGACATATTGAGAAATAAATTTATCTAGAGATGTGACCTGGAAAGGCATTGTATCAACATCTACAAACAAAGCTACTGGAATTATCTTTCTATTAGCTTCTTCTATCGAAGGGGCTAAGAATGCCACTTTGTTGTTATAACTATCTCTTTGCCAATTTGATGGATACCGTATTTTTATTCCTAAGGTAGAATTATTTTCATAAGTTAGGAATAGATTACCGTTAGTCGTTTTCGTTGGAGTAGTAGTCTCTGCTTTTGCTAGTTGTAATGGAACACCATTCATTGTAGAAGTGACTGAAGTCGAAAAAAATACCAACCATATTGACAAAATCACAAAATATGGTAATATGTAGCTTAAGATTTTGCTCCCCTCATTTTTTGTACATCGATGTTTGTCCTTCTTGCCATTTCTTTACTGACTACAATCCGGCAATCAATCATTTTTATTTCCTTCTATTATTTGAATTCAAATGAATCAATCATCTTTTCTACGAGAGGTAAGTAAGTTGGATACGATTCAGGATTTTCCCTATATACAATGAAATATGCAATACCATCCTTTATTGCAATGGTCTCCATGGTCTTTTCCTGGTCCACTGCTAAGGTGGAGAAATCAGATATGGTGGCTGTATATACTATTGTGTGTGCGGCAATATTGCCTCCAAGTGCGGTTGGAGATGACTCGTTAAGTTCAAAGTAGGCATTGCCTTCCAGAGCATTAATCTCTTGTTTCACATACTCAGATAATGACGCTGAGGATGACTGATTACCCATAACATATTTGGCAATCATGACACCGGTATTAGTGATGGCCCTAGTGTCAAGACCAGCAGCGGGAATGAAAAAGCTAACAATTGGGGTAGAAAAAACACCTGTAAATTGATTAGTAGGAACATTATTCTTTACCCAACTTGAAGGATAGGAAATCTTGAAGTTTTCTTCTTCATCAACTAAGAAGCCTTTTTGTGCTGCTGGAACATCAGGTTTCGAGTTAGACTCGTTAAAGACCGGAGCATGAGATCCGTTAACTACTATGTCAGGATTCGAACTCAATAATGAAGCGATACCTCCAAGAACACGATTGGATTCATTAGCTGAAATTGCTTGTACAAAAGTACGATGGTTGTTAGAAAAAAACATTGATGAGGATATAAACAAAAATAAGATTGCCGTGAACAAAACAATAGATACCTTAGTAACTCGCATTGTTGATAGATAGCTATAAGTTCTTATATATCTACCCAACGAGATATTCCAGATATAATACGATTAATTATTAACGTTTCGAGTTTCATTTGTTTCAGGGTCAATATGATACTAATGTCCAGCTTCCGAAAGCAAAGCCAAACTACCAATTAGTAATATAACAAGGATTTGGCGCAGCAAAGTTAGAAGAGCTTAGTAAAAGCACAACTTTAAGTCTACGTATCCTTTTGTTGCTGCAGTTGATTATTGTTTTGCTTGTGTGTGTGATCTAATTTTTAGAATAAAATTTCCTAACTAATAAAGAGTTACCAAAGACAGCTGAATCACTTACAATCCATCCAAGCGCAGCTAAAGTTGGTGTTAGGATAAGCGAATGAGTAAATCCATATAGTAACCCAGCAGCTATTGATATTGTTATGGCATTGTAAGCAAATGACATGGCTAAATTTTGCTTAATTTTCTTTAACGAGTATTCACCTATTTTTAATACAGAAACAACATGATTAAGATCACTTTTAATCAGTATTATATTCCCAGCTGACATGGCAATATCTGTGCCTGAACCCATTGCTATTCCTATATCGGCTTGTGTTAACGCAGGTGCATCATTTATACCATCTCCGATCATCACAACCTTTCTACCTTGATTTTGGAGTTCTTTGATTTTCTGCGCTTTTGTTGCTGGTAGTACCTCAGCCAGAACATTGCTTATACCTAATTCCTTGGCAATAGCCCTAGCAGTTGTTTCATTGTCCCCACTCATAAGTATAATGTTGTACTTCTTTTCTTCCATGCGTTTAATCTCATCAATCATATACTTAGCATTCTCTCTTAGTGTATCTGCGACCGCTATTAACCCAGCTAGTTTGTCTTCAACACAGACGGCAACTACGGTTTTGCCTTGTGACTCGACTTCAGTTATTTTTGATTGCAAATTTTGGGGGATTATCGCCCTCCTGTTAATATTATTTCTATTAGGACTACCTACAAAGATTCTTTTTTCTAGGTTGGAGGCCACTACGCCATATCCAGATATTGAATTGAATTCTGAAACATCAAGAGTAGGAACGGATTGTTCTTTTGCCTTGTTAACAATAGCCTTTGCTATTGGATGTTCTGATTTAATTTCAGCAGAAGAAGCTAACTGAAGAAGCTCAAACTCGTTGTAACCTTCATTTGGAATCACATCTGTTACTTGAGACTTGCCATTCGTAAGAGTACCAGTCTTGTCAAATACAATTGTGTCTATAGACGAGAGCTTTTCTAGATACTGTCCTCCTTTTATGAATACACCTTGCCTTGCCGCTCTGTCTATCCCTAAAGATATTACCATTGGGGTAGCTATTCCTAAAGCACACGGACATGAGACAACAAGAATTGTGGCAAACACTGTTATAGCAAACGGAATAGATTGATGTCCTACAAAAATCCAATAAAGAGAAGAAGCAATCGCGATAGAAAGTACAATGGGTATAAAGTATTGAACAGCTCTGTCTGCAATCCTTTGAATTGGTGCTCTTGACATCCTTGCCCTTTTAACCATCTCAATTATGTTTGCAAGTACTGTATGGTTACCTACATTCGTTGCTTTGAATTGGAGATAACCATTCTTGTTGATAGTACCACCGACAACTTCATCACCAACCTTCTTATCTATTGGTACCGATTCTCCGGTTATCATGGATTCGTCTATTGATGATTCGCCAATTATTATCACACCATCAGCAGCAATTTTTTCACCTGGTTTTGCAATAACTATATCATGAACGACAATATCATCAGAATCAACAAGCTCTTCTCTTCCATTTCTCATCACTATTGCTGTCTTTGGTTTGAGAGCAATTAGATTCTTTAATGATTCAGTCGTTGTATTTAGCACTCTTCTTTCGAGATATTCTCCTATTGTAAATATTGTTAAGACAGAAGATGATGCTTCAAAGAATAGAACATGTGAGTTTGTAAATAACAAGGTGAATAGACTGTAAAGATATGCTACACTAGTACTCAATACGACAAGGGTATCAGTAGTAAATCGCTTTCTGTGTTTTACTGCCTGGAAGAATCTGTAATAAAATGGTCTTCCTAGAAGGACCTGAACTGGTGTTGCTAAAGCTAGCGTCATAAATCCAGTTAATAGGGAATGAGGAAGAAGTGATTCCAATAGAACTATTGGTATTGTTAAAACAAGACCAATAGTTATGAGCAATCTATCATTAAGCAATTGTTTCTTCTTTTGATTGCCGCTGTGTACATGCTCCTCATCATCATATTCATCATTTTCTCCTTCCTTTCTTGTCATTACTGGCTGTATCGTAGGTGTTTCACTGCAACATTCACAGGTAATAGTAGCATCAACAACATCAGAATCAACCTTGTTTTGTTCTCCTTCCTTTTCCTTGAGCATCTTATTGTCAAGTTTCTTCATATGGCCTTTCTACCTCTTCTTTGGCTCTTCGTTATAGTTCACGCATTCGTATATTCCTCTTGCCAATTCTGATAGTATATCATCACTCTCTTCTAATATCTTTGAAACCTTCCTGTTTCTAAGACTGTAAAATATGTTCTTTCCTTCTCTTCTATTCTGGACAAGTCCGCAATCTAGAAGACAGGATAAATGATTTGACACATTGGGTTGACTTTGGCCTGTTTCTTCAACTATTTGTGAATTACTCTTCTCACCCACACGTAGGCATTATAGTATTGAGAGCCTTGTAGAATCACCAAGACCTCTGAAAAGCTTTGCTTTCAGGCTCATTTTTCGTTGTTGCAATTGTATTGACATATAATTAGTTACTGATATGTCAGTTTGTTAACGGAGCTAATAAACATTTAGGTTCAGCGTATAAGGCAAGGACTTTCTGGTTGTTACTGCACAACAGACAGAAAAAAGACACCATGAAGTAAGATCAGGGCGAGCATAAATCTTGTTGAGACTTATTCGAACCTTTTGATCTGGTATTCATTTCCTTTATCGTGATCTCTTGGTCTTGCAATATTCAATCCAATTGTTGTTACTAAGGACACCGCTATAGTGGTTTCTCTTGTCCACCAAATATGCTAGAAAATAAGAATACACAAACCTAACATCAGGTCTAACACCATTCCACCTTTGGACTATCTTAACTTCGCTGTTTGTCTTGCTGTTAATGGAATTAGGAACCCTTAGCAGATAGTTATTCATTGATACGTTATTGTAGTGATTGTAATCAGCCTTGCCGTCTGATAACCAACGTTCTGCAAACCTTAGAAACTCTTTATTCGGATCCGCGCTCCAGTTTGAGAACTGGTCAACTCTCCCAAGATCTATTACCTGAAGTGGTTGAATTATATGATATCCTCCAGAACCACTTTCCAATATAGTTGGTTGACTACCAGAGTTGAATCTGTCTTGGATATTCTTTAGGGTCTTAACTAATGCTAGATATAATGCACGTCCTGACTTGAATTGCGATGCGTCCAAGTCGATAAACAAAATATCAGGTGGCTGTGGACCATGCATTGTAATTTGATATTTTTCAAGAAAAGGAAATGCTGATATCCTGCAGTCATAGAATTTGGATTCTTTAAAATACTTCAGTATTTCGTCTGTATTCTCAATCTTTATTTGCTTCAGGATTGGTGTGAATATTTTACGTGGGAAGATAGGTTCCTGAAAATGGCTTAGTATGAAGTTTATACCGTCCTCGATAGGAGTCATTTCTTTTTAGTTCCTTTACATGTGGTTTCTTGCATATGAAATTTATCTCCAGTTTCATTACAATTTTTACAAAACCATCTAGAACCTGATCTGTATGGTTCGTGTTGTCGAGGCGAGTGTTCACTTACTATATGCATTTGACGATTTGTTTCGGTAGGGAACTGCTGAGGACATGAAGGACATTGAAAATCTCCATAGCTAAAGTTTACTTCTGTTGGTGAGACCTGGACAGCACTGCTATTATCTGAAACTTCTGACCCATGTACTAATTCTATTCTAGGTGATATAGGTGATTTGGGTGATGGTTGTTTTGACACCCCCTTACCCTTTAGAGATTTATTTTCTCCCAGTTCTTGTAAATCTTTCAAGCCTTCGTCATTATTTATTTTGTTTTCTTTCTGCGGGGTGTCTTCTTGGCTATCACCTAGATCACCTGTATCACCTGCGACTTGCTCTTTTTTCCTCCAAACAACTACAGTTGGATTCTCACCTACTCTTTTTATATCAACAACGTTTTCTAGTATAGCAGTACATATGCTTCTTAACTTAGCATTGTGTTTTTGTAGCCAAACCTTATCCGCAGATATGTTATGTGTTATGTAATATTTTGCTTGGTCGCTTCTGTCACATGCAGTTTTAATAGCCTCAATCAATTCTACAGGTTCCTTCCTATGTTGAATAACTTTCATTGCTTCATAGTATGTGATATTCCAGGGATTTTCAGTCATGAATATACTCAAATGAAATTCTGCGAACATTTGATTCAAAAAGTCAATTGTAAGTTGAGCAATTTCCTGGTTTACTATATCAGAAAGATGAAGTCTAGCAAACGCTTTCGATATCCTGATAATAGATTCTAATGTCCTTGTATTGAATATGAAATTGTTATCTGTTCTTGTGAGTTTGACATAGAATTCACCCAGATAAGCCCTCGCTTGCTGCGTCAGAGTTGGAGTGATACTTCTACCATATTCTATGAATTTTTCAATGAAAGTATAATCAGATTCGTCCTGCATGTGACTTTCGTCATATTCTGTTTTTCTATCAACGAATTCTCTAATTGCTTCTTCACCTATAATATTCCTGAATGCTAACACTATATCGAATCTATTGATTATCAAACTTGAAAATGGTATTTCTTCTTTCGTAATTTTATTAGGAAATAGCCAATTATCGTTTCTAGGATTAGCACTAGCTATTATTGTGGTAGGCGCTGGAATGTTTACGTTTTTTGCAAACTTGTTCATATGAACAGTACCTTCCTCCATCACTTCTAACAGACTATATTGGTGTGAAGCATCCAACTTATCAAACTCATTAACGAAACATAACCCACCTCTCGCTAATACTGCAGGTCCGAAATGTATAGTCAGTTTTCCATTCTCATTCAGTATCATGGAAGTAAGTGAGCCTCCTGTAGTATTCTTACCGCTAACGTATTTCGAATTACGACGTAACTGAATTGATTCCTGACCCAGCTTAGTTTTAGCCAAACCAGGTGGACCAATAAGTAATACGTTGATCCTACCTTTGTGTTTCTTGGTTTCAGGCGAACTTATTGCAGATAGCAGTACCCCAAGTTTCTTATGCTCTTCTCCTATAATATTAGGCGCAAACATTGAAACCAATTTCTGTTTGAAATCTTCCTGGGCAACAAACTTTTTGCATTCTTCAATATCTTCTTGTGTCAGAACGAGTTTCTTTCTATCTTCATATTTGACCTCCTGTGCTGTGATAACAGTATGATGTTTCTTACTTCTCAAATCCTGAACATGTTCTATTCTGCCCATTATCTTGACTTTTTCGCCAATAATTATACCCTCAGTGTATTTGTCGAATACGTATACGGTCAAACCCTCTAAAGGGTTCTCAGGAACTTCGTCAGGTTGTACTACAAGTTCAACAGTATTAACGTAGGAATGTCTATCTTTAAAGTCTCTGCAACCACATGCTTCACATGGAGATTTTATAGTTGGTGGTTGTAGTATGTTCCTTATCGGTACTTCGATTGTATTTTTACAGTTATTGCATATCCATCTAGCAACTTTGACAAGTTGGTATAATTCACTCACAGTAACAACGGTACCTTCGATTATACGCAGACCCGATTCTGTGCGCATTGCTTCTTCAATACTGACAGCTTTTACTTGTTCTTCTGCTTCCTCAGATGCTTTCGATTCTTCCTCTGTAGGTAGTATATTAGTATCATATTGTAGTTTGGTCGCATTGTCCAGAATAAAGAACCGAACCATTTCCTTAGTCATGGTATCTAGTTTACCGTTCAGTTTATTGTCAAAATTCTTAAGTGTCTTCTCCCATGACGATCCTATACCAAATACCGTTAAGGTATCTCGTGGAGGATCTGATCTCTTATCGGAGCATCGAACACTACATATCCAGGTTTTACCATTTCCTTCTTTTGCTATTCTGTATATTCCGTGTCTTCTCAGTTCCTCAGGTAAATCGAAGTTAATCGTCCGCCAGCCTTTGTTATTAGTGGTGCTCAATAAGAAAGTAACCTCTTCCAACTAAGTTGCGCTAGGGTAAGGGTTTTGTTTACTTCTAAAAACCTATAAATCATATCCTGGAACCCCCTGTTTTCTCCTAGTGGTCAATGAAAAACAATTTCCCAACTGCTCTGGCATCGTCAAAGACTGACCAGTCGTTGTAGGGACTTGTTTTATGCTTTCGCATTGATAATTCTGTGTGACAAAATCTTTCTCTAGTTTGATGCTCGTGGTTGCAATCTATTTTATAATCATTCGGTGTAGTAATTCCGGGTATAGTGAAATTGAAATTCATTTCTCTTTTTCTCACCTTTTCACGCCTTCTCGATAACTATCCTTCGTTCTTCTTGGCTAACCTTGACGAAGTCTCCTTTACCTATTCCTAGATTGATGGCATAGACCTTAGGTAAAATTATAGAAAAAGAAGTTTCACCTATTAAGCCCTGAACTTTCCTATATTGAAAATCCTCCTTCATTATTTGATTAGTCTATATAGACTTAAATACGCATTTTCGTTTGTTACTAAATAGTAACAAATAGTATGAATCAAACCGTTAGTATTTTTTTAGAACAAAATAATGATTCTCTCTTGAGGCGGGATATCCTCTCGTGGTATATCAAGAATTTTAAACAAGGAAATCGAATTGCAGAATTTCGTTTTACCGACTTGGCAAATTGGCTAATCGATCATCATCGTCCATTTACCATACAATTTGAAAACTCACACATACGAAAAAGCTATAGAATACATACAAAAAGAAGCTATATCAAAGGGAGATTAAAAGAACTCGTTAACTCCGGATTTATTGATAATAAAGGATTTGTTAAAGCACAGAAGAATGACTCTGATACTCAATTATACTGCTTTACCAAACAAGGCTGTATCTTTGCTTGGCTTGTAGAGGCTAAGTTCTCCATAGGTTATGCAAGAACTGTTGCCTTAGAGATGTTTTTAAGCGAATTGTCTGATTTTACTGCTACCATTTCTGAATCATCCTTTGCAGGATGTCTAATTGAATACTTTAATCAGTGTATAAGGATCGGATTATGTGCTAGACTTGATGATCGTTACTTTCAGCCCTTTTTTGCCCTATTTCCTATTGGACGAGATTATTTCCAAATTCTTAGATTATTTTTTATGTTTGGTCTGTACACAAATGAAGAATCCGCAAGAATTATTTTGGAAATAATAGAGGAATTAGATGACGAGAAACGTAAACTAATACTTTTACAGCTTAAACTTGATATCGAAGCTAACTATTACAATGTAATGGATGCTACAAATGACTGGGAGCTAAAACGATATGACAACATCACTAATGAGAGAGTAGTTACAATTCAAGGGTTTTGTCTTGAATGTAGATCTAAATTTCCAGTTGAAACGGATCTAATGGAATTTTTACAGGCAGGATCTCATCCACAATGCTATTCTCCTGACGGAGCTCTCTTTCGGACTGGAACTATTATTTGTAAGAAATGTAGAAGAATCGGAGCGCGGCTAATGATTCCTATATGGTATGTACCTGCCGAATACCTGGATAAAGAAATTTTAACCTTTGAGTATATGGAAAGAGTTTATCAACCTATTCAGACGGAAGGGCATGCTTTCAAGCCTTCGAATGTGACATCGACAACCATAAACGCTCCGTTCAGTCTTTATTTACTTTGTATTTTAATCTACTATGGCCACTTTAGTCTACCAATCGTATAGAACCTGCACCATCTACATTGCTTTCAACATAGTCGACAGCCGTAAAATATTGTGCGGGGGTTATTACTATAGTTGTCTTTCCTCAATGTCTTGTAATCTAGAGGTTAACGATAGAATTTGATCTGACAAATGTGCAATAGCATCATCTTTCATTTTATCGTGCTGTTTTAGGGATTGATTCAGCTCCTCTAATTCTTCTACCTTGCTCTGAATGTCTGCACCTCTTGCCTCAAGCTCTGGATAATCCAGGAATGTTAAATAGGGTTCAACCTTCCTAAATAAATCAGCCACATCCGAAGGCTTTTTTCTCCAATATGTTGAACCTGAATGACCAATCATAAATTCTGAGAAGTCTCCGTAGCCTAGATCAGATATTGTAGTTTTAACATAGCGTCTTAAGGTATGCAATGTTATCTTTCTGCGTCTTTTATTATCTTCCTTATCACCTTTTCCTATTCTATCTAAAGTCTTTGCAAATGATTCCCTGAAATCATTATAAATACAATTGGGACTTGGACTCTTTGTATTTTGATATACTGCAAAGACTAAATCATTGACCTCCTTATCTGGTGTTCTATACTCAGTGATAGTCTTACCATTATCTCGGTCTATGTGGCAAACTCTGCGCGTACGATACTTGTATTCTAACCATAACCTTAACTGCCCCACAATTTCGTTAGTGAGATAAACGAATCGATCGGCCTTCGTTTTTGTGTATTCGCCTCGTATCGATACTTTGACAGGGCTTGCATCAAAATCTATGTCGCAAATCCGTATAGATAACGCTTCAACCGCTCTGAACCCTCCAGCAGCCAAAAGCATAATGTAAGTTTTTAATCTGATATCTGAACATGCATTCAAAATATTAATAATATCTTCCTTATTCAAAGCATCCTTGTTTCTTCTGATTACTCTGGGTAATTTTATTTTGAATTTAAATTTTCTTGGACTTATATCGACGTCATGATATTCCAAAAAATTTTTGGCTGTTATAATTCTCTGTTTTAGAGTAATTGCAGAGATATCACTATTGTTTTGTAGATACACACTATAGCCACTTAGAATATCGTAAACATCATCTGATCCAACTTTGATATCTTCAATTATGTGGTCAGTATCTTTCTTCAAATCTTTTAATAGGAAATTCTCAAAACTATTCAATCTTGTGTAATATTCTTTAGATGTAGACTTACTCATCGTGCGTATGCTTCTAAGGTATTTAGAAATGGTTTTGCTCCTATTACTGAGTGTAGAACTAGGCTGAGAGATCTGTCTAATTATCAATCTCTTTCATATCTAATCAAAGCCCTTAATAAAGGCATTGTATTTTCAAGGTTTTATGCATTGGAAATATACTAATTTACTAGGTTTCGATGATTTTAGCTAAACCGACAAAATTATCAAACTTGTATGTCTATTTTGTAGATTACAAGAGAAGGAAGCAACAATCACAATTATATTAGTAATCGAA
>Ga0207663_10001463_pt1 | contig 10998 bp, 7 predicted proteins | sample LARL53metaG_FD_184346 | JGI IMG/M metagenome (GOLD analysis project Ga0207663, IMG submission 184346) | Corn, switchgrass and miscanthus rhizosphere microbial communities from Kellogg Biological Station, Michigan, USA - LAR L5-3 metaG... | ecosystem: Host-associated > Plants > Roots >...
GGGACAGGCACCTTGTTTGGCCACGGTCTTGATCCCGTCGCGGAGCATGGCGCCGGCGTCGGTGTTGATGGTGCCTTCGATGACGCGCTCGTTGTAATAGATAAAGAGACGCGAGGGAATGAAGATCTGCGGGAGCTTCTCTTTCATCTGGTCGAACTCGATGGCGCCGCCAATGGCATTGGCGGTGCAACTTCCCAACTGGCCCTGATCGTAAACGGGCGGGCATTGTTTGCGCAGATCGATCCTGGCCGGTAAGGCGCGGAGAAAGGCCGGCGGCGCGGCGTAAAGATAATCGCGCTGGTCCGGAATGTCAGGGATCCAGCCGTAGCGTTTGATCTTTCTGATGCGGGTCGTCGATGTTGACGATCGCCTGGCAGCGGAGACGCGGCCAGCGACCGCGGCTACAGAGGGAGATTTGCGGGTGGTGCGGCGTTTTTTCGGCATGAAAGGAGGTTAGCCGGGACAAAACCGATTACGAGCATGAGTCGAAGAGGGAACACGTCGAACGCCGAACATCGAACATCGAAGCCTCCTTCGCATTATCGGTTATCGGTCCTCAGTTGTCGGGGAAGTCGAGGATCCAGCGGCAAGAAAAGCTCGCCGCGTGAGGCGGAGCCTTTTACGCGGGCGAAACTTCTTTGAAAATGGGTAAGGCAAAATTCATTGCCACCCGCGAAATTCTGATTGAGTTCGTTTTCTGATTGTGCGAGAACGGATTTGTTCCTGGGTCGGTTACGCGCCCCACCGGACGGATTCAATAATCCGCCTGACACGCGGCCGGCCCGGTGAACGTTTTTTTTTGTCCGATGCCGAACTGCGAGTCTTGCACCGGACTGGCGGTTGCGCGCGATTATTCAGTCGCAGGATGGCAGCGGGTGGATCGAGCAGTCGTGCCAGTCCGGCTGGGACCTCGATGCCAACGCAAGGCGGCGAAAGCCGCACCGCATTATTAATTAACATCGCCCGGCGGAGCGGCCGATCCACCGGTGCGTGCTTCCCACCTGAGGCGTGACAAACCAATCGATGGCAAAGAGGAGTCAGTGCAGGCGACACGCCTACCTCTACAGGAGCAAGGGTCGAAAGTATTGTTTAGGTGGGCGACGTAGAACTTGCCTCGCGACCGTCGAGTAGGCGATGGATGGTATGCCGCAGGCGCTCCCAATCGACCGGCTTGGTGAAGTGCGCCGCGAAGCCCGCCGCTTTGGCCGCGGCGACGTCACTCTCCGATCCGAAACCGCTAAGAGCAATTCCACGCAACTGACCGGAATCACCCAGTTCCCCCATCAAATCCAGGCCACTGCCATCAGGTAAACCGAGATCGCTGATCACCAGTTGAAAATGGCGTTTCGCCGCCAGATCGCGCGCGCTGGCGAGAGTCGATGCGTACCCGACCTGATACCCCGCATTTTCCAGCATCCGGCGCAAGGCCCGCGCCGTATCTTCATGATCTTCCACGAGCAAGATTTCCGCGCGGTCCCTGGCGCTACCGTCGCCATCGAGCGGATAAGCCGGGCCTTCGAGTAACGACGTTTCCATCGCTTTCAGTTTGATGGTGAAAGTGGCGCCGGTGCCTTGGCCTCCGCTCTGCACCGAAATTTTGCCGCCATGTAAATCGATAACGCGCTTGGAAATGGCGAGGCCGAGACCGAGTCCCCCGTAGCGATTGGTCATGCCCTTTCCACCTTGTTCGAAGGCGTCGAAAATGCGCGGCTGCAATTCGGAATTAACCCCGATCCCGGTATCGGTGAAATCGATAATGATGTAGTGCTCGGCGTCGTTGCGCGTGCTGATGCAGAGCTGGCCGCGCGCGGGAGTAAATTTGACCGCATTCTTGATGATGTTCCAAAAAACCTGCTGCAATCGGGCGGCATCGGCCCAGCAATGATGTTCCTTGGCCGCAAGATCTTGCTGAACCTGGATTTGCTTTTCGTTTAAATCGCTGGCCGAAATTCCGAGCGCGTAACTAAGCGATGCGTGCACATCGATGGCATCGTTCCGCAGCTCGAGTTTGCCATGGGCGATGCGAGTGAGATCGAGGAGGTCATCGATGAGGAGCGCTTCGAGCTCGACGTTGCGCCGGAGCACATCCAGATCCCGCCGCGCGCTATCTGGAATGTCATGATTGCGCTGAAGAGAAGCAATGGTCATGAGCACGGGCGTAAGCGGGGTGCGCAATTCATGGGAGAGCATGGCGAGGAACTGGTCCTTGGCGCGGTTCGCCTCCTCCGCATCTTGTTTCGCTTTTTTGAGTGCGTCCTCCGCGTTTTTGCGTTCTGTGATTTCGAGAATGGTGCCGAGGAATCGCGCCGGCCGGCCGGCATCGTCGAGGAGAACGCGTCCCTTTTCCTCCAGCCAGCGCTCCCGTGAATTAACAACGTCTCGGGCGCGATAATGGATTTCGTAGTGACCACTACTGCCCGGACTTAAAACCTCGCGCATCGTCTCGTGAATGATATGGCGGTCGTCCGGATGAATGGCGTTGAGATAGGTCATGTAATCTGGCTTGGTGCCGGCAGGCAGACCGAATAATTCATTGCAACGGTCGGACCAACGAATCACGCCTACGGCGGGGTAATAATCGAAGGTGCCAACGTCGGCCGCCTCCAAAGCGAGGCGCACTCGTTCTTCCGCGACGAAAAGGCGGTGCTCATTTTCGCGCAACCGTCTTTGTTGCTCCATCATTTCGCTGATATCGGCGCGATAAATCGTAAGACCATCGCTGCTGGGATAAATCCGAGTATCGACCCAGCGTCCCCACGGTTTGTAAAAAACTTCGAACTGATCGGGTTGTTGCGTTTCCACGGCGCGATGACAGCGCTGATAAAATTCGGTGCCGACCGCTTCGGGAAAAATTTCCCAGATTACATGGCCCACCAGTTCTTCTCTCTGCTTTCCCGTCAATTCGAGAACGCGCTTGTTCACGTAGGTGTAGCGCCAGTCGCGATCGAGGACGGAGAAAGCGTCGCTGATGCTGGCGAGGGCGGCTTCGCGTTGGTCGAGCAAATCCTGGATGGCGCGCAGCGCTGCGCGTTGGTGCCGACGTCTTTGCGCCGCCGCTCGCAATGCGGTCACAAGTGCGACTATTCGGAACGGAGGTGGAAGGAAAAGCACGTTGGCATCGCCAAGGATTTCAAGCGCACACTGCCTCGCCTTCTTTCCGCCGCTCCCGGCCTTTGCCAAAAGAATCACCGGCACGTCCGACCAGGGCGGTTGAGTCGCGACAGCCTTGGCCAGGAGATGGATTCTCGACGGCGCCAGCGTTGCTTGCGCCAGGACGATGGCGTCCGTAGAGCAATCGAAGCGTTTGATCACTTCGGTCAGATTCTTGCAGGCCCGCACGCGGAAGCCCTGCTTGGCCAGCGTTGACATTAAACCTTTGCCACCCGGCACTGCGACTAAAACGGTGCCCGCGGTTTCACCCGGCTTTTCCATTTGCGAATCAACGGACAATTTACTTCAGAGCGGATTATTAGCGAGCGCGATCATGTTGTGGGTGGATCGAGCAGTCGTGCCAGTCCGGCTCGGACCTCGATGCTAAAGCAAGGCGCGAAACGCCGCCTTTTATTAGCATCGCCCGACGGAGCGGCCGATCCACCTCGTCAGCATGCGCTCTCCGGATTGGATCGTTCCCTTGGCGCTCGGCAGGTACAAGTGCGTCGGTTCGCGCCGAAAATTTTCGCGGGTCGATTGCCTGGACAACGTTTCGATGCTGTTATCGCGCATGACGGAACGAACTCCGGCCGAGCTTGGCTACCGAATGCCAGCCGAATGGGAGCGGCACGAAGCCACATGGCTCTCCTGGCCGCGGCGTGAGGGAATTAGCTTCCCGGGATCGTTTGATCGGGTGTTGCCGGCCTTGCGTGCGATGGTCGCAGCGCTGATCGAATCCGAACGCGTTTGCATTAACGTTTGTAACGGGGCGCACGAAGCGGAAGCGATGGAAGTGCTGCGCGATCTCGATCCCGCGCGCATTACCTTTCATCGCATTCCCACCAACGAACCGTGGTGCCGCGATCACGGCCCGGTTTTTCTAACGAGAAATAAGCAACCGCGCCTTGCCATCGTGGATTGGGATTACAACGCCTGGGGCGGGAAATATCCGCCATGCAACCTCGATGAAGTTGTGCCGACCCGTGTCGGCGAAATTCTGCATGTTCCGGTTTTTTACCCGCGGATGATTTTGGAAGGCGGCTCGATTGAAGTAAACGGCGCGGGCGCACTGCTCACGAGTGAATCGTGTCTCCTCAACGAAAATCGTAATCCGAATTTGAAGCGCGATGAGATTGAACAACGACTGCGCGATTATCTGGGGGTGCGGGAGGTTCTCTGGCTGGGCCAGGGGATCGAAGGCGACGACACCGATGGTCACATCGATGATCTGGCGCGTTTTGTTCGCGAGCGTGTGGTCGTGACGGTGGTGGAGGAGGGGCGCGATAATCCGAACTATCAGGCGTTGCAGGAAAATCTTGCGCGCGTGCGTTCGATGAAAATCGGGGGCGCGCCGCTGGAAGTTTTCGAACTGCCGATGCCGAGGAGAATCGTGCGCGAAGATTTGGTTCTGCCAGCGAGCTACGCCAATTTCTATATCGCCAACAATTGCGTTTTGCTGCCAACGTTCGCCGATCCGATGGACGAACCGGCGCGCGAAACGCTGCAAAGATTATTCCCGAATCGCAAAGTGATCGGGATCGATTGCCGCGAATTAATCTGGGGCCTGGGCACGTTTCATTGCCTGACCCAGCAACAGCCGGCGGTGTTGTAAAAGAAAAACGCCCAACGCTCAACGTCCAACATCCAACGTTGAACGAGATAAAGCGGCGCTCTCCGTTGGGCGTTCGGCGTTCAATATATCCTCAGACCGTGGATGCCAGGGCGAGTCGGTGTCTTAACTCGAGGGTGTGGTAGCAATTTTGTCATCCCGAGCGCAAGCGAGGGACCTCACTTTGGTTCGGAAATCACACAAGCCAGGAATGACCTCGGCCAATTGAGAGATTCTCACGCGAACCAGGCTCTGAACGGGCGAGGAATCTCATGAAAATTCGGAGGCCGCTAATCATGCGCGAGGTCCCTCGCTCCGCTCGGGATGACAAAAGCGGCAGAGGGGCTGCCGCACTCCAAAAGCTGGCGCCCCGAAATTCGCGAAGCGTCTTAGACGTGCGCCAGTCCGCTGGTGCGTTCAGTCATCCGCGAACGCCGCCGGTTTGTAACCGCTGGCCAAGATCGCGTCGTGCAGATCGGGCGGGTGGGTTTTTCGGGCATCAAAGGTCACGATTACTCGCTCACGCTTTGTATTTACCCGAACGTCGCACACTCCAGGGATGCGCATGAGCGGTTCGCGCAATTTTCGGAGGCATTCATCGCAATCTTCGCCTTCTGTCGCGATCGCGATTCGCTCCAGCACCGGTTCGTCTGGGCTGCGCGAGTAGTGCGGGTCGGCTGGATCGAGATGCTGGGGATTGAGTGGTTGGACCATCCGTCAATTTACCCGCCCTCTGCCGCTTTGTCATCCCGAGCGGAGCGAGGGACCTCGCCGATGGTTTGCAATATCCGAATCTCGAACAGCCATCGTCGTCAGAGCTTGCTTACGCGCGATATCTCTCAGTCCGGTTAAGCGTCGCCCAAGTTTGTGTGATTGTGTCCCGCAAAGTGGGGTCCCTCGCTTCGCTCGGGATGACGGCAAAAAAACCGCAGCGTTATTTCGAGCCCACCTCCCGCGCGATCGGTTCAAGCACGCGCCAGACATTTTCCACCAGAATTTTATGTCCGGCGGCGTTCGGATGAATGCCATCGGGTAGGTTCAGTTTTGGATCGCCCGCAACACCTTCGAGTAAACTCGGCACCAGCGCTGCGTGATTTTTCGCGGCCAGTTCACCAAACATTTTTACAAACGCGCTGGCATATTCGCTGTCCGGTGCTGCGATCGGAAACTGAATCCCCACGATTACGATCGACGCATTCGGATTGCGCGCCTTCACCTGATCGATAATCGACTGCAAATTTGCCCTGGTCTGTTCGAGCGGAATGCCGTTGAAGGCATCGTTGATCCCAAGCTCGAGGATAAAAATATCGATGGGATGCTCAAGGTGGGGTGGAAGACGGCGCAGCCCACCCTCAGTGGTGCCTCCGCTGGCACTGGCATTGATCACCCGAAAATTCGGACCGATCGCGCGCAATTTCTCGACTAGCAGCATCGGCCAGGCTTGGTGCGGAGTAATGGCAACGCCTTCCGATAAACTATCGCCAAAGGCAAAAATGGTTTTCATTTGCGACGGATCGGTCGCTCGCGCGCAGCCCGGTTGAGCGCAAAACAGCGAAAACAGCACCGGTACCATGACTCTACTTCGCCATTGCCTCGGTCGTTTCCGCATTCTATTTTCTGCGCTCACTCGATTCCGACATTCTCGGAAATCGTGAACCCTGAAAATATTTTAATTTATTATGGCAAACTACGGCATAAACGGATTCGGGCGCATCGGACGCAACGTTCTTCGCGCCATGTCACAAAGCGACGTCAAACGCGTCCGCGCGATTAATGATCTGACCGACACCCACACGCTCGCGCATTTGCTGAAATGGGATTCGGTCCATGGGAAATTCGATGGCGAGATCAGTTACGACGAGCAGAACATTATCGTGCGCGGTCACAAGATCCGAATTCTCAAGGAACGCGATCCTGGTAACCTGCCCTGGAAAGAGTTGGGCGTTGAAGTCGTGCTGGAATCGACCGGATTTTTTACCAGCCGGGACAAGGCGGAATTGCATATCAGCAAAGCAGGCGCCAAGCGGGTGCTCATTAGCGCGCCGGCCAAAAATCCCGACGCCACCATCTGTATCGGGATCAACGACGACATTTACGACCCGGCGAAAGACACGATCGTTTCCAATGCCAGCTGCACGACGAACTGTCTTGCACCCCTGGCGAAGGTCCTGCACCAGAAATTCGGGGTGCAGCATGGGTTCATGAGCACGATCCACAGTTATACTAACGACCAGCGCATTCTCGATTTTCCACACGAAGATTTACGACGCGCCCGCGCCGCTGCCATTAACATTATTCCGTCGAGCACGGGCGCGGCGAAGGCGATCGGCGAAGTGATTCCAGAATTGAAAGGGAAGCTAAACGGCGGCGCCTTTCGTATTCCGACGCCGGACGGTTCGGTGACTGATTTCACGGCCGTGCTAGAGAAGGATGCGACGGTGGATTCAATCAACGCGGCATTTAAAGAAGCCGCATCGGACAAGAGCTACAAAGGCGTGCTGGAATACAGCGATGAACCATTGGTCTCACAAGATATCGTGGGCAACCCGCATTCTTGCATCTTCGACAGCAAACTTACGCTGACGCTCGGCAACCGCTTCGTGAAGGTGGTCGGCTGGTACGACAACGAATGGGGTTACAGCAATCGTTGCGTGGAGTTGCTGCGGATGCTGGGAAAGTAGCAACTCTTGCTCATGCTCCTGCTCATACTCATGATCGAGCTATGAAAATGTATTTCGATCACGAGCGTCTTGACGTGTACCAGGAGGCAATTGCCTTTTGCGGCTGGGTTGGGGACCTCTTGAGTGAGGTTACCGTAAAAGCCGCAGCAAAAGATCAGCTCGATCGCGCTTCGACGAGTATCCCGCTCAATATTGCCGAGGGGAACGGCAAATTTTCAAATGCCGATCGCGCAAGATTTTTAGAGATCGCGCGTGGTTCAGCGCTGGAGTGTGCAGCATCTGTTGACGTGCTGGCGGTGCGCAAACTCATCAGTGTCGAGCGAGTTATTCCTGCGAAAGAGCAGCTGGTTCGGATCGTTAACATGCTCGTGGGAATGTTAAAAAGGTTTTCCGGGCACGCCGTTCATTGCGCGAGGAGGAGGGAATTTATGCTTCCGAGCATGAGCATGAGCATGAGTATGAGTATGAGCCGAAGCCGACCCCATGAAATTAACCCTGCGCGATCTTGAGGTTCGCGGAAAACGCGTTCTGGTACGCGTCGATTTCAACGTGCCGGTGGAGGAGCGCGACGGTAAAATTGTGATCACGGACGATACCCGGATCCGCGCCTCGCTGCCGACGATCAATTGGCTGCGCGAGCATGGCGCGAAAACGATTTTGATGTCGCATTTTGGGCGGCCGAAAGGCAAACGAGTCGACAAGTACACCCTGCGGCCGGTGGCTGATTATTTGCATACGCTGATTAATCAGCCGGTAATTTTCAGTCACGACACCATCGGCGAGGTGCCGGGAAAAATTGTGGCGCACATGCAGGAGGGCGACGTGGCGCTGCTGGAGAACCTGCGTTTTCATCCGGGGGAAGAAGCGAACGATCCAAAATTTGCCGAGGCGCTGGCAAAGCTCGGCGATCTTTATGTGAACGACGCCTTCGGCGCGGCGCATCGCGCGCACGCCAGCACCGCGGAGATCACCAAGTTTGTCTCGAAATCGGCGATGGGTTTGCTGATGGAAAAGGAACTTCACTATTTACACGAGGAACTCGATCACCCGGGCAAACCATTCGTCGTCATCATGGGCGGGGCAAAAGTGTCGGACAAAATCGGAGTACTGAAAGCGCTGATGGAGAAGGCCGACACGATTTTGATTTGCGGCGCGATGGCGAACACGTTTTTCAAGGCGCAGGGGATTCCAATTGGGGCAAGCCGGGTTGAGGCCGACAAAGTTGATCTGGCCAACGAACTACTCGCACTCGCAAAAAAGCGCGACGTAAAACTGGCGTTACCTATCGACGCCATTATTGCGCAGGAGGTTCGCGCGGGCGCACCCAGCCGGGAATCGGGCCGGCTGACGCCCGATCACGGGATTCCCGATGGCTGGCAAAATCTCGATGCCGGGCCGGAAACGATCGCGCTTTTCGAAGGCGAGATCGCGATGGCAAAAACAATTTTATGGAATGGGCCGCTCGGCGTTTTTGAAATTCCCGACTTCGCCAAGGGCACTTTCGCGATCGCACGCGCGCTGGCGCGATCGAATGCAACAACGATTATCGGCGGTGGCGACTCGGTGACCGCGGTCAAGCAAGCGGGTGTGGCTGATAAAATGACATTCATTTCTACCGGCGGCGGCGCGACGCTCGAATTATTGGAGGGCAAGGAATTGCCGGGGGTGGCGGCGCTGACGGACAAAAGTTAACCCATGTCATCCCGAGCGAATAGCCGAGGGATCCCCGAGAAAGTTACGTTTAAGCTTGCGCAACGGGATCCCTCGGCTGCGCTCGAGATGACGATAAAAGACTTATGAGAAAAAAAATCGTCGCTGCTAACTGGAAGATGAACATGCTGCAGGCTGAGGCCGCTGAGTTCGTCAAAGATTTGTTGCTCGAAATTGGCGACATGTCGGCGGTCGAAGTGGTGATCGCGCCACCATTTACCGCCATCGCCAAGGTGGTGGAATCGCTGGACAAGGCGCAGAACATCAAAGTTGGCGCGCAAAACATGCATTGGGAACACAGCGGCGCGTTTACCGGCGAAATTTCCGCGGCGATGTTGCGCGATCTCTTTGTTCGTTACGTCGTGCTGGGTCACAGCGAGCGGCGGCAGATGTTTCACGAAACCGACGAAATTGTGAATCGAAAGGTACGGGCTGCGATAGAAGCGACGTTGCGCCCGATTGTTTGTGTCGGTGAAACGCTGGAGCAGCGCGAGCGAGGCAGTGTGGAAAAAATTCTGTCGTTACAACTGCACGGCAGCCTCGCCGGAGTCAGCAGTAAAGATCTCCACGAAACTGTCATCGCCTACGAGCCGGTCTGGGCTATCGGCACCGGCCGTAATGCCACACCCGAGCAGGCGCAGGAAGCACACGCATTTATTCGCGAAACGCTTACGAAGTTGTCGGACGCGACGACGGCCGAGCGCGTTCGGATCCAATATGGTGGCAGCGTGAAACCGGAAAACGCGGGCGCGCTGATGTCGCAACCGGATATTGATGGGGCGCTTGTCGGCGGCGCAAGCCTCGATCCCCGCAGCTTCGCCCAAATTGTGCAGGCGGCCGCTAAAGAGTAACCAACCTATTGGGGATAGATCTCGAGTAGGGCGAGCCCGGTCGGCATTGTCCCAACTCCCCGGACAACGGCAGTGTAATTTCCCATTGGGAGGGTTACCAAGACGGCGGGTTCGGCTGCATTAGGCGGAGCAAGCCCACTTGCCTGAATTTGAGCCTTCTTAGGGTTGGATTGCCAATTGTCGTTCGAATCGACCAGCGTCCCCTGCGCGTTCCGCACTTCCAAGGCTGGATCATTTAAGGCGTTTGCCACCCCAAATTGAGTAAGCGTTGGCCCCAACGCACGCACAATAATGGTTTTTTGACCCGTAAGAATGATCCCGCCGATCATGACATTGTTTCCGGTGCCGACGCCACTTCGCGTCGAAAGGTTCGCCAGAAGCGAGCCCGGTCCGCTATCCTGATCATAGACTTCTACTAAAGCGACTCCGCTGGTCGCCCCAACTCCGCGAACGATGGCGGTGTATTTGCCGGGCGCTAGCGTAGTGAGGATGGCGGATTCCTGGGAAGCGGTCGGCGCGCGTCCGGTGTCGGTAATGTCCTGTTTGTTCGCCGCAGTAGTCCAGTTGTCATTGCTGAAGAGCAAGGCGCCGCTCATGTCTCGCAACTCAAGTGTTGGATCCATCAGCGCGTTCGTAACCCCAAAAGGGATAAGCGATGGGCCGATCGCACGAACCAGAACCCGCTTCGAAGCACTGCCCTGAATAATAAATCCGCCGATGAGAACGTTGTCGCCGGAGCCGACTTGTGCGCGTGTTGAGATGTCAGCGAGGCGCGCGGGACTGGCTGCCACCGTCACGGTAAAGTTCTGGCTCACGATCGCACCATCGAGATCAGTCGCTTTGGCGGTGATATGGGCTGTGCCAGGTTGCAGTCCAGTGACGAGAAGGTTTTTCCCGCTGATTGCGGCGGTTGCGACTGCTACGTTGTCGCTGGTTGCGGTGAAGGTAAGTGGAGGGATAAACGTGATCGAGTTGATTGAAACTAAATTCGCGACTG
>Ga0207663_10001466_pt1 | contig 10995 bp, 9 predicted proteins | sample LARL53metaG_FD_184346 | JGI IMG/M metagenome (GOLD analysis project Ga0207663, IMG submission 184346) | Corn, switchgrass and miscanthus rhizosphere microbial communities from Kellogg Biological Station, Michigan, USA - LAR L5-3 metaG... | ecosystem: Host-associated > Plants > Roots >...
TCCGTGCATGCGGACAAGCAACAGCGTGCCGAGCACCAGCGACGCCCCGAACCAGATCAGGTGCAGCCAGCCGCGCAGAACCGGCTTCGTGTAATAGACACCGCGCCGGGCGTCATAAAGCGCATCCGCCACCGGCGAGCGCGGCGCCGCTGGCGTGGAATCCATGGCCGTCTGCCGGGTCACGGCCGTTGCTGCTCCGGATGTTCGCATTGTGGGGACTCCTAGGAGGCACATCGTGACCGAGATGGTGACGTGCCGCCGGGGTCCTGAGCGGCAGGCAGGCGCGGCGCGCCCGGATCTGATCGATGCTCCCACGCTCCCATCTGCGCAGCCGCTTAAACACCTGCCCAGTCGGGGCGGGGACGTGGGCTACCCATAACTGGGCCTCCTGCGCGCCTCCCAGCTAAGGACCGCTGCCAGGCACTGGCGGTCGGCCCATGGGGGCCTAGCCGCTTTCAATCGAGCCGCAGCCAGCGGAATCCGTAACCGCCGAGCGCGATCTCCTGGCCGGTGGTGAAGGGAGGTTCTGTATCGCCGAGGACCTGGCGGACCTCTGTGGGTTTTGCTTGCGCCGGCTCAGCCAGGTCGTCCGGCAAGTGGACCGTCGCCGGTTCGGCAGACAGGTTATGGAGCGTGACCACGCGGCCATCGCGCCAGCATGTCTCGATGGCCAGCACGCGCGGGTCGTTGAGCTTGAGCGTGCGCCATTGGCCCCAGCCGAGTTCGGGGCACTCGCGGCGGACGCGGATGGCGTGGGCCACCCAGGAGTACAGCGAGCCGGGCTGGTGACGCTGGTCGAGCACGTTGACTGCGCCATAGCCGTAGGGTCCCTCCGCGCGAGCTGGCCGGTACAACGTGCCGGCGGTAGAGAATCCGCCGGCATGCCGCGGTGACCACTGCATCGGGTTGCGGACGGCGAGGCGGCCGGGCAGAGACAGGTCCTCCCCCATGCCGATCTCGTCGCCGTACATCAAGATGGGCGTGCCCGGCAGGGCCATCGTCAGCGCGAGCGCGAGCCGGATCCGCCGCTGGTCGTTGCCGAGCATCGGCGCCAGTCGGCGGCGGATACCGCGCCCGTAGAGCCGGTGCGTGGGCTCGGGCGCGAACGCGGCGAAGACCTCCTCGCGCTCACTGTCGCTGAGCATGCCGATGTTCAGCTCGTCGTGATGCCGACAGAAATTGGCGAACTGAGCGTGCTCGGGAATGCGGGGCCGCTTGCTGAGCGCGTCGATGAGCGGCTCGGCGCGGCCGCGGGCGTGCGCGAGCCACTGCGCCGCGCAGGTGCGGAAGTCGAACAGCATCTGCACACCGTCGCCGTCGTCCATGGCGAAGTACCGCTGCTGCTCCTCCGGGCTGACGTTGGCCTCGCCGAGGAAGATGGCATCGCCGCGGCGCCGCTCCATGAACTCCACCAGCGCCTGTAGATAGGAGATCGGCTTGGCGCGGGCCCGGGTCCCGATCGTTTCGATCATGAACTGCAGCGAGTCGACGCGGAACCCTGAGACGCCCAGTTCCAGCCAGAAGCCGAGGACCTTGTTCATCTCGTCCCGGACGTTCGGCTCGGTGATGTTCAAGTCCGGCATGAAGTCGAAGTAACGGTGCATGTACCACTGCCCGGCGACCTCGTCGTAGGTCCAGGTGCTCTTCTGTTCGCCGGGGAACGCCACCTCGCTGGGTTCTTCCTGCTTCTCATCACTCCAGCGGTAGTAATCCCGGTACCGGGAACTGCGGTCGCGCCGGGCCTGCTGGAACCAGGGATGCTGGTTGCTGGTATGGCTCAGCACCAGGTCGACCAGCACGCGGATGCCCAGGTTGTCGGCGGTGCGGATCATCTCGACAAAATCACCGAGCGTCCCGAAGCGGGGGTCGACCCCGTAATAGTCGGCGATGTCGTAACCGTCGTCGCCCAGCGGGGACGGGTAAAAGGGCATCATCCACAAGGTGGTGACGCCGAGCCCAGACAGGTAGTCCAGCCGCTGGGTGAGGCCCGCCAGGTCGCCGACACCGTCACCATCGGAGTCCACCCAGGTCGCCACGTCGGCACAGTAGATGACACCGTCTTTCCACCACAGATCGCTGGTGGCCTTGTCAGTCATGCGAGGCCATCTTCCCGCGCTCACGGCCAGGTAACGCACCGCCGCTCAGAACTTGATGATCTGCTCGCAACCGTCCTGGAGCCACCACAAATCCAGGCCCTCCGATTCGGCAGGGAGGCGCGCCCGACCACAACCCGGGCTTGCCATGCCCCCGGCGTGAGGCCGCCAGACAATGGGGCAAGTTAGTCGTTAGTCGTGCTTTCCATTCCTGCTCTCGGGCGGCCACCGAACGCAGAGTGCTGCTGCCTACCTGGGGCGGCGGCGTCAGAACGGCTGCCGACAGCGTCCTTATCCCGAGCCTCCGTTGCGGGACCACGCTCAGAAGTTGATAGCCTGCCCGGTCGCGGCCAGTGCCGCCTCGCCGACGATCTCGGCCAGGGTTGGATGCGCGTGCACGCTCATGCCGAGTTCGGCGGTGGTGCCCTCGACCAGCTTGGCGTAGCAGCCCTCGGCGATCAGCTCGGTCACGTGCGGGCCGATGGCGTGCATGCCGAGGACAAGGCCGGTCTCCGCGTCGGCGACGACCTTGCAGAAACCGCCGGACTCGCCCTCGACCAGAGCCTTGCCGATGGCCCGGAACGGGACCTTTGCCTCCCTGACCCGATGGCCCCGGTCCTCCGCCTGCGCCCGGCTCAGGCCGAACGAGGCGACCTCAGGCCGGCAGAAGGTTACCCGCGGGATCCTGTCCTGGTCGAGCGGCATCGGGTCCGTGTCGGCCATGTGCTCGACCGCCACGATGCCCTCGTGGCCGGCCGCGTGCGCTAGCCAGTACCCGCCGATGACATCGCCAGCGGCGTACACGCCGGGCTCGGAGGTCCGGTAGAACTCGTCTACCTCGATCAGCCCGCGGTCGTTCACCTCCACCTCAGTGGCCGCCAGGTTGAGGTCCTCGGTCAGAGCCCGTCGGCCCACGGCGACCAGCAGCGCGTCGGCCTTCAGGGTCTCCTCGCCGTCTTCGCCCGTGACGCCGATCGCCACTCCGCCGTCGGTCTTCTCCAGGCTGGCCGGGTCGGCCCGGGTGCCGGTCAGCACCCGGATGCCGCGCTTGCCGAAGGCCTCGGCCAATTCGGCGGAGACCTCCGGATCCTCGGCGGGCACGATCTGGTCCAAGATCTCGACGACGGTGACGTCGGTGCCGAAGTCGCAATACATGCTGGCGAACTCCACTCCCACCGCGCCGCTGCCCAGCACGATCAGCGAACCCGGGGGGTCCGCGGCGCTGGTGGTCACATCGTCGCTGGACAGGATCTGCTCCCCGTCGATGTCCAGCCCGGGCAGCGTGGCGACGGCCGAGCCGGTGGCGATAAGCACGTAGGACGCGGAAAGCTCGTGCTCGCCGTCCGGGCCCGCCACCCGGATTCGCTTCGGCGCGGCGAAGCTGCCGGTGCCCCGGTACACCTTGATCTTGTTCTTCTTCATCAGGGCCGCCAGGCCGCGCCGGAGCTGGTCGACCACCTGGTCCTTGCGCTTCGCGGCCCGGGCATAGTCGAGCTTCACCGTGCCGGCCTTGACCCCGAAGTCGCCGCCGGTGCGGGCCTCGTGCAGCCGGGCCGCGGTCTCCAGGAGCGCCTTGGTCGGGATGCAGCCGAGGTTCAGGCAGGTGCCGCCGAGGTGTTCGCTGCGTTCGACCAGCGCCACGCGCATCCCGAGCTGGCTGGCCCGGATCGCCGGGATGTAGCCGCCGTTCCCGCTGCCGATGACGACGAGGTCGAACTCGGTCGTGTTATCAGTCATGATCGTTTCCTCGTTCGGTACCGTTCCTATACGGTCAGCAGCAGCGGGTGCTCCAGCAGTCGCTTGACCTCGGCGAGGTAGCGGGCGTTTTCCGCGCCGTTGACGACCCGGTGGTCGGAGCCGACCGTCAGCTTGAGCACGCTGCGCGGCACGATGTCGCCGGCCGCGTCGAAGTCCGGTCGCCGGGCCACCGCGCTCACCGCCACGATCGACACCGAGGGCGGGTTGATGATCGCGGTGAAGCTCTCCACCCCGTACATGCCCATGTTCGACACGGTGAAGGTGCCGCCCTGGTACTCGTCCGGGCGCAGCTTGCCCGACCGCGCCCTCACGGCCAGCTCCTTGGCCTCGGTGGAGATGGCGGACAGGGTCCGCTCGCCCGCGTTCCTGATCACCGGGGTGATCAGGCCGTCCTCCAAGGCGACGGCCATGGCCAGGTCCACGCGCTGATGCAGCTCGATGCCGTCGGCGGTCCACCACGAGTTGAGCTTGGGGAACGTGCGCAGCGCCAGCGCGCAGGCCTTCATCACGAAGTCGTTGATCGACAGCCTGACCGGGCCGCCGACTGGGCCGTCCGCCCCTGGGGCGTCCACCCCTGAGCCGTCTCCCGAGCCGTCTGCCGCCCCGTCCACCAGCGCCTCGTTGAGGCGCCCACGCAGCGCCAGCAGCTCGTCCACGTGGACTTCCACGGTCGCGTAGTGGTGCGGTGCCTGCCAGGCCTGCTGCATCCGCTCGCCGACCACTCGCTGGGTCCTGGACAGCGGGGACAGCTCGGTCCCGGCGGCGCCGCTCGGCGCGGCAGCGGTCACCTGAGCGGAGGTGGAGCCGTCTCCCGCCGGGGCCGCATCCGCGGGAGCCTGTGCGCTCCGCTCCGGCGCGCCTTTTTCCGCACCCTCCAGTACGGCGCGCACATCCCGCTCGACGATGCGGCCGTCGGGCCCGCTGCCGGAGATCTCGGCCAGCTCGATGCCATGCTCCCGCGCCAGCCGCCGGACGACCGGCGAGGCCCGGACCCGCCCGTCGGCGGAGCGCTCAGGGCCGGAGGCCGCCGCCTTTTGCGCCTCGGCCCCCCGCGCTCGAACCCCCCGTTCCCCGGACTCCGTGGCCTCGGTTTCCGCGGCCTTGGTCTCCGCGGTCTCGGCTTCCGCGGTCTCGTTCTTCGCGGCCTTGGTCTCCGCGGTCTCGCTCTTCGCGGTCTGGGTTTCTGCGGTCTGGGTTTCTGCGGTCTGGGTTTCTGCGGTCTCCCGGCCGCTGGCGCTGTCCTCGGTCTCCTCCGCTCCCTGGCGCGCCTCGTCCGGTGCAGCATCGGGTGCCTCGCCGTCCGCGGAGATCACCGCGATCGGCTCCCCCACCGCCACCTCGTCGCCCTCGCCTGCGATGACCCGGGTCAGCACGCCGGCATCCTCGGCCTCGAGCTCCATCGTGGTCTTGTCGGTCTCGATCTCAGCGAGGGCGTCCCCGACCTCGACCTGGTCGCCCTCGTGTTTGAGCCAGGAAGAGAGAGTCCCCGCCTCCATCGCGTCGCCCATCTTGGGCATGAGAACCTCGGGCATTGTCATCCCTCTTCTCGGTAGAGCACCCGGCGCGCCGCCGCCACGACCTGGTCCACGCTCGGGAAGGCGGCGATCTCGAGATTGCGCGCATACGGCGCAGGGACCTCCGCCCCGCTCACCCGCTCGACCGGGGCGTCGAGGTCGTCGAACGCCCGGTCCTGGATGATCGCCGCCACCTCGCTGGCCACCCCGAACCAGCGCCACTGCTCCTGTACAGCCACCGCGCGGTGGGTCTTGCGAACGGAGGCGACGACGGTCTCCTCGTCCAGGGGGCGCAGGCTGCGCAGGTCGATGACCTCGGCCTCGATGCCGTCCTCGGCCAGCCGTTCGGCCGCGGCCAGGCACAGGGCCACCTGCCGGCCGTAGGAGACCAGCGTGACGTCCCCACCCTCCCGCGCGATCCGGGCCCGGCCGAACGGGACGGCGTTGTCGCCCTCGGCGACCTCCCCCTTGGTCCCGTACAGCGCGCCGGCCTCGAGGAAGATCACGCAGTTGTCGTCCCGGACAGCGGTGAGCATCATCCCCTTGGCGTCGTTCGGGGTCACCGGGGCCACCACCTTCAGGCCGGGGAAGTGCCCGTAGAACGACTCCAGCGAGTGGGTGTGCTGGGCGGAGAGTTGCACGCCCCCTCCGTTGGGCCCGCGTATCACCAGCGGGACCTTGACCTGCCCGCCGGAGAAGTACCGGACCTTGGCCGCGTTCTGGATGATCTGGTCGGCCGCCAGGAAGGAGAAGTTCCAGGTCATCACCTCGACGACGGGCCGCAGGCCGGTCATCGCCATGCCGATGGCCGCCCCGACGAACCCGCCCTCGCTGATCGGGGTGTCGATCACCCGGTGCGGGCCGTACCGGTCGTAGAGACCGTCGGTGATCAGGTGGGTGCCGCCGTAGACGCCGATGTCCTCGCCCATGAGCACGACGTTCTCGTCCCGGTCGAGCTCACCGACTAAAGCCTCCCGCAGCGCCTCCCGGTAGGTCTTCACCTCGGCCATCAGGGGCCCTCCTCTTCCATGAGGTCCGGGGGCTTGCCCAGATACTCGTCCGCGCCCGCGTAGACGTCGGTGTAGAGATCCTCGATCGGCGGCGGTTCGCTGGCGTCGGCGAACTCCACCGCGGCCGCCACCTCGTTCTGCGCGTCGTCGGCGATCTCCTCAACCGCCGCGTCATCCACCGCCCCGCTCTCCCGCAGCCGGTGCTCCAGCAGCACCAGTGGGTCGCGGTCGCGCCAGGAGGCGACCTCCTCCTTGGACCGGTACTTCTCCGGGTCGGCGGCCCCATGCGAGGCGAGCCGATAGGTCATCGCCTCGACCGCATACGGCCGGCCGCTCTCCCGGACCTGGCGGGTGACCCGCTGAGCGCAGTCGAGGACCGCCTCCAAGTCCATGCCGTCGACCTTCTCGTGGTCGATGCCGTAGGCGCCGAACTTGGCCGCGAGGTCGGTCATCGCGGTCGCCCGCGGCACCGAGGTGCCCATCCCGTACTGGTTGTTCTCGACGATGAACACCACCGGGCACCGACTATCCGCGCCCCACAGCCCGGCCAGGTTGGCCGCCTCGTGGAAGGGCCCGCCCTGCATCGCCCCGTCCCCCAGGTAGAGCTGGCAGATATGGTCGCTTGACTGGTAGCGCAGCGCGTAGGCGAAGCCCACGCCCAGCGGGATGTGGCCGCCGACGATGCCGTAGCCGCCCCACAACCCCCGGTCCACCGCGAACAGGTGCATGGACCCGCCCTTGCCCCGGACCAGGCCGTCCCGCCGTCCGTACAGCTCGGCCATGACCGCACCGGGCTCGCAGCCCAGCAGCAGCGCGTGAGCGTGGTCCCGGTAGCCGGTGATGACCCGGTCCCCCCGCCGGAAAGCGCTCAGGAAACCCGCGGCCACCGCCTCCTCGCCGGTGTAGAGGTGCAGATAGCCGCCGATCTTGCCCTTGCGGAAGGACCGCTGGCAGGCTGTCTCGAAAGTGCGCACGAGCACCATCCGGCGGTAGAGCTCCATCAGATGCTCCGGGTCGCTGGCGGGCCCGGCACCGTTCCGGCCTGTGCGCTCGCCCGACCGGCCCCCAGGGTGTTTCCCGCCGGCCCGCTTGCCGGTGCGTTCCTTCGTCTTCGCCATCAGGTCCCTCCCCTGCTGGTGAGTTGTTTCCGCCTCGGTGATGTATGTCCGCTCGCTCCCGTCGGCTCACGTTCGCGTCACGCACGTCATCCAGGTGGGCACCTCGAACGGCAAATGCCGGGCCCGCGACAGGGCCCGGGTCTGCGTGCCGTGCCCGAGCAGGCGCTCTAGCCAGGTACCCGGGTCCGACCGAGCCATGCCGACCGGCCCGGGATCTCTCCGGCGATCTCCGCCGCCGGCCGGGTCCTCACATCCAGAAGACCTCCGGGCCCAGGAGGCGGCCAGCGGGGATCTCTCCGGGGCCAACCGATTCTGTCCAGTTCTTCGCCGCTAGCCGCACACTTACTGTCGGGTCACGCTGGCGCTGGCAACAGCCGGCCTGGCCGGCCTGCGGCACCGCGACATCGGCGACTTCGGCCCCTCCCGCCTGTCCTGCCTCCTCCGCGGACTGGATCGCCGGCGACACCCACCCCGGCAACTCTCCGGCAGACTCTTAATGATCATTGTGTGTTAGCCGCACCCGGGTGACGGCCGAGAGGGCCGCTCAGCGGGTGGAGGACGCGGGGCGGGGCTTGCCGGGAGCGACGGTGCGGGCCAAGATCCCCAGCGTTGCCCGCAGTGCGCTTTCTGGGATCACCGGGAAGATGGCGGCGTCCTTCCAGTCCTGTCCGGCGCCCGACCAATCGTAGTAGGACGTCACGAGCGTGCCCTCCTCGATGGGCTCCAGCCGGTAGCCATACACGTGGCCGAGGTCCAGTTGCCCGTGCACGGTCCAGGCGATCTCCTGGCCGGGCTCGAACGTGACGATCTCGACGGTGACGTCGTACAGCCCGAGGGGATAGTCGTTGAGCGCTTCCCGGTCCATGTGCACGACGAAGGTGTCGCCCACCTTGGTGGCGATGTCCCCGCTGGCCGCCATCAACATGCCGGAGCTGTCGATGGCAACATGCCCCCTGGGATCGGTGAGCACGGCGAAGATCTCGTCCGCTGACGCGGCCACCGCCCGCTGCACCTCGAGCCGTTCCGGCATGCGCCGATTGTTGCACTCCCACCAGACGGTGCCGACGCCCCGCCGACCCGAACCACGCGCAAGCAACCGCCATTGTTTGCGCCGTTGCCGAGACAGCGGCGGCGTTGTGGCCGGCGCCGAAAGGGGTGATCCGGCGCTGCTCATCGCGTCGGTTGAAGAGCCGCAACGTAGATGGCCGCAGGGTTGCCCGGTTGCCAGCCGGGAAGCGGGTCGATGGTGTCGATCTGGACGAACCCCCTGCGCTCCCAGAACGCCCGGGTGGCCTCGTACGGCGGGTAGCCAGCCGAGCGATCCAGCGTCTTGGCCTCGACCACGCTGACCCCGGCGGCGGCCAGCTCGTCCAGCACCCGGTCCAGGAGCACTGTTCCAAGTCCCTGGCCGCGCCGCGCCGGGTCGACAGCGATCCACAAGATCTCCGCGCCGCCTGGCGGCCTGCGGACGGCCACGGCGAACCCGGCTACGGCGGCGGAGTCGGTGAGCACCCAGCTGTCATGGCCGACGGCGTCCCGCTCGATCCGGGCGGCGACATCGCTGGTGAAGTAGTCCGGCAGGCCCAAGACGATGGCCGTGACCGCCGGCATGTCCGCGCCGGCCAGGCGGCGGATGGCCAGCATGACGTCATTGTTTCGCACCTGACCCGGGCATACCGACGTGTTCGGCGACACCCCGTCTGCCATCATCGCCTGGGGCCTTACCATGCGCGAATGACACGCCGTCCGGCGATAGGGGAACACTCAGACGATGACCGACCTCCCCGCATCCAACTGGTACCACCGATGGCTGGGCTGGCACGCTCTCGCCATGCGCCGCGCGATCACGGTCCTTGTCGTCGGCCTGATCGTCGCCATTGCCCTGCTGCCGTTTGTGACATGGGGGCTGGCGGTGACGGGGGGCTGGGACGCCGCGGCACTCACCTTCGCCCTGACCACCTGGCGGTTGATTCTCGGAGCCGACAGCTCACGCGCGCAGCAGCTGGCGGCCCGCGAGGACGATACGGAAACCTCCGCCCGGGCGCTGCTGGTCGGGGCCAGCGTCGCCAGCCTCCTGGGAGCTGGTTACGCGCTTCACCTCGCGGGGCAGCACAGCGGCACACCCCGGTTGCTACTGGTCGGCGTGGCCGTCTTGACCGTCGTCCTGTCGTGGACCGTGATCAACACCGTCTACACCCTGCGGTACGCCGACCAGCACTACCGGTCCAAGCCCGGCGGCATCGCCTTCGGCACCGAAGACGACCATGAGCATCCCAGCTACCGCGACTTCGCCTACGTCGCCTTCACCATCGGCATGACCTACCAGGTGTCCGACACAACGCTGCGCGATCCCCGGATCCGGCGCACGGTGCTCGCCCACGCCCTCCTGTCCTACGTGTTCGGCGTGGTCATCGTCGCAGGCTCGGTCAACCTCATCTCCGGGCTGTTCCGCTAGGCGAGCAGGTCGCAGCCGCCGCTAGCGAGCGGGTACGACCAGCTCACGGCCCCGGTAGAACGCCTCCTGCTCATCAAGGATGTCCGGGGCCATCGCGGCACGCCGGCGCGCTTCCGCTTCGGAGCCACGCCACGCGTCACAGGCCTCCTTGGAGGTCCAGAACGACACCCCGATGATCTGGCCCCCGTCTTCCGACCAGTAGGCGTAGGCGCGCAGCATGCCCTCCGGGTGTGTGTCCGGCCGCCAGGCCCGCTCGAATTCCGTCAGCGTGCCCGGCTTGATCCGGCGGGTCGTCATCCAGACGAAGTGTTCCTCCATTGTCGCCTCCTGAGCCATTTCCAGGATTATTTCCCGCGCCGGCGGCACCGGGACCCGGCGGCCCATCCCAGGCCCGGCTCAGGTCCTGACGACGGCGAAGGCGGTCGCGGGCATCGTGACGGTGTCGCTGCCGATCGCGGCACCGGCGCTGGAGGCGGCCAGCAGCTCGGCCCCGGGCTGGCCGAGCGGCAGCGCCGCGTCGCTCGGGCCCAGGTTGGCGGCGATCCGGAGCCGCCCGCGCGTCACGACCAGCCACCGGCCGTCCTCGTCGAAGTCGACGTGCACCCGGTCGAGCCGCGGGTCGGTCAGCTCGGGCCAGCGGCGGCGCAGCGCGATCAGCTCCCGGTACCAGGCGAGCAGCTCGCGGTGGCCCGCGTGGTCCCGTTCCGACCAGTCCAGCTTGGAGCGCAGGAAGGTCGCCTCGTCCTGCGGGTCCGGGATCTCGGTGGCGCCCCAGCCAAAGGCGGCGAACTCCGCCCGGCGGCCGTCCGCGACGGCCTTGGCCAGCCCGGGATCGGTGTGATCGGTGAAGTACTGCCACGGGGTACCCGCCCCCCACTCCTCCCCCATGAACAGCATCGGCGTGAACGGGGCGGTCAGGACCAGCCCCGCGCCGACCTTGAGCAGGTCGGGCGGCAGATGCGCGGAAATCCGGTCGCCGGTGGCCCGGTTGCCGACCTGATCGTGGTCCTGCAGGTAGCCGAGGAAGCGGTGACCGGGGGTGCGCAG
>Ga0207663_10001468_pt1 | contig 10989 bp, 9 predicted proteins | sample LARL53metaG_FD_184346 | JGI IMG/M metagenome (GOLD analysis project Ga0207663, IMG submission 184346) | Corn, switchgrass and miscanthus rhizosphere microbial communities from Kellogg Biological Station, Michigan, USA - LAR L5-3 metaG... | ecosystem: Host-associated > Plants > Roots >...
GCGTCTTCTTCACCTCCGGCGGCTCGGAGTCGGTCGAGTCGGCGCTGAAGCTGGCCCGCAACTACCACCGCATTCTCGGCAAAGGCCAGAAGCACAAGGTGATCGCGCGCGAGATCGCCTACCACGGTACCTCGCTCGGGGCGCTCTCGGCCACCGGGATCACCGAGCTGCGCAGCCAGTTCGAGCCGCTGACGCCGGGCGGTTGCCACGTGCCCAACACCAACCTCTACCGCTGGCCGGAGGATCGCCACCCGCTCTGGGCGGCGACGGCGATCGAGGAGCGGATCCAGTTCGAGGGTCCCGAGACCGTCGCGGCGGTGATCCTCGAGCCGGTGCAGAACGCCGGGGGCTGCTTCGTCCCGCCCGAGGGCTACTTCGAGCGGGTGCGCGAGATCTGCGATCGCTACGACGTGCTGATGATCTCCGACGAGGTGATCTGCGCCTGGGGACGCCTCGGCCACTACTTCGGCTGCGAACGCTTCGGCTACGTCCCCGACATCGTCACCGTGGCGAAGGCGCTGACCTCGGCCTACGCCCCGATGGGAGCGGTGATCGCCTCCGATGAGGTCGCGGCGCCGTTCATGGAAGGCGACGCCTCCTTCGCCCACGGCTTCACCTTCGCCGGGCATCCGATGGCCTCAGCGGTGGCGATGGCCAACCTCGACATCTTCGAGCGCGAGGACCTCTGCGGCCACGTTCGGGCCAAGGAAGGTGAGTTCCGCCAGATGCTGGACACGCTCCACGACCTGCCGATCGTCGGAGACGTGCGCGGCGCCGGCTACTTCCAGGCGATCGAGCTGGTCAAGGACAAGGAGACGAAGGAGGGCTTCAGCGACGAGGAGTCCGAGGACCTGCTGCGGGGCTTCCTCTCGGCGGAGCTCTACAGGCGCGGCCTGATTTGCCGTGCCGACGACCGCGGCGATCCGGTCGTGCAGCTGGCGCCGCCACTGATCTCCGACACCGAGCAGTTCGAAGAGATCCACGACGTCCTGCGCGCGGTGCTGACCGCGGCCTGGGAGCGGGTCGCGAGGTAGGCCAGGCCCAATGCTTACGGTCCAGAGCCTGCTCGACGAACTCGAACTCGACCTCGCGGCCGGCGCCCAGGCCGCGGAGGCGCCGGTTCGCTGGGTCCACATCTCCGAGCTCGAGGACCCGACGCCGTGGCTCTCCGGCGGGGAGTTGATGCTGACCACCGGCATCCCGCTCGGCACCGCCGCCAAGCAGCGCTCTTTCGTGCGGCGCCTCGCCGACCACAACCTCGCCGGGCTCGGGTTCGGGACCGGCTTCAACCACGAGGAGCTGCCCAAGGCCCTGGTCGAGGAGGCCGAGAAACGCGACTTCCCGGTCTTCGAGGTTCCCTATTCGACGCCCTTCATCGCGATCACCGAGAAGGCCTTCGCCCGTCTCGTCAACGAGCAGTACGAGGTGCTGCAGCGCGGCATCGCGGTGCAGCGCCGGCTCGAGCGGCTGGTCCTCGAAGAGCGCGGGCTGGAGGAGATCGTGGCGACGATTGCCTCCGCGGTCGGCGGCACCGTGGCGATCCTCGGCGGTCGCGGAGAGCGCCTCGCCGGCCGCGGCTTCCGCCGCCAGCTCTCCGCCGAGGCTGTGCACGCAATCCGCGAAGAAGCCCTTGCGCACACGGCCGACGGCCACGCCTTCGTGCCCGCCCATCCGGCCGTCGCCGGTCGCGCGCTCGCCCATCCGGTGATCTCCCCGGGCGGCGGACCGCCGCAAGCGTGGGTCGTGATCGTCCGCGACTCCGGTGGGCTCGGCGATTTCGAGCGGCTGATCCTGCAGCAGGCGGTGGCGGTGGTCGCCCTCGAGCTGATGCGGCGGCGGGTGGCCCGCGAGACCGAGCGCCGGCTCGCCGGCGACGTCCTCGCGGGAGCCCTCGGTGGGCGCCTCGACTCGAGCGAGCTGCGACGCCGGCTCGAGCCGTTCGGCATCGGCGACGAAGCGGCGGTGCTCGTCTTCGACCTCGACGACCCGGCTACCGCGGAGCCGGCGCTGGAGCGGGCGCTCGCGGCGGACGCCTGCCCCGCGGTCGTCGCGCCCCACGCGAGCGGCCGGCGCGAGCTGCTCTGCGCGGTCGTCGACGCCGCCGACCGCGACCCGGTCGACCTTGCCGCGGACGCGCGCAAGGCGCTGATCAAGGAACGGGGGGCGGTTCGCGCCGCGGCCAGCCGCCCGGCGCCGCCGGAGGAGCTGCGCCACTCCTTCCACGAGGCGCGCTGTGCGCTCGAGGCGACCGCGATCGACAACGGCAACGCCCCCGAGGTCGCTTCCTGGCGCGACCTCGGTGCCTTCACCCTGCTGCTCTCGATCCAGGACGACGAGGCGTTGAAGCTCTACTGCGACAGCGTGCTCGGACCGATCGAGGAGGGCGACGAGGGCTACGGCGGCGAGCTCCTGCGCTCGCTCGAGGCGTTCATCGAACAGAACGGCCAGTGGGAGAAGGCGGCGCGCGATGTCTATTGCCACCGCCACACCCTGCGCTACCGGATGCGGCGGGTTGAGGAGCTGACCGGCCGCGATCTCTCGCGCGCCCACGACCGGATCGAGTTCTGGCTGGCCATCCGCGCCCGGGAGCTCGTGGCGTGAAGATCGGCATCCCGGGGGAGATCAAGCCCGACGAGTACCGGGTCGCGGTGACGCCGGCCGGGGTCCGCGAGCTGGTCGAGCACGGGCACGAGGTGCTGATCGAGGCCGGGGCGGGCGAGGGCAGCGCGATCGCCGACGGCGACTTCGAGGGACAGGGCGCGCGCATCGTTCCCGACGCTGCCGGCGTCTTCGGCGAGGCGGAGATGGTGCTCAAGGTGAAGGAGCCGCAGCCGCAGGAGGTCGAGATGCTGCGCGAAGGGCAGCTCCTCTTCACCTACCTGCACCTGGCCCCCGATCCGCAGCTGACCCGCGGCCTCTGCGGGACGGGAGCGACCTGCGTCGCCTACGAGACGGTCGAGGACGCCCGCGGGCGGCTGCCCCTGCTGGCGCCGATGAGCGAGATCGCCGGCAAGATCGCGACCCAGGCCGGCGCTTTCATGCTGGAGAAGCCGCTGGGCGGTCGCGGCATCCTGCTCGGCGGGGTCCCCGGGGTCGCGGCGGCCAACGTGATGGTGATCGGCGGCGGCGTCGTCGGCATGAACGCCGCCACCATCGCGATGGGCATGCTGGCCGACGTATTCGTCTTCGACAAGTCGATCGACCGGTTGCGCGAGCTCGAGGTCGGTTTCGCCGGCCGTTGCTCCACCGTCTACTCGACGACGCTGGCGATCGAGGAGATGCTGCCACAAGCCGACCTGGTGATCGGCGCCGTCCTCGTCCACGGCGCCCGCGCCCCCTTCGTCGTGCGCCGCGAGCAGCTGGCGCTGATGAAGCCCGGCGCGGTGCTGGTCGACGTGGCGATCGACCAGGGCGGCTGCTTCGAGACCTCGCGGCCGACCACGCACCGCGACCCGACCTTCGAGGTCGACGGGATCACTCACTACTGCGTCGCCAACATGCCGGGAGCGGTGCCGATCACCTCGACCCACGCCCTCACCAACGCGACGCTTCCCTACGCGATCGCTCTCGCCGACAACGGCGTCGGCGGCGCGATCCGGCGCGACCCCGGGCTGCGCCCCGGCGTCAACGTGGCTGGTGGCCAGGTGACGCACCCAGCCGTGGCGGAGGGAGTTGGACTGACCTGCGTCCCCGTCGAGGACGCCCTGGATCTACCCAAACCGCACGCCGACGGGACCCAAAGCGTAGATATAGATCGCTTTGGGTCCCGTCGGCAGGAGATACGGAGGTGACGATGGCGACGGCTGAGAAGACGAGGCTGAAGAATTTCATCGGCGGTGAGGCCGTCGATCCGGCCGAGGGGCAGACCGAGGAGGTCCTCAACCCCGCCACCGGCGAGGCGATCGCCGAGGCGCCGCTCTCGACCAAGGTCGACGTCGACCGGGCAGTGGCGGCGGCCGCCGGCGCCTTCGAGGGCTGGGCGGCGACTCCCCCCGGCGAACGCGCCAGGGCGCTGCTGCGGATGGCAGACCTGATCGAGGAGCGGGGCGAGGCGATCGCCGACCTCGAGGCCGCCGACGCGGGCAAGCCGCGCGGCGCGGTGCTCGAGGACGAGGTGCCGGTGATGGCCGACAACCTGCGCTTCTTCGCCGGCGCCGCGCGCTGCATGGAGGGCCGGGCGGCGGGCGAGTACATGGAGGCGCGGACCTCTTTCGTCCGGCGCGAGCCGGTCGGCGTCGTCGGCCAGATCACGCCCTGGAACTACCCGCTGATGATGGCCGTCTGGAAGATCGGGCCGGCGCTGGCCGCGGGCAACACGATCGTCCTCAAGCCGGCGGAGACGACGCCGCTGACGACGCTGCGCTTCGCCGAGTGGTGCGCTGACCTGCTGCCCCCCGGCGTGCTCAACGTGATCGGCGGTCACGGCGAGCCCGCCGGATCGGAGCTGGTCACGCACCCCGACGTGGGAATGGTCTCGCTGACCGGCTCGCCGGAGACCGGCAAGTGGATCGCCGAGGCGGCGGCCGACTCGCTCAAGCGCGTGCACCTCGAGCTCGGCGGCAAGGCACCGGTGATCGTCTTCGACGACGTCGAGATGGAGGCCGCGCTGGAGACGATCGCCGGCACCGGCTACTACAACGCCGGCCAGGACTGCACCGCGGCGACCCGGGTGCTCGCCTCGAAGGCCGTCTACGACGACGTCGTCAGCGGGCTCGCCGGCGAAGCGCAGGGCCTCGTCCTCGGCGACACGATGTCCACGGAGACGACGCTGGGGCCGCTCAACTCGCGGCGCCAGCGCGAGCGGGTCGAGGGCTTCCTCGAGCGCAAGCCCGCGGCGGCCGAGGTCGTCACCGGCGGCGCTGAGCCCGACCTGCCGGGCTACTTCCTCGAGCCAACGGTCGTCGCTGGGCTCGGTCAGGACGACGAGATGATCCAGAGGGAGATCTTCGGCCCGGTGATAACCGTGCAGCCGTTCAGCGACGAGGAGAAGGCGATCGAGTGGGCGAACGGGACCAAGTACGGGCTCGCCTCCTCGGTCTGGACCCGCGACGTCGGCCGCGCGATGCGCGTTGCCCGGGCGCTGCGTTTCGGCTGCGTCTGGATCAACGACCACATCCCGCTGGTCTCCGAGATGCCGCACGGTGGATACAAGCAGTCGGGCTACGGCAAGGACCTCTCGGTCTACGCGCTCGAGGACTACACCGAGATCAAGCACGTGATGATCAACCTGGAATGACGTTCCGTCGCCGCGGCTGGCACTAGGATCCCCCGCTCCCGTGAAGGCCACGATCGGAGCGGCGCTGGCGATCCTCGTGTTCCTGGGGGCGGCGCCGGCCAGCAACGACACCCTGGAAGAACCGCGCTGTCACGGGCGGCGGGCGACGATCGTCGGCACTGAAAAAGCGGACGTGTTGCGGGGGACGCCGGGCCGCGACGTGATTTGGGGTGGCGGCGGCGATGACGTGATCTACGGCAGCCTCGGCAACGACCTGCTCTGTGGAGGCCCCGGCTCCGACCTGATTCATGGCGGCCGTGGCAACGACGTCGCCGATGGCGGCGCCGGCGACGACGATCGGGTCATCGGCGATCTCGGCGACGACAAGCTGCTCGGTGGAACCGGCAACGGCGACGAAGTCGCCGGCGGCCTGGGAATAGACACGCTCAGCGGGGGGGCGGGAGATGACGACGTCGTCCACGGCGACTACGGGTACGACCGCATGGACGGCGGTCCCGGCAACGGCGACGTCGCCTCCTTCGCCGCCGACGTCGGCGCTGGCCGCGACGGCGGCGTCAAGGTCTCGCTCGCCAAGCACATGGCCCGGGGCGACGGCCACGACCGGCTCTTCCGCTTCGAGAGCATCGAGGGCTCCGCCTTCGACGACATCCTGATCGGGAACAAGCAGGCGAACACGATCGACGCCGGCCCGGGCAACGACGTCCTGCGCGGCGGCGGCGGACAGGACGAGCTGCTCGGCGGCCAGGGCAGCGACAAGTGCAGCGGGGCGAAAGGCCGGACCCGGTCGTGCGGGCGCGAAAGGAAGCTGAAGGCCTCGGCCTACGTCGAACTCGATCCGGCGCCCGGCGGCGGGGGCGGCCTGCAGATCGTCGGCGGGGGCGGTCCGGACCACTTCGTCGTCGCCTTCGACGAAGCGACCGCGACCTTCGGCGTCAGTGCTAAGAAGGGCATCGCGGCGGGCGTTGGCTGCGAACGCGTCAGTGCGACCCAGGTGAGCTGCCCCACCCACGGCCTCGCCCGCTGGATGACGGCCGACCTCGGGCCCGGCAACGACAGCCTCGTCGTCGAAGGCTCGCTGACCGGCGCCCAGAACGTCCGCATCGCCGGTGGGCTCGGCAACGACACGATCAAAGGCGGCCCGGAGGACGACCTGATCGAGGCGGGCTTCGGTAGCGATCGCCTCTACGGTGGCGACGGGGCCGATGGGTTGATCGGGAGCACGCCCGGCCCGACCTGGCTCTATGGCGAAGGAGGCGGGGACCTGCTCGCCGCGGGCGGCGGCTGCGCCGGTGGGGCGCTGGTCGGCGGACCGGGACGCGACGACGCCTCGTTTGCCGAGACGCAGGCCCACCCGGGTCTCCTCTACGTCTCCTTTCCCGCCCACAAGGCTTGGATCGACTCGATCCGGGGATGCCACCCGGTCCACCTCTCGCGGAGTGACGAGGACATGGAGGGCTCGTTCGACAACGACGTGCTGATCGGCGACGGCCGGCGCAACGCGATCCTCGGGCAGCCCGGCGTCGATCGCTTCTTCGGCGGTGGCGGCGACGACACGATCGATGCCCGCGACGGGGTCCGCGACGAATCGATCCAGTGCGGGCGGGGGCACTCGCTGAGGCGCGGCAAGACGATCACGATCGTCGGCAGCTCGTCGGGCAGGGCGCTCACCGATCCGTTCGATCCCGCCCCGGTCCTCTGCTCGGAATCGAAACACGGCCATCCGGTGCCGGGCCTGGGCAAGACGGGCTCTCACTCACCCGGTCATTAGGCTTCGTAGCGATGACCGGTCCGGCAAGTGAGGACGAGGCGGCTGCGATCGCGGCTGCGATCGCGTGCTTCGAGGCGGCGACGGCGCCGGCACAGCGCGAGGACGGGGTAGCGCCCAGCCCCTGGCAGCAAGCCGCTCTGATCGAGGGAGTCGGCGGGAAGGCTTTTGTCGAGGACACACAAGGAGGATCAAGATGGCTGTCGTGAAGATCATTGAGCTGGTCGGCAGCTCGAAAACCTCGACCGATGACGCGGCGCGTCAGGCACTGAACCAGGCGCAGGGCACGCTGCGCAACATCCGCGCCGTCGACATCGTCTCGACCGGGATTCGCGGCGAGAACCTCGACGAGTACCGCGCTCACGTTCGCGTGGCTTTCTTGATCGAGGGAACGGAGATCGACTGATAGTGGGTTGCACGAGGGTCGGGCGGCCCCTCGTCCTGACAATCGCCGGGCTAATGAGCCCGGCGATTTGAGTATCCGCCAGTCCGAGTGGCCGCCCAACCCCTCGCGCTGCCCACCCGCAGCGCCTGCCGCGAGCTTGCTGGCTGCGCTCGATAGATTTCTGTCCCATGAGCGAGCCACGTGAGGTTTCGCGCGAGGAAGCGCAAAAGCTGATTGCGGACGGGGCGCAGCTGGTCGATGTGCGCGCTGGGCATGAGTGGGAGGCGGGGCGGATCGAGGGCGCGATGCACGTGCCGCTCGCCGAGCTCGCCGAGCGGGCGGGGGAGATCGACAAGGACCGCCCCGTCGTCCTCTACTGCCGCGGCGGCAACCGCTCGACGATGGCGACGCAGGCGCTCGCCGAAGCGGGCTACGAGGCGGCCAAGCTGAGCGAGGGAATCGTCGGCTGGAGTGAGGCCGGCCTGCCGCTCGAGCCCGAGGCCGGCGTCGTCGCCGAGTCGGGGGAGGCGGCCGCGATCCTCGACGCCCGCAAGGGCGACTGGCGCCCATAGGGCGCCTCTCGTCACAGAGAAATCGCGGTTTCGTCACGGGCCGCGCACCACAGGTGCGCCCGAAGCCTTTTAGCTGCAATCATGGAGACGATGAGCTGGACCGATGACCGCCTTGATGCCTATGCCGCGGATACTGCGAGCCGCTTCGACCGTCTCGAGCGGCGGATAGACGCTCGCTTCGACAAAGTCGATGAGCGCTTCGACAAGATGGAGGCTCGTTTTGAAAAGGTCGACGCCCGTTTCGAAAGGATCGACGAGCGTTTCGAAAGGATCGACGAACGCTTCGAAGGGATCGATAAGCGTTTCGACAGCCTCCATCACATGATGCTCCAGTTCGGCTTCGGTGGCATCGTCACCATGGCCATCGGCCTCACGGGCCTGATTTTGACGCACGTCTAGTCGAAATACCCTAATCCCTGTCAGGTTTTGCTATTTTCTGCCTGGGTATCGACTAGCGGGAGCAGTCGATAGCCGCAAGTCGAAGGCGGAACGAATAGGAGAAGCGCCACCATGGAGCCAGTCTCGGCGCCGGCAGAGAGCAAAGCGACGACCATCCTCGAGGGGCTGGACGTCGAGCAGGGGAAGCGCCAGCACGGCAAAGGCGCGCCCGGCTCGCTCGAGAACCCGGAGAGCTACGAGAACGTTCCGGGTCACATCATCCCGATCCTCGAGCGCGAGTTCGACGACTTCGACGGCGAGGCCGAGAAGTTCCTCGGCGGCGAGACGCCGGAGGACCAGTTCATCGGCTTTCGCCTCAAGCAGGGCGTCTACGGGCAGCGCCAGGCGGATGTGCAGATGGCCCGCGTCAAGCTCCCCTTCGGCGGCGTCACGCCGGAGCAGATGGAGGCCTTCGCGAGCGTGGTCGAGAAGTACGCACCGCTCGACAAGGGCCACATCACGACGCGGCAGAACATTCAGATCCACCACGTGCCGCTACGCGACATGGAGTTGCTACTGAGGGAGATCGCCGATGCCGGACTCTCCTCGCGCGAGGGCTGCGGCAACACGATCCGCAACGTCACCGGTGACCCCTGGGCCGGCGTCGCCGCCGACGAGGTCTTCGACCCGACGCCCTACGCCGGCGCCTACGTCCGCTACTTCGTGCGGCACCCGACGACGCAGCTGATGCCGCGCAAGATCAAGACCTCGTTCACCGGCTCCGCAGCCGACCGCGCGATCAGCGGCATCCACGACATCGCCTTCCTCGCTCGCGAGCGCGAAGGCCGCCGCGGCTTCGAGATCCGCGTCGGCGGCGGCACCTCGATCATGGCCCGCGTCGCGCCGACGCTGTACGAGTTCGTCGAGGCCGACAACGGCGATTACCTCAAGGTCGCCGAGGCTGCGCTGCGGATCTTCGACCGCCAGGAGTGGCTGCGCGTCAACCGCGCCCGCGCCCGGATCAAGGTGCTGGTCGACAAGATCGGCATCGACGCCTTCCGCGAGTTGGTCGACGAGGAGCTCGAGGGGGAGTGGGCGCAGGAACGCGAGTTCGACGTCGAGCGCCTGCGCTACGACCACGACGAGGAGGCGAACGCGCCCGCCTTGCCGGCGACCCCTAGCTCGCCCAACGGCGACCGCAGCGAGTTCGACCGCTTCCGAGAGGGCAACGTCCAGCCGCAGCGACAGGAGGGCTTCTCCACGGTGGAGGTCAAGGTAGAGCGCGGCGACCTGACGCCCGATCAATTCCGTGGCCTCGCGGCGATCATGCGCGAGTTCACCGGCGGCTACGCGCGCAGCACCGTCCAGCAGAACCTTGTCCTGCGCTGGGTGCGCGACGAGGCGCTCTACGACGTCTGGCAGCGACTCGGCGAGCTCGGCCTGAACGAGCCGGGCCCGCGCGAGATAACCGACGTCGTCAGCTGCCCCGGCACCGACAGCTGCAAGCTCGGCATCACCAGCTCGATGGGCCTCAACCGCGCGATCAAGGAGCGGTTGCAATCGATGGACATCGCCGATCCGACCACTCGTCGCATCCACGTCAAGATGAGCGGCTGCCCCAATGGCTGCAGCCAGCACCACATCGCCAACATCGGCTTCTACGGCGCCTCGCTGAAGGTCGGCGAGCGCCAGGTGCCCGCCTACATCCCGCACATCGGCGGCAACTACGAGGGCGGTGAGGTCATCTTCGGCACGCGGCTGAAGTCGCGCCTGCCCGCCAAGCGGGTTCCCGAGGCAGTCGAGCGCTGGGTGCGGATGTACGAGGCCGAGCGCTCCGCTCCGGACGAGGAGTTCAACGCCTTCGCCGAGCGCGTCGGTGCCTCCCGTTTTGAAGCGGAGGTCAAGGAGCTGACGATGCCGGCCGAGTTCAGCCTCGAGACGATGCAGCAGTTCATCGACTGGAACCGGTCGAGCCCCTACAAAGTCGAGCGCGGCGAGGGAGAGTGCGCGATATGAGCCCCGTGGCGGAGCCGCCGACGATCTCCGATCCGGAGGCGATCGCGGTCGCGCTCGAGGAGCGCACGGCCGAGCAGGCGATCGAGTGGATGTTCGAGACCTTCGGCCAGAACCACTACATCGCCTGCTCGTTCCAGAAAACGAGCTCGGTGACCGCTCACATGGCCGCGCGGATCAATCCGCAGGCGCGCTTCTTCTACCTCGATACCGATGTTCTCTTCCCGGAGAGCTACGAGACCCGCGACCGCCTCGCCGAGGCGCTCGGCGTCGAGTTCGACCGGTACCACAACCTGACGCTGGAGGAGCAGGCTGCCAAATACGGCGACGAGCTCTGGAACCGCGACCCCGATGCCTGCTGCGGCCTGCGCAAGGTCGAGCCGATGCGCCGCGCCCTCTCTTCCGTAGACTGCTGGCTCGCCGGCGTCCGCCGCGAGGACTCTGCCAGCCGCGCCAAGACCCCGAAGTTCGGCTGGGACAAGCGCTTTGAGCTGTGGAAGCTCAACCCGCTTGCGGACTGGTCCGAGCGCGACGTCTGGAACTACATCCATGAGCACGACCTCCCGTACAACCCGCTCCACGACCGCGGCTACCCGTCGATCGGCTGCACCCACTGCACCAAGCCGGTGGGAGAGGGCGG
>Ga0207663_10001475_pt1 | contig 10965 bp, 9 predicted proteins | sample LARL53metaG_FD_184346 | JGI IMG/M metagenome (GOLD analysis project Ga0207663, IMG submission 184346) | Corn, switchgrass and miscanthus rhizosphere microbial communities from Kellogg Biological Station, Michigan, USA - LAR L5-3 metaG... | ecosystem: Host-associated > Plants > Roots >...
TTCTTCTATGTTCTTTTTCTTTGACGATATCCTTTGAGGCTTGTATTTTTGAATCCAGTTCCAGATAGAAACGTGATTTCGTCTGATAAAACAAGCAAGTCTTTCAGAGGTTCTTCTTAACGATAGGCCTGAAAAATAAAAATATAGAGCATATCCAATATATTCTGAAGGTGTTCTGTTTCTTGAATTCACAAAAGAGATAGGACAGCATCTTCAAGCTATAGCTTTTTTTGAAGTGAACAGAGCCATTGTAACAGATACGGCAATTAAAAAACCAAAGGTGATATGCTTATTGATTGACTTTTTTCATATACATCATTATCAAGGAAAATCGAATTGTAGCAAAGATAAAAGTTAACCTAATCTTTTGGAATCGTTATACAATCTAGAGGATAACCCTTTGATATAGAGAGTAAAGTGAAAACAACAATAACTGACATAAACATCATAGCTAATTCTTTAACATGTTACCTTTGTTACACAGCATCTTTTATGCATTTGGAACCAGAATGAATAGATATTATAATCTGTTATCGCAAAAGCCACACTGTTGCATAAATGTATAACAAAATCTTCAAATTTGCTGCTTCCATAGGTGTCTGTCAATTTGCTGGTATAATTGGATCCTTATTCACTGCTTCGACAGTTTCTTCTTGGTATCCTACATTGATAAAACCTAATTTTAGTCCTCCAAGCTGGTTGTTTGCACCCGTATGGGTTTTACTATATTTCCTAATGGGTATATCCTTATATTTAATATGGCAAAATAGAGCAAGAGACAATCAAAAATCATTAATTATATTTGGAATTCAGTTGATACTAAATGTTTTTTGGTCGTTCTTGTTTTTTGGACTAAGGTCTCCTTTGTATGGATTAATTGATATTCTATTTCTGCTCGCGGCAATAATATTAACAATAGCGCTTTCATTTAAGATCTCTTCTTATGCCGCAATTCTTTTAATTCCATATTTGGCGTGGGTATGTTTTGCTACAATTTTAAATTATTCGATTATAACATTGAACTATTTACGCTAGGCAAGAAAGTCTCAAATCCTAGACTTCACAAATAGGAATCTATTTTTGCAAGTGTCTGTATTAGATGTATAAGTATAAAAATTCTGTACATTGGAAATAGATGAATCTGAGGCAATCATTGTACATGCATTTGAGACTAGTACAACAAGACCAACAATCCGAAGAGTATGAATTACAATGGTAATGTAGACTGTAAAACTTTGAAGGTCTCTTAGAGATCAAGAAACATATGCAGAATGGACTTTCTGCAGCAGACGTTGCTTGAGGGTCCGCCATATGGTCTATCCAATGGATGGACTGTTAAAGCAATGAATTACACAGGTATAGGATATTAAGCTATTCTCATTGGATCGAGGCATGATATTTAGCCCATAATCCACCATATCCTGGTCCTCCAACTACTCAAGGAATACAAGATATACTCGAAAAGTCTGGACTTTCGGCAGAAGAATTAACAAAGAAATTTGGAAGTATGTATTTAGAGCCTATAATTGTAGATAATCAAGTATCTGATGGAGACATGATTGGAAGTCTTAAGGTCATTCATACACCAGGACACACACCAGGTCACATATCACTTTATTATGGTGAAGATAGAATCATTTTTGGAGCAGACAGTATCTACAAGAATGTATTTGGTTCAGATCATATGTATATTGCTCCAGCTATTGTATCAATAGATCCAGTAACAGCAATAATATCAGCACAAAGGCTTTCTAAGATTGAGTTTGACAAATTGTTGATGTCTCATCAAGACTCACCTTTAGTTGAAAGGGCAAGAGAAACTGTAGAACAACTTGTCTCAAATACTATTGAGCAACTAAAATCTCAAAACAACGCATAAGAAAAGTAACTATCATGGCAGTAACTAACCCAAATCAGAGCCCATTTACTCCTTCAATACTTTCCATTTTTGATCATATTGCACCAACCAATTAGCGGTATAGGTGTGAAAGGAATATGGCTCTAATTAACTTGCATCAGTAGGAAAAGCAAAGATATTTGGTTTTTCTAGATCCATGTGGTCTGATTTTGTTGTATGTTGTAATAGCAGCTCGGCATAAGCGTACGAGATTATAACTATGATAGCGAGTGCTGAATATACTAATATTTTGGTATATACCTACGCACAGGAGAATAATAATAACAATAACAATATTGTAAATGACAACAATTCAACATCAGCAACAGTGCGAGGACAACGTGTTTCATTTCTTACAGATGATAAAGTTCTGATAGTTGGCACATATTATGCTCCACAAACAACAGCAACAACATCTTCTGCAAATGCAGTTATCCTTCTACACATGTTAGGCCGTAATAGAAATGATTGGAATGACTTTGCATCTACCTTAAGTAACAAAAATAATGATTATGCTGTTTTATCAATAGATTTAAGAGGTCATGGAGAAAGTACTAGCCAAAATGGCAATACAATAATATCATTTCAATCATTTACTCCTAATGATTTCAATAAAATGGTAATGGATGTAAAGGCAGCAAGACAATTTCTTGTAACACAGAAGAATGTTAATCCAAACAATATTGCAATAGTAGGTGCTAGTATTGGAGCAAATGTAGCATTGAACTATGCTGCATCAGATCCTTCGATAAAAGCAGTTGTTCTTCTATCGCCAGGATTAGATTATAAGGGAGTAACCACTTCTGATGCAATAAAGCAATACAAAGGTCCAATTTACATAGCAACGGCTGCTAAAGATCCTATTGCAGGCAATGATCCTCAAACTCTATGTAATGAGATAATAAATTGTGCTAATAATAATAGATTGCACATATACCAAGATAGCAATAGTCATGGTACTGATATGTTTTCAGATAGCTCACTGCAACCACCATTGGACAAACTGATAATATCTTGGCTTAATACTACATTTGGAAAATCTTGAAGAGCAATATATTAGGGATTGCATAAACGAAAAATATGAACTATAATAATATCATATAGCTCGAAGTCTAAATGATGATAATGCATTGTGAAGGTCAAGATTTGTGGAATACTAATCTAGAAGATGCTATGCAAGCAATTATCTTTGGAGCAGATGCACTAGGTTTCCAAGTGGGAATGAGACATAAGACTGAAGATGAAGTTTCACCTGAGGAAGCGAAAGCGATTGTTGCCTCATTACCTCCGTTTGTGTCTTATGTTATGGTCACTCATCTTCAAGATGCGAAAACAATCATTTCACTTCTTAAGTTAATCCAAAAAACCACAACGATTCAATTACATGACAACGACGATATTGATCTGAAGGAAATATCTGCAATTAAAGAAAAGATGCCATCAGTCCGCATAATCAAGGCAATTCATATAGTAGTAGATGGATCTGAAGCTCCTCTGAAAAAATTACATAATTATGATAGTATAGCAGATGCTCTCATTTTAGATAGTGTGAATCTGAAAGAAGATCGGATTGGTGGAACAGGTATGACTCATGATTGGACATTGAGCAAAAAAATGGTGGACAATAGCCACTTACCTGTCATTCTTGCTGGAGGTCTTACACCAGATAACGTTCAATACGCCATAAGGTCAGTAGGTCCATATGCAGTAGACGTAAATAGTGGAGTCAAAATAAGTAGGAATTCAAGGCGAAAAGACCCTGTTAAAGTGAGAAATTTTATTTACCGAGCGAAAAATGTATTGTATTCATTCCTATAGAATGATTTCGTGGATGATTGCACTTACAGACATGATTACCACGGCGGAAGAGCTAATACAGTAGACAAGCCTATTGATTTTCATAAGAATTGTTGTCGCAGAAATTTTGAAAAAATGCTTATACTACGCGATCTCATAGATCTAAAAGTTCTATATTGAGATCAGGTATTGTTAATTTTCTATATTAGGTAACCTTTTCTTCTGTTCAGATGTAAATCAAAGTACCACAATTCATTCGTGACCATGTTGTTGGAAATCCCAGTAGCATCGAATCCACTAATTATGCTATGGGGCCACACTAACAACAGATGCATAGAAATTAATGTTTTGATGCAATACGTAAATGCAATTATAGGTAGTAATGTTTAAAGTACCATCTCTAATATAGAGTCAAATTGCAAAGAACATTATGCAACTTGAAATGGAAGTGAACTAAACAAGGAAAGAAAAGACCTTCGAGAAGTTTTACTCTATGATCGATTAGAAGCAGCTATCAGAAAACACAATCCTCAAATTGATGAAGATGGAGTATATGATGCTCTATCAGAAATTAATGAATCTAGATTCCCATTTACACTTGATTCAATGGACACAAATGAAAAGATTAGAGCTAAATTAGTTGGCCTATCAAGGTCAAGTGGTTTAGAACCCTATTACGGTAACTCAGAACTTTGGAGAAGGAAACGTAGAAAAGACTGTAAAGCTTTTCGATTTTGATTATCCAGAAAACAATGATTTTTTAGTAACTAATCAATTTCAGCTTGATGGTCTAAAACAACCAATTTATCCAGATATTGTTATTTTTGTAAATGGTGTTCCTCTTGTAATAATAGAGTGTAAATCTCCTTACATCAAAGATCCTATTCAAGAGGCAGTAGAAAAGAACTTTGGGAGGTATCAAAGCAGAGGATCAGGATATGAACGATTAATATTTTTCAATCATTTTCTTATTGCTACATGTGGCACTTTAGCAAGACATGGAACTATAGGTGCCAATGTGAACCATTATGCCAGATGGTCTGAAGCTTATCCTCTAACAGAAGAAGATATTCAGAAAATGTGCGCAGATAAAAAGCCAAGAGAGCAAGAGATCCTTATTGCAGGAATGTTATCAAGATCTCATCTATTGGATTTGCTCAAAAACTATGTAATTTACGAAACAGATAACAACAAAACAGTCAAGAAATTGGCAAAGCATCAACAGTATAGAGTTGTTACAAAAGCAGTTGAAAGGCTAAATTTAGAGGAAGAAAATATTGCAGATAAAGGTGGTGTAATATGGCATACGCAAGGTTCAGGAAAGTCTCTTTCTATGCTATGGCTTGCAACTCAATTGATGTACAAGTTTGGAAATCCACCTATTGTGATAGTTACTGATAGAAAACAGTTAGACGAACAGATCCATGGTACTTTCAAAGCTTGTGGATTTCCAGATCCTATTGCTGCTAAAAGCAGAAGACATCTTCAATCACTCATTAGCAATCCAAGAGGCAAAACTATAATGACCACTATTCAAAAATTTGGCTCCAAGGAAAGCCATATTCATACAGACCAGAAAGTTATCGCTCTTGTAGACGAAGCACATAGAACACAGTACAAGTTTAATGCTGAGGCAATGAGATCAGCCATGCCAAATGCAGTTTTCTTTGCATTTAGTGGGACACCTATAGATAAGAAAAACAGAAGCACTTACAAGGTTTTTGGGCCTTTGCTTGACAAATACTCATTTGAAGAATCAAAGCAAGATGGAGCCACACTAAAGATTATGTATGAAGATAGAATGCCAGATCTTTATGTAGAAGGAGCGGATAGTATAGACCATATTTTTGAGCGTGTATTTTCAGATCTTGATAAAGATACTAAACTAAAGCTCAAAAAAGAATATGTAACAAAAGAAAAGATATTAGAAGCTCCTGCCAGAATTAGAAAGGTTTGTCTTGATTTAATAGATCATTATACTACCCAAATTATTCCTAACGGCTACAAAGCAATGTTAGTTGCAACCTCAAGGGAAGCTGCTGTTACGTATAAAAGGGAACTAGACAAGCTAAATGCGCCCAGATCAAAGATTATTATGACGTCCCATCTTGGAGAGAAAGGCAAAGATGGGAGTAGCTGGGATGAATACTGTCTTACTCCAGAACAACGTGAAGATGAAGCGGAAAGGTTCAAGGATCCAAATGATCCAACTAAAATTCTAATAGTGGTTGATATGCTGCTTGTAGGCTACGACGTTCCAGTAGTTCAAGTTATGTATTTAGATAAAGGGCTAAGGGAGCATACTTTACTTCAGGCAATAGCCCGAGTAAACAGACTATATGATCCAGGAAAGACCTATGGATTAATAGTTGACTACTGTGGAATAACAAAAGACCTACAGAAGGCTCTTGCGATATTTGAAGAGGATGATATCAAGGGAGCATTAGAGCCAGCAGAAAAAGAACTTGAAGAGCTAAAGATAAGACATCAGGAAGCAATGTCATTTTTTACCGACATAGACGATAAAAATAATGATAATACAATAATTGAAAAGTTTGAACCGATAAATGTTAGAGATGACTTTGAATATGCATTTAAGATGTTCTCAAAAGCATTAGATGTTATACTTCCAAAAAAAGAAGCAGATCCGTATATTTCAGACTTTAAGTATCTGAGTGAAAAAAGACAATTAATTAGGACATATTATGGAGGAGTCAAATACAGCTTAAGAGAAGATGGAAAAAAAGTTCAGCAGTTAATAGATGACCACATCAGATCTCTGAATATTTCAGAGCTTATGAATCTAAAAGAAGTTACCTATGAAAATTTCCTTGGTTATGCCGCAGCTAAATTCAAAAGTGAAAGGGCAAGGACTGCTTTAATCAAAAATAAAGCCAGACAGATAATAAAGGAGCTTGCTCCAACAAATCCAGTATATTATGAAAAATTAAGAGAAAGATTGGAGCAAATTATAGAGCAAGAAGAGAAGCGTAGAAAAGAAGATGCCAGCTATTTTAACAGTATAGCAGAGATTTACAAGGAGGCATTAGAGGAAGAAGAACAGCGAAAGAAACTTGGTTTTTCTACACCGTATGAATTTGCAGTTTATGAACAATTACAATCAATAAGAAAGGACGATAGTATTTCAAGGAATGTCACTAATTTAATATTTAAAAAGGTAAAAGAAGAAACTAACATTGTAGGATGGAAGACAAAGACAAGTTCCGAAAAGAAATTCAGTATTGCTATTTATGATATCTTGATAGAAAATAAATATCCAGAAGATAAGGTTGATGAAATAACTTTGAAAATTATAGATTTGGCTAAGCGAAACCTTTCATGATTATAAAAGCAAAGATTCAGTATGGTACTATAACTATACCCTATGATATTATCAAGAGTAAACGTATCAAGACATCTGAAATCATAGTAGATGCAGATAAAGTCACAATTAGAACACCATTAAATAAAGACATATCTGAGATTAGAAAACTTGTTTTGGATAAGGCAAGTTGGATACTAAAAAAACAAAAAGAATACAAAGATGCAATACCACAGATAGTAAAACCTACTTTTCAAGAGGGTTCAACTTTGCCATATCTTGGAAAACTCTACCACATCAAAATATTCAAAGGGCAGCCAAAAAATAGTATAAGTTTTGTCGGACAACAATTTATGATTAAATTGCAATCATCTCCCTCATCATCAACCAAAGACCATTCGGATCTAATTACAAAGCTATATCATGGCTGGCTAATGAGGGCAGCGCGTCCAATTTTTAATAATAAAATAGAAGAGATATCATCAAAACTTGGCATTGATAAACCAAAGAAAATAGGCATTAAAAAACTCAAAAACAGGTGGGGCAGCCTTACTCCTTCTGGTGCAATTAACTTGAATGTAAATCTACTAAAGGCACCTCCAGATATAATAGATTATATAATTTTACATGAACTATGCCATTTTAAAATTAAGGAACATTCACATCATTATTGGGATCTAGTCTATAAGCACATACCCAATTATCAAGAGAAGATAGATTGGTTAAACATAAACGGAATAAATTTGATGTAGATGACAAAAGAAATACTAAACTGTAGAAACCATTCTCTATCACTCTTATTGTTATTGATGCAAGCAAGCATGACACGGAGACATAGGAACTTTCTATTATTAGCAGAGCTAAATAGAATAAAATAGTGTATTTGAGCACGAAGGAAACATAAAAAAGTTAAGTCGAGGTCTAACAATAATAGAGAGCTGCTATGTCTCCGTGTCATGCAATCAACAAGCAATTGCTATTATAAGGATTCATTCTTCCCTCTCAAGTCAGTAAGCAGCTTAACACCAATGTAACAAGTTTCTTTCTGACCATAGTATGTGATGCGCTTCTTTTCTATTTCAGATTCAGCCAATTTCTTACCAAATACAGACATGTCAAGAGGTCTTTCGTGTTTCTCTTTGCAGAACTTGACGTATTCACTATACAAGTCTGTTGCAAGCGTGTAATACTCTGGTGCTTCCAGGTCTATGCTACAATTGGCCTCTAAGAATGCTTTTACGATGTTAGACTTCTCCTCATATTCCTTTCTTACCTTCTCTACAGACACATCCTTAAACCCGTTGTCTTTGCGCAACTGCTTAAATGCTATCAACGCCAGATTCAACAAGCCAGATAGTTCCTCAGGTGTGGTTAGTTTCTCTATTAGTTTCACGTCTTTTGCTTCGTCTTCAAACACTTTTTCAAAGGCAAGTATTAGCCATCTTCGATAATATGCGTAGCTCTTATCATCTGTCTCTGGGATTTTATTGGCACTAAAGATTAAAGTAGAATAGTTCCTAAAACTAAACGGCTTGCAAAACTTGTGCTGTGCTCTTATGCTATCGCCAGATACCAGGGTTTTGAATATTCCAGTAGAGGTTAATTTCTGTGATTTTAGATCTGCAAATGTATTTACCATTTTGCAGTACAATCCAGCTGCTGCAAATCTATCATTATCCAAATCCTGAAGTGTTACATGGCTTGTATTTTCAAGACCTATCAAGGCTTCAATTATCTTTATAAAGACACCTTTGCCGTTTGCTCCTGGTCCTACCAACATTATAGCCTTCTCGTACTCTGCAGATTTGTACAGGCAGTAACCAATAACCTGCATCGCTGTAAAGATATCTTGAGGATGTAGTACTTGACCCAGGAACTTCAATATGTTGGGACACTTTGCCTTGGGATCGTATTTGATTGGTGATTGTACTAGTGACAAATGATTAGGTGAGTGTTCTTTAAACTCCAATGTGTCTATATTCAATAATCCATTCTCTAAATTGAGGATCTCAGGTCTACCAGCATCAAACTCATTCCTATTGGTGTATGTTCTTCTTCTGATATGGTTCATAACTTCGTTGACTATACTGGTTGTAACTTCGCCCTCTGTCATTAATTCGGCTTGCGACTCTATAATTATCTCTGCGCCGCTAACATAGATACCCTTGCTTTCATCATAATGGTAAATCTCCTTAGTGTCACTCATTGTTTTGAAGCAATACATTCCCATGAGGGTGTCTTCAATCCTTTCGTCATCATCCTCGTCATCATCATTCTCATCTGCGTCTTGAGACTTGGCCTTTTTTCGTTCCTTTTTGTGCCCATCTTTTCCATTTCCATCCAAGTATGGAATATCCATGCGAATGTTTTCATTCAGAAGGTTTTTTTCGTCTTCGGTTAACTCGCCTACTAAATCACCATTATTATTAGTACTATTGTTATTACTACTACTGCTACTACCGTTATCTTTGGTCCGGTATGGTCCTAACATTTACAAAACCAACTCCACCAGCAAATTCTTTTTAACAGACAGCAGGAAATACCGCTCGTCAACATTAGCAAATATCCTGCCAGCGGCTTCCTTCAATATGTAATCTATCTCATCCTTGCATTCCCACCTTGCATTTAGCTCATTTTTGACTTGTTCGCTTAAGTCTGAAATCTTTATTTCAAAGGCCGGAGTAGGTGTGTAAACTGGAATTCTATAGATTAAATCACATGCCTGTTTATCATATGATTTTATTTTCGCCAGACAAAGGTAAAGTTCATCAACCAGCTTTTCAATCGTAAATGGTTCATTTGCAGCAGTACAAGTTTTACTTTGACTCAACTTCCTGGTGCCACTCCAAGGCCATATCCTCCGGCAAATTTTCGAGGTGTAACTAAAGTGTCGGTAGTGAATCCCTTCGCAGCGAGTTTTTTTCTAATTTGACAATTTGGCAAATGTGCGGATGAATGTATGATAATCTTGCCAGGTTCAGCGTTAGGACAGTGGCACGCCACATTATCTGTATTAATCTTTAAATGATACAGTTTAGTATTTACCGTTGGAAATCACCTCTTTGGCTGAATAAGCGGTGGATTCTAAGGAGGACTTGGTGGTGGACTGGGCTTCTGGCGGGGCCCATTGCCATCTTTTTTCATTTATCATTTTATTTATTTCTCCTGAACTTGTTTGGTTTGTACGTATTGACGATGATAGTGTTTTTCCAAAATTCTTAATATATAGCGACTTAAACTAACATCTCCTCGCTCCATATCCATTTGTTCCTTCAATTCGATTGGCAAAGATAGCCCGGTTGCAATAGTTTTTATTTTCATGATTGTAGAATAACAAAATTGTTACAGCATTTGAGAACTAACAAAATTAAGAATTGAGGTCTTTTTCCCAACCAGGATAGAATGATTCTGTGATCTTGCGAAACATCATTTCTCTGACTGTTAATCCATCATCCGTCCAAACAGAATCAGGGTCTATGTTTTCACATTCTAGATCTGGTTCCTCAGGACAATTTTCTTTGTAAATATCTTCATCCCAGAGGTTATCAACTGAGTCCTGTACTATCTTTTCGAATACTCGTAACAGACGTTTATTTATCATCATAGAATTAAGTTCTGTCGCAAATATCCTCCCGTATTTTGCAACAAAATTTGCATATCTGTTAGGGTCATTTTGTTCCAGAAAAGCGATCTTCTCTGCTGATAGTGGTTTTTCTAGAAGATGGTATTTCTCTATCTGCTCCTGGGTAATAGCCACCCTTTTAAACGATACAATATCTTCAATTCCAAATAACTCTAACCATTCCTGGATCTGTCTATCCATATCGTCGCCGTACAAGTCGAGGTCACCAAAATACAGAATATGGATTTTTTTGTCTGGATGTTCATCTGCAAACTCCTTGAGTCTTTCGCAATTCAGGTAAGCAAACGTTAGGCTGCTGAATCCGTG
>Ga0207663_10001483_pt1 | contig 10939 bp, 9 predicted proteins | sample LARL53metaG_FD_184346 | JGI IMG/M metagenome (GOLD analysis project Ga0207663, IMG submission 184346) | Corn, switchgrass and miscanthus rhizosphere microbial communities from Kellogg Biological Station, Michigan, USA - LAR L5-3 metaG... | ecosystem: Host-associated > Plants > Roots >...
ATGGTATAGGCGAAGGGGTATTCAATGATGCCTTAAAACAGGCCTTGGCCGTTCAGTTGGAGCAATCGCCCTTTCTGAGCATCGTTTCCGAACAGCGCATTCAGCAGACTTTGCGGTTGATGGGCGCGTTGTCCGACATGCAATTCACACCAGCGATTGCGCGGGAACTTTGCCTGAGAGTACAAGGGGCTGCGGTGATCGAAGGCTCGATTGCGAACTTGGGCGGCGAGTATGTTCTCGGTTTGAAAGCAACTGCTTGCAGCAATGGTCGGTCCTTGGCGAGGGTTCAGGTGATGTCCGACAGCAAGGAGCACATTCTGAAGGCGCTCAATGAGGGAGCGACCAGCCTGCGGGGAAAGCTGGGTGAATCGCTCAGTACGGTACAGAAATACGACACTCCGGTGGAGCAGGCAACAACGTCCTCGCTGGAAGGATTAAAGGCCTACAGCCTGGGGCTTACCGCGAAGGACCTGAAGGGCGATGAAGCGGCGCTTCCGCTTTTTGAGCGGGCAACTCAGCTCGACCCAAATTTCGCTATGGCCTACGCATTATTGGGGACGAGCCATTCGAATCTCGGCGAGAGGAACCAGGCAGCGGAGAGTCTCGGAAGAGCGTACCAATTGCGTGAACGCGTCAGCGAACGAGAAAAGTTCTACATCGATTCTTACTATCGCGATCTGGTCGTCGGAGATCTGGATAAGGCGGCCGAGATATATCAGGTCTGGGCAGAGGTGTATCCGCGCGATGAAAAGCCCGTGGGCAATCTAGGCCTGCTGTATGGCTACACGGGACAACATGAGAAGGCCCTTTCGCAAGCACGCGAGGCACTTCGTCTTCAACCCGCGAGCGGACTGAGATATGCCAACCTCGTCCAAAACTTCGTTCGCTTGGGCCGCTTGCAGGAAGCCCGGGCAACGGCGGTAGAGGCGCAAGCGAAGAAGCTTGATTCCCCTTACCTGCACTTCTATCTCTACCAGCTTGCGTTCTTGCAGAACGACGAGGCAGGAAGAGCACAACAAGTTGCATGGGCCGCTGGTAAATCAGGGGTGGAAGATATGCTGCTGGCGGCCGAAGCCGATACCGCTGCTTCTGCCGGTCAGTTGAGGAAGTCCCGGGAATTCTCACAGCAAGCGATCCTTTCCGCTGAACGAGCGGAAGCAAAGGAGACCGCGGCAGGCTATGACGCCGATGCGGCTCTCACGGAAGCCTTCGTCGGAAACACGGCCGAGGCACGCCAGAGAGGAGAGGCGGCTCTCGCACGATCGACCAGCCGGGACGTGAAATTTGGAGTAGCTCTGGCCCTGGCGCGGGCCGGAAATGCGTCGCATGCGGAAAAGCTGGCCGATGACCTAGCGAAGACCTTTCCATTGGACACAGTTGTAAAGTTCAACTACTTGCCGACTGTCCGCGCTCAACTTGCACTCAGCCGCAACGATCCTGTGAACGCCATTGAAGCTTTGAAAATTGCCGTTCCATTCGAGCTAGGACAACCGGGCGACTCATCGTTCACGCCGTCACTCTATCCAGTATTTGTACGCGGAGAAGCGTATCTGTCGGCGGGTCGGGGCCAGGAGGCTGCGGCCGAGTTCCAGAAGATCCTGGATTATCCCGGGGTTGTGGTCAACGAAACAATTGGCGTTCTTGCCCGCCTCGGATTGGCGCGAGCGCATGTTCTGCAAGGCGACACCGTTAAGGCACGGCCGGCATATGACGAGTTCCTTGCGCTCTGGAAAGATGCCGACTCCGACATCCCCATTCTGAGGCAGGCGAAGGCGGAGTATGCGAAGCTTCATGGGAGTTAACGGCGCTCGATGGTCAGCGAGATCCCTGTAAGAAGTGACAATAGGCAGTTTGACACGATCGTGTTGAACTGCTCGTGAGTCGCAAGTTCGCGTGCAGGTCGCACGGCCGACATACCGACCTGCCCACAGCGTCCGGACTTTCTCTTGCGGTGATCGCGCACGGACCTGAAGGAGTCGCTAATATGTTTTTCCCGAGCGCGGGTTCTCCAGCGCAACTGCGCTGGCTGAGAGTTTTCGAACCACTGATGCTGGCCACCGGAATTGTGCAGCCGCTCGCCACCTTGCCGTCGATTTCCAAGTTGTATTTCACTCACACCGTGCATGCATCGGGTCAATCCCTGACGACGTGGTCGATCTTCGGCCTCGCAAGCTTATTGTGGGTCATATACGGTTTGCTCAATCGGAAGCCCGCCATCTACGTGGGGAACGTCATCGGCCTGCTGATGAATGTGTTGATGGTGAATGGCATCCTGCTGAATGCGGGCTGGACGTACTGAGCCCGGCAAGATTCTCAAGGATTGGTTTTGCCTAGAACATCACCTTCAACGTGAACTGTGCCGAACGTGGTCCCCCGACCGCGTATAGTGCGCTTTGTCCGGTCCCGCCGCTTCCGCCGCCTGCTTCAAGGTTCGTTGTCGACCCAGGGCAGACCTTGCCGAAGGACGGATTCGGAGTGTTTCCATCGAACGACCACACGGGATCAGGGTTGCATTGCGATCCGGGCAGTCCGAACATCGGGTGGTTGAAGAGATTGAAATATTCGACGCGCACATCGAGTTTCACGCGCTCGGTCAGGTTAAAGCGTCGACGCAGCGCGATATCGATCTGGTTGATCGAATAGGGGCTGCGCAGCCTGTTCCTGGGCAGGTTTCCATTCTCATCCGGCGGCAGGGCTGTGAAGGCAGCCGGGTTCAATGCACTCCCGCTGGGTTGCGTCGAATCAGCGATCCAGAAGGGTTGACCAGGAACGATTTCGGCCTGGGTTCCGAATGGGCCGGGCGTCAGGGAGAATGTTCTCACTGTCACGTTGATCGGCGGCGCAGACGTCACGCGTACCAACCCGTCAACCGCCCAGCCTTTGAGGATCGCCTCGCCGACTCGCCCCCAAGTCGGGGAGGGAACCTCATAGGAGACAGCCCCGGCAACCGACTGACGTAAGTCGTAGTCAGAGGGAGTCAGGGGTGGGAGCACGACGTCACTCACGCTGGTCGCGCGAAGATCTCCTGAATCGGTGGAACCCATATCCGTTGATCGAGCGAGGTTGTAGGAAACGAGTGCCTGCAGGCCATGCGACATGTGTCGCTGGAACTGTAATTGAAATGCGTTGTACGTGGAGTTGCCAGCGTTCCACGTAGCGTAGACCGATCCGGCGCCCATGCTCACCACTGCGGGAGGGTAGAGGTGGTCTTCTCGAAGCAGACGCCTGCCGGCTGAGCCGACGTAGGTAGCCGACAAAGTCTGCTTTGTTCCAAACTGTCGCTCAATCGCCGCATTCCATTGCAGGGTCAATGGAACACGCAGATGCGGATCGACCGCGCTTACTTGATTCCAAGCCAAATCGAGAGCAGTTGAAAACGGACGAGGCTGGAGCAAGGGGTTCGACAAGTCGAACGGCGTGCCTAGAGCAACCGGCGGAAATTCAGACCGATAGTATGGAAAGCCGAACGCGGCGAGGCCGACGTCCCCGTAACCTAAATCATAGAAGGCGCCAAATCCTCCGCGCAGCACCGTGCGGGGATTCATCTGGTAGGTGGCTCCGATGCGAGGAGCAAAATTTCCCAGCCTCGTGTGCCACAGGGCCCCAGGGACTAGAGCGAGAGGATTCGAGTCGAAGATTCCGTGCAGGGTATAAAGGGGTTGCCCTGGCGTCGCCGAAGTCGGGGGAGGATTGATTTCCCATCGCAACCCGTAAGTGATGGTCAAGTTATTTCTTGCCCGCCAGGTGTCCTGGGCATACAGCGAGTAGTTGTTTACGTTCACGGAGAAGGGATCGCTGGCGCTCACGATCGCCTCGCCCATTAATCCGGCCACTAACTCCGAGTACTCCGGAAAAATGCCGTAGCTGGTAGCTTCCAGAGCCGTGGGACTTAAACGACGATAGTCGAGGCCGAACTTGAATTGATGTACCCCAATGGCCCAGGAGAACGTATCGACAAAATTGAGCTGCCGTTGGACGTTCATCCGTTGCGTCCCCGCTCGCACCTCCTGGAGTCCGAACGAGAACAAGGCTTCGCCTTTATCAAAGCTAAATGCGGACGACGGCGGAAACAGAACTGAAGTGGGTGGCGGAACTGCGCCTTGAAAGTTGGTAAGAGAGACAATGAAGTCGCCCGTGTTCCGACTCCAGTTCGCGCGGAAGTCGTTCACTTTCGTGGGACCCACTAAGATCGTAGCTCCCGCGGTTAGTGTTTGCGTGTTTGAGTGGTTGTAGGCTAATTCCTCCCAGTACCGCGTCGCACCATAAGATGGCGCGTGGTTGTAACGTGCAAACAGCGTGACTTTCTTGTTCAGGTAGTGGTCCACTCGGAGGCTGGTGGCGTTGAGCGACGAAGGATCGGAATAGGCAACGGTGAGGTTCGCCATGCATGGATTGGTGACGTTGTCGCAAGTAGGGTCCACCAGAGGTGCGTTCGGATCCGGAAGCGGCAGCGCATTCAGAATTGGCCGGTACGCCGGCGCAACCGCTGCTCGGGCCGACGCCGTGTAGAGGTCATCGGTCGCGGTTTGCGGCAGCCGCAACCGCAGCCCTTCATAAGAGAAAAAGAAGAACGTTTTGTCCTTGAGAATCGGCCCACCTAGCGTTCCCCCAAAGTCATTCTGTCGAAGCGGGGGCTTGGGAAGCGGCGACGCATCAAAGTAGTTGCGGGCGTCGAAAATATCGTTCCGCAGATAATCAAAGGCGCTGCCGTGCAATTGGTTGGTCCCGGACTTGGTGACGATCGAGATCTGAGCTCCCGGCGTGCGCCCGTATTCCGCCGCATACGATGACGTCTGGATGCGGAACTCCTGCATGGCATCGACCGAAACAAGTCCGTTCGTGCCCCCTTGGGCGGTGAATGCGGGTATCGCACCGCCCATGGTTTGACCGAGACCGATTATGCTCACGGCGAAATTCGCGCTCACGCCATCCACCATGAAATAGTTCGTGTCCGTGAACTGGCCGTTCACGCTGAACTGTCCTGCCCCAAGGTTTTGCGAGGTGAACACCACGCCCGGCGTCAATGCAATCAAAGACTGGAAGCTACGGCCGTTCAGCGGCATGTTATGGACAAACTGCTGGTCTACGACAGTACTCACCGTTACCGAGTCCGTTCGCAGCAGCGGCGCAACGACGATGGAGGTTTCTGAAACGGAGCCGAGCGCCAGCTTGAAATTCTCATTGACCGCGTCCTGCACATACAACTGCAGGCTGGGCTGAACGACGGTGCGAAAACCATCTTTCTGAATGGTCACTCGATAGGTGGCGGGGCGCAGGTCAGGGATCACGTAAATCCCGTCCTGGTTGGTGCTGGTGACTATGGAAACGTTGGTTTCGAGGTTCGTGATGGTGCATGCCGCGCCAGCAATCACGGCGTCGGTCGGATCGGTCACCCGTCCGGAGATCCGGGCATTTTCTGTTTGTGCGGAGGCACCAATCGAGGTCAGAAACAAAACCCCGACGAGCACCGGGATCCGCATCCAGTCCCCCTCAGGTTTTGCAGGACGGAAGCGCTCCACTTGGTCCAAAGGTCGGGGTGGAGGTTAGCCTTGCCCGCAAATTGATACTACTGTAGGAACTACTAGCCTGGGGTGGTGGAAATTCAGGGCCCTATGGGTGATTGGGCTCGCCGAGATAGGCGTAGAGCATCTTCTGGGTGCTGGGTTCCTTGCTTCCGGTGCCCGGCTCGGAAGTAACAAATACGGCATGGATCTGATTGATCAGCTCGGGATTGTCGACCTTCAAGACCCATCGCCCTGGCGCCTTGGCATCCGCATGGAGAAAGCCCAGACTGCGCGACGAGCTGTTAGCGGATTCCGCCACCGCCCAGACCTGGAAACTCCGTTTTGCGTTTAGGGCTGGCGCCTGATTCAGGTCGAAGGCATAGAAAGTAAGGGACTTGCCCTCGGTCAGGAAGACGCGTCCGAAGGCGTCTGTGAGCTTACCATTCGGATCGGTCTCACGGACGTCAATCACGTGTAACTCACGTGCTGCCATGAGTTCGCCGACATCCTTGCCAGCGGCCGCAAGCTGTCGTTCCATATCGAGCGTCGCGCTGGCAATCCGCAGTTTATTGGAAAGTTCCGTAATTCGGGCCTGTTGGTCCACGAGGGCGGCTTCGTCATTGAGACGCAACTGGCTGCTACGAGCGGCCTCATCTTGTGCAGATGCCAGCAGTTTCTGCTGGTTGCGGGCCTCGTCCAGTAGCTGAGCATTCTCCGAGGACGATCGAGCGGTCTGGCCGCGAGCCAGATCGCTGGTGCGCAGCAAGTTCTCGGCGTTCTTGGCAGCATCAGCCAGCTGAATCCGCAAGTTTTGGATGTCGTGCTGCTGGGTCGTGAGCTTCTGGTTGGACTGAGCCAGACTCGCAGTCAGGGCTTCGTTCTGGCGTTTCAGTTCTGCGATCTGTTGTGCGGCGGCGGCGCCTGCCTGGGCAGAATCCAATGAGCCGCGAGAATGGTAGTCCGCAAGACCGATCGCAATCAAAACCATCGCTGTAGCTGTGCCCAGAAGGGCAGAAGGGCGGAAGAACCACGATCCCGATTGAGCGGCAGGGTTCACCGCGTCCGAGAAAACGACGCCCTCCGCGCGCGCCCGGCGAAGGAAACGCTGCCGCGAACCGGGCAGCGGCTGAGCCTTCATCTCCGCCAATTTCTGCCGAAACCCTCCCTCGCCAAGCGGCAACTCCCTGGTGACGAGGGCAGATAACTTCTCATACTCCGAGCGGCATTGGTTGCAATTCCTCACATGCGCCTGAAACTCAGCGAGTTCCGTGCCTTGCAGAAGGCCCCCGGCGGCAAGGGCACAGAGCGTCTCATCCTCGTGCCCGGGTACTACTTTTTGCCGATCCTCAGGCACACTTTCCTCCCGGGGTATTCGAAGTTCTTTCATCTCCGCCGGATATGAAAGAGCGCAATTTTTGGAGGCCACGATAATAGTGATGTCGGACGTTGACGAATGAGTCGCCGGTCCGCTCGGCGATTTCACGCATGGAAAGGCCGCCGTAGCAGGCCATTTCGATTACCTTCCTTTGCGGATCGGAGAGAGCTTTCATACTTTGACGAACGAGCGCTTTTACCTCCGGCACAGTCAGACCTAAGGTCTTGCCAGCCCCTACCGGATGAACCTCCAAGTCGTCTTCTAGTTCCGCGCTTCTATAGAACTCACGGCCTTCAAGGTGCTGGCGGCGGTTGATGGCGCGATGATACGCATATTGCATCAACCACACCTTAGTACTGCCTTTGCGGGGGTCAAATTGTGCCACGGCGCGAAAAACATCAAGGAAGACCGTCTGGGTAACGTCCTCAGCCTCACCAGGATCGCGAACAATCTTGAGGGCTATGCTTAGAACCAACTTCTCATAACGGTCAAAGAGGACAGCCAGGACATCGCTCTGCCCATCCTTGAGGCGGTCCATTAGTTCTTCGTCGGATAGATCTTGTAGTTCAACGAACGACATGCCCCGCCTTTACAGGTCCCACGTTTGGAATCCGACTCCTCTTTTCGTTCGCAGACGGACGCGAGTCTCAGCTAGTCTACAACCAAACCCCTGCCGAGCCTATTTTTGGGCGCTGGCACAAATCTCCGATCGCAGCGGCACACAGACATACAACGGCTTTTCAGAGTCGCATCCTCGCGACACAAGCAAAACTGGGGGAAATGATTTATGGCGTGTGGATTGTGTAGCTCGAGTAGACAGACGGAGTTTTGCGCGGAGGTAAACATCCACGTTCCGGGTATGCAGGGCTTGGATGTGCCTGGAGTCTGGGCATTCCCAAAGCTCACGGTTTGCTTCAATTGCGGTTCAACCATGCTCGCTCTCTCGGAAGAAGAGTTGCATCTGCTTCAAGAACAGGCAGCGTTGGTTAGAGCTGCCTGAAGCTCTATGCCGACGACACCCAAGCCCAATGGGGTTCGCATCGAATCGATTGACTTTAAGTTCCAGTCGCTCTGCAAGTAAGTCAAACAAAACTGCTGGCATAAGGGGGATGAAATGAATAATCGTGTCCGCGTAATGATTGCCGATGATCACTTTCTGGTGGCCGAATTGTGTAAGCGACTTCTGGAGACGGAGTTCGACGTTGTCGGCGTCGTCGGCGATGGCCGCGCACTCGTAAGCGCGGCGAGAGATTTGAAGCCCGAGGTAATTGTGCTCGACGTGGCTATGCCCATCCTGAATGGTCTGGACGCAGCAAGGCAATTAAAGGAAGTACTTCCCCTCGTCAAATTGATCTATTTGACCATGAATCCCGACGTAGATATCGCTGTCGAGGCGTTTCGTATTGGAGCCCGTGGATATGTCCTGAAGACATGTGCCGCAGCCGAGTTGGTTTTGGCAGTTCGCGAAGTGTTGCGAGGCAAATCATATATTGCGTCGGCTCTGCCCCGGGATACAATCGCCTTCTTGCGCACGCAGGACAAGAAGTTGGTGCATGAAGAAGCTCGCTTAACACCACGGCAACGTGAGGTATTGCAGTTGCTTGCTGAGGGAAGAGTAATGAAGGAGGTGAGCAGCATCCTCCAGATGTCGAGCCGGACCGTTGCGTATCACAAGTACAGGATGATGGAAGTACTTGGCGCTAAGAGCAATGCCGAACTGGTTAAGTACGCTGTCAGGAACCATTTGGTGGCCGCATAGGAGCGTGACGTCACGCCGCCTGAGCTTGAACGCGATATCGTGGCTATGCGGCGTGGCAGCGTCTGGGGGGCGAACATCTTTGGTGTCGCCCCCTCTGCCTCTTTGGAGTTTGCAAGAGTTCTGCGCCGGCGCGGCGCCGCGCCACAGTGTACCCTGACTTGCCTCGCGGTTCGGTAATCCCATCCCTGTCTCCTGCCGGCCAAGAAAACTCGAAGATTGAAATTGGTGCTGATATCGATTCCACTCCGGACCAGTGCGGGGATTCTCTGCGTCCGTTTCGTGTATTCCAATTGTTGGTTGACCATCCTGTAATAAGTAACAGTTGTCGTCGAATTCAGAGCGTGTTTCACTCAGGAACAAGTTTCGAATGTGGCCTTGGCACGAACTGGGATTCGCCAACCGTGTGCAGAGAAATACCGGATGAGAAGTTGATGCCGGTCAGTGTTCCGATACCGGAAATACAGATAGAAATGGTGTCGCGAACAGCCGGACTGTTGATCTGATCATGGAATAGTCGCTGAAGCTAGTTCAGAAACTTACGTGCAGAGATCGGAGGAAGTTATGCAGTTACAAGTCAGATTCACAAAAATGATTGCAGGTGCTGTGCTGTTACTCGGCGTGCTTATCGCTGGTAGCCATCCAGGCTTCGCGAGAGACAAGTACGAAACCCTCGAAGCAACGGCATTCGGTACGGGCACCCAGTTGGGGGCAAACATCGGCGTGACATTGAATATTTATGAATATTCGACTCCTGCGGACCGACAGATTTTGATTCAAGCCTACGAGAAGGGCCAGAACCAGGGGTTGGTAAACGCACTGCAGAAAATGAAAGCCGTAGGTCACGTTGAGATTACAGGGACACTCGGAAACGACTGCTCGTACATCAAGATGATTCCTACGGCAACTGGCCGAAAGATTATCTTTGTAACCAATCGCTGGATCAGATTCGGGGAGGCATATTATGACACCCAATCTCAGTCCTTCAATCTCACCGCTGGCATAATCGAAATCAACGATCAGGACAAGAGCAAGAGCACAGGGGTCCTCTACCCCGCGGCTCAGCTCGTCCTCGACAGCCAAGGTCAGTTGCAGTGGGATCTGAGAGAAAACTCGTGGAAACTGGTTGACGTTCTCGATTGGCAAGGAACACCGGGCGTCAATTAGGGCGCAATTCGGGTTTTGGCCCAGACTGTTTCAATAACTCTTTGGCGGCTTGCTTCAGTAACAACTCGCCTTGGAGTCAAATCGTGAGGTGCATTGTGAAAGATTATCGACGCTTCGCAATTCCGTGTGCTGCTCTGTTGTTCACACTGCCTGGACTTCTGAGCAATGCGACCGCTCAGGCGAAAAGCAACAAGTACGCTTGCTCGGAACCCAATCCGGCCCAACTCTGCACCGCAGCAAATACGTGCGGAAGCGCTGACAGTCCCTGCTCCGTGGATGTGAAACGAACTTCGGACTCGGCGTCTTCCACTCCGAGCATCTCGAACGCCAAAGGGAACTCGCTGTTCTGCGTGAAAGTTGGCACGACCGTGAAATGGTACAGCACTGCCAAAGACAATGGATTTGTGGTCGACGTCGGCCCGGCGTCACCATTCGAACCCGGCGGAGCCATCATCGGCGGTTCCGACCGTTCGGTTTCTGTTGTGGCGAAGAAGCCAGGATGTTTCAAGTATTCCGCGGGAGCCTGCCAGTCAGGCGCAATTTACGGGATGTGTGGAACAGCGGACGCTGAGCTCATCGTTTCGAATGGCAACTGAGAAACGCATTTCATGGCTGTTATTGCACGAGGAAACTAAATGCGAACAGGAAGACTGATTACGGCTTTAGCACTATTTCTCGGAGTCGCCTGCTTGAATGGCGCGACACAGGCAGCCGACTCATCCAAGTTTCAACCGACCCTACCGATGCAGTTTTCTGCAACCGCAATCGGTCAGGCAGGCATGGCAGCTGGAAAGAGTTTTGGCCTCACGGTTTACGTGCAGGGCTTAACCACGGACGGCGAAACTGAGGAACTCGTGGCAACCCTCAAGCACAAAGGCCAAGATGGCTTAGTCAGCGCGATGCAGGACATCGGGGACAAGGGTCGTATCGCTCCTGCGGGCTCGGTCGGCACTGGGATGCGAGTTGTTCGTATTCACCCAACCAAGGATGGCGGACAACACATTGTGCTGACGACCGATCGGCCAATCTCTCTTCCGGAACTGTACAACTCTACCCGTTCCACGAACTATAAGATCGGCATCGTCATGCTTGACGTCGACAAAGATGGAAAGGGAACCGGCACATTCTCGCCTCTTT
>Ga0207663_10001484_pt1 | contig 10938 bp, 9 predicted proteins | sample LARL53metaG_FD_184346 | JGI IMG/M metagenome (GOLD analysis project Ga0207663, IMG submission 184346) | Corn, switchgrass and miscanthus rhizosphere microbial communities from Kellogg Biological Station, Michigan, USA - LAR L5-3 metaG... | ecosystem: Host-associated > Plants > Roots >...
CGCAGGCCTCGCTATGTTGCTGGCGGCCTGCGAACAAGGTGAAAGGCTCGACTGGTGGCGCTCCGGAGTATTCAACGCATTGTTCGCCGCCGGGATGTTCTTCCTTCTGTGCGCGCTGGTTCGGAGGCTACGCCGCCCCAATCCTCTGGTGTCGCTGCCTTATCTGCTGAAGTGGAACACCGTCCTACTGGGATCCCTGCTCTTCTGGTTCCGCTTCACCCTTTGCACAACCATTATTCTGGTCCCGCAGGCGCTGGCCATCCGCGGCTTCGAACCCGACCAGATTGGACCTGCGATCATCTGGAGCGCTATCCCACTTATTCCCCTCGCGTTCACGGCTGCGCTTCTGTTGCTGGATAAATTTGATCCCCGTCTTCTTTTTGCCATCGGCCTTGCCTGCACTGCCTTTGCTGCCTGGTTGAATTCTCAGTACGGCAGCATATGGGCGGCCGAGAACTTCTACCGCACTGAGTTGCTCACTGGCGTCGGGCAGGCGTTTGCTTTCATCGGACTCGTCGGCTGCATCGTGCTGCAAGCAATCTTCGCCGGTGCTTTGGCGAAACCTGAATGGGTCCTGACCTTTTCGGCTTACTTTCACACCATCCGTATATTCGGCGGCACCGCAGGCGCCATTTACATGGGGCATTTCATCGCGCAGAGGGAAAAGCTGCACTCGAACCTCCTGGGGCTCCACGTCAGCGCTAGCGACTGGATCACCGATCAGAACGTTCACGCCATGACCGCAGGTCTTTACGCTAAATCGTCCGGCATGGCCGCCGCAGGAGCGCGCGCCATCGATCTGATTGCGGCCCGACTGCGTCTACAGGCCTACAGCTTGAGCATTAACGACGGGTTCCTATTGATCGCCTGGAGTTGCGCAGGCGCATTGATCCTAGTCGCCCTGTTGCGCCAATCGCCGCTGGACTATGGCGACTTGAGCACGCAACAGCGTATACCAGCCTCGGCGAAGGAGTCGAAACAATGATACGAAACTTTGGACTCTTCCTACTAATGGCGATCGCCTTCTCGCCCTACCCTGCGGGAGCTCAGGAAATAGGCAATACGCCGCCTGCGCGCACCATGACACTGCAGGAAGCGGTTCAGTTGGCGCTCAAGCACAACCACGACATCCGCATTGCCGGCTACACGGTTGAAGAAAAACAACACGCGAAGGAGGTGGCAAAGAGCTCGTATTTTCCATCGATACGGAACGACAGCAGCTTTATGCATGTGACGGATACGCAGTTGGTCGAGATCAGCCCTGGCAGCCTGGGCGTTGCGGATGGAACACCGATTCCTCCTGCGAACAGGATTCTTAACCAGGGGGGACGCAACCTGACCACGAGCGGAACACAAATCACCCAGCCCTTGACCACGCTGCTGAAGATTAAGCAGGCCAATGATGTGGCCCAAGCCGAGGTAAGAGTTTCGCGCGAGAAGGCACGGCTTACCGGAAACGACGTAGCGCTCGCGGTTCATCAGGTCTATTACAAGATCCTGATTGCTCAGGCGCATCGTAGCGCCACTGAGGCGAGAATAAAAGCCTCCGAAGATATTCAGAGCGAGCGTGTCGAGCAAGTGAAGTTCGGCAGTTCTCTGGAACAAGATTTGATCGATAGCCGCGCGCAATTGCTGCAGGCCAAGCAAGACCTGCTCACCACGGATCTTCAGTTGTCAGACCTGAAGCTGAACCTCAATGACTTGATAGGCCTGCCTCTGACCACTGCCCTCGATCTTGATCCTGCGGTTGTCGAGTTTCGACCGACCTGCTTGCGAGAGGAGTGCGTCAGGACTGCAACCGCATCACATCCAGAAATCCTTGCAGCCCGTGCCGAAGTGGAGCAAGCGCAGGCTGGAGCGCGTTTGGCAAAGACGGATATGTGGGTCCCTGATGTTGAGGCTTTCGCCCGTTACAGCTACCAGAACAACGTCCCCTTCCTGGCGCGTAACTTTGGCACTGTCGGTATTCACTTCGGCTTTGACGTGTTCGACTCCGGGCGGAAGAAGGCTTCGTTGCGTGAACGTGAAGCGCAGCTGTCTCAGGCGAAAGAGACCCTTGCTAAGCTGACGGATGAGGTCGAACTTTCAGTCGAAACTGCGTACAACAAGCTTGACCGGACGCAGCAGATGTTGAAAGTCTCCGAAGAAGTCGTGGCTCTGCGCACCGAGTCTAACCGCGAAATGCAGCAGAGACTGTTGCAGGGGGCCGCGCTGAATTCGCAGGCGGCCAACACCACTGCCCAACAGTATGATGCTAAGGCGCTCCTCCTGCAGTCACAGCTCGACTTCTTGCAAGCCAACGACGAGCTCCGAAATGCGATTGGCCGCACACCCCAATAACCTTTTTTCTGAGAAGTTGTCAGGAGGGTTCTTAATTCTTCACGTGCGCAGATTGAAGATTCTGCGCACCGTCTCGAGAACAAGGACGGCCTGATTGCATGCGTTCGCGTTCTTTAGCATGGCCATTGGCGCCTGCAGCACCCTTTCGATGAGGGCATGACTGAGCGAATCGACAGCGTTCTTTTGGTCGGGACTTAAGTTGCCGAGGCGTCCGCAGACACGTTGAATTTCACCGTGGCGTACCTCCTCAAAACGCTCTCGTAGCGAAACAAGTGTCGCTGAGATCTCGGATTCAGAAGCTTGAGAACCTGCCGTGTCGACGCTGGTCATAACTTGCCTTCCTGATGTATGTGAAAGCAACCCGGTCGCCACACCGACGGGCTCTGCCATGGACGCGGACTGAGTGCTGCAAAAGGAACCGCTGATGGGGAAAAGCTGACATTGGCAGGCGGATACGGCAGCCGCTGTCAAAGGCGTGACACTGTGTCACCGGGAAGCACGAACTCTTTTCGGAGACGACCAGCCAGGTCATCATTTGCTTTCGCACGCAGAGCAGTGTGGCTGCAAATGCGATGGAGATGAAATTGCACCGACTGAAGAGATGTGAGTAGCGATTACGGCTTACTGAAGCAACATGGATAAGAACGCACGACATCGCGGCATCCGTAGGGTGGTGTCCACTCACTTGCCCACGGTTTTTGGCGTATTCGACCTGATCGGCTTTGAACGAGCAAACACGGTTAAAGGAGAGCTTGAAACTGCCTTGGTGATGACGCTTGGCGATCTGCAAGACCGAGTACCTTTGCTACGCATTCATTCGCAGTGCCTCACCGGCGAAGTGCTGGGATCTCTGCGCTGTGATTGCCGAGGTCAGTTGGCGGTCGCGATGTCCACCATTGCGGAACAAGGATTCGGTCTAGTCATCTACTTACACCAGGAGGGTCGTGGCATCGGGCTGATGGCGAAGCTGAAAGCCTACGCCTTGCAGGATCAGGGTCTCGACACGATCGAAGCAAACGAAGCTCTGGGTTTTGACGCCGACTGCCGTGATTTCGGTCTGGCCGTGGCTGTCCTGAATGAACTTAAGCTTCGACGGGTCCGCCTGATGTCTAACAACCCGCAAAAAGTTGAAGCACTGACAAAGGGTGGAATCGAAGTCATTGAACGGATTGCCTGCGAAGCACCGCCAAGCCCTTATGCATTGTCGTACTTGCGGACCAAGAAGGAAAAGATGGGGCACTCGCTCACGATCATGTGAATGATCGGAGGAACTGGCCTTAATCGGAGCACCTATGTCTAGTCGGCGACTTCGCGCAGTGGACCTACTTGTTTCGTCCGACGTTTCGCATGTGTGCGGCGGTGATGAGCGCTGCCCTGTTGCCCAAGCAGCGAAGTTCCCCGAGATCGAGAAGTCGCTTAGGGAGTTGCGATCAGGGCGCATGATCGTCATTGCCGATGATGAGGATCGTGAGAATGAAGGTGACCTCGTGATCGCGGCAGAGATGGTCACTCCTGACGTGATCAATTTTATGGCTACCTACGCGCGAGGTTTGATTTGCCTCGCAATGACCGGCAATCGGCTTGACCAGCTGGAATTGGGACCCATGGTGCTCCACAACACCGCGAACCTTGGCACAGCGTTTACCGTCTCGATCGATGCACGAGGAAGGGGTGTAACAACCGGAATCTCGTCGTACGATCGTGCGCAAACCATCTTGGCTGCGGTCGACCCTCGAACTCGCCCGGAAGACCTCGCGCGCCCTGGTCATGTGTTCCCCCTACGCTCCCGCCCCGATGGCGTGCTCGAAAGACGCGGCCAAACAGAAGCGTCCGTTGACCTCGCACGATTGGCAGGACTGCATCACGCCGCAGTGATCTGCGAAATCATGAACCGCAATGGCAGTATGGCACGCGGCTCCGATCTCGCAAGGTTCTGCTCAGAGTATGGCTTCACAATGGTGACAGTAGCTCAACTCGTTCGCTACAGGCTCGAAACAGAATTAGACCAACCTCCCGGCCTGCATCCATACGCGGCATATGGGCACGGACCAGACTGGGAGAAATTGTTGGAGGAAGATACGATGCACGCAATTCACGACTTGGAGACCGGACATGAGTGACATCCTTACAGAGCGTTCTGGAAACATCCTGAGCATCCAACTGAATCGCCCCGCAAAGAAGAATGCAATGACCTCGAGCATGTACATCACGCTGGCGGAATTGCTTAACGGAGCGGCAAAAGACGATCAGATACGCGTCGTGCTTTGGCATGCTGCGGGAAATTCGTTTAGTGCGGGCAACGATATCGAGGACTTTGTGAAGAACCCACCGGCACCGGGCGAGAGTCCTCAGGCGCAGTTGATCGACGCGTTAATCAATTTCGAGAAGCCATTGGTCGCCGCCGTGCAAGGGGCAGCCATTGGGGGCGGAACGACCATGTTGGCTCACTGTGACTTCGTGTACGCAGGGGAGAGCGCGAAGTTCCAACTGCCTTTCGTGAACCTGGCGCTCGTGCCGGAATTTGGAAGCAGCTATTTGCTTCCATTGCGTTTCGGATATACCCGCGCAGCCGAGTTGATCCTGCTGGGTGGGCCATTTGATGCCTCGCGGGCAGCTGAGCTTGGACTAGTTACACGGGTTGTCCCTGATCAGAGCCTTCTAGCGACAGCAACTGAAACTGTGCGTGCTCTGGCTGCAAAGCCGGCCGCGGCGGTACAGGCTTCCAAGCGCCTGATGAAGCGCCCTTTACGCGAGCAATTGGGGAAAGCAGTGAAACTTGAGTTAGAAGTGTTCGCGGAGCGCGTGAGGTCCGATGATGCGAAGAAGGCGTTCACGGCGTTCTTCACAAGGCGCCAGCCGGCGTGACTCCTGCTACGAAGCCTCTCGATTGAATTTGGGGTAAAAGGGGGACTCAGCAAACAATCCGAGGACCCCCTTCCCACTGATTGAGGGAATCAAAGAGAGAAACCATGTGGATGAGAGCGTGTGCCATTTGCAAGACAGTTCTTGTCAAGTTTCACTTGGCCGAAAAGGTGCGGTGCCAGTGTGGGTGGGAATGGGGTAGCTAGAGAACCAATCCAATCGCCAGAGTGCCAGACGTCCGCTGATCAAACTCCCTCGCCCAGAACTTAAACTTTGGTTGATTTCGTCCGTTGCGCAAAGCTCCCTCCTACTCCACACCAACATCAAAAAAGTGCTTCCACAAACTCGATTGTCACGCATCACACCCTAGCACTGCTCCTGGTATTTCAGCCATCGCGATGCTTGGGTTCCTCATGCGCGACCAGATCCGTTCCGTGTTACCGCTCAGTGTTACCAGCATTTGACACTGATCTACTGATGACACTGATTTATCGCTCGACGTCTCCCTTCAGAGTGCAACTCGCTTCTTTTCAGCAGGCAATTTCCGGATGCGTTTGGCGGCCCACTTGCTTGGAATGAAGAATCGCAAGCAGAGAGACATAAACAACAAGAAGAGAGGTTTCAATGGCAAGCCCAGTAAAAGACAGAAAGCCGGTGTCGCTACCGGCACCCAATAGCGACTTCTATGAACTCGTCGAAACCTTGCCTGCTGAAGAGTTGGCGATCGTGAAACAAGTTCGAGCCTTCATGGAGACGAAGGTTGCCCCCATCATCACCAAGTACTGGGTTGAAGATGCGTTCCCATTCGAAATCTTGCCGGCGTTGAAAGAGCTCAATATCGGCGGCGTCGGCATGCAGGGTTATGGCTGCAGAGGCGGAAGTGCGCAGCTATTTGGCTTGATCGCCATGGAAATGGCGCGCGTCGACTCGTCGATCGCGACATTTTTCGGAGTGCATGACGGTTTGGCAATGGGTTCGATCTACCTGGGCGGATCAGAGGAACAAAAACAAAAATGGCTCCCGCCAATGGCTCGCTGGGAAAAAATCGGCTGCTTCGGCCTGACCGAACCACTAGTTGGATCAGGAACCTCGCGCGGAATGTTGACGACTGCAAAGCGCGATGGCGACACCTGGATCCTCAACGGTCAGAAGAAGTGGATCGGCAACGCTCCGTGGTGCGACGTTTCTGTCATCTGGGCGCGCGACGTAGCGGACGACCAGGTCAAAGCGTTCATCGTGGAGAACAAGAACACGCCGGGCTTCAAAGTCGAAAAAATCCAGAACAAAATTGCCCTCAAGGTAGTTCAGAACGGTCTCATCACCATGGAAAACTGCCGAATACCGGAAGCGAACCGCTTGCAGCAAGATCAGTCGTTCCGCGACACCGCTCGCGTTCTGAAGATGACGCGCTTCATGGTTGGGTGGGAAGCGACCGGATGCGCCATGGGCGCCTACGAAAACGCGCTCAAGTATTGTCAGGAACGCCTGCAATTCGGAAAACCCATCGCCTCATTCCAGATGGTGCAAGACCTGCTCGCTAGGATGGTTGCCAACATCACCGCTTCGCAGTGCCTGCTGGTACGCATGGCCCAGCTGCAGGCCGAAGGCAAGCTGACGGACGCTCATGCGGCGGTTGCGAAGGCATTCACAACGGCGAAGTGCCGAGAAACCGTCGCCTGGGCTCGGGAGTTATTGGGCGGCAATGGCATTGCTGCAGACTACAACGTGGGCCGTTTCTTCGCAGATGCCGAAGCGCTTTATTCCTACGAAGGCACGTTCCAGATGCAGAATCTGATCGTCGGCAAAGCCATAACCGGGATCAGCGCCTTTGTGTAGCGGAATGCAAACGAACTACGGTTTCTTACTCAACCTGTCTGCCAGAAACTGAAGTAATAAAAGGAGCGACGAAAATCATGGCTGTTACGACCTCTAAATCAAAAATCAGAAGAACAGTGGAAAAAAGCACGACGGCCCGCTTATTCTTTCTCAGTGCAAGCAGTGGTCAGGTGTTTTCCGCGAACCCTGACGGCTCCGACCTCAAGGTGATTGTGAGCGAGGGAAGGCGACTGCCAGATGGCATTGTTGTGAACTCTGGGGCAGGTCATCTCTACTGGACCAACATGGGTAACCCCACCGCCAACGACGGTTCCATCGAGCGTGCGGATTTTGACGGAAAAAACGTTACCCACATTGTGCCTCCGGGCGCCACCTTCACTCCCAAGCAACTGCAACTAGACGAGAAGAACCGGAAGCTCTACTGGTGCGATCGCGAAGGGATGCGGGTCATGCGGGCGAACCTGGATGGTTCCAAGATCGAAACGCTCATCGATACGAGCGAAGGCGACGCACGTCCTGGGAAGGATATAAAGAAATGGTGCGTGGGCATCGCGCTCGACGTCGAAGCTGGCAAACTTTATTGGACTCAGAAGGGCCCGGACAATGCCGGCGAGGGACGTATCTTTCGCGCCAATCTCGAAATTCCCAAGGGCCAGACTGCAGCGAACCGCAAAGATATCGAACTCCTGTACGAGAATCTGCCTGAACCTATCGACCTAGAACTTGACCTCGCCAACCGAACCATCTACTGGACGGACCGTGGCGATCCACCGAGCGGCAACACGGTGAATCGGGCGCCCATGGATCCGGTCCAGGGAAATGGCAAGCAAAAACCGGAGATAGTTTTCGACCATTTGATGGAAGGAATCGGCATCGCCTTGGATTTGAAAGGCGGCCGCATGTTTTTGACCGATTTGGGGGGATCCATCTACAGCGCGAATCTCGATGGCTCGAACCGGAAGACGGTGCTTGCCGCGGAAGGGAACCTGACAGGCATCGTCTACGCCGAAGTTCCTGCCGCGCATTAGCGAACGCCACCAGAGATCTCAACCATTAATAAGGAGAAAGAAATGAGTTCGCTAGCTTCTGTTCCAAAACTCGAGAACGTTGTCTACGACAAGAAAGGGCCCATTGCGTATGTGACGCTGAACCGGCCCAAGGTCATGAACGCGCTGAACAAGGCCACGATCAACGAGCTGCGAGCAGCCTTCGAGGACGCGCGTGACGATTCAGCCGTCCGTGGTGTCATCCTCACGGGCGCTGGCGAGAAGGCGTTTGCTGCGGGTGCCGACATCGCGGAGATCGCCAACAACACAGCTGTAGAAGCAGAAGAGGCGACTCGTCGGGGCCAGGCATTGACCGACCTCATTGAGAACCTTGGCAAGCCGGTCATCGCCGCAGTGAACGGCTTTGCCCTGGGTGGTGGATGCGAGCTGGCGATGGCGTGCGCTATCAGAATCGCTGCCGAGAGTGCGAAATTCGGCCAGCCAGAAGTAAAGCTTGGAGTCATGCCAGGGTATGGAGGCACGCAGCGCATGCCTCGTCTGGTAGGAAAAGGCCGAGCCCTCAAGCTCATCCTCTCCGGCGACATCATCGATGCAGCTGAGGCTTATCGCATTGGCCTGGTCGACGAACTAGTGCAGGACACACACGTGATCGAGCGTGCCGAAGCTGTGTTGAAGAAGATCATTGCGAACGGTCCCCTTAGCGTGAAGTACGCGCTTGAGGCGGTCAACAAGGGGCTGGAGACGAGCGTGGCCGAAGGCCTGCTCATCGAAGCCTCGCTTTTCGCAGTCTGCGCCTCGACCGACGACAAGAAAGAAGGTACGTCGGCGTTCCTCGAGAAACGCGCGGCGAAGTTTCAGGGCCGGTGAAGGCACTTTTTGGCGAAGTTTGAAGCAACTCGCCGTGACTGCCGGTTCGAACAATAAAAGGAGATGAAATGGCAGGGGAAAACATATTTTCCGGATTGAAGGTTGTGGATCTGTCCAGCTTCATTGCTGGTCCGAGCGCCGCAACAATCTTGTCCGATTTCGGCGCCGACGTCGTCAAAGTTGAGCCGCCTGAGGGAGAGCTGTGGAGAATAGGGCAAAAGATCCCGCCTCAGCCGCATTCGGAGGAGGCTTATCCCTTCCAATTGGCAAATCGAAACAAGCGTGGCGTTGCGCTCAATCTTAAAGCTGCGAGCGCACAGCAGGTTCTCGAGCGGTTAGCCAAGTGGGCGGACGTGTTCATCGTCAACACACCGCATCCCGCGCGCAAGAAATTGAAGCTCGAGTATGACGATGTTGCGCGGTGGAATCCGCGTCTGATCTATGCGGATCTCACCGGCTTCGGCGAGCGGGGTCCGGACGCTGCTCTTGCGGGATTCGATCTGACGGCCTTCTGGGCGCGGAGCGGCTTGTTATACATGATGCGCGATGCTGGTGAGCCACCGACCTGGCCAGTCGCAGGAAGCGGTGACAATGCAACTGCGGTCTGCGTTTATGCCGCGATTGCCACCGCGCTTTATCGTCGCGAACGCACCGGTAAAGGATCCTACGTCACGACTTCGCTCCTCGCTGCGGGTGTCTGGTCGGCCAGCGTCTTTATCCAGGCTGCTCTATGCGGTGCGAATTTCTATGGGCTGCACGATCGAACCCATCCCGCAAATGCAGCTTTGAACACGTATCGCTCTTCCGACGGCACCTGGTTCGTTCTTGTAGCCACCCCGGACAAGGTACCCGCGGTTCTGAAAGCAATGGGTCGTGAGGATATTCTCACCGATCCGCGATTCTCGGACCCTGCCAAGCTGGCGCAGAACCGGCCGCAACTGACGGCAATGCTCGATGAGATCTTTGGTTCGCAGCCAATGGCACATTGGTATGAGGTCTTCAACGGCGTTCACGTCCCCTTCGGCGCCGTGCGTGAGCCGAAGGAAGTCGTTAACGATCCGCAATTGCGAGCGAACGACATCGTTGTTCCGCTCGAAGGAGCTGGCGAGAAACTGACCTCGACCGTCAACAGTCCTATTCAGGTGCACGGTGTTTCCAAAGTGCCTGCAAAGCGCGCCCCGAAAATCGGCGAGCACAATGATGAAGTCCTGAAAGAGCTTGGTTTTGCAGATGACGAAATCGACGGCCTGCGTACTAGCGGCGCGATCCCGGGTGCACAATCAGGCAAAAACGTGGAAGAGGCAGTCCGAGCAAGGTAAGAGTCTCCGAGCAAACAAGCGACTGAATTGAAGTGAACTTATTGGAGGATCAAATGGCAAAGAGCCGAGAAATTCGAAACGTAGCGATTGTTGGGACGGGAGTGATTGGCGCTAGCTGGGCTGCTCTATACCTGGCGCGTGGCCTTAACGTTGTTGCCACAGATCCGGCGCCAAACGCCGAAGCGAATCTGCGGCGATACATCGATGCTGCGTGGAAGGACTTGACGGTGCTTGGAATTTCACCCAACGGCACACGCGATCATTTGCGGTTTACTCTCGATCTGAAGGAAGCCGTTGCCGGAGCCGATCTAGTTCAGGAAAACGGACCTGAACGCAAGGACTTCAAAGTCAAATTATTTGCTGACATGGATGCCGCCGCACCGAAGGATTCCATCATCGCTTCGAGTTCATCCGGTCTAACGATGAGCGTGATGCAATCGGCCTGCAAGTATCCCGAACGGTGCGTGATTGGCCACCCGTTTAATCCTCCTCATATGGTTCCACTGGTCGAGGTCGTCGCTGGCGCAAAAACATCACCTGAAACTGTTGAGCGGGCCATCTCGTTCTACACCTCGATCGGAAAAAGGGCGATCCACGTGCGGAAGGAAGTGGTTGGCCATGTCGCGAACCGGCTTCAGGCTGCCCTGTATCGTGAAGTCGTGTACCTCATCGAACAGGGTGTTCTGGATGTTGCTGATTCCGATGCC
>Ga0207663_10001486_pt1 | contig 10928 bp, 10 predicted proteins | sample LARL53metaG_FD_184346 | JGI IMG/M metagenome (GOLD analysis project Ga0207663, IMG submission 184346) | Corn, switchgrass and miscanthus rhizosphere microbial communities from Kellogg Biological Station, Michigan, USA - LAR L5-3 metaG... | ecosystem: Host-associated > Plants > Roots >...
CGCATAGTCAAGCAGGTATCGCCGCCACAGACGGCGCGGGTCTTTGGCCAACCGATAGGCCCAGCGGAGATTGAGCAGATTGATGATCTTTGGATAATAATTGAACCCATTTGACAATTGGTCAAGAAACCCACCACAGGTAAACCCGAGGCCGCGCCAGCCGCTCCGCATCAAGGCGAGCAGAAAGGATTCCTGCACCAAGCTTCCCATCCCGCAGATCACGATCTGCGGCTGAAGACGGCGGATCACCTCGACCAGTCGCCCACGATCACTGTAGCCATCAAAGGTTCCAATGATCCGCAGTGAGGGATAGCGTTCGACCAATTGCCGGGCAGCCTGTTCGGCCACCCCCGGCTGGCCGCCGCAGACGACCACGGTCTTCTCCTGCTCGGCGGCCATCTGTAGGACGATCGGCGCGAGCGACGTGGCGTCAAAACTGATGCGTTTCGCCGGAACCTTATGCAGCCACTGGACCGCCAGTGACATCCCGATTCCATCGGGCGCCACCAAGTCAAAAGCTTCGATCAGCTTCGCGAACTCTGGGTCGCGCTGCGCCAGTACCGCCGTGCCCGGATTCACGAACGTCATCAGCAACGTGTCGTGTTTCTGTAACCGGTCATGTATCAGCGTTACAACATCATCCAGGGCGGCGATTGCGTCTACCCGTACCCCCTGGGTGGTGGTCCGTCGAATTCGCTCCTGCATCGCGGCACGCTAACAGCGCGATTGCGTTATCTCAATAGGCTCTCGCGTCAGCCAACATGCATGTGAACGTCCCGGCTAGAATCCGCAGGTCGAGCGCGAGCGACCAGTTGGCGATGTAATAAAGATCGTGTTCCACTCGTTTTTCCAACTTCTCTTGGGTATCGACGATGCCACGCCAGCCGTTGATCTGCGCCCAGCCGGTCATGCCGGGACGCACATGATAACGAAGAATATACTGTGGCAGCAGATCGGGCAAGAGGATGCCATTCAGATGCATGCCGACCGCATGCGGGCGCGGGCCGACCAACGACATATCGCCAATCAACACATTGAACAACTGGGGCAATTCATCGAGTGACCGACGGCGTAGGAATTTTCCCACCGGGGTGACGCGGGGGTCGTCCTGCGTAGTCTGCTGGGCGCAATTCAGATCGCGCGCCCCATGGTACATGGTGCGGAATTTGAAGCAAGCGAAAGGCACATTATTTCGGCCCCGCCGTTGCTGCTGGAACAGAATCGGCCCGGCGGAGGTCAATTTAATCGCCATGGCAATGGCCAGCAGTATCGGGCTGAACATCAGGATTAGCGCTAGCCCCAACACCACATCGACGCTCCGCTTGACCCACTCGTTGGAGCGGGTCCGCGTGGGCAAAGGCAAAACAACCGTCGCGGCATCAAGCTCCGGCGCACCGATTTGCATACTTCCTCACTTCCGGGTCGGATTACTGTAGCTTACCCACGAACTTTCGCCTGTCAAGCACGTTCGCAATCGTCAACCTTTTCGATAGTTGCGGGTTGTTTTTCGGACATCACAGACGTTATACTGGGAAAATCTTTCAGCGTCTCGACCGCCAGAAATGGCCAAATCGCCCCGCCGAGAATAACCGCCAAGTCTGCCAGCCCAAGTGGCGCGATGCCAAGCAATCGGCGGGTCCATGGCACAACCCCGACCACAGCCTGCAAGGCCATCAAGCCGAGCACGGTGTGGCGCAACGGACGATTAGGCGGCAACCGCCATACCGGCGTAGTCGCCGACCGACTGCTGAATCCATCGAGCAATTGCGAGCCGAGCAAGGTCAGCATTCCGAGGCCACCGCCGCCTGCCCCATAACGTTGCATGCCATAGAGGTGTGCGGCGAACGCGCTGGTGCTGAACATCGCGCCTTTTTTCAACAGACGGCGATAGTCGTCACCGCTGATGATAGCGCTTGAGGGCGGACGCGGCGGTGCTTGCATCACATCGCCCTCGCTCTGTTCAAACCCCAAGGCGAAGGCAATCGCCACATCAGTGACCAGATTAATCCACAGCAATTGCAGGGTGTTGAGCGGTTGGCCGGTGCCCAACGCGGTGCTCGCTACCGTCAGCATCACCTCACCACTGTTGGTGCCGACCAAGAAGTGTAGCGCTTTACGGATATTTTCATAAATCGTACGACCTTGTTGCACGGCGACCACCATGCCTTCGATGTCATCTCGGGCCAACACGATATCTGCGATGGTGCGCGCCGCATCGGTTCCGTTCAGGCCGAACGTAACGCCGATATCGGCTGCCCGCAGCGCGGGTCCATCGTTGGTACCGTCGCCGGTCATTGCCACTACATCGCCATTGCCTTGCATGGCGCGTACCACCGCCAGCTTGTGCAAGGGGCTGACACGGGCAAAAACATCGGTGCTGGCCACTCTCGCAGGTAATTGATCCACATCGAGACTCGTGCAGTCGACCGCCTCGATGTGGTCGGCCAACGCTACCTGTCGGGCGATCGCTGAGGCGGTGCCGATCTGATCGCCGGTCACCATCACGGTGCGAATACCCGCCGCATGAAACTGCGCCATCACCGCCGGCACCTCGGGCCGTGGTTGATCCGACATGCCGACCATGCCCAACCAAATCGGCTGCACCGCTTCGCCTTCACGCATATAGGCATAAGCCACGCCAAGCACTCGCAGGCCGTCATCCGTCATCGCCATGTTGTCGGCACCAATCTGAGCATTGCCCTCATAATCTAGCAGATACAGCCCGGTATCGCTGTGACGACGCTCACACAGCGTCAACACTTCCATCGGATCGCCTTTGATCGCGATAAACTGCATGTTATCGTGCACGTCATGCACGCTGATCATGTAACGCTGCGTTTCGTTGCGCCTGTTCATGCGAAGCAGCGGAAAGCGCGCCCGCAAGTCGGCCACATTGATGCCAGCATCGACCGCTGCCACCACCAGCGCATTTTCCGTGGACGAACCGTTGCCCGTCCCTAACTCACTTTCGTTGCACAAGGCCGTGACCCGCAAGAGATCGGCCCTACTCTCGTCGCCATCGGCCACAATCTTGACGACATCCATCTGGTTGCGGGTCAGTGTGCCGGTCTTGTCGAAGCACATGACCGTTACTGATCCCAGGGTCTCCACGGCGCTCAGGCTGCGAATCAGCACGTCGCGGCGACGCGCCGCTTGCAGCCCGGTCGCCAAGACCGAAGTTGCCACCATCGGCAGCCCTTCCGGAATCGCCGCCACCGCTAGCGCAATAGATCGCCGGATCACGTCGAAGCCGGGCAACTGGTGCAACCAGCCAAACCCAGCGACCGCTGCCGCACATACGACACTGGCTGACGTGAGTTGAAGGCCAAGCCGATCGATCTGGCGCTGCATGGGCGTGGGTTGGCGTTCCATATTAGCCGTAGCTAGAGTGATACGGCCGATCTCCGTTGCAAAGCCGGTTGCGACGACTGTTGCTATTCCCTTTCCCGCTGTGATAGTTGTACCACAGAAAGCCATGTTTTGGCGTTCGGCCAGCGGCCGATCGGCTTCGATTGGACCGCTATATTTTAACACCGGCGCGCTCTCGCCGGTCAGGAGAGACTCGTCGGTTGTCAAGCCGTCGGCCTCCACCACACGGGCATCGGCTGGCACGATGGTGCCGGGGGTCAGCAACAACAGATCACCCGGTACCAGCGACGCCGTGGCTACTTGCACGAGGTCTCCGTCGCGCCGCACAGTGACCAGATTATGGTCCTGGCGGATCAACGCCTCGATCACACGGGTGGCGGAACGTTCGGAAAAAAATCCAATTCCAGCATTGGCAGCGACCACTCCGCCGATCAGGACCGCATCCAGCAGGCCACCAGTCACCACCGACATCGTCGCGGATGCACAGAGCAAGAGCACCGGCAAGGAGACAAATTGCTGGGCCAACAGCGCCCAATCGTTGTGCTGCTGCGGCAAGCGCTGCACGTTGGCGCCATAGCGCGACAATCGTACGGTGGCTTCATGTGCCGTCAGGCCGGCGGCTGAAGTATCGAGCAACCGCCATGTCGTATCGACGTTATGGCGCCACCATGCCTCGCCTTGCGCGACCAACGGACGCTGTGCCGTTTCGGTTGCTGCGATGATATCGTTAAGCGAGCAATCCCGGTCATAGTGGATCAGCAAACTTCCAGTGATCGTACTCGCATACACCGAACAAACGGTGGAGCGTGCGATTAGTTGCGAGGTGAGTTGTCGAGCAAGTGCCGGATTGTCGATCAGATTCGGCACGCGTAAACGCACACGCCCATCGCGAGCGTGAATCACGGTCGTCGTTGTCATATTTGCTGATCCTGCTGAGGAAAACGGCGCACAAAGCGCGGAGCCGCTGGAGCATATGGCTTGACCTATAGAACGTCAATTCCCTACACTCTGCGTGTGACGAGCCATGGATAGGAGGTTAACCACATGTCCGGCCAACACCAGCAGCAAACTAGAGATAGTTCGCAAGAAACACGCGCCAGTGATGCAACGAGGTCGCATGAAACACGCGCCGGTGATGTGAGGCAGGATCGCAACAGAACGCGGCGCGAGACCGAGCAAGATCAAGCGCGGATGCGCGAGCAGGATGGCAATTTGGTCTCAGATGTCGCCGTGGGCGCGAGCGGTGGTCTCGTCACCTTAATCGACGCGACCGAAACAGTCATCGAAGGGGCTGTGCATGCGGTTGGACGGCTAGGCACCGCGACCGTAGATGAAGTGTTCAGCTTGATCGGCACGATCGCTGGCGGCATTAGCGACACCGCGACGGCAATGTTCCAGGGGCGGCGGATGCCGACACGCTATGACCGGCGTGAAGATCGACGCCTGCGGGAGTCCCAGGAGCGTGAGCACGCTCCGCGCGACGCGGAGCGGGCTGCCGGTTTCTAATTCTTCCGGCTCTCCGGCAGCATGCCGCTTACCGCCTGGGCAGCGTACCAGAGCAGCGGCACTGCCGGACCCAGGACTTGGCCTCGGACAACCTGGAAGGTCCCAGCCAACAATAACGCAATCACGACCGCCGAGCCGCCATCCACTGTACCGCCGGTGGCCCGCGTAATCAGCGTGCTGACACCCCCCAGCCGGCCTTTCAACCGACCGGAAATTGGCTCCAACGGCGGTAACCCGAATTCCACCTCAGCAAATTCTTGCAAGCCGTACGCCATGGCCTGCCCGATCAGGTGGGATATTTCACCGCTATAGCGGACCAAGATGCTGCCGGTCGCCGGGTTGACCTCGACACTGTGAACGCTGTCAATCTCGGACAACCGGGCCTGCACAGCGCGAAAAAATTCTGCATCATGCCGCTTGTGCTGCATCCGCAGGCGGACGCGCCCAGGGCTGTGATGTACAACATGGGCTTTATGTGCCATTCTTGGCTCCGAGTCCCGGTAGTGATCGACGGTGGCGAACAAAAGCTCAAGTGGTCTATAGCCAGTTAGGATTTCGATCCATTCCAGGGCTTCTTCCATAAATACGCCTCGACACTGGGATATTTACTCCCGTGTACAAGACGTTTACGTTGGCTATTTGGGCACTTTGGCTACGGTTCGGTGACATCACGCTGCTGCCGTATTTCGTCATGCGACTCCGCTACGATATCCTCTAGGGTCTCTTGTAGTACGGCCAGTTTGACGCGAGCGCTCTGATAGGCGCTGATCCCAGTCTTCACCCCGCCTTTTACCACTGGACGAAACAGGCGGCCGAGGATTGGCCCGATCACCGGGGCAATGATAATACCGATGAGACCCGCCCCAATCGCCAGTAAAATGCGCCGCATGGTCGCCCCCCTCTGTCGGATCGACGCTAACCGAGCGACTGCGGCTTGTCTATCTGGGGTGGCCGCCCACTAGCCGCCGTAGCGAGCCCCGCGCCGCCGATACGGAATATTACGGTAGAACAAATCCCCTGGGCTACGCATACGTTGCAATAAGGCATGAACGTGGGCTACCGTGGTGCGGCGATGAAATTCTCGTGACATCCGAGTCGCTAACTCTTGACTACTAAGGTCCTCCAACCGCACCAATCGTTCAAGAAAATCAACATGTTCCGTCGTCCAGATCGAGGGCCGCATCTATTCCATCCGCTAGTTCACCGGGCTATAACGTCCGCCCGATGTTCGGGAGACTGCCGTGCCGTTTGACCCAGCGACCATCCGCGCCAGCATCACCGCGCCGACAGTGCTCACACTCGGTTTGTTGTGGAGCACCGTGATCGCCGCCGCCATCATCACCTATCGCCGGTCACCGTCCGGTCTGTGGCAGCATCTAATGCCGCGTGGTACTTTTCGCCATCCCTCGGCGCGAGCCGATATCTTGTTCTGGGTGCTGCGCCGGATCACCAAACCGCTCTATATTTTTCCTACGGCGCTCACGGCCGTTGGGGTCGGTACAGCGATGCACGCGATACTCAGCTACCTGTTGCCAGCGCCGACCAGCACATCGGCCCCGAGCGGACCGCTGACCCTGGTAATGTTCACGCTGAGCATGCTGCTCGCGTATGACATTTCCTATTACTTCTATCACTACCTTCAACACAAGGTCCGCTGGATGTGGGAACTTCACAAAGTGCATCACTCCGCCGAACTGATGATCGGGGTCACGCAGGGCCGGGTGCATCCAGTCGACGACTTCATGACCCATCTGTGGGATGGGCTGATTCCCGGCGCGATGTACGGCGGCTGGCTGTTCTTCGTCCTCAATCCGGTCGAACTCACTGTATTCGGGATCAATGTCTATATCCTCCGCAACATCCTGATGATGGACTTCGTGCGCCACACTCACTTCAAGTTGTCTTTCGGCTGGCTGAACAACGTGATTCTCAGTCCGCACTATCATCAACTGCACCACAGCACCAACCCCAAACACTACGACAAGAATTTTGGACTGATGCTGTCGGTCTGGGATCGCCTGTTCGGAACCCTGATGCGCCCTGAACCAGACGAAAGCTTCAGCTTTGGCTTGGCCAATGGCGAGCATCAAGAATATCACTCCCTCACCGGGCTGTATCTGCTGCCACTGGTAAAAATCTACCGTCTGATAGCGAAACCCACCTGAGATGATGGCCACACGTATCGAGATTATCACAACTGGCGAGGACTTGCGACAGTTGGCCACGCCATGGGATAATCTGTGGCGTCAATCCGAGGCCGGCATCTTCCAAGCTCATCCGTGGATCGCCGCATGGTGGCGCGAATGCCACCGCGACCATCGTCTGTCCATTGTCTGCGCGTGGCGGGCCGGGATACTGGTCGGCGTGCTGCCACTCTGTGTGCGTCGCTGGCACGGTGTGCGGGTCCTGGAATGGGCCGCGCAGCCCTATAGCGACTACTGCGACGTCCTGCTGCTCGACCGCGATTCCGACCTATTGGAGCGGATGTGGGCTGCCCTTTACAGACATGGTGGCTTCGATCTGATGCGGCTCAAACATGTGCGTCCGGATGCCCTGGTCGATCACAGTGTGCTAGGCAGCCAGGAACGCACCGAGGTGTGCTTGCAAGTTACCAAACTGTGGCCGGACGGTGCGGCATGGTACAAAACCTTGAACAAGAAGACTCGCAACAACTACCAGCGCGGCAAACGCATCCTCGGCGAGGCGAGGATGCGGCAGATCGGGCCGGGCGAACCCTACACGGCCGAGATCAGGAACCTAGTTGCCCTGAAACGTCACTGGCAAGCCAATCGCGATTCGCCGTTGGTCCGCAGCGACACCATTTTGCTCGCCCTCGCCAAAGCCCTCGATCAGATCGGCAGTCTGCGAATTTTTCTGATCGAGCAAGCCGGCGTCGTGATCGCCGGTTCGGTCAATGCCGTGCACGGCGACAAGATGCTGGCCCTGTTCGCCACCTATGATCCGGCCCATGAGCGGGCATCGCCCGGCATTCTGCTGATGACCGACTACACCAAATGGGCTTTCGACCATGGCATCGTCGAAGTGGATTATTTACTCGGCGCCGAACCCTATAAATTCCGCTACGCGAATCAGCAGACCCGGCTGCACATTTTCGTCGCCGCTCGCACCCTGATCGGCCGAGTAGCCCTCAAAGTCTACGGCCGGCTGCACCGTCCACCTGATCCAGAATTCGACATCGGTAGCGCCTATCGCACCGAGAAGGGCACCACACGCGCTACGCCGCCGGCCGATAGCGAGGATGCACCGGAAACGGATAGCCGATACCATTCCACCCCAACGCCCACGCCGCCTGCCAACGTTCATCATGTACTGCCCGGTGCGAGCCGTCGGCGGCAGTAGCCTCCCAATGCGAGCCGTTCAAATGCCGGAACCAGCGATATTCGACCCGACCCAGTACTTTATGGGAGCCGTCAGAGTAACGTCCGGTCACCTCAAAAGTCGGATGGCGATGGGACAAATCCCGATACAGATATTCAATCGGCTGCATGCAACAGATATTATCATCAATCGCCAATTTGTCAACATGGTTTAATGGTCTGAGGGCGCCAAGCATTGGGCAATAATGGCCGAATACGGTCGATTTCACTGATGAAAAAATGCATTGACATAGCTTGACGCTCGCTTTAACGTGATGCCTCTTAACGCGCAGGGCTGTGAAAGACATGACTATGCGGGGGCGGCAAGTCGTCGTCACTGGTGACGATCTCGGCAAGACGGCAACCAACAATGCGGGTATCCTGGCCGCCCATCAGGACGGCATCCTGACCACCGCTTGTTTGATGGTAGGCGGCGAAGCGGTGGACGAAGCCCTCGACATCGCCCGCCGCCATCCCAGCCTTGCGGTGGGACTGCATATCGCATTTAGCGACGTTCGCCCGGCGCTGCCGCCGGAACAGGTCCCGTTGCTGGTGCAAAGCGACGGCCGCTTCCCGCCAGATGATCGCGCCCACAAGGCGGCACTTCTCACGCCCACTGGCCGGCGACAGGTGCAGGCAGAAATCGCCGCCCAGTTCCGTGCCTATCACGCCAGTGGTCTGCCGTGGGATCACGTCAACACCCACCGCCATGTGCATCGTCATCCGGTGTTCGCGTGGCTGCTATTCCGTGAGGCCACGCGGTGGAAGGTGCCGATGACCCGCGTGCCGCACGATCCACCGGTCGATCCGGTCCGCCAGTTGCGCTTCTGGGGGTTGCGCCGGCTCGCCACGACGCACGGCATGCAGACCCCCGACCGCTCGATCGGCCGCGACTGGACGGTGCCGGGCTTGGTCAACCTGCTCAATGCTTTGCCAGACGGCACCACCGAATTGTATTTCCATCCCGGTGATCCGCTGTTCCCCGCCGATCTGCCGGTGTTGACCGATCCCGGCGTCAAGGCTGCCGTCAGTCACGTGCGGCTGAATCATGGCCTGCTGCCGTGGCGCCGCACGGTGTCGTATAGCCAAAAACGGACGTCCGACACCGTCTTTTAATAAATTTCGTCCAATACTGTCCGTTATACAACGCCAATCGCTACGGTGATTGCAACGGCTTGTTGGTTCAATGCTTCAACATGTAGAAACTCATCCGAGAATTTCTTGACTGTAGCAATATAGACATCTTTTATACACTAAACCGTGAACATTGACGATTGACATCATAAACAGCTTGACACGATCGCCAGGGGCGCCGATACAACCGTCATATCGGCGAACTGAGGAGAGTGTGGTGAAAACAGCCCTGGTCTGCGGCGCTGGTGGCTTCATCGGAGGCCATCTGGTGAAGCGGCTCAAGCGTGAAGGGTTTTGGGTACGCGGCGTCGATCTGAAATTCCACGAGTACGCGGATACCGAAGCTGACGACTTTGCTGTTGGCGATCTGCGTGAGCAGACGTTCTGCCGCTCTGTGATCGATCGGCAATTCACCGAAGTGTACCAGTTGGCGGCCGACATGGGTGGCGCCGGGTATATCTTCACCGGCGAACACGACGCAGATGTCATGCACAATTCAGCCACCATCAACCTGAACGTGTTGGATGCCTGCTACAAACGACGCGCCGGGCGCGTCTTTTATTCCTCGTCGGCTTGCATGTATCCGGCCTACAACCAGGAAGACCCGGAGAATCCCCGGTGCGCCGAAGACTCCGCCTATCCGGCGGCGCCCGACTCGGAATATGGCTGGGAGAAGCTGTTCAGCGAACGGCTGTACCTCGCCTACCGCCGCAACTACGGCATTCCGACGTATGTGGCGCGGTTTCACAACATTTTCGGTCCGGAAGGCACCTGGACCGGCGGCAAGGAGAAGGCTCCGGCGGCGATCTGCCGCAAGGTGGCGATGGCGGCCAATGGTGGCGAGGTGGAGATTTGGGGCGATGGTCGGCAGACCCGCTCTTTCCTCTACATTGATGAATGCATCGATGGAGTATTGCGGCTCACCCGCTCAAATTTCTACGGCCCGGTGAATATCGGCTCGGAGGAAATGGTCAGCATCAACCAACTGGTCGATGTGGTAGCCAGCATCGCAGGCAAGCGAATCATCAAGAAACACATCCCTGGCCCCCAGGGCGTGCGCGGACGCAATTCTGACAATCGGTTGATCCGCGATCAGCTAGGCTGGGAGCCAAGAATGCCGTTGCGTGCCGGCCTCGAACTAACCTACTCTTGGATCGGGGCGCAAGTTCACAGCAATTCGGTCAATAAGGTGGCAGCATGAACGGACCGAGCATCCTCGGACTGCTACTGCGTCGAAAACGCCTGCTGCTACTGTCGGGCGTCGCCACCGCTGTGTTTGGCTTCGGGGTGTCGAAAGTCTTGCCGCGCAGCTATGGCACCGAAGGCAGTCTGATCGTCGAAAATCGCACCACGGCGAACGACGGGCCAGCCAGCCCAACCGCGCTGAGCAACGTGCTGACTCAGGTCGATGTGCTGCAAACCAAGGGGTTGGCCGAGAGGATCGTGCGCGATTTGGACTTGGTGCACGTCGATACCTTGCAGCCGAGTTTTGGCCTGCCTGCTGTGGTGACCGATACCATTGCCACCGGCTGGAAGGTATCG
>Ga0207663_10001491_pt1 | contig 10914 bp, 8 predicted proteins | sample LARL53metaG_FD_184346 | JGI IMG/M metagenome (GOLD analysis project Ga0207663, IMG submission 184346) | Corn, switchgrass and miscanthus rhizosphere microbial communities from Kellogg Biological Station, Michigan, USA - LAR L5-3 metaG... | ecosystem: Host-associated > Plants > Roots >...
CGTCGGTCGAAAGGGTTTTTCGGGAGACTCTGGCCAGTTGGTACCGCCATGCCCGGAAACATACTTCATGAGCAAAGCACTCTTATATGATTCCACCGTCTGCATCGGCTGCAAGCAGTGTGAACAGGCCTGCGCCAGCCAAAACAAGCTCCCCTACGACGACGCCATCGCGAGCGAAGAAACTCAATCCGCCCACAAGATGACGGTGGTGCTAACGCGCGGCGATAAATTCATGCGCCGCCTGTGCATGAATTGCGCCGAGCCCTCGTGCGCTTCGGTCTGCCCGGTCGGAGCGCTGCAGAAGACAGCGCTTGGCCCCGTCACCTATGACGCATCGAAGTGCATGGGCTGCCGCTATTGCATGGTGGCCTGCCCCTTCAGCGTCCCCAAGTATGAGTGGGGCAAGCTGGTGCCCAAGGTGCAGAAATGCACCATGTGTCCTGACCGCGTAGCCGCTGGAAGGCCAACCGCCTGCGCGGAGATTTGTCCGACGGGCGCCACCAAGTTCGGCGAGCGCGATGAACTCGTCGCCGAAGCTCGAAAAAGAATTCACGACAACCCGGGAAATTACGTCGACCACATCTATGGCCTCGAGGAAGTGGGGGGCACGTCGGTTCTGCTGCTCTCCGCCGTCCCGTTTGAAACTTTCGGATATCGCAGCAACCTGACCAAAGACCCCATGCCCATGCTCACCTATCGCGTCCTGTCTCACATTCCCGACTTCGTTCCTCTAGGTGGAATGGTGCTGGGAGGCATTTGGTGGATCACGCATCGGCGAGAAGAGGTCGCCCTCGCCGAAGGCGGGGAAGCGTCGAGCGCCCAATCAAAGGATGCTGGCAACAACAAGAACGGGAGGAAGCCATAATGGCCCGCGCCGCGAATTTCAAGTTCACCTTCTGGAAGTTCGTCTTCTTTTTCCTGATGGCCGCCGGCCTCTATGCAACCGTGATTCGCTTCACGCAGGGACTCGGCGCCTCGACCAACCTCAGCGATCAATTCCCCTGGGGCATCTGGGTTAGCTTCGACGTGCTCTGCGGCGTAATGCTGGCCGCCGGCGGATTCACCCTCACCGCCGCCGTTCACATTCTCAACATCAAGCGCCTGCACTCCATTATTCGGCCCACGATTCTTACCGCTTTCCTTGGCTACATCCTCGTTTCCGCCGCTCTTATGTTCGATCTCGGCAAACCCTACAACATATGGCATCCGCTCATCATGCGGAATCCTCACTCCGTGATGTTCGAGGTAGCGTACTGCGTCATGCTTTACACCACCGTGCTCGGGCTCGAGTTCTCTCCGATTGTCCTTGAACGCTTTCACATGGAGAAGCCATTGAAGGTAGTGCGGGCGATCCTCATTCCCCTCGTGATCACCGGGGTCATTCTCTCGACACTACATCAATCGTCTCTCGGCACGTTGTACCTCATCGTTCCGACGAAACTCTACCCCCTGTGGTACAGCCCGCTGCTACCGGTGTTTTTCTTTCTCTCTGCGATTGCCGTCGGACTGGCCATGACAATCTTCGAGTCTTCTCTAAGTTCCGGGCACTTCGGACTGCAATTGGAACTTCCCGTCTTGCAGGAACTCGGCCGTGTACTGGTGGTAGTGCTTGGGGTGTACGCAATCCTCCGTTTTGAAGACCTGGCGAATCGCGGCGCGCTCAAACTGACTGTGCAACCGGGATACGAGATGTATCTCTTCTGGCTGGAGATCTCGCTCTGCATCATCTTCCCTCTACTGCTCTTGGTGCAGCGAAAGGTTCGCAACAGCGCTAACGGGCTCTATCTTTCCGCGGTGCTTGTGGTTCTAGGTTTCATTACCAACCGAATGAACGTCAGCATTACGGGATTCGAAGGATCTACGGGAGTCCGCTACTTCCCCAAGTGGACCGAATTGGCCGTCACCGGCATGATCATTTCCGCGGGGTTCGCGCTCTTCGGAATGGCAGTGAAGTATCTGCCGATCTTTCCCAAAGAAGAGGCGGCTTTGGAACCAGTTCTTCATCCGGACTCCGCGATTCCGGAAGTGGCGGTGATGGAGCATGCAGGAGACTGAGCCAACTCGCCACCGCTGGTTGCGCCTGACTCTTACTCTCAGCGCGAAGCTCAACATACTCTTGCTCGGCGCCATGGTAGTGATCTTCGCTCTGTTGGGCTACCTCAACGTCCGCCTCCACCGCCAGCATCTCGAGCAGAACACTCTGCTCAGCGCGGAACGCGTCAGCGATGTCATCAAGCACAGCACAAGCGACTACATGCTGGTCAACGATCAAGAGGGTCTATATCACTCCATCAAAACCATGGCGGCCGAGCCCGGCATGGAGAAAATACGCATTTTCGATCAAGAGGGCCGAATCACCTACACCACCGATGCGGCCGAACAGAACCATGTGGTCGATAAAACCGCCGAAGCCTGTTATGCCTGCCACGCCCAGTCTCAACCTCTGGCGCGCCTGAAACGTCCCGACCGGTTTCGGATCTATCGCAACGTCGCCGGGGCACGCGTTCTCGGCATTATTACGCCTATCGAGAACCAGCCAGCTTGCTCCAACGCTTCCTGTCACGCGCATCCCGCGGAGCAGCAAATCCTCGGCGTCCTCGACACCAATCTCTCTCTGGCCAAGGCCGACGTCCAGCTAGCCGAGAGCAGCCGCCGCATGATCGCCTATACAGGCTGCGCCCTGCTGTTAATCGCGCTTCTGAGCTGGTTCTTTATCTGGCAGGTGGTAGGACGACCGGTGAAAGCGCTCGAACGCGGCACCCATCGTCTAGCCGCCGGTGACCTGGGATATCAGATCGACGTACACTCCAACGACGAAATCGGTGAACTCGCCCATTCATTCAACGTGATGAGCCGCCAGTTGCAGGCGGAGCATAACGAGAACGTCGCCTGGACCCACACCCTGGAACAGCGCGTCGAGCATAAGACAAGCGAACTCAAGCGTGCCCACGAGCATGCTCTGCACACTGAGAAGATGGCCTCGATTGGGAAGATGGCCGCGGTGCTGGCGCACGAGATCAACAACCCGCTGTCTGGCATCCTCACGTATGCCAAGTTGGTGCGGAAATGGACCGATCGCCAAGAAATGCCTCGCGACGATGGCGGTCGCGCTCGCCGTCAGGAAATCAGCGACTCCCTGGACCTCATCGCTTCGGAAAGCCGGCGCTGCGGCGACTTGGTGAAGAATCTGCTCACTTTCTCCCGCACCACGCCAATCAATTTACAGCCTGCCAATCTCAACCAGGTCGTCGACCGATCGCTGCGGCTGGTCCAGCACCAACTCGATCTCGCGGGCATTCAAGTGCAGGCGCAGCTCGATCCCGATCTGCCGCCCGTCGTTTGCGACGCTGCCCAGATCGAGCAGGTCATCCTCGCGCTGGTCATGAACGCTCTCGACGCTATGCCGCAAGGTGGAAATCTTTGGATCGTAACCAGCTTCAGCCATGAACCCGACCATGTCCGCATTGTGGTACGGGATGACGGGGCTGGCATTCCGCCCGAAATCCTGCCGCGCATTTTTGAGCCATTTCTTACCACCAAAGAAACCGGCCGCGGTGTCGGCTTGGGCCTGGCCATCAGCCACAGCATTCTTGAACGCCACAACGGGAGCATTGCAGTTGAGTCCGACGTTGGGCGCGGCACCACTTTTACCGTAACTCTGCCCTGGCACACGGAGCCCGAGAAGATCGCTCCACCCTCGGCAACTGGGATTGCCGCTATTGGTAGCGGGAGGTGATCAACGTGGAAACGCAAGGAAAATTGCTGATCGTCGACGATGAGCTCAGCGTCCGCGATTCTCTCGGGAAATGGTTTCGCGAAGAAGGCTACGAAATCGGGACCGCCGAAAGCGCAAGCGATGCGCTCACCCGCATGGCCGAAAATAAGTGGGATCTCGCTCTGCTCGATATCAAAATGCGGGGCACCGATGGGATCGAGCTCCAGCGCCGCCTGCACGAGATGGATCCCGACCTCATCGTCATCATGATGACCGGCTACGCCTCGGTGGAGACCGCGGTCACGGCCCTCAAGAATGGGGCCTACGATTATGTGAGTAAGCCGCTGGATCCGGACGAAATCGCGCATTTGGTAAAGAAAGCGCTCGCCCATCGCCGCGCCGAAAAAGAAAACATCCGTCTGCGTGAGACCGTCGCCGAGGTCACACGGCCCGGCGACCTCGTCGGTCAGAGTCCGGCCATGCGCAAAGTATTCGAGGCTATCGAAACCGTGGGGCCCACCGATGCCAATGTGTTGATCACCGGCGAAAGCGGCACCGGAAAAGAGTTGGTGGTAAGGGCCATTCACGCGGCCAGCATGCGCCGCTTCCATCCCCTGGTCGTCATTCACTGCGGCGCGCTCACCGAGACGTTGCTCGAAAGCGAACTCTTTGGTCACGAAAAGGGCGCGTTCACCGGAGCGCAATATCGCAAGAAGGGAAAGTTTGAAATCGCCGAAGGGGGCACCGTGTTTCTCGACGAAATCGGCGATATCAGCCTGAAGACGCAGACTGATCTGCTGCGTGTACTGCAAGAGCGAGAGATCACCCGGGTCGGGGGCAATCAGGTTATCAAGGTCGATTTCCGGTGCGTTGCGGCGACTAATAAAGATCTCGAAAATATGATCGAGGAAGGGACATTCCGCCCGGATCTTTTTTACCGGTTGAATGTGTTTCGAATTCAGCTGCCCCCGTTGCGCGAGCGACGCGAAGACATTCCTCCGCTGGTCGAACATTTCGTCCGCAAGTTTGACCTCGCCATGAACAAGCACATCGCGCACATTGCACCCTCCGCGATGGATCGACTACAACAACAGCCGTGGATGGGCAATGTGCGCGAACTGGAAAATGCCGTCGAACGCGCCATGGTTGTGGCGCAAGAGCCAGAACTTGGCGAGCAGGATTTTATTTTTAAGTCGCAGCCTCCCCTCGCCGTTGCCGGCAAAAGTCTGGACGATATCGAGCGCGCCCACATCCTCCGCATTCTCGAGGAATGTGGGGGAAACCAGAGCCGCGCCGCAGATGTGCTCGACATCGACCGCGTCACGCTTCATCACAAACTCAAGCGCTATGGCTGGACCCGCACACCGGTGGAATCGCGAAACTAACCATCTTTGTCGAAGCTTGGCAAGGGTGCGAGTGAAGGCTGTTCCGAATGAATACGCTACACATCGTTCCAGTCGGGAGAATCGAGGTCGAACTCCTGCAAACTCTGTGTGCTGCCATTCCTGCGGTACTCCACATACCCTGCGAAATCCTACCGTACGAACTCGATCCCGCGCCTTCATATCACCCGGAGCGGCAGCAATATCATTCGTCCGAAATTCTGCACCGCATGCAGACGATGGTGCGCCCGCATGACTGGCGCTTCCTGGCTATCGCCAATGTCGATCTGTATATCCCGATCCTGAAGTATGTATTCGGAGAGGCGCAGATGGGCGGCCCCTGCGCGGTAGTGTCGCTGCATCGTCTGCGCCAGGAGTTTTACGGACTCACGCCCGATCTTTCGCTGCTGCGGGAACGCCTTCTCAAGGAGTCCATCCACGAACTCGGCCACACTCTCGACCTGCGCCATTGCCAGGACTACAGCTGCGTCATGGCCTCATCGCATTCCGTCGAATGGATCGACCTGCGCGAGAGCACGATGTGCGATTCCTGTCGCACCCAGGCAGAATCGAAAATCCCTCTGCGCGGAAAGCTAGCGTAGCAAACACAAACGAGCAAGCGAGCATTGCGCAGTCTGCCCGGGTTTTCGTTATGATTTCTGCGCTGTAATCTTCCGCATCTTCGAGGTGACTATGGAGGGCCAGACTGCTCTGGTAACCGGCGGCAGCCGTGGAATTGGGAAGGAGATTGCGCTCGAGTTGGCGCGCAATGGATACCGCGTCGCCATGAACTACTTCGACGATGCCGCCAATGCAGAGGCGACCGCCGCCGAGATCCGCGCCTTGCCCGCCGAGGTTCTACCCATCGAAGCGGATATCCGCTCCAGCAGTCAGGTGACGGCCATGTTCGAACGCGTGATCGGCGCCTTCGGCCACCTCGATCTGCTGGTCAACAATGCGGGAGTGCAAACCTGGAAGCCGCTTCTTGATGTGACCGAGGAAGAATGGGACCTGGTCGTCGACACCAATCTGAAAGGCTGCTTCCTGTGCACGCAACAAGCGGCCCGACATATGAAGGATCACGGTGGCGGATCGATCGTCAATCTTGGCTCGGGCTGCAACAAGCTCGCATTCCCCTCGCTGGTGGCCTATACAGCAAGCAAGGGCGGGATCGAGATGTTCACGAAAGAAGCTGCGGTTGAACTCGGCCAATATGGGATTCGAGTGAACTGCATCGCACCGGGCTCGATCGAATCGGAACGCACCCGGCTGGAGGATCCGGATTATGCCGGCACATGGTCCAGGCTGACACCGCTGGGGCGAGTGGGCATCGCCGCCGACATTGCGCCCACGGTCGTTTTTCTCGCCAGCAAAGGCGGATCCTTCATCAGCGGACAAACCATCTGGATCGACGGCGCCCTATTCACGAAAGCACAATGGCCCTATCAGAAGTGAGGGCGAACAGTGCAATGTGGGGACAGCCGCCTTCGGCTGCCCGTCGAGCGAAGCTGGACAAGGTTCGATTCCGGAACGTACTCAAACAGGTTGCCTGACCCAAGGCACACGGCACGAACCGTTCCCTCGTAGTACACTTTCCCGCATGATGCCAAAACCCTTCATCGCCTTATGCGCTACCATCCTTCTGAGCCTGACGATCGTCGGACTCGCCTTCGCACAAGCCAGCAAAAGACATCAGCAAGCAGTGCAGCAAAAGCCCTTTGGCACGCAGGATGGGAGGCCCGTCACCTTGTACACGCTCACGAACGCAAACGGCGTCGAAGTCGACACCATGAATTATGGCGGCATCATTCTTTCGATTCGTGTTCCCGACCGCAAAGGACAGTTCGCCGATATCGTGCTCGGCCATGAGAATCTCGAAGGCTACGTTCCTAATCCTCCCTACATTGGCGCCGTGGTCGGACGTTACGCCAACCGGATTGCCAATGGCACCTTCAACCTCGATGGCAAGACCTACACTCTGCCCAAGAACGACGGCCCCAACACATTGCACGGAGGCACGGACAAGACATTCAACAAAGTCGTCTGGGATGGCGAGCCGCTGAAAGGAAAAGCGGGAGTCACTTATACCTATCTCAGCAAAGACAGCGACGACGGCTTCCCCGGCAACATGAAAGTTAGAGTGACTTACACGTTGACGAACAACAACGAGCTCGTTATCGACTACGAAGCGACCACCGACAAGACGACAGTCCTCAATCTTAGCCAGCACAGCTACTTCAACCTCGCCGGCGAGGGCACCAGCGACATCCTGAATCACGAGGTCATGCTCAACGCCGACCGCTTCACTCCCGTCGACAAGAACCTGATTCCGACCGGCGAACTGCGCCCCGTCAAAGGAACGCCGATGGATTTCACCACCGCGACCAAGATCGGCGCCCGCATCAATGACAATTACGAACAGCTAGTCCTCGGCCACGGCTATGACCACAACTGGGTGATCAACCGGAAAGGCGACGGCCTTACTTTGGCCGCGCGCGTCTACGAGCCCACGAGCGGTCGCGTGATGGAAGTTTCCACGACTCAGCCCGGTGTCCAGTTCTACACCGGAAATTTCCTGGATGGCACCGTCACCGGCAAGCAGGGCCACGTTTACAAACGCCGTTACGGCCTTTGCCTCGAAACCCAGCACTTCCCGGATTCGCCCAATCACCCGGATTTCCCGAGTACAGTTCTGAAACCGGGCGAGACCTTCAAGTCGAAGACGGTGTTCAAGTTTTCGGCGAAGTAACCGCAGGAACCATCGGGTCAGCGAAATATCGGGGTCTTCGATCTTGGAACCCAATGCATTCGTGGCCGAAGTGTATCGCCGAATGTCTCTACGACACCAGGCGGAACGGCTCAAACCGACGTTCGCCGCAATCGAGAATGATTCGCGCGTATTGCTCGCCGTTTCCGAATATTCTCACCTCTTGCCGACCCACAAAACCGCAGCCATCCTCGACATCGGATTCGGCGGCGGATGGTTTATGGCTGCCTGTCTGAAATTGGGGTACTCAAACATCTCAGGTGCTGATTTTGGAATCTCGAACAAATCCTATATCCGCGCTTGGAGCAAAGACATCGTTGCGCTCCATGAAATTGAGAGTGACATAGGCGACTTTCTCAGCCACCACCCGGAAGAGTACGACTTTATCCATATGTCTCTGTCATCGAGCACATTCCCAAGTATTCCCTGCTCTGGGTGGTTGACGCCCTATATCGCGCTTTGAAAAAGGGAGGCGTGTTGATGCTGCGAACGCCCAACATGGAAGGCCCCACTCCCAACTCCAGCTACTACGTGACTCTCGCTCACGAGTATGGGTTCTGCGGGTCAAACCTGAAATCGCTATTGGATATTTGCGGATTCGATGACATCACTTTCCACGATCCCGGCGTCGGCCTTGCGACCACCAAGCAACGAGTGGGGGCCTTGCTGCGCTGGCCACTTCTCCAGCAAAACCGCATCCGCCACCGGCTTTTCGGAGTAAACCAGGGTGGACAGTTTGGAACGGAACTCATCGCGACGGCGCGTCGCGGCGACGCACCCCGGCTGTTTTCCACCCAGTATCGATAGTGCGATCTTTGCCAGGTCATCCATCGAGCCGGCAGTCGCCGACGCATCAAACCGACTGTGAGCACAGCTTTGTCGGCACATCGCTGATTAGGAAATCATTCGTTTTTCAGTTCCTCGCCCAGCGCCTTCTCTACCTTCCGGCAATGCTCTTGCTTGAGCTTCGACCCCGCCGACGTCAGATAGAACGTATCAATCGCCATCTGCCCCTCGGTATCGATGAGCGCAATCTCGATGTTGCACGCCTGGTCCGACAAACACGACGCAATCCGGTGCAGTAATCGAGGGCGATCCTGCGTAATCACCTGCAGCAACGTGCTGGTGGACGAACTGGAATCATCGAACTCGATCTTCGTCTCTACTTTGACCTTCGCAATCGCGCCCTTCTCCGAGCGCTGCCGGTCTCGCAGCATTCGTTCGAGATCGGCCTGTCCGATCAAGACGTCGGCCACACTGCGCTTGAACCGCTCCCACTCGGATAGATTCAGTTCCAGCGTGCGGAAGCGATCGGTGAAGTAAAGCGTGTCGACCACGGTTCCTGCCTCGTTTGAGAATGCGTTGGCCTTCACAATATTCATACCCCACGCGGCGAGCACGCCCGCGAGTTTGGCAAACAGAGAAGGCCGGTCCCGGGTCACCAGCGTCAGCTCATACCAGTGCCGTCCGCGCTTCAGGTCAACCTGCACCGGATCAGTACCGAGTTCGTCGGCCATCCCCATGTGCCGCATCACTTCCTCGGCAGAATGGACCAGCAAATACCGCTGGGGAAATCCTTCGAGAAACTCCTTGAACTTGCCACTCGTCACCGGCGCCAGCGATCGCAACCGCGCCAGCTTTTCGTCATTCACATCGGCGTGCACGCGCTGGTCGGCGCTGCGGTTCAGGTAGTTCTCGGCGCTCATGTAGAGCTGCCAGACGTTCTCCGCCTTCCACGGAGTCAATGCTTCCGGGTTCACCGCCTTGATGTCGGCATACGTCAATAAGGTCAGCATCTTCAGACGCTCGGGCGTTCCCATCTTCTCGGCAAATGTCGAAACCGTCTCCGGATTGAAAATGTCCCGCCGCAAAGCCGCCGACAATTCCAGGTGGCTGCCGATCAGGAAAAGAACCTCCGCCCGTTCTCTCGGGTCCATATCGAGCCGGTCCATGGCTCGATTTGCAATGTCCAGACTCGCCACCACATGATTGCCGCCCGGCACACCCTTGCCCGTGTCGTGCAGCAACAATGCCAGATACAACAACTCCGGATCCTCCAATTCGCTGAGCAGTTCCGCATAGCGCTTGTCCCACTCAGACTGCGACTGCTTCAGGCGGTGCAAGCTCTCGATCGCCAGAAACGAGTGCTCGTCCACCGTAAAGCGATGATAGAAATCGCGCACCACCAGCGAATCGATGAGCTTCAATTCCGGCAGGAGCAGCGTTAGCAACCGGAGCGAATGCATGGCGCGCAGGGCATCGGCGGCATGCGGTTGCAGTAGCGTCTCTTGCAGGTACAGCCACAGCTCTGCGCCCCGTGGGGGCGTCGACGCCAAAGCCGGAAGAGCCTGCTCGATCCTGTACTCCGTGGTCGCACTCAACTTCAACCCGTGGTGAGCCATGAAATGAAACAGACGCAGCAGCACCTCAGGGTCCTGAAGGGACGAAGGTTGCTGCAGAAAAATGAGCCCATCCACCACGGAAAAATCCGCGGTCGTCAGCCGTGACCGCCAACTCTGCACCTGCCGGTAGAGCGCCGACCACGCTTCAGGAATTTCCTCGAGCAATTGCGTCACGGTACGCTGGACGGCGCGGGCATGGCCGAAGTAGATGCGCATCCAGTCGGCCGCCGACAGCGTCCCCGAATCCGAGGCTCCGAGCGACGCTCCCACTTTGCGCGCAGCCGCCTCATCCTGCGCCTCCCAACTTAACGTGTTGTCATCGCGCCCGTACCGGAAGTGGAGAAAGCAGCGCGCCGACATCAGAAAATCGAGAGCCGCCTCCAACTGCTTGCGCACGGGAGCCCGAAGCGAACTCGCATCCGGCCAGTCGTGCAACTTGTCCATGGCCGAGATCAGCGCCAGCCAAGACGCTACGTTGCAGTCGCGCAACCCACCGGGAGCCTCCTTCAGATTGGGCTCCAAGTGGTAGAGTGTCATCCCGTATTTGGCGTGGCGCTCGCGTGTAACCTCCGCCAAACCCGCCAGTAGCGGCTTCGACTCGCGCATCACCAGTTTTGGGATTACCTTGTCATGCAGGCGCCGAAACAG
>Ga0207663_10001492_pt1 | contig 10912 bp, 9 predicted proteins | sample LARL53metaG_FD_184346 | JGI IMG/M metagenome (GOLD analysis project Ga0207663, IMG submission 184346) | Corn, switchgrass and miscanthus rhizosphere microbial communities from Kellogg Biological Station, Michigan, USA - LAR L5-3 metaG... | ecosystem: Host-associated > Plants > Roots >...
AGAAGTCAGCCGCCCACTTCGGCATCCCCTGGCGCCGCTACCGGCTCATCGGGGCCGCCGAGGTGGCCGCCGGCGCAGGCGTCCTGATCGGCCTGTGGTGGCATCCCCTCGGCGTGGCCGCGGCCGTCGGGATGGCCATGCTGCTGATCGGTGCCCTGGTCACCCACCGGCGGGCGCTGGACTCCGCGAAGGAGATGGCACCCGCGCTGCTCGCCCTCGCCATCACCCTCGCCTACCTGGCCGTCGCCCTCACCAGCTGAGCGTTACCCACCCTCGCGGCAGCGTCCTGGCCTTCCGGCGCTTGGGCGACGGCCTGTTCACGGTGGCGGGTCTGGCGGAGCTAGTGGAACAGTCCGGAGATGAGGTTGACCGAGCCTGCGACGATGACCACGCCGAACACATACGACAGGACGGCGTGGGCGAGCACGCTGCGCCGGATCTGGGGATCGCGCAGCGTGGTGTCGGATACCTGATAGGTCATGCCGATCGTGAAGGCGACGTAGGCGAAGTCGCGGTAGCTGGGCTGCTGCTGCCCGTCATCGGTGCCGAACGCGATGCCGTCGGGCTTGGACTGGAAGTGCTGGTCGGCATAACGCAGGGTGTAGATGGTGTTGATCAGCGTCCACGACAGCACGACGGTCAGCACGGCGGCGCCGATCAGCAGCGCCCGCGATGCGCCGCTGTGCTGCTTCGCCAGGTACAGCGCGTAACCCGCCCCCAGCAGGCTGGCGACGCCGGCCCCAACCAGCAGCGTCCGGGCCGAGCCTTCGGTTTGGTCTTCCCGGGCGGCGAACTGCGGCGCCCGTGAGCTGTCGGCTCGGACAATGATCGGCCAGACGGCCAGGAGGTAGGTGAGCGCGGCGGCGTCCCAGCCGCCGGTCAGTGCCAGCCCCCAGGTCACGAACGGCAGGAGGACAACAGCGACGATCAGCCCGGCAATGAGCACGGCGATGGCACGCCGCATGGCGGGGGCGTGCCAGCCGAGCCATCGGTGGTACAGGGTAGGTGCCGGGATGCCGGTCATCGTCTGAGTGTCGCCTGTTGTCTCCCGGCGTGTCATTCGCATCAGCGCAGGGTGGGTGAACGCCTGCGGGAAGTTGCCGACCGGCGGGCCGCAGGCGACGTTGTACTCCCTCGGCGTACAGGCCCAGGTCGTCGCGCAGTCTTTGCCTGGCACCCTGCCGGGCCGGCGACCGAGTGTGACCTGCGAAGCCACGAAGCATTCGCTACTGATAGACGTCCCTACCGCCGCAGGCCGTCGAGATGGTTAGCTGACGGTTGGGGCAGGCTCAGGACTGGGATGAGTTCACGATGTTGCTGGAAAGGGAGCAGGAGTGCCGTGAGCTTGAGCGTCTGCTCGCAGGCGTACGGGACGGGTTGAGCGGCGTCCTCGTGTTGCGGGGAGAGGCGGGGATCGGCAAGACCGCTCTGCTGGAGCATGCGGTGCAGAGCGCCGCGGATATGCAGGTGGCCCGGGCGGTGGGGGTGGAGTCGGAGATGGAACTCGGCTTCGCGGGGCTGCATCAGCTGCTGATGCCGTTCCAGGGCGGGCTGGGGAACCTGCCCGCGCCGCAGCGGGAGGCGCTGGGCTCCGTGTTCGGGCTGGCGGCCCATGCGGTGCCGGATCGGTTTCTGGTTGGCCTGGCGACGCTGACGCTTATCACCGAGGCCGCGGCTGAGCAGCCGGTTCTGTGCGTAATCGACGATGCCCAGTGGCTGGACCGGGCTTCGGTCCCCGTGCTCGGTTTCGCGGCGCGCCGGCTGCTCGCCGACCGGGTGGGGATGCTGTTCGCCATCCGGGACGGAGAGCCGCATGCGGCGGGGTTCGAGGGGCTCCCGGAAGGGAGGATCGGCCGTTTGTCGGACGAAGCCGCGCATGAGCTGCTGGCGGCGTCCGTGGGCCAGGCGCTAGATCAGCGGGTAGCCCGGCGGATCGTGGCGGAGGCGGCCGGTGTCCCGCTGGCAGTGCTTGAGTTCGGTGGTGAGCTGGCAGCTGAGGAGCTCTCGGGCGGGGCTTCGCTGGCTTGGCCGCTGCGCTCCGGGGGCCGCCTGGAGCAGCTATTTCTCTCGCGGGTCCAGGCCCTGCCGGACGACGCCCGGACGCTGCTGCTGGTGGCGGCGGCGGAGACGTCCGGGGACGCGTCGCTGACCTGGCGGGCAGCCGAACAGCTGGGAATCAATCCGGAGGCCGCGGTGGTTCCCGGCGCGGAACGGCTGCTGACCCTCGCGCCCAGGATCGAGTTCCGTCACCCCATGATGCGTTCGGCGGCATATCACGCCGCGCCGGCTCCGGAACGCAGGCTCGCGCACGAGGCGCTGGCCGCTGTTATCGACCCCGTGCGCGATCCTGACCGCCGGGCGTGGCATCTCGCGGAAGCCGCGACCGGCCTGAACGAGCAGGTCGCGGCCGAGCTCGAACGGTCGGCTGAACGTGCCCGCAGCCGCGGCGGATGGGCCAGCGACGCCGCGTTCCTGGAGCGGTCGGCCGAGCTCACGCCAGACAGAGGCCGCCGGGCGCAGCGAAGGGTGGAGGCCGCCCGGGCAATGCACCTGGCCGGCGAGCCGGCGGCGGCGCGGGTAATGCTGGAACGGGCGATGCCGGATCTTGCCGACCCGCTGGCCGCGGGGAAGGCCCGGCGGCTCGAGGGCCTGATTGCCGATGCGACGGGAGACCCGCCTAAGACGCCCGCGATCCTGCTCGACGCGGCCGGGATGATCGCACCGCACGACAGCCGCCTGGCCCGGAATACCCTGCTCCAGGCGGTCTGGACCGCACACCGGGCCGGGCGGTTCGGCGTCGGAATGGCCGAAGCCCTCCGGGCGGCCCGCGCCACACCCAGGCCGCAAGGTTCACCAGCGACTGTCGGCGACCTCCTGCTCGATGGCCTCGCGGCCCTGGCCGACCATCACGACGAGGCCGGCGCCCGGCTCCTTCGCCAGGCCCTCGGCTCGCTGACCGGTGACCAGCCGATCCCGGACGACGTCCTGGCGATCTTCATGGTCGTCTGCTTCGCTGCCTTGGCGCTCTACGACGACGTGGCCTGGCACGATCTCAATCGCCGGTGGGTGGCGCAGGCGCGGGAGCGGGGGGCGGTCACGGCCCTGCTGCTGGCCCTGACGTTCCGCACGTTCGACGACGTGGCCGAGGGCCGCCTCGAGGACGCTGAGGCGGCCGTGGCTGAAGGACGGGCGCTGGTCGTGGCGACCGGTGACCGTGTGCAGCTCAACGCCCTCGACGACGCCGAACTGCAAGTTCTCGCCTGGCGTGGGCGGGAAGCAGCGGCACGCGCGCTCGGCGCTCAGGTCCTGCGCAATTGCGCTGACAAGGGCGACGCGCTCACGATGCGCGTGGCCCACGGCGCGCTGGCCGTGCTGGAACTCAGCCTAGGCAACTACGAGCCAGCGTTACGTCACGGGCTCGGGGCCTTCGAGGACGAGCCGGTAACGACCAGGGATTCCGAGGTGGACCTGGTCGAGGCGGCGGTCCGCTGCGGAGACCGGCAGGCCGCAGCCGCGGTGCTGCAGGCATTCTCGCCCCGTGTGCAGGCCAGCGGGACAGAGTACGCCCTCGGTGAGCTGGCCCGCTGCCGCGCCCTGCTCGCTGCGGACGACCGCGCCGAGCCCGAGTACCAGCTGGCCATCGCGCACCTGCAGCGCTGCCGGATCACTCCACAGCTAGCCCGGACGCAGCTGCTCTACGGCGAGTGGCTGCGCCGCCGGCGCCGCCGCCGTGACGCCCGGGACCAGCTCCGCACCGCCTTCGGCATGTTCGACGCGATGGGCATGGACGCGTTCGCCGACCGGGCCCGGTCCGAGCTGCGCGCCACCGGCGAACGCGTGCCCAAGCGAACCCTGGGCTCCCGCGGCGTGCTTACCCCGCAAGAGGAACAGATCGCGCGGCTGGCCAGCGACGGCGCCTCGAACAAAGAGATAGCCGCCCAGCTGTTCCTCAGCACGCACACGGTCGACTATCACCTGGTGAAGGTCTTCCGCAAGGTCGATATCACCAACCGCGCACAGCTTGCTCGCGCCCTCGCCGGGCAGGACGAGCCAGATCCTGTCACCAATGCCGGCCCCTCACCCTCATGAGATGGCCGCTCGCGGGGCGGGTGTCCGGGGAGGAGGAGCTCTACCCCGTTGGTGAACCCGTCCAGAGCGCGGGTCACCTCGTGCCGGTGCACACGACGTCGAGCGCGAAATGGTTGCGCGTCCAGGTCGGCCAGCGGGTGATCGTCGTTCCTGCCCGTCGACATGCGACATGGTTGGCGGCGCTGGTATGGCCCGGCGCGCAGTAGTTCTCCAGCACGGCTCTGCTGGAGAACTACCTGACGGCGAACCTGGCCGTGGCCAGGCGTGGTTCAGGCCGCGTGCGGCTCGTGGACGGCGGTGTGCAGGGTGTGCTGGGTGTGACGCAGTTCGATGCCTTGGGCCACCGCCCAGCCGCCGTAGATCAGGCTGAACAGGCCGAACAGCAGCGCGAGGGTGACCGCGCCGACGCCGGGGCGGGCGAACAGCACTACGCCGAACGCGATCGAGGCCAGCCCGCCCAGGATGAACAACGCCCGTGTTCCGGCCGCCTCGCTGCGGCGGAAAGCGGCGGCAATCTCGAACAGACCAGTGACGACCGCCCAGCTGGCGACGATCAGCACCAGGACCAGCGCGGTGGGCCCCGGCCAGACGAGCGCGATCACGCCCGCCGCCAGATCCACAAGCCCGAGCAGCAGATGCCCGAACACCGGCCCGGCGGCACGGCTGCTGAACGCCCGCATGGCCTCCAGGCCAGCCGCGATGAACGCGTACACCGCGAACAGAATGACCAGCGCCAGGACCGTGACCTGAGGCCAGGCCAGCGCGATGATCCCGACGGCAATGGCCAGAACGCCACGCACGATCATGGACGTACTGAGTGACTTGAACATGACAGCGTTCCTTTCCCTAGCTTCGCTGCTCTGGGCACCCGCGGTGCTTGCTGCTCCTGGGTCATCGGTACCTCCTTCCGCCCATCGCCTCAGCCGGCTTGGGACGGGCGATGCCCCGCAAAGACGCTACGGATTGGCCGGTCCGCATGGCATCCATGAATCACCTAGTCCCTGTCCGTTGCGTACGCCTGGGCGGTGCCGCCGCCCTCTTGCTCAGCTATGCGCTGGCCGAGAACCGTGCGCTAATCCCGCGGTCATGAGCCCACGGGGAGGGCGAACACCCTGCTGGCCATCGTGTTGGTGCCGGCGCAGCCGCCAGCTGACGCATGGCCGGCAGAGTGGCCCGGTAAGGCTAGGCAATTCATGGATTCGATCGGGCCGCCTGCCTGGACAGGATGCCCAGGGAAGAGCCGCCCAGGGAAAGGATCAGGCAGTGAGCAAGACCAAGGACGTCCGCGCGGCGGTCGAAAAGGAGCTCGGCTTCGACCCCCGGGTCGACTCCTCAGATATCAAAGTCATGACCATCGGCGGGAACGTAAACCTCACCGGCACGGTGCCGAGTTTCCCGCAATACCTGCAGGCGTCGGCCGCTGCGCGGCGGGTCGCCGGGGTGACCAGCGTGGAGAACAACCTGGAGGTGGTGCTGCCGGAGAGCGACTACCGCGATGACGTGAAGCTGACCACCGCGGCGAACAACGCGCTCGCCGCCGACGTCACCGTGCCTGACAGCGTGGAGGCGATCGCAGACGACGGCAACGTCACCTTGACCGGCACCGTGTCCTACGGCACGGAGCGCGACGCCGCCGCAGCGGCGGTTGCCGTACTTGCCGGTGTCCGTAACGTCTGGATCGAGATCGTAATCAGCTACGACATCGACCCGGTGGGCGTCGACTTGCACGTCCAGGAGGCGCTGGACCGCTCGGCGCTGGTCCCGGACGGCAGCGACGTGCAGGCCGACACCAAGGGCGGCGTTATCACGCTGACCGGCCATGTCCGTACGTGGGCCGAACGCGACGCGGTGGTCGGCGCCGCGTTGATGGCCCGCGGGGTCATCGACGTCCGCGACGACCTCCAGGTCACCGGCTGACCGTCGGGAGTAAGGCCCGGCTGGTGGCCGGCCGGGCTGCCGTGGACGCCGCCATCCAGGCCGGGCGCAGCAGCGACGATCAGCCCGGTGGTAACTACCGTGAGTGCGCGCCGTATGGCGGGGCGTGCCAGCCGAGCCATCGGGTGATACAGGGTGGGTGCCGGGAGGCCGGTTATCGTCTGAGTGTCCCTGTTGTCTCCCGGCGTGTCATTCGCGGGCAGGAGAACCCGGCGATGATGGCCAGACAGGATGACACCGGACGCGCTGCTATGGTCGCCGCAGCGTCACGGGAGCTGGACTGGGTGGGGGCGCCGGCAGGCGCGGCAGCGGCGCGGGCGTTGTGGCTCGGGTCCCTGCCCGCTCGCCGCTGAGGACCCTGGCGGCTTCGATCAGCGCCAGGTGGGTGAACGCCTGCGGGAAGTTGCCGACCTGCCGGCCGCGGGTGACGTCGTACTCCTCGGCGTACAGGCCCAGGTCGTTACGCAGGGCGAGCAGCCGCTCGAACAGCTCCCGCGCCTCGGCCTCACGGCCGTTGAGCGCGAGCGCCTCGACCAGCCAGAACGAGCAGGCAAGGAACTGGCCCTCGCTGCCGGACAGACCGTCGTCGGTGACATCGGTCGAGTAGCGCGCGATGAAGCCGTCGTGGCCGAGCTCGCGGCGGACCGCGTCGATGGTGCCCGTGAACCGGTCGTCGGTCGGCTCCAGCAGGCCGACCAGCCCGACCATCAACGCGCCGGCGTCCAGCGCCGCCGAGCCATAGGATTGCGTGAAGGTGTGGCGCTGCGGATCATAGGCCTGCTTGAGGATCTCATCGTGAATCTGGGCCCTGACCTGCTCCCAGCGCTGTAGCGGGCCTGCCAGCTTGAAGTGCTTGCTCAGCGCGATGGCGCGGTCGAAGGCGAGCCAGGCCATCACCTTCGACTGGGTGTAGTGCCGCCGCGGCCCGCGGGCCTCCCACATGCCGTCGTCGGGTTCCCGCCAGGCGCCCTCCAGGTAATCCAACAGCTCGCAAAGCTGCCGCCACAGTTGATCGGAGATATGCCCCACCGCCATCGCCACCGCCCAGCCGACGCCGACGACCTCGCCGTACACGTCGAGCTGGAACTGGCCCGCGGCCGCGTTGCCGACCCGGACCGGCCTGGAGCCCTCGTAGCCGGGCAGCCAGTCCAGCTGGTACTCCTCCAGCCGCCGCTCGCCGGCGATGCCGTACATGATCTGCGCCTGATCGGGCTGCCCGGCGGTCGCCCGGAACACGGCGTCGCTGAACGCCAGCGCCTCGTCGGTGTACCCGCCGGCCAGTAGCGCGTTCAGCGTCAGCACCGAATCACGCAGCCAGGTGTAGCGGTAGTCCCAGTTGCGCTCGCCGCCCAGGTCCTCCGGCAGCGAGGTCGTGGGCGCCGCGACGATCGCGCCGGTGACCTGATCGGTGAGCGCCTTCAGCACGATCAGCGACGTCAGGACCTCGTCGCGGTACTCACCGCGGTAGGTGCACCGCTCCGACCACTCCCGCCACCACGCCTGAGTCCGGGCCAGAGCCGCGTGCGCATCCTCGGTGCGGCCCGGGCTCTCGTAGGAGGGGAACCAGCTGAGGACGAACCGCTCGCTGGCGCCCTCGCTGACGGTGAGTTCCGCCACCGTGGTTAGATTCTCCCCGCGCAACTCCACCGGCGTGCTCAGGTGCACCGCGTCGGGCCCCGCCTGCGCGACGATGCCGCCGGGCACACGCTGCACCCAGGGCACGCTCAGGCCGTACCCAAACCGGACGATTAGTTCCATACGCATCGGCACCCGGCCCCGCAGGCCTTGCACGATGCGCACGAGCTGCGGGGCGCCCCCATCGCGGGGCGGCATGAAGTCGATGACCCGCGCCGCGCCGTCCGCGGTCTCGAAATCGGTCTCCAGGACCAGCGTCCCCTCCCGGTAGCGGCGCGACACGCTGCGGACCTCCCCGGCCGGGGCGATGAGCCAGCGCCCATGCTTTTCTTCTCCCAGCAGCGCGGTGAAGCACGATGCGGAGTCGAAGCGGGGCAGGCACAGCCAGTCCACCGAGCCGTTGCGGCCGACCAGGGCAGACGTCTGCAGGTCACCGATCAGCGCGTAATCCTCGATCCTCACGCGAACCCCTCTCCTTGTCCGCTGCCAGCCCTGCCTGGCGAAAGCACGCACCTGGTGGCATCGCCCGCCCGAATCGCCCCTGCCACCACGGGCTTGCTCGGCACCTCGTGTCATGCCACTTTGGCCTGGCCCTGGATGGAATTATGGGCGGCTGGCGCGGGCGCCACCCACCTACCATCATCGGCTACTGCTCCAAGACCAGGCTGACTTGGCCTCGCCCTCCTCTTACAGCCGCGCGGGCGCATTCGCCCGCCATCTCTGCAGCCGGCCGCCAGGTATCGCCAACGGCGCAGCCAGACGCCGGCCCATGCTTGGCCGCAAGCTGCGGCCAAGCGTCAGCGGTGTTGTGCGCTTTTGAGTTCGAAGGCGAGCACGATCTGGTTGATGCCGTTGAACAGCGCCAGCAGTCCGACCCAGATGATCAGCAGCGCGGCGCGGACAGTGACCAGCTGCTGGGAGGCCCAGAAGCCGGCGAAGATCTCCAGGATGCCCGCGAGCAGACCCAGCCACCAGACGGGGTTGATGATCCGGGACTCGATCGAGGTGATCAGGACAAAGCCCCCCTGCAAGATCAGCAGCAGCCCGATGGCCGAGGCCAGAGCCCAGAACGCGTTGAAGGGGCGGGCGAATGCCCAGATCGCTGCGGCGAGGAAGACGATCCCCATCAGCACGTGCGCCCACCGCCAGCCCAGCCGCACGTAAGCGATGAAGAACTCGTTCGCCATCGCCGCCAGGAAGACCACTCCCAGCAGCACCCCAACGGTGGCGGCCGAGGTGGTGGTGAACCTCAGCACGATCACCGAGATGATCAGCCAGGCGATCCCGGTCAGCAGCAGCAGCCACCACGGGCCCGCCATCCGCCACAGGCCGGCCCGGGCTTCCGATCGCAGTTCGTCTGCGCGGTCGTGCGTCGTCTGCGGATTGATGCTCATCGCGCTTCCTCCTCAAGGCTCTCCGGAGCGGGCAGCAGCGGCGCGGCAGCCGACGGGCCGCCTCCCGGCCCACCGGCGTGCGGCCGGCCGCGCTTTCGTTCCGGCCCGGGCCGCCAGCTGCCGCCGGCGTCTGGCTCACCCGGCACCTGCTGGCATCCTGGAACCGCCGGCGCCTGCCGGGCAGGGCCAAACGTCACCCGGCAGCCAGGCCGACCGTCCCATTTCCACGCCGGCTGGGACGTACCGGACCTCACCCGGGCCAGGCCCGGCCGGCCCCGGCGCGGGCGGCACCGGCGGCCGTATGCCCGCCCGGGACGATCGCCCAAGATCAGCTCGTCCGGGATGCTGCCGCCCGTTCGTCCGCCCAGGTGCGGGCATCGATCGCATCAAGGACAGCCAGTTCAGCCTCGGCGACCGCCCACCGGGCGTAGTCCAGTGCGTCGACGGCTTCTTCCTCGGCGGCCCCGGCGTCATCTTCTGCCACCTTGGCGTCCAGCTCGTCGCGCTTGCGGCCGATACGGCCGTGCAGGTCCCGCATTCTCGCCGCGGCATCGGCCTTCATCGACTGCCACTGGCTTTGCCCGCGGCCAACGGCCTGCCCGGCCTTTTCCCGGGCCGGCTCCTGATCAGCAGCGACATCGGCCTTGGCCTGCTCGATGCGCGCCCTGACCTGCGCGCTGGTTTCCTCACGGGCCTGATCGGCGGCATCCTTCAGATGTGTGACCTGCTTCTGCAGGGCGTCGAAGTACTCGCGCAGCTGGTCAGCTAAAGGAGTGCTCATCTTCTTCCCTCCGGTTTGATTCCCGCCGGGGCCTGGCCGCTCATCGCCCAGGCCCGGCTGTTGCCACCGTTTCACCGTAAGAACCCCCGGCCGGGGGGAACAGGGACTTTGGTCCGCAGTCCGGCCAGTGTCGACCAGGCCCGGTACCCCGGCGCGGTGGCTGGCCATTCCGGCAGGCGGGACCGGCAAGGCACTGAAACCCGGCACGCGACAGAGCCTCGGCTTCCTCAGCCGAGACAACTGGGGCTGGGGCCTGCCGCTGGCGGGCGGCCGCTCGGGTCAGGTTGGCTGAGATCAGGTATCCACGAGCGTGAGTGCAGCCAACTGTGCAGCCAAGTCGAACTGCTTCACGTGTTTGGGCTGACCTCAGCGGGCAGCTGGACGGCTTACGGCCGGAGGGATTTCATCATGGGCGCCGAGAACAAGGCAGCCAACAAGGTGACCGCGGTCAGGGGCAAGATCAAGAAGAAGGCTGGCCAGGCCACCGACGACACCGGCCTGGAGGCCGAGGGCCGGGCCGAGGAGGCGAAGGGCGACCTCAAGCAGGCTGGCGAAAAAGTCAAGGACGCTTTCAAGAAGTGATCAGTTCCCCCGAGCAGCGCTTCACTGATCGTCGCCGAGGGACGCCGGACCCGCACGGGAGCCAGGTCCGCCGTGAGGCCGGTACCGGGCCAGTTCAGGGCACTTCGCGGCTCGTGCACCACAGACAGAGGAAGGCTAGCGTGTTCGAGGCAGCCAACATCCGGGAATGGCGCGGCCACGATGTTGTTGACTCCCGGGATCACAAGCTCGGAGAGAAGGAGGCCGTCTACGTCGACACGAGCACTGACCTGCCGTCGTTTGGCACCGTCAAGGTCGGAATGCCGACCCGGCACCGCCTCGTGTTCGTGCCTCTTGCCCAGGCGACCGTGGGGCCCGGGTACCTCAAGGTCGCCTACGACAAGAAGCAAGCAAATGATGCTCCCTCGATCGGCACCGACAGCGAGCTGCCAGCGGCCGGCGAAGAGGCCATCTTTAAGCACTACGGCCTGACATACCAGCGGTGAACCGCGGCTGACCCGTCGCTGAGCCGCCCAAC
>Ga0207663_10001494_pt1 | contig 10906 bp, 9 predicted proteins | sample LARL53metaG_FD_184346 | JGI IMG/M metagenome (GOLD analysis project Ga0207663, IMG submission 184346) | Corn, switchgrass and miscanthus rhizosphere microbial communities from Kellogg Biological Station, Michigan, USA - LAR L5-3 metaG... | ecosystem: Host-associated > Plants > Roots >...
GTCCTCAACATGATCATGATGAGCGTCAGCGCAATGGGTGTCGTCACGGTGTTGTGGTCGCTGTACGGCTATTCGATGGCCTTCGGCAACGACGTCTCCAACCTGTTCGGCAATCCGACCCAGTACTGGGGTTTGAAGGGGCTGATCGGCGGCACTTACCTGCAGCTGCATCCGACGGATGCCGCGGTGTCAGTTCCGCTGGCAGGCACCATTCCGCAGACTGTGTTCGTCGCGTTCCAGCTGATGTTCGCCATCATCACCGTGGCCCTGATCTCGGGCGCGGTGGCCGACCGGTTGAAGTTCGGCGGCTGGCTGCTGTTCGTGGCCTTGTGGATCACGGTGGTGTACTTCCCGGTGGCGCACTGGGTGTTCGCGTTCGACGGCGTGACGGGTGAGCACGGCGGCTGGATTGCCAACAAGCTCAAGGCAATTGACTTCGCGGGTGGTACCGCGGTGCACATCAACTCCGGTACGGCGGGCTTGGTGCTTGCGCTCTTCCTCGGCAAGCGCCTCGGGTGGCCGACGAGCCCGATGCGGCCGCACAACCTGCCGTTCGTGATGTTGGGTGCCGGCTTGCTGTGGTTCGGTTGGTACGGGTTCAACGCCGGTTCCGCGGTGGCCTCGAACGGCATCGCAGGCGCGACGTTCATCACCACCACCATCGCGACAGGGACGGCCATGTTGGGCTGGCTGCTCACCGAGCGCATCCGCGACGGCAAGGCCACCTCGCTGGGCGCCGCGTCGGGCATCGTGGCGGGCCTCGTTGCGATCACCCCGTCCTGCTCGTCGGTCAACGTGGTCGGCGCCCTGGTCGTCGGCTTGTCGGCCGGTGTGATCTGCGCGCTGGCGGTTGGCCTGAAATACAAACTGGGCTTTGATGATTCACTCGACGTGGTCGGTGTGCACATGGTCGGCGGTCTGGTCGGCACCTTGCTGGTCGGCCTGGTGGCCGCGCCGGAGGCGCCCGCGGCGGTTACCGGTCTGTTCTACGGCGGGGGATTCGACCAGCTGTGGCGGCAGGCGGTCGGTGCCGGTGCGGTTCTGCTCTATTCAGCCGTCGGTACCGCTATCGTGGCCTTGATCGTGAAATACACCATCGGGCTGCGCATTACCGAGGAGGACGAGTCGTCTGGCATCGATGAAGCCGAACATGCCGAAACCGGATACGACCTCGCGGCCGTCATCGGTGGCAGCTCGGTACTGGCCCGTCACGGCGCGGAGGGATGAGGAACATGAAGCTGATTACTGCGATCGTCAAGCCGTTCACGCTCGAAGACGTCAAGACGGGCCTTGAACAGACGGGTATTCTCGGAATGACCGTCAGCGAGGTTCAGGGCTATGGCCGCCAGAAGGGTCACACCGAGGTGTACCGCGGCGCTGAGTACTCCGTCGACTTCGTGCCGAAGGTGCGGGTCGAGGTCGTGGTCGATGATTCCGCCGTCGACAAGGTAGTGGATGTCATCGTCCAGGCCGCCCGTACCGGAAAGATCGGCGACGGCAAGGTGTGGGTCAGCCCCGTCGACACCGTTGTCCGGGTTCGCACCGGAGAGCGGGGCGCCGACGCCCTTTGAGCCGCAACTGAAATGAGACGTCGTCTCCCGGACGTGCACCGTGAGCGTTTATAGGTAAGGCCGGGGGAGGAGTCGAAATGACAGAGCAGACACCAGATCCCGCCGCTGGCGCTCCCCATGCAAGCAGTGGGCCCTCTCGATGGGTGGGCCCACAGCCTGCTAGGGGAGCCCCGGCGGCGGGCTCGTTGCGTCCCGCGACCGACCTGGTGGCCGCGACCGAACAGCTGCTTTCGGGTGGTGCCCGCCAGCTGGATTCGGCTGCACTGCGCGAAGCGCTGCTGGACTTGCACGACTTCTGGCTCACCACAAAGGCCACTGAGATCGGCATCACGGCGACAAGTGGGTTTGCGATCGTCGCCACCGGTGGACTTGGTCGTGGCGAGCTGCTGCCGTACTCGGATCTCGACCTGACGCTGCTGCACGACAACATGCCCAAAGAGGTCGTCAGTCAGGTCGCCGAGGCGCTGTGGTACCCGTTGTGGGACGCGAACATTCGCATCGACCACAGCGTGCGCACCGTGCCCGAGGCGCTGAAGGTCGCAGGCGAGGACACCTCCGCGGGCCTGGCCATGCTGGAGGCGCGACACATTGCCGGCGACTCAGACCTGTCGTCATTGCTGATCGGTGGGGCCCGTCGGCAGTGGCGTACCGGAATCTCGCCGCGTTTCGACGAACTCGTCGAACACACGGAGGCTCGGTGGCAACGCAGCGGTCAGATCGCTCACCGCGCCGAACCCGACTTGAAGTGCGGCCGTGGCGGTTTGCGCGATGTGCAGCTGCTCAACGCGCTGGCGATCGCGCAACTCGCCGACGTCTATCCGAGCCATTCGTTGGCCTCGCCGACCGGCACGCTGGGCGAGGCGCATCTGGCGCTACTCAACGTGCGCACCGAACTGCACCGGGTGTCCGGCCGCGGCCGCGAACTGCTGTTGGCCCAGCACGCGGACGAGATCGGCGCCGCGCTGCACATCGGTGATCGATTCGACTTGGCGCGCATGCTCTCCGACGCTGCCCGCACGGTCAGCTACTACGTGGATGCAGGGCTGCGCACCGCGGCAAATGCACTGCCCCGCAGGGGATTGGCGGCGTTCAAGCGACCCGTGCGCCGTCCCCTCGACGAGGGCGTCATCGAGTTCGCCGGCGAGGTGATCCTGGCCCGTGACGCCCGGCCGGAACGTGACCCCGGCCTGATCCTGAGGGTGGCCGCCGCATCGGCGACCACTGGGCTGCCGATCGCGGCGTCGACGCTTGCCCGGCTCACCGAGACCGCGCCGGAGTTGCGCACGCCGTGGCCGCGCCAGGCGCTCAAGGATCTGCTCGTGATGCTGGCCGCGGGCCCGACTGCGGTGGCCACCATCGAGGCACTGGACCGAACCGGGTTGTGGGGCAGGCTGTTCCCGGAGTGGGGCGCGGTGCGTGACCTGCCTCCGCGCGACGTCGTGCACATCTGGACCGTCGACCGCCACCTCGTCGAAACCGTTTCGCGGGCAAGCGCATTCACTACCCGGGTGTCGCGCCCAGATCTGCTCGTGCTCGGTGCGCTGTGCCACGACATCGGCAAGGGCAGGGGCGGCGACCACAGTGTCATCGGCGCCGAGTTGGCCACCCAGATCGGAACTCGGCTCGGTCTGTGGCCGTCGGATGTCGAGGTGCTGTCGAAGATAGTGCGTCACCATCTGCTGTTGCCGCACACCGCGACCCGCCGCGATCTGCAGGACCCGAGGACCATCGCGGCTGTCATCGACGCCCTCGACGGCGACCCTGTGCTGCTCGAGCTGCTGCACGTGCTGGCCGAGGCGGACTCACTGGCGACCGGTCCCGGTGTGTGGGGCGACTGGAAGGCGTCGCTGATCGGCGATCTGGTACGGCGCTGCCGGTTGGTGATGGCGGGCGAACCGCTGCCGACACCCGATCCCATTGACCCGCGGTATCTTTCGTTGGCACAGGATGTCGGCGTGCACGTCGAGATGACCCCAGGCGACAGCGCGCACATCTACAACGTGACGATGATCGCGCCGGACGTTCGGGGTCTGCTGTCGAAGGCCGCCGGAGTCCTGGCGCTCAATTCGCTGCGCGTGCACTCGGCGTCGGTCAACGGGCATGAGGGCTCCGCCATCAGCACCTTCGTGGTGTCGCCGCATTTCGGTTCGCCTCCGGCCGCCGAGCTGTTGCGCCAGCAGTTCATCCTGGCACTCGAGGGCGAACTGGACGTGATGGCGTCATTGGACAAGCGCGACGGTGACGCGGCACATCACGGCACGAGGCGTGCAGGGGAGGTGCCCGACGCGGTGCCGATCAACCATGCGCCGGCGCCGCCGAAGATCCTGTGGTCCGACGGCGCCGAGCCGGGTGAGCTGGTGGTGCAGATCCGCGCCACCGACCGCGCGGGCCTGCTGGCGAGGCTGACGGCGGTGTTCGAACGCGACGGCGTGGACATCGCGTGGGCCAAGGTCACCACACTGGGGTCGTCGGTGGTCGACGTGTTCGACATCACTGCCGTCGGAGACGGCAATTCGGCTGGAGCGCCGCCCGCGTTCAGCCGCTCCATCCGCGACGAGCTGGAGCACGACCTGTACGCCGTGCTGCCCGCTGCCGCGCCCGCAAAGCCTGTTTCCGAAGCCAGCTAGGCTGAACGGCGTGTTTGAATCGCTGTCCGACCGGTTGACCGGCGCCCTGCAGGGGCTGCGCGGCAAGGGCCGGCTGACCGACGCCGACATCGACGCGACGGCCCGCGAGATCCGGCTGGCGCTGCTGGAAGCCGACGTCTCGCTGCCCGTGGTGCGCGCGTTCGTCGCCCGCATCAAGGATCGCGCCAAGGGCGCCGAGGTCTCCGGTGCGCTCAACCCGGCCCAGCAGGTCGTCAAGATCGTCAACGACGAGCTGATCGGCATTCTCGGCGGCGAGACCCGCCAACTGGCGTTCGCCAAGACGCCGCCGACGGTGTTCATGCTCGCCGGTCTGCAAGGCTCAGGTAAGACCACGCTGGCCGGCAAGCTCGCGAAATGGCTTCGGGACCAAGGACATACGCCCCTGTTGGTCGCCTGCGACCTGCAGCGGCCCGGGGCAGTCAACCAGTTGCAGATCGTCGGCGAGCGCGCGGGCGTGCAGGTGTTCGCGCCGCACCCCGGCATGTCGACCCAGGGCTCAGAGGAGGCGGGCCACGGCGATCCGGTCGCGGTCGCCTCTGCGGGCCTGGCCGAGGCCAAAGCCAAGCACTACGACGTGGTCATCGTCGACACCGCGGGCCGGCTCGGCATCGACGAGGAGCTGATGGGCCAGGCGGCGGCGATCCGCGAGGCGGTCGACCCCGACGAAGTGATCTTCGTGCTCGACGCGATGATCGGCCAGGACGCCGTCACCACGGCCGAGGCGTTCCGCGAGGGCGTCGGCTTCACAGGCGTGGTCCTGACCAAGCTCGACGGTGACGCCCGCGGTGGCGCGGCACTGTCGGTGCGCGAGGTCACCGGGGTGCCGATCCTGTTCGCGTCCGCGGGCGAGAAGCTCGAGGAATTCGACGTCTTCCACCCCGACCGGATGGCCAGCCGCATCCTCGGCATGGGCGATGTGCTCACGCTCATCGAGCAGGCCGAGCAGGTCTTCGACGCGCAGCAGGCCGAGGCTGCGGCCGCCAAGATCGGCTCGGGTGAGCTGACCCTGGAGGACTTCCTCGAGCAGATGCTGGCCATTCGCAAGATGGGCCCGATCGGCAACCTGCTTGGCATGCTGCCCGGCGCGGGCCAGATGAAGGACGCGCTGGCCGCCGTCGATGACAGCCAGCTCGACCGCGTGCAGGCGATCATCCGCGGCATGACGCCGGCCGAGCGGGCCGACCCGAAGATCATCAACGGCTCCCGCCGGCTGCGCATCGCCAATGGGTCGGGCGTGTCGGTCGGCGAGGTCAATCAGCTCGTCGACCGGTTCTTCGAGGCCCGCAAGATGATGTCGCAGATGGCCGGCCAGATGGGAATGCCGTTCGGCCGCAAGTCATCATCACGTAAGGCCGCGAAGGGCAAGGGCAAGAAGGGTAAGAAGGGCGGCAGGGGGCCGACTCCGGCGAAGGCGCGCAACCCGCTCGTCCCGGACAATATGCCCGCAGGCTTCCCGGACCTGTCGAACATGCCGAAGGGTCTCGACGAGCTACCGCCCGGCCTCGCCGACATCGACTTGTCGAAGTTGAAGTTCCCGGGTCAGAAGTAAGGTGCAGCGCCCCAATCTTCATATCCGCGGCCTTGGTTTGCCTGACGGCGAGCCGGTTGAGTGGTGGATCGTCGACGGCACGCTGAGCGCAGAACCGGTCAATGATGCCGACACCGTGTTCGACGGCGGCTGGATCGTGCCCGGCCTCGTCGACGCGCACTGCCACGTCGGGTTGGGGCCGCACGGCACCATCGAACTCGGCGAGGCGATCGCGCAGGCCGAAACCGAGCGTGACGTCGGCGCGCTCCTGCTGCGCGACGCCGGGTCACCGACCGACACCCGCAGCTTCGACGACTACGACGATCTGCCTCGCATCATCCGCGCCGGGCGGCATCTGGCCAGGCCGAAGCGCTACCAGCGCGGGTTCGCCATCGAACTGGAGGATGAGTCGCAGCTGCCCGACGCGGTGGCCGAGCAGGCCCGCTGGGGCGACGGCTGGGTCAAGCTGGTCGGCGACTGGATCGACCGCGACATCGGCGATCTGTCGCCGCTGTGGTCCGACGAGATCCTCAAGCAGGCCATCGACGCCGCTCACGACAACGGCGCGCGGGTCACTGCGCACGTGTTCAGCGAGGATGCCCTGCCCGGACTGATCAACGCCGGTATCGACTGCATCGAGCACGGCACCGGGCTGACCGACGACACCATCGAGCTGATGGTTCAACACGGCACCGCGCTGGTGCCGACGCTGATCAACATCGAAAACTTTCCCGGCATCGCCGACGCGGCGGAGAAGTATGCGACGTACGCACGGCACATCAGGGACCTGCACGCCGTGTGCTATCCGCGCATCGGTGCGGCGCGCGAGGCAGGCATCCCCATCTACGCGGGCACCGACGCGGGCACCAGGGTCGCACACGGCCGCATCGCCGACGAGATCGAGGCCCTCAAGGGCATCGGGATGAGCCCGACCGAGGCGCTGGGCGTTGCCAGCTGGACCGCGCGCGAGTGGCTGGGACGACCCGGTTTGGAGCACGGGGCTCCGGCCGATCTCGTCTGCTACCTCGAGGATCCGCGCTCGGGCCCAGAAGTGATCAACGATCCGGACGCGGTGATCCTGCGCGGTCGCGTCTTTTAGGGCGAAAATAGGGCTATGCCAAAGGTTTTGTTGCTGACCGGCGACGCCGCCGAGGATCTCGAGGTGATGTACCCCTACCAGCGGCTGCTGGAAGAGGGATACGAGGTCGACATCGCGGCACCGACGGTGAAGAAGCTGCAGTTCGTCGTCCACGACTTCGTCGACGGGTTTGACACGTACACCGAGAAGTTGGGCCATTCGTGGCCTGCCGACATCGCGTTTGCCGACGTCGACCCGTCGGATTATGTCGCGGTCGTCGTGCCCGGCGGGCGGGCGCCCGAGTACCTGCGCAACGACCCCGACGTGCGCCGCATCCTCAAGCACTTCTTCGACGCGGATGCGCCGGTGGCGGCGCTGTGTCACGGCCCGCTGATCCTCGCGGCGGCCGGTGTGCTGGAGGGCCGTCGTAGCTCGGCGTACCCGGCGCTTGCGGTCGATGTCGAGACCGCGGGCGGGACGTTCGTCGACGCTCCCGACGTGGTTGACGGCAATCTGGTGACGGGGCGGGCATGGCCGGATCATCCGCAGTGGTTCCGGGCGTTCATGGAGCAGCTACGTAAGGCGGCTCCTGTCAGCCGTATTGGCTGAAGCCCCAATCCAGCAGGCCGATCGCCTGCCCGTACATGTCTCCCGAGCCGTACATCTGCACGACGACCAGGCTGTGTCCGTTGCGCTGCGCCGCCCCGACGAACGTGTGCTGCGCGAGGTCCGTGAAGCCGGTCTTGCCGACCAGTGTGCCGGGATAGCGCGTCAGCAGTTCGTTCTGATTGACGATCTTCTTCGGTCCGTCGTCGGTGGGGAAGAGTGACGAGGGCTGGCGCACGATCGCGGCGAAGGCCGGATACCGAAGTGCGGCACGGTAGATCACCGCCAGATCGAACGGCGTCGTGACGGACTCCATGCCGGGACCGTCCAGGCCCGACGGCGAGGAGGCGTGGGTGTTGCGCGCGCCCAGCGCGACGGCCTTGGCGTTCATTCGCGCGACGGCGGCCTGATAACCGCCGAGCCCCTCGGCCAGGGTGTTGGCAGCGTCGTTGCCCGACACCAGCATCAACCCGTCGAGCAGCTGGCGGACGGTGTAGGCCCGACCATCCTTCACCCCGACACACGAGCACTCGACATCCGTGTTCGTAGGCTTCACGACGATCACCGCACTGAGTGGAAGCTGATCGAGCACGACCATCGCAAGCAGTGCCTTGATGGTGCTCGCCGGTGCGTGCGGGTCATATGGGTTGCGGGAAGCGAGAATTCGTCCGCTATCTAGGTCGGCCAGCAGCCATGCCTGTGCGGGACCCTGCGGGATATCCACCGCGCCTGCGGGTTCCATGCCGGGCTCGGCCCGCACCGGGCCAGCAGCCGGTAGGGCCGCGGACAACGTGATGGTCAACGCGGCCAACAACTTTCGCACGGCCGCCGAGCGTACTCAGCGCGTCTGCCGGTGAGGTCTCGGATGCGTTGCGATTCAGCAACTTAAAGCGAGCCGACGCTCGCCGTCGGGTCCTGCGCGAAGCCCCAGTCCAGCAGCCCGGCGGCTTGATCCCAGTAGGTCGGGCCGCCCTCCTTGATCAGGCCGTACATCATCGCGATCACCAGTCGGCGCCCGCCCCGGTCAGCGGCGGCGACGAATGTCTTCTTCGCCGCGTCGGTGAAACCGGTCTTGCCGCCGATGGCGCCGGGGTAGCGGTGCAGCAACTCGTCCTCGTTGGCCAGTGGCTTCTCGCCCGCACCGGACGGAAACATGGCCACCGGCTGCGAAGTGATCTGGGCGAACGTCGGATTGGCCATCGCGGCGCGGAAGATGATGGCCAGGTCCCGCGGCGTGGTGAACCCCGAGCCGCCCGGCCCGTCCAGCCCAGACGGCGTCGACGCGTGCGTGTTCACCGCCCCGATGGACGCAGCTTTGGCGTTCATCTTCGCCACCGCCGTGTCGTAGCCGCCGATCATGTCGGCGAGCGCATTGGCCGCGTCGTTACCCGACACCAGCAGCACGGCGTCGAGCAGGTTGCGTGCCGTGTAGGTACCACCCGGTTTGATGCCCGCGCAGTTGCACTCGACTTGTGTGTCGGCCTCGGTGCCGACGACAGTCGCGTCCAGGTTGGGAAGTTCGTCCAGTGCGGTGAGCGCAAGCAGTGTCTTGATCGTGCTTGCAGGCGGATGCGCGACGTCCATGTCGCGGCCCGCCAGCACCTGGCCGGTGTCCATGTCGGCGACGATCCACGCCGGAGCGGGGCCCTCAGGGACCGGCACGCTGCCGACGGGTTGGATGTCCGGCTCGGCCGAAGCCACAGGCGCTCCAGGCAACAGGACCAGACTCAGACAAGTGGCGATGACCGCGACGAATCTCCCCATGGAATGAGCAGCCTAACCCTCGCGCCTGAATGCGGCCTGGCGCGGTGTTGAATCAACCGCATGTTGAGCCTGGCGGAGATTTCGGACCGGTTCGAGATCCAGCAGCTGCTGATCGACTACTCGACGGCGATCGACACACGACAATTCGACGACCTCGATCACGTGTTCACCGCCGATGCTTATATCGACTACCGGGCCATGGGCGGCATCGACGGCCGCTTTCCCGAGGTGAAGGCTTGGTTGGCGCAGGTGCTGCCGAACTTCCCGGCGTATGCGCACATGCTCGGCAACTTCGACGTCCGGATTGATGGCGATACCGCGTCGTCACGGACCATCTGCTTCAACCCGATGGTGCTCGGCGGTGAGCAGAACCAGATCCTGTACTGCGGGTTGTGGTACGACGACGAGTTCATCCGCACCGCTGAGGGTTGGCGCATGAGCCGCCGCGTCGAGACCAAGTGCTTCGACAAGGTCGTCTGACTCAGGCCGTCCGCCCTGCTCGACCTGAACGCGCGAATTCTGCAGTGTCGCAACGATTTCGCCGACGGGACGGATCAGCATGCTCATCGCACGAGCAGGCGCGCCGCCCTTCCGGCCGCCTTCTTGATCCGGTCCGAGAGATAAACGGAGACGAAGGCGTTGAAGATGTCCTCCCGCAGCCGGGTCAGCTTGGAGCTGGTGATCCGCCACTGCCCGTCGACCTTCTCGTAGGTCTCGTGGTAGTGGCCGTAACCGCGTAGGTTCACGCCCGGCGCCAACCGGACCACATCCTCGAGCGCCCATATGCCTCGCGCCGTCGTCGCCGACGTCAGCTCGATCTCCGGCGCGTGCACTTGGTGCGCGGTGGCGCGCTCGCCGACGCCTCTACGGGTGAAGGCGACGAATTCATCGGCCCCGCGGATCACCGTGCCGCCCGCCTGCGAGGTGTCGCTGAGAAAATCGTCGATGAAAATCCCCCGCCACATCAGCCAGTCTTTGGTATCCAGGTATCGGCAGTAGCGGGCCTTCAACTGCTTGATCGCCTCGATCTCGAGCAGGGAAGCGGCGTCGTCCATTGCCGAAGCGTGACATTGTGACCGGAAGTTGTAAAGGTCAGCGAGCGGCCGAAGGTCACGGATTTCCACCAGTAGCCGCTGTTCTGGCACAATGGTCGGCTGTCTGCCGCAGGACTACGGCCCCGCGGCGGTCACACACGTAAGGCAAAACCGGATCCGGGTATCCCGCCCGAGGTCGCTGAATTGCAGCGTGGCAATCATCAGGAGAGATCGCTTCACCATGGCTGTCAAGATCAAGCTCACTCGGCTTGGCAAGATCCGCAATCCCCAGTACCGCATCGCCGTCGCCGACGCGCGCACCCGCCGCGACGGCCGTGCGATCGAGGTCATCGGCCGCTACCACCCGAAGGAAGACCCGAGCCTCATCGAGATCGACTCGGAGCGGGCCCAGTACTGGCTCGGTGTCGGCGCCCAGCCCACCGAACCCGTCCTCAAGCTGCTTCAGATCACGGGCGACTGGCAGAAGTTCAAGGGTCTGCCCGGCGCGGAGGGCACGCTGAAGGTCAAGGAGCCCAAGCCCAGCAAGCTGGATCTGTTCAACGCCGCGCTGGCCCAGGCCGAGGGCGGCCCGAGCACCGAGGCGACCACGGCCAAGAAGAAGAAGGCGCCCGCCAAGAAGGCCGCTGAGACGGCTGAGGCTGAGGCCCCCGTCGAGG
>Ga0207663_10001501_pt1 | contig 10880 bp, 17 predicted proteins | sample LARL53metaG_FD_184346 | JGI IMG/M metagenome (GOLD analysis project Ga0207663, IMG submission 184346) | Corn, switchgrass and miscanthus rhizosphere microbial communities from Kellogg Biological Station, Michigan, USA - LAR L5-3 metaG... | ecosystem: Host-associated > Plants > Roots >...
CGTGCTGTCGGTCGTCGAGGACCTACCGAAGCTCTCATCGAAGGACTTCGCAGACGAGCTCGCGCGTCGACGCTTGACGGCCACGACCGCGAGCGTGCTCGCGATGCTGCTCGAGCTCCGTCACGAGCTCGACGCGCGCGCGCGTCCTCGCCGACGCGGCGAGTGTCCGCACTGCGGATGGTCGGCACCCGCCGGTTCGAGTGGGCGCTGCCCGCGTTGCGAGAAGGTGCGCGATGCGCCTGAGCGTCGAGGAAGTGACTCGCCTCGTGAGCTTGAAGGGGCGCGATCAAATCCTGCTCTACCTCGCGGCGCACACGCGTTCGCAGTGGTGGGCCACGGCAAGGGAGCTCGCGAGCATCGTCGGCGTGCCCCTCCGGCGAGCGAGGCTCGAGCTCGTCGAGCTCGCAAGTAAGGGGCTGCTCGAGCGGAAGGGTACGAACGGCATCGTCGCACGCTTCCGAATCGCGTCGAACCTGGATCAAAGTGATCCGGGTACCCGGATCAAAGTGATCCAGGTACCTGGATCAAAACGATCCGGGTCCTCCTCAAGTGACGCGCGCGCGCGTCCGGATCTCTCTCTGGATCCAGATCCCATGGATCAACGCGTCCGTCCGTCCGGGGGGGTGCAGGGGGGAAACGCAGCCACGGACGGACGGACGGACGGTGGGGAAGGGGAGCAGAGAGCAGAGCTCCGGAACGCGCTCCTGGCGTGGGTCGAGGAACGGCACAGCGTGTCGTCGCGGCTGTCCACACCTGGACTGATGCGCCTACTGAACGCGGGCGCGACGGAGCGCGAGCTCCGCGCGTACCTGACCGACGCCGAGCGCGGATCGCACCCGTGCTTCGACGGCGTGGAGCGCGCGCAGTTTCGTTTCGGCGCCGTGTGCACGCTGGAGCGGTTCGCGAAGTGGAGAGCGTCGCAAGCTCGAGCGCGGGCGCCGATCGTCGACGAGCCGCGGCCGCGGCCGCGGCGCGCGGTGAGCGAGGTCAGCGCGGTCAGCGCGCGCGAAATGGAGGAGTTCGTCCGCACGAAGTTGCGGCGATGAAGTGTCCCCGCGCCGCTGGCGCGGCCGGGGACGTGGTCCGAATCTGAACAGGAGATCCGAACATGGAAGAAAGTAGCAAAGAACCGAACCCCCGACGCACGCTCGCTTGCCGCCTCTGGCGGTACGAGCAGACAACGCCGATGCGCGACGCCTACGATCGCAACGGCAACGAGATCGTCGTGACGACGGCCGCGATCTACGACGTGGACAACAAAGTCCTGGTCGTCGAGTGCTTCACACCGACGGGCAGCAATCGCACCGTCGTCGATTGCTCCGAGTGGCGCGGGCCGAGCGCGGCTCCGGGCGCCGGCGCGGCGATCCGCGCCATCGTCGAGTTCGAGGATTGCGTCCTCGACTCGGTGCGCGCGTGGGCGCGGCTGCAAAGGCTTGAACGTGAAGGCATCGATCGCCGAGCTCGCGAAGCGGCGGGGGAGACCGAACGATGACCCCCGAAGGTACTGAGACGAATCCTGTGCGCCGCGAGCTCGCGAAAGCGGAAGCGACGATGATTGACCTCCGCGAGTGGCGCGTTGCGCTCGCGGCTCAGACCGAACGCATGCGCGAGGCGAAACGCTCGCTCGAGCTCCACCGGCTTTCGCGCAAGGGAGCCAACCAACGATGACCACACCAGGGGACATGCGACGCGCGCAGCGCAAGACGGCGCACGCGAAGCAACCGAACGAACCGAAGCCGCAAGCGACGGATCTCACGCCGCTCGAGCTCGCGATTCAGCGCAAGATGAGCGAGCTCGCGCGGAAGGAAGCGCCGGCGGAGACGGACGCGAAAGCGATCGCGATGCTCGTCGTCAAACACTGGGGAGACGAGGCGCCGCGCGTGATGCAGCTCGCAACCGAGTTCACGAGAGACGAGGTGGGACGGTGGGCAGAAAAAAAGTGAAGTTCGAGCTCGAGCTCGACGAAAACGTGGTGCCGCTGCTCGCGGCGATCGCACCACGCTACGCGATCGACGAGGACGCGCCCGTTGAAGCGCGTGCACGTGAAGCGCTGCTCGAGCTCTGCGATCGCGTTCGCGACGGCGTGCAGCGACCCGGATCGTGGGAGCGCGCGTGGCTCATTCAGGCGCTCGGCGATGAGTTCGTCGAGCGGCTCGAATCCGACCCCGCCGACCCCTGGCACGAACGCCCCAAAACCGTCGCCGGGCGGGTCCCGACGCCGGGGGAGGGGGAGGACCGGTGAAAAGGACCCCTCGTCCGGCGCCGGAAACGGCCCTCCCGCGCGTTTTTCGGCGCCGGACAGGGTCCGGGTCGTCCAGAACACTGAACGGCCCTACAGCGGGCGATACGGCGGTCGCCTACCTGCGCGTTTCGAAGGGGGGTCAGGACCCGGAGAACCAGCGCGCCGACGTCGAGCGCGCCGCACACGCTCGCGGGCTCGAGCTCATCGGTGATTTCGTCGAGACGGTGAGCGGCGCCGCGACGAAGCGTCCGGCGTTCGACGCGATGATGGATGCAGCTCGCCGCGGCGAGTTCCGCGTGCTCGTCGTGTGGGCCCTCGATCGCTTCGGTCGTTCCATGTTTCGCAACATCAACGCCGTCGTCGAGCTCGACCGTCTCGGCGTGCAGGTGATCAGCGTGCGTGAATCGTGGCTCGACACCGGCGGGCCCATTCGCGATCTGCTCGTCGCAATCTTCAGTTGGGTTGCAGAGCAAGAGCGCCGAAGGCTCGGTGAGCGGACGCGCGCCGGGCTCGAGCGCGCTCGAGCGCGAGGAGCCCGACTCGGTCGACCGCCGCGAGTGACGCCGGCGGAGCTCGCATACGCTCGCGTGCTGCAAGCGCAGCACGTTCCGATCCGAGTCATCGCGCAACGGGTGCGCGTGCCGCGAGCGACGTTGCACCGCGCGCTTGCCCTCGTCTCGAAAAAGGGTGCCGATTCCAAGCTCGAAACTCTCGAGCGAAAAGAGGCTCAGCTCGGGTCTCGCAAGCGAACGATTGGAGGACGAACATGAAGGTCACGCTACGCAAGAAAGGGAAGGCCGTTGCCGAGCTCGAGGTCGGCAAGGACGGCGCGCTGCGCATCTCCGTCGACGGGAAGCCGTTAGGAGAGCTCAACGCGCGCGACTCGCGGCGGCTCGCCGGGCTCATCATCGAATGCAGCGTCGACGACACCTTCGGCAAGGCTCGCGACGCCGCTCGAGCTCACGCGCATCACTTGGTCGACGGGCTGCTCGACAAAATCGACGACCAGGTCGACGAGTGAAGACGCCGAAGGAAACCGACGTGCACGACGCTCCGCTCCCAGCGAAGCGAACGCGCGTGATGGTCATGAACCACATGATCGCGCTCGGACGACCAGCGACGTCGGGGTGCGCTTGCTTCACGTGGCCGTGTCCGTGCCCGTGTCACGGCGGGCCTGCATCGGAGAAACCAACGCCGCGGGCGACGCCGGCGGCGAAGAAAGGACGACACTAGATGTTGCACACGTTCGAGAAACGCGCGCAGGCCGTCGTGGTGACGCTGCCCGCGTACACCATCGGCAAGGCGCTCGGAGTGGAGGAGGGGATGCGCGAGCTCGCGCGGCAGATTGAAAACCCGGACGCGAAGAGCCTACCCGCGGTGCGCACCATCGCGAGGCTTCGAACGCTCTGCGATCTGACGTTGCGCATCGACACCGGCGGCACGCAGCTACCGCACGTGCGCTCGCGCCACGCCCACGACGCGTGGGAGCTCGGCGCCGAAGTGTGGTTCAGCGTCGACGACGACAACGAAGCGACGACCGACACGCTGCGCGACATGCTCGAAGCGGTGCGCGGCGACACGCCGCGGATCGTCATCGCGCCGTACATCATTCGCGGGGCGCCGACGCAGGGCGGAACGCTCGTCACGGTATGCGTGGAGCTCCCGCGCATCATCACGAGCGAGCGCCGGCTCCCGAACGGCGCGCGCCTGCGACCGATTACGAAGGGCGGCTTCGGTCTGATCGCAATCAACCGCGCAGCGCTCGCGGCCGTGCGCGAACAGTGCGCGCACCTCGTGTACCTGGACCACGACGACGTCGAGCGGCTTGCGCTCTTCCACGCTGAGATAGTGGACCGCCGGTGGCTCTCCGATGACTTCGCGTTCTTCTCGCACGTGCCGCCGCACGTGCAGATTGAAGCGCTGCTCACCGGGCACACGGTGCACGCGGGCGAAGCGCTGAACCTGGCCGAGGTAGAGTCTTGATTTCGCGGCGCTCGTTTCTTCTCTTCGGAGGCTCGAGCGTCATCGCATGCGGACCATCACCAGAGAACGAGAACGGAGAAAAAGAAATGACGATTGCACCTTGGCACATGTGGGGCGGACTTCAGTCCTTCAAAGCGTCGACGCTCACGCCGGCGTTTCAGTTCACGACAGAACAACAGCTCGTGCGCGTCGAGTACCATCGCCCGGAGTCGTGGCGGTTTCTCTTCTTCGCGCGCATCCTGCGCAACGTGAACCACAATCCGTCGATTCTGCAGGTGGACTTCCAGGTCATCCCCGGCGTGGGGCGTGCGAGCGTCAACCTGAAGCCGTTCGAGCGCTTCAAATTCTTGCTGCCGATCGGAACGTCCGGCGCCGTCGAGAAATTCTCAACGAGCGTCAACGGTCCGGTACGCGACGACACGTTGCCCGTGCCTCCCACCGTGCCGCAACCGAACGTCATCGACAGTTTCGTCGCGCAAGACGTGCAGGTTTCTTTTACCGCTTCGATCGTGCTCACCGTCCCTGGCGATGAGTGCGACGCGGAGGTCGGTTGCCTGCTCGCGCCGTGGCACCACGCGCGACCGGACTGGCAACTTCACAAGTTCACCGGCGAAGAGCTCGGCGGGCGCTAGCGTCCCTTCGACCATTGCCAAAGGACGTAGATCAGCGCGAGCGTCTCGAGCGAGCTCGCGCTGCTCTGTAGCCACTCGAGGGGGTCGGGCACGGTGGGGAGCGTCGCGGACGTCGACGACTCGTCCGGGTTCGTGGTGATGGTGGGGTAGCCGAGGCCAAAGGGGAACGCGCCCGGCGGTTGCTGCACCTCGAACAGGATCCACGTGCGCTTCGGACCGCCGAGTAGTGGCTCGGGGAACTCTTCGGTGCGTCGCACGAAGACGCGGCCGCGGTTCGCGTTCGTCCACGCCGTGAAGATGGCCGCTCCGTCCTTCGTGTTTGGTGCCGAGCTCGTCGGCGCGAACAGGTCGATCCAGTACAGCCCGTTGGGGAGCGGGTTCTTTTTCTGGACGGGCATGGGTTTGCTTTCTCAGAGCGCGAAGAAACAGAAACCGATCTCACCGTCTTGCACCGTGACGTTGTTGCCCCCGGTCTGATTCGTCGCTTCGATCGTGTAGGTTTGAAGCCCGGGCGCTGCGGGCTGGTCCGTTGCAAGGATCGTCACCGAGCCGCTTCCGATGACGCGACACGTGCACCCGATCTGAACGTTGGCTGTGTTCTTCAGGACGACGAGCACGACGTCCGCCGGATCTGTCGCAACCAACGATAAGGTCGCACTGACGAAGAAACCGCTCCCTCTGTCGGTTGCACCCGTGCTCTGAGCAAACGTAAAAGGATTCGACGTACCGCCGGGAGTACCGACGTTCGTTTGGCTGTCGACAGGAGTGCCGCTGATGATGGGGTGTCGCGGGTCGCTGTTGTCAATGGCAACGCCCAAGCCTCCACCGGCAACGTCGTGCACGCCCGTGTTGAATAGAACTGGGTTTGCCGGATCGCTGTTGTCGACCGAGATGCCCGCGTCCTCGACCGCTGCCGTGACGCTCTGGACGCCGCTGCCCGTGGTCGCCGTCGGCGTCACGGTGAAGCCTGCCGTGCCGTTCGAAGGGATGAGCTCGAACGGTGCGATGTTTTCTGCGACTGCTAGGACCTTCATCGTTGCTGACCTTTCAATTGAGACGCCAGCGACGGCGCTCGAGCTCGCGAATCCCCCACCACAGCAAGAGAGCGATCGCGATCCCGTCCACCTCGATTGCCGGCGCGCTTGAGCTCGAGCTCGACGAGCTCGTCGCCGGTGACGCCGGTGGCGCCTCGGGATGCAACGTCGCATCGCGCGCCGCTGCGAGAGCGTCGAACGGGTTGATAGGCACGCCCTCGACGGGATGGATCTCGAAGTGCACGTGCGCCGGCGTCGCCGCGGCGTTGCCCGTGCGCCCCACGCGGCCGATGAGCTCGCCAGGGCCTACGCGGCGTGGCTCGCCCTCGAACGTCGACAAGTGCGAGTAGACGTAGCGCGTGCGGTCGTCCGAGTGGAGATAGGCAACGTTGCCTCCGATCCCTTCGTTCGGGTGGAACTCCACGCGGCCCACGTCGACGGCGTACACTTCCGTGCCCTCGGGTGCGAAAACGTCCGTGCCCTCGTGCACGCGTCCCCCTGGCCGCGGCGCGCCAAACGTATCTGAGAACGTCGGACGCGCTGTAAGGTCGACGGGGAACACGCGCAACGTCATCGCGCTATCCGATTGCCGCCCACGTCGCGGGACCGACGACGCCGTCGGACGTCAGGCCGCGCGACGTTTGGAACGCGCGCACCGCGGTGTCAGTGCCCGAACCGAAGACACCGTCGGCGCTGAGACCGAGCTTTTGTTGCAGGTACACGACGGAGGGCCCCTTCGTGTTCGGATGCGTGAGCCGCAACGTGGGAAGTCCCGTTGCGTGCGGCGGCGCCGGCGACGCCGTGTGCACGACGCCGGCCGGCGCCGGCGCCGCCGTCGGGTACATCGTGACGACAGGAGGCGCCGCCGGCGGCATCGTCGACACGGGAACGGGCGCCGCGAGTCGGTACGCGAGGACGCCGTGTTTCGTTCCAATCATGCGCGCGACGTAGGAGATCCATCTCCCCGCGGTTTGCTCCGTCGTCGACGCTCCTTCGCCGCGTCCCCACAGTTGCGGCAAGAGAGCGTTCGCGCGCGCGACCACGGGCAACGGGGGAGGCGAGTCAGCCACCCACCCGGGCCCTGGGAACGGCGGCAAGCCAGGGGGGAGGACGGCAGGCCACGCCGGCGGCGCCGGCAAGACGATCGGAACCGGCGCGGGATGATGCATCATCGCGGGAACCATTCCCGGAGGAAACGCCGGTGGAAGAGGCGGCATCGGCGGGTGGTACACGACGTGCGCCGGCGGCTTCGGTTTCTTTTCGAACAGAAAGTAGAGCAGTAGGAGCCAGGGGAGTGTTGCAGCGGACATGTGTCAACCTGCCTTGCCGTTTGAGCCGTTCGGCGCCTGGGCGGCGCCGGCGGCGAAGTTCGTAACCAGCTCGGTGATGAGGTCGCTCTCTGCTTTCGGCTCCGCGTGTTCGATTTGCTCTTGGTACGCGCGACGCAAGAGCTTGTGCGTCGTGTCGAGCGAGCGCTCGAGCGCCTCACTCCGGCGGTTCACCGCCTCGAACAGGCCCACCAGGCGCTCGAACGCCACTTCCGTTGAGTGTCGGTAGGCGCCGGCGATGAGGTCGGCGAAGTGGATGAGCATCGCGCTTTGAGGGTCGGTGCCCGGTGGCAGCACGAGCGGCGCCGCCTCGCCGCTCGGTTCGCCGAGCGAAAACTCTACCGGGCGCACCGCGCGGATGATTTTGCCCTCCGCGTCGTACGCTTCGATGAGCGCCGGCGTGAGCGCGTGGATCGATTGCGCGATGGCCATCCACGAGACGCCGCTCGAGACGCTCACCTCGTGGTGTCGGTCGTCCGTCGTGACGACTCGGATCGTAGACGCCCGCGGCTGACAGAGCAGCCAACCGCGGATTTCGGTGACTCCCATTGCCATTGGTTCACCCGAACGGAACGCAGTGGAAGTGCGTTCCGCCGTGGCTGTGGTCCATTGCGGCGCCGCCGGGCGGCGCCGGCGCCGGCGCACGTTGCGCCGTAGCGATGTGCGCAGGGTGCGCGGGCACGGTCTGAGCGGCCGCCATCGCAGCGGGGCCCGGGTGGGGGAGTGAGCGGCCCGCCGCGTCGATGATGTGCGTCCCCGCGTCGATGACGGGTCCGATCCCAGGAATCAGCTTCGCGAACGGCAGCACGTTGCGAATGATGGGCAAGTGCGTAATGGCGCGGATCGGAGAGGTGATCGCGTGGAAGAGCGACCCGAAGAACGAGCCGACGATTTGCTTTGCGGCGCGTGCGTGCTCTTCGCCGTACACCTCCGCGAGCTCGTTGTAGTCGTGCCCTTCGCAGGCGTCCGCGAGGCACGACAGCCGATTGATGTGCTCGGGGTCCGCGTAGCCGCCGGCGAGCGCCAGTTGACACGCACCATCGAGCGCACCGACGAGCGCCGTGTGCGCAACCGGCGCGGTGTGCAGCGTCGCGATCGCGGTATCCGTCGGCGACGGTGGGTCGTCGAGCTTCTCTCGCCACTGCCATGGCATGTCGGCTCGAGCCTGGAACGCACCGCGGACGGGGCGCATTGCGATCTGGGGCCGCACGGCGTAGGCGCCGGAGACGCTTGCCGGCTGACTCATCAGCGGCAACCATGCCCCGTTTACTCCGCGCGGTGCTCCCATACCGGCCTCGCGAGACGGGTCGTCGATCGATCCGTCGCTGCGCCTGACGACCGCGTGCCACCGTTGTGGCCCGCTCTTCTTTACGATTGCATGTGCGCCCGCATCTTCGCCTGTGTGCCGGAGGCTCGCGGCGTGCCACGGTGCGAGGTCGTCGCAATCTCCCCAACCGCGAGTGTGAACGGTGTGCGCGTGGTCGAAGTGCTCGTCGCCGGGGGGCTCGGGCTTCCACCTCACGCCGTCCTTTTCGATCGCCTCTCGCGCGGTCGGCACGGCGCCGTCGCGGAGTAGGGTTTCGTTTAGCCGCGTGACGGCTTCCAACGCCGCGTTGAGCGGCGGCGCGTCCACATGCGATTCGGGGATTGCAACGTTGATGCGCATGACGCCCTCTCAGTGGATGACGCGGCCGAGGAACATCATCGTTGCGAAGATGGTGTCGCTCGCGGTCGGGTTGTTCGAGAGCGTCACGACGAGACGCAGGAAGACGCCGGGCTCGGCGGCCTTCGCAGTGAGGCGGGTTCCGAAGGCGCCGGTCTGCCCGACGAGCTCGGCGTCCCACCCGTTGATCTCCGCTTGCTGCAGGTCGGTGCCGACGAAGAATTGCGTCAGCAGACGACCCACGGCGCTCGTGCCGTTGCGCACGACGGAGACGAGGAGACGTTCCGCGCGGTAGGGCTTCTGAAGCTGCCCCTGGAACGTCATCGTGGTGATAGCCGCGTCGAACGTGCCGAGCGGGCTACCGGCGCTCGGCGTGAGCGGGAGCGGAACCATGCCCTCGTCCGGCTGGATGACGCCGGGCGCGAGCTGGTTTCTCCACTGCGGCCGAGGCGGGACGGGGATGTGCCGCGGCGCGTGCCCGTGGTGCCTGTGGTGCGGGTGCGCACCGACCACCATCGGGTACCCGCCGCCGTAGCCGGGGTAACCCTGCCCGACGACGTCGAAGTGACGCTGACCCTCGTCCCCCATCACGTCGCCCATGACATCGCCGTAGACGGCGTTGCCCTCTGCATCGTAGCCGACAATTTGATACGACATTTGCTGCTGTTCTCCCGTTGCGTTTTCGCGCGCGCCGAGATGACGCGTGCACTCACCCGCCGAAGCGGAGTGACCCTTCACACGAGCTCGAGCGCGAACTCGTCGTTACGCGACCACGAACGTGGTCAGACCTGAGCGGCGATGCCGCTGACCTGGGGCGCCAAGTGGCCCGCAATCTTGCCCTGCGTTCCGAACTGGTATCCCGCGATGACGGCCGCAGCGCGCGCGACGTCCGAGACGATGCCGGCTTTCCCCTTGCCGATCATGTACGCACCGATCGCAATCGAACCCGCGCGACCGACGAGCGGAAGCGTGGGGAGCTGTGCTCCGAAATTCTTCTCGATGAAGCCGTAGACGAGACCGCCGATCGCATGCTGAGTCATCGTCTGCTGATTGAGCGCGCCACCGCCGTTGCCCTTGCGACGATGCCCCTTCTTCTTGTGATGAACCGCGGGCGCGCGCGGTGTCTGCACGCGGATGATGGGAGCGGCGGCACGCGGCGCCGCCGGCACGCGGATGATTTGGGTGGACGTTGAACCTTTGCGTTTGGCCATCGTTCCAGAGTACCGACGGTGACAAACAACGTCACTTTCCGAACTGCAAGAGCACGTTTCATGCTCCCTTCGTTCGCGGTTCGGTGCCTGTCGCGGTACTGCTCAACGCGGGTTCGATGCCACTTTCCGGCGTGCGGAAAGGTGGGTGCGCCTGCGTATTGCTGGACACGAGGCCTCGACCGTGGATCCATAAAGGGCAACGCCCAAGCCGGTTTCCCGACTTGGGCGAGGGCGAGGCGACCGTTGGAAGCGGTTCTCGCTCATCGAAACAGAGATGGTGTCTCGATGGTGATCAACACTTTGATGGCGCAGCGTGCGCGCTGCAAGGGACCGCGCGTCACGCGCGGACGATTTCTGTCCGCGCTCTCGGCGTCGCACGGACGAGGCGTTTTGCCGCTCCTTCGCGCAACGCCGCTGCGAGAAAGTTCACATAATACATCGTATACATATGTATGGCCGGCGGTTCAGATTTGGCCACTCGCCTGGTCAAATCTGATCTTAGACGCTTTCAGATCGGATTTCGCGGACGCACCACTTCCCGGTGGTGAGGAAGCTCCAGCTGTCCGATCTGGCCTCGCAGCCGCAGCGCTATCGAAACGGGCTCGACACCCGGCTAGAAGCCGCCGCGCAGCTCGTGCTGTCGGTCGTCGAGGACCTACCGAAGCTCTCATCGAAGGACTTCGCAGACGAGCTCGCGCGTCGACGCTTGACGGCCACGACCGCGAGCGTGCTGCTGCTCGAGCTCCGTCACGAGCTCGACGCGCGCGCGCGTCCTCGCCGACGCGGC
>Ga0207663_10001503_pt1 | contig 10877 bp, 15 predicted proteins | sample LARL53metaG_FD_184346 | JGI IMG/M metagenome (GOLD analysis project Ga0207663, IMG submission 184346) | Corn, switchgrass and miscanthus rhizosphere microbial communities from Kellogg Biological Station, Michigan, USA - LAR L5-3 metaG... | ecosystem: Host-associated > Plants > Roots >...
TCTCCAACTGCGGCGGAGGACAAAACACAGCCATTAGCCCACGGGTTCTAATCTGCGGCGACGGGAGGTGCGGGTTGGCAAACGAATATAGTTGGTACGAATCGTATAAGGCCGCTGTGCTGGAAACCGACTGGACAAAAATACAGGGCCGCATTCTGAGGGCGGAACATGAGATACACGAACGGCAGATTGTGCTTGCCAAGGAGCAGGGCGGAACGCCGGAAGAAAGGCAAGCCCTTGAGGATGCCGTGAATGGCCTGCGAGGCTTGATGAACGATGCATCTGTGTGGCAAAGCCGCCAAAGCAATGTGCCGCCGTCTACTAGACCCTCCGTCTAATCTGTTAGGTGGTTTTTGCTGGTTTCGGCAGCGGCGCGGCGCAGCCTGTTGTAAACCGTAGCCGGGCAGACGCCCATAACGTTTGCTATTTCCTGAAACGTTTTGCCTTGCTGGCGTAGTTCGATTGCTGCGCTGATATCGAATGCCGATTTGCGGCGTCCAATCGTTGCGGATTCTTCCGGGGAAATCACAACGCCGGGCTTGCCAGTTTCTAGGATGGAACGCAAACGCCTTTCGGCTATCGCGTTTTCGACAACTTCCGTGCAGAACTTTTGCGGCGTCATTTCGCATTCGGTGGCCAGCAAAATTAGTTCCTGTTTGAACGCGGCTGACAATTCAATGTGCATTGATATTTTCATGCTGGAATCTGGATAATCTGGCCAAGCGCGATATTCGCCCTGTGCTTGGGGAACGCTGGCACGGCTGGCATTCGTTTCGTCGTGGGCTGACCACAAATCTTTTCGACCTTGGCGTGCCGCCCGAAATAAGCCAACTGATTCTCCGGCATGCCGACGTTGAAACCACGCGGCGGCACTATCTGAAATTGCAGGAACGTAAACAGGGCGCTGCGGCCATGCGGCAGTTCGAGGCTGCAATCAAGAAAGCCAAAATTGGCAAACAAATGGCCAACAGCAATTACGAGGCGAGAACCAGAAAACCGCGCAAAACCCGCATGGATAATGCTTAAAGGTTGGAGCCGACGAGCGGACTTGAACCGCTGACCTGCCGATTACGAATCGGCTGCTCTACCAACTGAGCTACGTCGGCTTTCTGTTGCTTTTCTTCAGTTTACCAAATTGGCTGATGCTTGCTGCTGTACAACTGCTGTACAGGCAATCTGAGCCTCAAGCTGTTTCATGGCTGCGGTGACATCCTCACGTACTGTCTTAATGTAGAACCGCTGAGTGGTGCTCACGTCCTCATGCCTAAGGATCGCCTGAATCACCGTATCTGGGATGCCAAGCCGCTTCAAATTTGCCGCCAATCCGCGACGATAGGCGTGCCATCCTTTCCACCGTAATCCATGTTTCTTTAGCCCTGGCTTGATCACACGATCGGGATGGACGTATCGGAAACGAGTTCTGGCTGGTGGCTAGAGCATGGCATGAAGGCGGGATACGTCCGCAACATTGAACGTGATCCGCGTGTACGACTGAAATTGCGCGAGGGATTTAGGACTCGATGGCACATCGGCACCGCCCATTTGCTCCCTGACGATGATCCGCGTGAGCGTCAACGCTGGCTGTCTAATCAGTTGTCTCTTCGGGACGCAACTCCTCAGTATTCCAGTTGATCTGGATAGCTGACATCCTCGTCCTTTACACGAGACGGGGCATGATGGCAAACACTATGAGCGGCAGCCCGCTGCGGTTTGCGAGTGTCCTTGATGATCGCACTTGGCTTCATACTGCCGCCTTGTACTCCGGCAGGCGTACAATTTCGATTGCTGCGATCCCGCTGCTTTCACTGCGAAGCTTACTGGAGACGCCCCTTCACTCGCGTGTGATGCAGCCAACGTTGCCGAAAGAAAGGAACGGAGATGAACATCGCTTTCCTGATCGGAAGGATCATCTTTGCTGCGTTTTGGCTGATGGGCAGTTTCAACCACTTCAAGAATCTCAATTACATGAGCGAGTATGCGAAAGCGAGAGGAACACCGTCTCCCAAGCTGGCGGTGGCAGGGACCGGAGTGATCCTGCTGCTGGGTGGTCTCAGCATGTTGCTGGGCGTCTATCCTGTGGTCGGAATCATTCTGCTGATTGTCTTCCTGCTGGGCGTATCGTTCCAGATGCACACCTACTGGAAGGTGGACGACGCGCAAATGAAGCAGATCGACATGATCAACTTCACGAAGAATATGGCGCTTGTGGGGGCACTCTTGATGTTCCTGCTGCTACCGCATCCGTGGCCGATGAGTTTGGGGATCGGATAAGCGGAACACGGCACGTGCGGGAGGGCATTGGGCTTCTGGTCCGCTGGGTTCTACGCCGCCTCCGCATCCACGCTGCAATGTGCGCCCTCGGAATCGACGAACTGCGCCAGCACTCCGCCGAAATCCTGTTTCTTGGGAGGCATGCTGAAGAGCACACCTTTGCCACTCATGTCCCGATAGAAAGCTTCGACATCGGCAACTGTGAAACCCAATTCGACTCCTCCTGCCGGGTTCTTGTCGGAAGCCGGGTGCAGCGCGAGAGTGGTTTCGCCCGTCACGAACTCACTCCAACCCGGCGATTCGAACTTCAGTTGGAGACCGAGCACATCGCGGTAGAACTTCACAGCTTTGTCCATATCGGCTACGAACTTGATCGCGTATCTAAACTGTGTTCCGTCCATTTGACCCCTCCACTGACCGCTGAGTGCTAATTATCCCAACAGATGCTTGCGGCAGCAAATCGCCTCAACGTATGGGTGCAGTGCCATAATGTGGTGAATGGCTTCGGTGCTACAAGTAGCTCCTCCAGACGCTATCCGGCAAATCCAACGGGTGCAAACTGTCACAATCGCATGGATGAGTGTGGAGGCTGCGGTGTCTCTCTTCGCAGCTTGGCGGGCACGGAGTCCCGCTCTACTTGCCTTCGGTGGAGACAGCGCCGTTGAACTTCTCTCGGCGGTGGTAGTGCTGTGGAGATTTCGTACAACTGCCCATGCGGACGCGGAAAGGCGGGCAGCCCGTGTCGCGGGAGCCTTGCTGTTTGCGCTGTCTGCTTTTGTCGCAGTCACTTCGGTTGTGAGTCTGCTGGGCTATAGCGAATCGAAGCCCACATTTCTAGGAATAGCCATTTTGATCGCAGCCGCCGCCGTCATGCCGTGGCTCGCGAAAGAAAAGCGGCGGCTGTCAGGGGCTACAGGCAGTGCTGCGTTGAGGGCGGACGCCGCTCAGTCGGCGCTGTGTGCTTACCTCTCGCTCATTGCCTTGGCGGGACTGGCGACCAACGCGATCTGGCACGTTAGGTGGACAGACCCGATTGCCGCTTTAGCTGTTTTGCCTCTCATCGTTTGGGAGGGTCGGGAAGCCATGCTCGGCAAAGCCTGTGATTGTTGCTAGTTTCGCCCGCGTCCACCCAGTCTGACGTAATCTCTCTGCTGAGCACCAAAACCACACGAAGATTCAGTAATTGCCGAAACTGTTTAACTGGCAAGTGCGTCACCTCTGCGTCGGGTCATCGTTTTTATAGATCATGTGTCCCGGCTGCTGACATTTCCATAGTTCGTCTGGGGTCATTGGAGTTGGGGTCTCACCTGCCGGGACAGAAATGCAGGTCTGGAACTCATCAAAACCGGGAGCAGAAAAGACAAACGTCAGATCAAGCGGCTCACTAGAGATGTTTCTTAAGCTGATCCACGTATTTGCCGGAATGAAAACGAGCCCTCCGGCATGCAAATCGCGACCCTGTTCACCAACTATGACGTGTGCCGTACCTGAATGGATCAGCAAGAGTTCATCTTCTGTGGGGTGTTTGTGAGCAGGGATCGATGCACCGAGTGCTATCTGCTCCGTCCCCACCACAAAATGCTCTGATCCGTTGATCTTCGGACCGACGTTTAGGGTGAATTGTGATGCTGGGCTAGGCTGCGGTCGCGGACGCCGCGTTCGCAATTCCCCTTCGTTCCTTTCGAGCAACAGCTGCTTGGCTGTGGAATTTGCGGCAGGCAACATATGTGGCGAACCGGATTGAACGGAAGAATTCGACACTTGCTCCGGCACGATGTTCGCGTGCCGGGCTACCACCTGCCAGCGCCCGCCCTGTCTCATCCATATTCCTGTGAATCGCAAATGCTCTGTTTTCCCGGCATTCGGCATCTTGCCACCCCATACCACCACTTCGCTCCCGGCGACGATTGCCGTATCGCCATAGATGCGGATGTACTTAATGTTTCGAGCATAAGAAGTAATCACGAGAAAGTCGTGGTTTCATCAGCTTTGAGGATTCCGGACTGCTGATCGTCTCCCCTGTTGCGCATGCTCCATCCTTGAACCTTATGGCCGTCGCCACAGACCATACGATCAACGTAGGAACATTTACTCAGGGCCAAAAGAAATTTCTTGATTACCACCGAGAATCGGTTCTGTTGCAAGCTCGCCACTAAAGGAGTGGGGTTTAGTTCTCAGTTGTTGAAATTGGCATGTTCCTTTTCTCAGCCGGAGGTGCGCTAATGTTTGAGAATCAACTCGACCAGACGTATGGCCACAAGCACAAGCTTTGGGAAACGGCGAAGGCGGAAGCACGTCGAGTGCTTGTGGAAAGGGCGAAGGCGGAAGATTTGATTCGTTATGGCGAACTAAGCCACAAAATATCCGCCATCAGATTTGAACCCGATGGCCCCGATTTTCACCACTTGTTGGGTCAGCTTTCTTGGGAGTCGGATGCGGCGGGCGAAGGGATGATTTCGGTATTAGTCTGTCACAAGGACGGGGCTGGGTAGTGGCTTTTTCAGTCTGGCTGAGGAGCTAGGCCGGGATGTTTCTGATCGGGTTAAATGCTGGTCAGACGAAACGAAGCGTGTTTACCGCGCCTTTAAAGTAGCGACCGGGCAGCACTAGGAACTTGCAAGACCGACCGCTTTGACCCGCAGGTCGAAAGTGCTCCGTTTTTCTTTTGGATTGCACCTCCGAGCATAGTTGAAACGACTAATTCGGAGACCAGCCGTCCAGAAATCGGCTAGTCAAATTGCTGTACAAAGCGCTGTACAAAAATGTGCTCAAGGACACCCTAAAACACCCAAAAACCACCCCGAGTCCACCATACTTCACAACAACATACGCAAGGCTGAATGCGTTACGAATCGGCTGCTCTACCAACTGAGTTACGTCGGCTTCTGGTTTAGGTTCAACTTCTTAGAAGAAATCAGCGGATTTTGATGTATCCCATCTGTACCCCCTAATTTTGTGGGCGCAGCACGACGGGAATAGCGTGCTTGCCACGCCCACAAGAATATCACGTCACGCCATTCCGACAGGCACGACGGACGTCCTCCTTCGGGGTCTTCGCCTTGCCAGTCTTGACGCTCTGCACGCGCTTGCGGAAGCTGGCCTTCTCATGACCGACAAGTCGCGATGAGGGCGAATATGACAGCCTTGTGTTTGCGGGTGACTGAGAATTGCGAATCCGATTCGTTGAGAGTTCCCGCGACCCCACCGGTTACTTTCACAAAACATTTGGGTTAATAACGCGGGATCGCGAAGTGATAGATCCGGAATACGATGCGGTTCGGATCTGGATCAGATGCTGCGACTGACTCCGGTGAACTTCATAACCGACAGACACTAGCCAGTTGCGGTCATGGCCACCCGGGATTAGAATTCTTCCGCTTTCAGCACGACGGATTTCTTTACGAAATTCTCATTACATTTCTGGCCACCTCGGGGTTGGCCTTCCAGGCGAATGGTACCGGTTGTCGTGCATGGATATATAGAAAGAGTCGAGTGCTCGTCCTGCAACTGGACCATCATTCTAGAAGAGCCGATTACAGCGGCGGATCCCCACAGGCAAACAAAGATTGATAAGGCGATGCCGTGGTTCTCGAGTCATGTCTGCTCAGAATTCCGCAAAACCGGTTAAACAGATTTTTCCAGTTGCGCGTCCGCTTCCGCTCAGAAGAGGAAGACGTTTTGCTTATTCCACCTGTCGTTCAACGGGCAAGAAGCTGGCATGAATCGCTAGCGCAATGGCTCCTCCAAGAACAGTATTCAACGAACGGTATGGTATGAGCGCGCTTTCTGGTAAACCCGCGAGTGCCAGAAGGAACACCACATAGGAAGTCAGACACACCGCAAAAGTGGCGTAGTTGACGTAAATCAGGAGATAACACGACCCCGCAAAGCACACGACCAGCAAGGTCAAAAGCCATGGATCGGGGCGCAGATAAGAGGCGATCAGCGTTGCCAAAGCTGCACCGGCAAGTGTTCCCACGATTCGAGCAAGCCCACGTTGAAAGGTTTGACTCAAAGTACCCTTCATCACGATGGCCGCAGTCATGGGAATCCAGTATCCGTTGGGAAGTGAGAGCCAGCGGTAAAAGGTGGCGCTTAGAGCGAGAACCAGTCCTGCCCTGAGGGCCTGCACCCACTGTTCGCGGGCGCCCCTTATTGCGCCTGAGAAGGTTTCTTTTTCGCGGCCTTCGCTAGCACCACCCAATGCTGGCGTAACCGAATTCGATAGCCGCCAGAATGCGAGGACGAACAACATTTGCAGCAATCCGCCGCCCAGAACAAATGACCCTCGTGTCAGGGCCCCCAATCCATGTGCAGGATACGCGGTTGAAATAACCAGCCAAACCACACCTTGCAGAGCGATCCAAGCTGCTCCGGGACTGAGGGTCCACACCGCACCATAAAGAACGCCCCAAAGGGAGCAGGCTAAGACTGCCCGCACTCCTGAGAGGCCCGCGAGTGCTCCGACCCAACTGGAGACGCACATCACGGCCGCCGCGAGAAACATGGGAAGGCGCCGGGAGTGACGCAGTTCCTGAAACGATCCGAAACCCACAGAAAAGGCCCCAGCGGTAGCCATCACTCCCTGACGTGGGTGGCCCGTAATGATTCCGATCGCTAGACAAACTGAAATTGCGGGTACACACAAGAACGCTGAACCAGCATTCAATTTCGACCAATCGAAGATCAGTGTTTCTTTGGTTAACCTTCTCCACATTCGCCGTAATCCTATCGTGCTTCCCATGATCCAAGTCTCCTAATGCTGGAGACGAGTACCTTCCGAAATCTTCAGATTCAAGTCGTTGGAGGTTAACCAGTTAGCTGTTCTGTCTCAGTTTGCGCTAGGTGCTGGGAACCTCCCACGGCACTAGTCCGGAATTTGCTGTATTGTTCCGCGCTTGCGGTTATGGCGTAGTAGGTGCAGCGCTAGGGTAAAGGGAGATCAAGAGTTTAAGCCGATTTTCCGCGGGCCGGGTTACGGGGGCAGGCGTGCCACCGGTCGTGCAGAAATGTTGGGAGGATCATGCCGATGCCAACCCGGATATTGATCGCGGATGACGATGCCACAATCCGCCTGCTTCTACGCAGGTTACTGGAAAAACAACCTGACTGGGAGGTTTGCGGCGATGCGAGCACCGGGGCGGAAGCCATAGAAAAAGTCGAGGAGTTAGACCCGGACGTGGTTGTGATGGATCTGGGGATGCCGGTCATGACCGGGTTACAGGCTGGGCCTGAAATCGCAAAAGCTCATCCGCAGTTGCCCATGTTGTTGATTAGTGTGCAAGAAGTATCGCGGCAACTTGCATGGGAAGCTCGCAAGGCAGGGTACCGCGGTGCTGTCACGAAGAGCAGTGGCAATGAAGTGCTGAAGGGTGTGGAAGCCTTACTTAGACATGAATCGTTCTTCTATGCGGACGACGGCTCGTCTACTTCGCAGGGTGAAAAAATGGTAGAGGAGACTGGAAGCCCTCGCTCCCGATAGGTGGTCCCAGTTTTTTCCAGCCAACAGCTGCCGCTAAAGTCTCATCACAACGCCTGGACGAATTACATATGTGGCTTTCCGGCAAACTTTCGATTTTTGCGGTTGCGTCTTTACTCACGCTTGCTGGATGCACTCCCAATAAGAATCCGCAGGAACTGAAGGAGCAAACTGCTCGCGCCACTGCCGCATTGAAGGTCGATGCCAAAGCAGTTGCGGCCGGAGTGCGCGAAGGCTGGAGCCGCGATAAGCCGCTCGATATCAATAGCGCGACCAGAGAGCAACTAACTACTCTGCCTCTAACGGGCGCGGAAGCGGAGGCGGTAATCGCGGGGCGTCCCTACGATGAGCCTCAACAACTCGTGAGCCGACGCATCTTGTCGCAGAGCAGATACGACAAGATTTCGGACAGGTTGACGGCTAAAAAATAAAAGTACTAGTTCGCACTGCCAATCAGTCTCCCATTCGCGATACCGTCGACCCTTACGGTCGTCCACAGGTTTGTCGGGTGACTCCCACGCAATCGCATCGGCAGGTAATTGTCGGTCAGGGCTTCAGTGTGTTCTTGATCGTCGCCTTGCGAGACGGCATTGAGGGTGATCACTTCGAGGGATTTCCCCACAAAGGACTTCATGAAGCTCAATTTTTTTTCATATGCCAGGTCGCGCAGAATGCGGTTGCGTTCGCGCGCGACTTCAACTGGAATTTGCCTCGCCATAACTGCTGCCGGCGTTCCCGGCCGCGCCGAATAAGTGAAGACGTGCAGGTAGGTAAATGGGAGGTCTTCGATCATGCGGCGAGTCTCTTCGAACTCGATGCCAGTTTCCCCCGGAAAGCCAGTCATGACATCGGCCCCAATAGCGGCTGTAGGCATGGCTTCGCGGATCATTTCAATTTTTTCCCGGTAGTGCCAGGGACGATATTTTCGGTGCATGCGGCGAAGCACGGCGTCGCTTCCGGACTGCAAGGGCACGTGCGCATGCTTGGCAATTCGCGATGAACCAGCCACCAGACGGATTAGATCTTTGCTCCAGTCCATTGGTTCAACCGAGCTGATACGAAGTTTCTGCACTGCAGTCTCATGGAGAATGGCGGAAATCAGATCCTCGAAAATAAGTGGGTGCAAGCTCCCGCCGGAAGCAAGATCTCTCCCCCAGCGACCCAAATTGATTCCGGAGATCACAAGTTCGCGGTAACCTGCCGCTATCAACGACTCGACTTCGCGAAGGATCTGAGTTAGTGGCAACGATCGGCTCTGTCCGCGCACGTACGGGATCACGCAAAATGAACAGCGGTTGTCACATCCATCCTGAATCTTCAGGTTCGGGCGTGTGCGCTCGTTGGCGGCATCGAAAACAGGAGCGGCTAACAGTTCGGTATGCGCAAAGATGTCAGAGACGAAAATCGGGCCTTGCGCTGCGGAAATCGAGTCTTGGCCATCCGGCACGAGTTGGGTGAGCGGGACAAAGCCAAACGAACCTTGCTGACCCCCGAGATCCGACCCCTGATGCCTGGTTAAGGCAATTTCGGCAAGCCGATGCTTATGCGAATTGCCGATTACAGAACTGACTCCAGGAATCGCGGCAATTTCTTGGGGTGCACGTTGAGCGTAACAACCTGTGACGACAATCTGAGCTTTGGGATTTTTGCGATGAATACGACGAACGGCGGCACGAGCGTCCTGATCAGCGGCAGCCGTGACCGTGCAGGTATTAAGGACAACGATCCCCGCCTGCGATGGTTCGCTGGCGCGCAGCAGCCCTCGTTCCTGAAATTGCTGTTCGATGGCGGCGCCGTCCGCCTGGGTCGCGCGACAACCAAAATTCTCGACGTAGAAAGTCGCCACGCTTCTATCTTAGCCTAGCGTGCGCCGATCCCCCTATGACTGGGAGACGAGAATCCGCCTGTGCGGCCTGGCACGTGTATGTTGGAGGAATTCTCTCCAGCAAATTGCACGGACTGCGCCACTAGCAGACAAGAGCCGATTGGAATCGGGAAGGCGGGAGGAAGAGGATCGGGCCGCCGACTCTGAGAATCGTCTACAAGTTTTTGATCACATCACGCCGATGCTACTTGCCGCTTCTGCTGGAAACATTCCCGGCAGAAGACCGGACGCCCCTGCGTAGGCTTGAACGGCACGGTGGTATCTTTTCCGCATTCGGAACAGGTCGTGCGGGTTTCCACCTTGGCGAAGCCTGCGTTTTGTCCGGACGGCACTGCTCCCAACACCGATACTCGTTTGGTCTTGCACGTTTTGCAGCGTTTCGGTTCGTTCTTGAACTGCTTGTCGTGGAAGAACAACTGCTCTCCAGCGGTAAAGACAAAATCTTCGCCGCAGTCGATGCACTTTAATACCTTGTCCTGAAATTCCATTGAGAGATACTCCCTTCAGCCCATTCCCCAGTACCCTCGCCAGACGAATTGCGTGACGCGCGTGGGCGCCAGGGTTTTTGCCCCCTCAAAAACCCCTGGAATGTTTTTTTTGGACTCGGCCCGCCATGTCCTCTTACAACATGGATTACTACTTTAAAACTTCACCGTAGCAAAGCTACGTTTCACAGATCGGGACAGTGTTGGAAAGGAACGGGCCCCCGCGTTGAGCGACGGCCCGTTTTACCCTAGTCTTGTTCTTTGCGTGCTTTCTTCCTGCTGCGCTTGCGGGCTAAGGCTTCTTTCACCCGTTTCTTCTCGCCTGGCTTCAGGTAAAAGGAGTGACGCTTAACCTCCTTAATGATGTCTTCCTGTTGCACCTTGCGCTTGAAGCGACGCAACGCATTTTCGAGGGACTCGCCCTCTTGAAGTCTGACTTCTGCCAACTGAACTACACCCCCAAACTCGTCCCGTTTGGACGGGGATAGTTATTGCAAGGTTCCCGCGCCAAGTCAAGTGAATATAGTCAAACCGTGCAGCTAAGACTCTCTTGTAACCTGCTTATTCTCCACACCAGCCTTAGAAAGTCAGCTTCAAAGCGAGTTGAATTTGGCGCAGTGCATAGGCATCGGTGGCTCGCAGAAAGCTGGTCGGAGTCCGGTACTGCCCAGGGAAGATATTGATTCCAATAGCCTTAGTTATGAGTGCGAATTGGGCTGAATTAACGATACATCCGTTCTGGGTAATTGGACCGTCT
>Ga0207663_10001507_pt1 | contig 10874 bp, 16 predicted proteins | sample LARL53metaG_FD_184346 | JGI IMG/M metagenome (GOLD analysis project Ga0207663, IMG submission 184346) | Corn, switchgrass and miscanthus rhizosphere microbial communities from Kellogg Biological Station, Michigan, USA - LAR L5-3 metaG... | ecosystem: Host-associated > Plants > Roots >...
CGGGTCCTTCGATGTACAGAACGTTTCCGCCATTCGGCAACAGAGCCGCAAATTGCTTCCCTTGAATCTTGCCCACCTCAACGTGGTCAGAGCTGATGGCAAATATCGGAACTTTGAACCGCCGCCGCAACTCGAGGATGTAGTCCACTTCGTGATTCAGCACCACCCACCCGATCCCCGCTGCCGCCGCCGCTCGCGCCACTTGCGGAAACGCCGTTCCACCCGCTGGCTCAAACAGAATCGCGTCAGGACGCGTCACCATCGAATCCTGCACGTAGTGCAGCAACTGCTGGCTCTGCGCCACCGCATCGTTGTTGGCGTGAATGATCTTCACATCCACGCCCAGACGCCGCGCAGTCTTCTCGGCCGCCGTAGCCTGTTCCTGCTGATAGTCGTTATCGTTGTTGGTGAGAGAAACCAAAAAGTTGAGACGCTTCATTAGACCGCACCCATAATTGCATCATAGCTCGACCGCTCCGGTTGCCCATGTAACCAGAGTAACTAAGCCACGGATTGAAGTTAGGATCGAACCGGAGTCGCGCAGCGACGCCATTCATTAGCCCGCCTCGTAAGTGGCGGGTGAAAGTGGGAAGTGGGAGCGAGTCCCGCAGGGACGGCACTGAGTGCATGCTTATTGAAAGGTGGCTTGCTTGGCGCTGCGATCAGGAGCCAACGGGAGAATGGGGCTTTAGCTTCGGACTACGCGCCCGCTGTCGCGCTCTTCGCCACTTCCCCGATGAACGCTTTTAGATTGGTATCGAGTACCGCGAGGTCGGCTTCGGAGAGTTCCACGAACCGGAACGGCTGCATCCATCCTTGCGTCGCCCACATCGGAAACAGCATCTGCGCCTTGCCGCGAATCGTGGTTTCGCCGAGATGGAAAATTAATTCGACTTCCAGCTTCTCGTCCAGCGGCTGTTCCAGGTGGATCACGCCGCCCGTCGTCGAAAGCTGATGGAACGCCGCCCGCAACGACCGCTTGTTTGGCAAGCGCACCAGCACCAGCACCGAGCCGCGCAGCTTCACGCGGAAGGGCCGAGGCGTCACCTTGCTCTCTGCGCTGGCCTCGCGTGGAGTCGATTCAGGCTGTTCACCCATATGCCCCGAGTATGACAGCCCGCGAAAGCCAAGCGAAGTTACCAAAGCCCAAGTACAGCCCTGCGCCCTTTGTAGAGACGCAGCCTGCTGCCCTCTACCGGCAGTGAATCAAATTCAGGTGTGATCTGAAACGCCGCTATTTGCGCCCGGGATGCGCTTCGGGGCCTTCGGTGAAAAGATTGTAAGGCCAGACTTTCTTCTGCGCGGCCGCCTTCGGCGCGCTCGGCGCGCTGGCCGCACTGCTCTTCGCAGCCACAGGTGCTGGAGAGCTTTGCTCGGCGTCTTTCCAATCCGCTGGAGGATCGGCGATCCCCCAAATATTTCCGTGCGTATAGAGCGCAGCTCCAATCAGGAACCATTTCCCGTCGTTGCCCAGCGGCAGGCAGTTCGCTACTCGCGCGGTCACACTGCCTCCGCCCGGAAGCCCGCTCAGCATGATCGGAGTCTCGATCTGCAGCGCCTCCGAACTTCAAAACCCGCATCCCTGCGCGCTTACCACCAGCACCATGCACCGGTCTCCAAATGGACGCTTGCGATCAAGGCTGATCACGCTCACCGGAATCTCTACCCGGACCCGCGTGCTTCGTCGAGTTATCTTTGCAGTCAGAACTTCCATTGCAGATGCCGCCTTGCAGCCGGCGTTTCCGGGCAGGCCCCTCACCTTTATTGTGTCAGATTCGACTGATACGCGATGGTGACAAAAGTAACTCGCGACTCAAACCGCCGCGGCATGGCTACGACTCTCCTACGCGCACCGCCTTTCTGATTCTGCCGGACCGAAGCCATGCGAAGGCTATTTGCCTCGGCCATTCCTGTCAGATCGAGCCGTTCGCCGCCGAAAAAAGAGTGGTGGTGCCATGCGACTTTCCAAAAGGCGACGCGAGCAAGTACGCCCACTGCTATCAACCGGAGAGCTATGAGGCTGATAGAAAGGGCAACGACATCACGCTTGAAACGGTAAGCGGAAAAGTCACGTACCGAATTGTGGGACCCTGGTAAAGGTAGAACGGCCGAGGTTGGTTCTGGAGTGACTGTTGAGAACAGCCATTGCACTCAAACCCCTCTGGCTTGCAGCCTTGTTCATTTTACGGATCATCGCTTCGCGTTCTTGCGGGCCTGCTGAATTCCTGCGTCTAATCCCTTCGCCACAACCCGCGCGTAGCCAGACTTATCCATCGCGGTCATCGTAGCGGCCGCGATCCCGCCCGGAGTGATCGCTTCGTGCAGAAGGTCAGAAAGCTCCTGCCCGCTCTCGCGCCAATACGAAACTCCGTCGCTCAAAGCGTGAGCCGCTGCCGTCAGAGCCGTTACGCGATCGAGCCCCGCCTTTTGCGCTGCCTTTGCCAAGGTTGCCAGCGCGTGATAGCCGTGGCTCGAGGAATATGTCGCGGTAAACGCATCAAACTGCCGCTCCGGGATTTCGAGCACTCGCCCGACCTGCTCGAAGAAACGACGGACGAGCAGGCGCTCAGCTTTCGACATGCTGCGATCAAAACTCAGCGCCGTCAGCCCGCGCCCAATGCGGCAGACGGGGCTCGGCATGGCGCGCACCCACCGCGCTGGAGGTCCGATCCGCGACCGCAACTTCCGCAGAGGAATCCCCGCAGCCAGGCTCACGCAGAGTCGAGGCACGGCCGCACCGCAGGCCGCCACTTCGTCGAGCAACTCTGCGACCGACGCCGGCCGCACGGCAACGATGAGCATCTCGGCCCGCGCAACCGCCGACATCAAATCGCGCGCAACGTTCACCCGTGGCTCTCGCTGCAACTCCCGCAATTTTTCCGGATGGCGATCGAACACAACGATCGGCTTCGCATATCCCGCCAATCGCAAGCCCGCAGCCAACGCACCGGTGATCCGCCCTCCACCAAGGAATACGACTGCTTTCCTCAATCCGCAGTCCCCCCGCCGTCGACCACCAGCGCCGCGCCCGTCATAAATGAGGAATCATCCGACGCGAGAAACAGCACCGCCCTGGCAATCTCCTCGACAGTCCCGACGCGCCCGAGAGGACGGACGGCGCATCCCGCGATGTAGTCCTTCCACTTCAGCCCGCGCATCTTTGCATCGGCAGGAAGCATGGGAGTGTCCACATCTCCCGGGCAAACGCAATTCACGCGAATGCCCTGCGGGCCGTGATCGATCGCCATCGCCTTGGTCATCAACACCACGCCGCCCTTCGAGGCGCAGTACGCAACCGCGTGATCGCCGCCCACAATGCCCCATCCGGAGCTGTTGTTGACGATCACGCCACGACCCTGCGCGATCATCACGGGCAGCGCGAACTTCGACATCAGAAATGAGCCTTTCAGGTTGACGTCAATCTGCTCGTCCCATTCTTTCTCGGAACATTCGAGCGCGGTCTGCGGATAGAACACGCCCGCGTTGTTGAAGAGAATGTCGAGGCGCCCCAACTTGCGCACCGTCTCGTCGACCGCACCGCGGCAATCGCGCGCCACGCTCACGTCGGTGTGCACAAAGATGCCTTCGCTTCCGCGTTCCCTGATGCGCGCGACCACAGCGGCGCCGCGCTTCTGGTTGCGTCCTGTGATTGCGACCTCGGCGCCTTCCCTGGCGAACAACAGCGCCGTGGCTTCGCCGATGCCGGAGGTCCCGCCCGTGATGAGAGCAACTTTGTCTTTTAATCGCATTATCGGCTCGCCAACCCTCCTGCAGTCTCGCCGCCATCCATCGTGAACACATGCCCCGTGGCGAAGGCGCCGTCGTCGGATGCCAGGTAGGCAAACAATCCTGCGATCTCTTCGGGCTTGGCGTGACGACGCAGAGGGATTTTCTGGTTCACCTCATCGAGCATCGCGTCGGAATATTCGGCACGCTGCATCGGCGTGAGCACGTATCCCGGAGCCACTGCGCAGACGCGCACTTTCGGAGCAAGTTCGAGGGCCATCGAACGCGTCAGTTCGATCACTCCGGCTTTGGTCGCGTTGTAGTCGGCGTAGAACGGATATCCCATGACTCCGTTGGTGGACGCGGTTTGCAGGATCACGCCCGAGCCGTTCTCCCACATGTGGCGGGCGGCGGTCTGCGCTACATAGAAGACGCCGGTCAGGTTGACGGAGAGGACGCGCTCCCACTCTTCAGGAGTGATGTCGAGAAACTTGTGGCGGATGCTGATGCCGGCGTTGTTGATGACGACGTCGACGCCATCCATGAGACGAATCGCTTCGGCGAAGGCGGCTTCGACCTGCATGAGGTCGGTGACGTCGGCAACGATCGCCGTAGTGATGCCGGCTTCGCCGAGCCCGCGCAGCTCGTGGCGAATGTGGGCGCAGGCTTGCGCGTCGCGGTCGAGCACGCAGACGCGCGATCCTTCTTCGAGAAAGCGGGCCGAGGTGGCCGCGCCGATTCCGCTTGCGCCGCCGGTGATCAGGACGCGCTTGTCTTTGAGTCCTCGCATGTTGCCCCCAAATTTTGTGTGGGGACAAGTGTATCGGAGTGGGCGGGATTTCGGCTTCCGGCTTCCGGCTTCCGGCTTTCGGCTGCCGGCTCTTTCGCCCCTTCGGGGCTTTTCCGTCTTCATCCTTCTTTTACCCACGGCTTGCGCCCTTCGGCTTCGCTCAGGGTAGGCTACGGGTTGCGGTCTTTCGCTCCTTCGGAGCTGAGGACTCTTTCACATCTTCTTTCGCTCTTTCTCTTGCATCTTCTTTAACGCTTACGGGCGGCTTCGGACGTGAGGTGTCGGCGGGTGTGGTGGCGGACGGGAGTGCGCTGCGGCCCGGTACTTCTGGGCCGCTTGGACAGGCGGGGGCGGTTGTCCCTACATGAGCTGAAGCGGCTGCTTCGGCGCGGTCGGCGCGGATTTTGGCGGCGACTTCGGCGGGCGTCATGTTGGCGGACCATTGGGCGGGTGCGGGCACGGACTCGTGCGCGGAATCATGCACGGGTGCGGGCGGGGCGGGGTATGCGGGGACGTCTTTGACCATCTTGTGGTCGTTGATGCCGAACTTCAGGTAGCGGACGTTGCGGACGGCGATATGCAGCGCGCGGAGGATCAGCGTCGCGCGCTTCAGATCGATGGAGTTGCGCATGAGGGCGTTGATGACTTCCATCAGAGCGACCTGGAGAGATTCCTGGTCCTCGATGAGAGCGATGGGGTGCAGGCGGGACTGCGGTGGAGTGCGGACGCCACGGATCATGCGCTGGTGGAAGTAGCAGAACTGTTCTCCGCGCATGGCGGGAGAGGCGCAACGGACTCCGGTGACTTTGATGTGGGTGCAACTGCGGACGTTTGGCTGATTTGACATATGAGTCCTATTCGTATGAGAAGAAATTTTTGGATCGGTATTGGCTAAATTATTGGATTGATTGGAGTTAGGGGCGGAGCCCGGGCCGTAGTCCTCGTATAATCTTGGTAACAAAGGACTTGGAGGTAAAATCTTGCGGAGAAAGGAGTTAACGAGATCTTGCTCGGCGGGGGTGAGGGTCTTGGTGGAGTGGGTTGTGGGACGTTGGGGCATAGTCCCAATGTGGCTTATCTAGAATCCTAGGGTCAAGGTTGGATGAACATTGGGGAAGATAAATCTGTGGAAAAGGGGTGGAGGGGAAGGTTTCAAGGTTTCAAGGTTTCAAGGTTTCAGGGTTTCAAGGTTTCAAGGTTTCAGGGTTTCAAGGTTTCAAGGTTTCAGGGTTTCAAGGTTTCGGTTTCATGGCGTCGGCAGCCGCGGTATCCACCCTTCGCAACAAACGCGAAGGATGTGGCACGCAGGTCTTGCTAAGTGCTGGCGGATTGAAGGCTGGGCCATGCGCCGTCTTTCTTACTCTGATAAATGCGCGTTAGACTGTCGGCCGTTTGCGCAGAAACAGGAACATTAACGATGCCGGGAAAAACAAACGAGAGCGGAACATCACAGGAAGCGAAGGACATCGTCGTGTTCGACATCCTCCGCGATTCTGAATGCGCCGAGTGCCGAAAGGAACTGTTGGCTCACGATTTTCTGTTCATGGAAGATGGTCGACCGCTGTGCCTCACGTGTGCCGACCTCGACCACTTGGCTTATCTGCCCAGAGGCGACACGGCTCTGACTCGGCGGGCGCGGAAATACAGTTCCCTGTCAGCCGTCGTGGTTCGTTTCAGCCGAGCCCGCAAGCGCTATGAACGCCAGGGTGTATTGGTCGAGGAAGCTGCCCTGGAGCGAGCCGGGGAAGAATGCCATGCAGATGCCACTAAGCGACTGGCCGACCGTGAGAAGGGCTGGCTGCGTCGACTGGGACAGGATCGCGATTTCGCGGTCCGCCTGACAGAATCAATTCTCGCACTTTATCCCGGGTGCCCTCCGGCGGAGGCGCAGGCGATTGCCGTCCACACTTCACTACGCGGCAGCGGCCGCGTCGGACGCACGGCAGCGGGACGGGCGCTTGAACCGGAAGCGCTCAACGCCGCGGTTATATCGGCGATTCGTCATCGACATACGCGATACGACCAGATGCTGATGCACGGGTACAGCCGCAGAGATGCACGGGACGCTGTTTATGACGCGATCAATAACCTTCTTGAACGTTGGCGTGCCCACGGCTGAGTCGCCACAGCACTGGTAATCCAGATTGGACCTTCAGGGGAAAGAGATGTGTCTGAGGTTCGGTTGCATCATCACCCCCTTGATCAAAACGTGTAATGGCCTGTTCTCGACAGTCAGGGATTACAAAAGGGTCTAGACAATTCTTTATCGAGCGGCATACCGGGCTATATACGCTAAACCCGTGACCGAAATGGCAATGAGTGCGTAGGGCCACAGTTCGAGGGCGCGTTTCAATCTCGATAGTGATGAAGGTATTAGGGCCACGTTTAAGCACTCCTGCTACCGCACCCGGAATGTCGATTCTGGTTCACGACCTTCACTGAAGGCAAGCCACTAAGCTGCTGCTTCGTTCTGCATGAGTTTCATGTAGCTTTCCATCGATTGCGTCAACTGGGAATCGATCTCGTCCGCAACGGCCATGACATCCGGCAGTAACAGGCTGAAGTCCAGATGGTTTAGGTTCTTCTGCAAGGTTCCGAAGATAGCTACCTGCAATAGCCGTGATTCATGGACAAGCATGGCTGGCGTGTAGCCCTGACGGAACCGAAGTTCGCCATGGTTTACGGCAGCTTCGGAAGCTCTGGCATCGCTGTCCTGATCAGACGCGCTGGAGTGGCTCAGACGCAGCGCTACATCTTCAACCAGTCTAGGGAGATGTCCGGCGCGTTCGGCATCACTCAGGGCCACGTTGTTCAAATGTTGATTCTGCTTCGCGCGCACCAACCAGACTTCTATGATGTTGGTAACGCACCTTTGCAGAACCACGCCCACTCTCTCTTTGGACGACGGAGCTCCAGGTTTACGATTGAGCATTTTTTCGCGCACGAGTGCTGCCAGTTTCGCAACATCGAATGGCTTCACGATGATTTCGTCCGCTTCCAGAACGATCGCTGCCATTGCGCTTTGGATGTCAGGATACCCACTGACCAGCATTGTCAGGGCTCCAGGCTGCGAGTGACGCATCGCGGTAATGACAGTAAAACCGTCGCCGGGGTTCGGCATGTGCAGATCGGTGATGAGCACGTCAAACTTTTGTGTAGCAATTAACCCTAGAGCCTCGGTTACGCTCGTCGCCGCGACCACCTCAAAACCCTTGCTGCTGAGCAAGTGAGTCATCATTTCCAGAACGGTCGCGTCGTCATCGACCAGTAACACCCTGTGCTCGACATGTTGTATGGGGAGTAGCGACATATGGTACCGCCTTGTTTACATGCTAATTGCAAGCCGTTGGCCAGTGCTGGTCAATTGTGATCAGTCGAACCATCGTGACTATTGCTTGGGGTCACAGCGAAAGAACGGCACAGTAGTTGACGAAATATCTTTAAATTACTTTGGCGAAAACCTCCACTGTTGGGAACTGAGCAATTGTGCGCAGCTTCATGATTCTGAATCAGGCAGAATCGAGACACTAGCTAGAAGGGATTGTGGCTGTTCCCCCTCAACCGCTTTTGTGGAGGACAAAATGTGGATTGCCAAGCATTTGAGGTTGTCGCACGCTTATTCCGAACTTGAAACATTGACTACGGAACGCAGTGCTGAGTTGCAAAAGCTAACCCAGCGTCTGCTCAAAGTTCAAGATGAGGAGAGGCGAAAAGTAGCGCGCGACCTGCACGACACTACCGGCCAGACCCTGGCTGCGCTGAAAATCAGTGTTGCGCAATTGCACGACATCTGCCAGGCAGTCCCGGGTGCGCTGGCCATTGTTTCCGACGTTGAGCTACTCGCGGATCAGGCCATCGAAGAGATTCGAACTATGTCGTACCTGCTGCATCCGCCGCTGTTGGATGAGGTGGGATTTACTTGTGCGGCCGAGTGGTATATCGAAGGATTCGCCAAACGCAGCGGGATTAACGTGACGGCGGAGATTGCGAGTCCGCGTGAACGCTTGCCGAAAAGCGTGGAGATTGCTTTATTCCGCGTCCTGCAGGAGAGCTTGACCAACGTGCATCGCCACTCCGGCGCATCGGCCGCGAGCATCCATTTTCAACATGCGGACGACGCCGTGATTCTGGAGATACGCGACTTCGGGAAGGGAATACCGGAGGAGCGGCTGCGATTGCTTCATGGAGTTACCGCGGAAACGGGTGTCGGTTTAGCCGGAATGCGCGAGCGACTGCACGAACTGAACGGGAAGTTGGACATAGAATCCGATGCTCGTGGGACGAGAATGAGGGCGACCGTTCCACTGTCTTTCAGAACTCTCTCTATCCCGCTGGAAACTAGCGCGGTAGACCCCGCATCAGCATTTTCATGAGGGAACGCCGGTACCTTGGGGACTCTTTTCGGAGGAGACAGTACTCGTCCGAGTGTCAGGGAAGCCGGTGTTTTTTTCGCGTTCGGTGTTCAAAATTGACCAGACTGCAAAAGGCTCCCACGCTAGAGTGAATCGTTAGCGCATTACGGGCGGTCATAGGCTAGTGCCTTCAGGCCAAGGCTTTGGCCTTCACGACCGCCCTCTTTAGCCGCACTACATTAGCAGAGAATGTCGGGACGACCTGGTTCGTGGCAAGAACTTCACTCCTCTAGGCTTCTGGCGGGATTGTCGCGGGTGGCTTCGATTGTCGCGGGTGCTCGACGCAAAGGTGTGATGCAAACTCCACGTTGCGTTGAGCCTCAAAGTTCCGCATCATCGCGTCGAAATTATCACCAGTAGGCGGACCGGTAGGGTTGAAGGCCCATCCACATTTGGAACAGCCCCAACCACGAAAACGCGGTTGGTCAATCCACACCAGCTCGCGCGGCATCGCCGAATTATATTTAACACAATCTCTTTGATCAATATCGACCATCCGTGCGATCCCGACCTAAGCTACTTGTAACCGTTCAAGTCAAACCGCTGCATACTCTGCCGTAGTCCAATTTGCAATTCCCATGGATAACTGTTGAAAAATCTCCATAGCACTCATCATCAGGGTCAATGAGCGCTCGCCTGTTATCAACATCTACTCCTGAGGTTGTTTCTGCACAAAAGCCTCACATGTGATGAGGTCTCACACGTCGTTATCGTTTGCGCGTCGTCTAGGCTCCAACAAAGCCTTCCTCTCGACCAACAAGGTTGTGGCACCCTTCCTCATGTGCTCAATCGTTCGATGCAGAAGTTGCGATAGCTCTTCGAGCGCCTGTTCTAGATCAGCATCATCTGCAGCAGTTGTCTTCGCACAGAGTTCTCGTATGCGGTCTTCGATTCTGCGTTGAGGGGGAGGCATGAACACGAGCGGTTAGGATTGTAGGAGTCAACATCGTGACCGTGCGATACCCTACAGAAGGTATTCGGCGTTCTACAGCGTTCACCTGAGACCTTGTTGGAATCGTGGCAAACGCAATGGCGAGCCATCCCGCGCGGCCCACCTTCAAAGTACCATTCCCAAAACTGAAGGTGAGAGTTTGGTGAAAAATCGCGGTTACACTCATTGGCACGCAAAAAGGCGAAGGAAAAGCGCACACTTGTGAAATGGGCCGTTATCGCCAGCGGTCTATTCCGTGTGATAATCCTGCGATGAAAAGAAAGCTCACTTGCGTACTGTTCTTGTTGGGATTCCCCACATCCGGACTTTGTGGCCCAATAAAACAACCTACTTCTCCGATGCAGATTACAGCAGACGAGCGTTCAGGCGAGCATTCATCCGTTGCTCTGAAGAACACTTCCCAAAGGGCGATTCGCGCATACCAGCTCGCGTGCTTCAAGATGGCAGATGGGAAATACACTATTGACTGGCATTTCGAGGCTGCCATTGGGGTGATTGCGGCGGGCGAATCTACGCATTACAGCGTGTCGAATGAGTCGCCGATGCAGGTCTGCCGCACTCGTAACAGCCGTCTAGGGGTCGAACGCGTCATCTTCCAAGATGGAACGACGTGGAGGTCAGGAGAATGATTGGCGTAACATCGCCATTTCACTCATCATCCCTTGGTCGAGGGTTTTGAGCGCTATGTCCTGATTTCAACACTTAAGTAGAAAGCCTGCCCTGTGACACTTGTCGAAGTGTCCCAAAACCCGTGCTGTGCTGACTACGTCATCGTTACAGTAGTTTGTGAAGCCCTCTAAACAAATGAAAAAAACAATATGCCGCAATTTCGGGGCAGGCATTTTCATCAGCATTGCCATTGCCGCAATGTCACAGGATCATCGCATCGAGGCCGGGGCGTCGGGTTCTCCAGCGCCTGATTTTTCTTCCCTTGAGCCGCTCGCAATGGCAAACCGCGAGGTCGCGGTGTACAGAGTAAGGGCAGCGACCCTAG
>Ga0207663_10001509_pt1 | contig 10871 bp, 10 predicted proteins | sample LARL53metaG_FD_184346 | JGI IMG/M metagenome (GOLD analysis project Ga0207663, IMG submission 184346) | Corn, switchgrass and miscanthus rhizosphere microbial communities from Kellogg Biological Station, Michigan, USA - LAR L5-3 metaG... | ecosystem: Host-associated > Plants > Roots >...
TGATGCAGGGCGGTGACGAGCGTTTGCCGCGGCGAGTCAGTTTTGGTCGATTTACCACCGCGAAAACAGCCCTTGGACGCGCATATGCATCAAAGCTTTGCGGTTCGACTGGTGAAGGTGCTCGTCATGATTCGTGTTTTGACAGTAGCGGTGCTGTGTGGGATTCTGTGGGCGCAGACGCCCGTGGCTGAGCCGGCCTCGCCAGCGCAGGCGCCCCAGGCTCCGCCACCGCAAACGCCTGCATCGACTCCATCTACTCAACCTCCAGCGGCCGTGCCCCCCTCAAATCAGAGCCCTCTGCCGGAAGCCAAACCAGACCCAGAATCAGGCCCGCAAGAGCAGGACGTAAGTGGGGCGATGGATGCAGCTGAACTGCTGCCGCCTGTCCCCTCACGACCTGCTGGCAAAGCTACGTTAGTGGGTGGCACCCTCAAGAAACTCGACCGCGTGCGTGATGAGATCACGATCCAACCGTTTGGCGGCCGGGATGTAAGAATCGTATTTGATGGGCGGACAGAAATCTATCGCGATGGCAAGGAAGTTCCTCCCAGCGACTTGCGAGGTGGCGAAAAGATTTACGTCGACACGGTTCTCGACGGCACAACGATTTTCGCCAAAAATATAAGAATTACACCTCAAAGATCTACCGGCGAGAGTCGTGGCCAGATTATGAGGTTTGACCGCGGCAAGGGCGAAATGGAGGTCAACGATCCTCTTTCTCCCAAGCCTATAATTTTGAGCATTTCTTCCGTGACCAAAATTTCTAGAGACAAGCAGCCGGCATCGGTAGCCGATCTTCGCACAGGGTCGCTGATTGACATCAAATTCCGCCCGGAAGGCGAGGGACGAACCGTGGCCAGTGAGATCGACATATTGGCGCAGCCTGGCACTAATTTCACCTTTGCCGGCCGCGTCACGAATCTGGATCTGCATAGTGGTCTTTTGGTCTTGGTGGATCCACGTGATCGGAAGACCTATGAAATACACTTCAGCCCTTCCGATGTTCACATCACTGGGAATTTGATCGAAGGAGCAGAAGTGACTGTGGTCGCAGATTTCGACGGAACGCGCTACGCCACGAGTTCCATCGTGGTGAATTCGGAGTCCAGCAAATAGGGTAAAGAGCAAACCCGCCTTTACCTGCCAGCATCACCTTCATAAAAGCACCGGCTGCTTTATTGCAGCTTGGTGAAATCGCAGACGCCGCTAGTGCTTTGTACCGGGATATTGGTTGGAGGAGTGGCCCATGGCACGTTGGTGAAGTCGAAGAACTCCGTCATCATCGCGTCCCCACTTGCGTTGACTTGCGCCGCATCGCGGTTGGTAAGGGACGGTAGTTTGAAGCGAGTTTCAATCAGCTTCAAAATGGCGGTGTAATCCGCAGCCGTGTGCGAAACGTAGTTCTTTTTGGAATAAGGTGAAATCACGAGGAGGGGGACGCGGAAACCGGTGAACTTGAAATCACAAATATCATCCGTGCTTCCTGCACAGATGTCAGTCGGCTGTAAATCTGACGGAAGAATTCCGTCCGGCTGGACAGCAGGCTGCGGTGGAACGTGATCAAAGGTTCCTCCGCCTTCGTCAAAGGTAAGGATAAAAACCGAATCCTTCCAACTTGGACTGCTCATCAGCGGGTTGATCAGGCTGGCTACATAGGCGGCGCCGGTTTGAACGTTATTGTTTGGATGTTCATCACGGCCCGAGCTGTATCCGCTTTCGATCAGTGCGACCGACGGCAGTGTCCCGGCTTGTACGTCGCTCAGATACTGCGAAACCGGCACAATGTTGGCCGCGTGTGAGCTCGCAAACGGTTCAAACATGTTGATGTAAGAACCCGCAGGATCGGTTTCATATACCTTCCAGGACACGCCGGCCGCGTCCAGCAGATCAAAAATCGTTTTGTTCGTAAAAGTAGTCGTCGGCGGATAAGCGTGGCCGGCCGAAGTTGCAGCCAGCAAATAGAGCCGGTTTGGAGGCGTGCGGGACATGACTGGCGAAAACCAGCGATCCGAGGTGGCAAAGTTTGAGGCCATGAAGTAGTAGTAGTTCAGATCCGTCCCGTCGTAATACCCCATAGCGCGGATGCCTTCGGTGTCGCCACCGGTTGATTCACCGGGAAAAGGATTTTGCGCGTAGGTCGCGGCGGTAAAAACATAACCGTCCATTGTTGCAGTCGTGCTGGAATTTGGGTGCTGGCGATTACGGTCGACGTGGCTTTCATTCCACGAAGGACTCAGGTCAGCAAAACACTCAGTTTGCACATGATAGGCGCTGACGGTGCTAAGCCCGTCGAAACTGGGGTTGGAAGATCCTGCTGGCAGCCCATCGAATTGCTGGGTTGGAAAACCATTGGCTTGCCAATATGCCGGGAGTTGTCCGAAGTATGAATCAAACGATCGATTTTCCTGCAGCATAAAGACAATGTGATTGATGGATTGCAAGCTAGCCGGAGTACCGCCGCCCGTTGTGACCCCTCCCCCGCCACCTCCCGCGGGAGCAGGCTGCAATCCTTGACAACCGCAAATCAGCAGGGTGAGGCCCAAAAGGGGCACCACTAGCCACTTTCCAGTCATTGGCAAAAACCCTCCGCGAGAGAGACTTCTTTGCGCGTTTGAGATGACGGTTACCGGACGCGACGTTGGCTGGAAGGAAATAAATTTTCTTTGAAACTACCCCTCTGAATTCAGCCTTTTCGATCGAGCAAGCGACAACCCTGTACCGACGTACAGTACCCGAAGGTGTTTTGACAGGAGTTTGCCTGGGGGATATTGTGACCCAGCTTTCTGTGATTTTACGGTCCGGCGAAGGTCGGAGCCTGGGAGAAGTAATCATTACCCGGGTGCACGAGACCGAAACAGCAGAGGCCCAAATTCCAGCGACCTGCCGAGGGCTTCGCGTCGGTGCAGCCCCTCGAACAGTAGAGAGGCTATCCATGGCTACTGCCCCCTGATCCTCCGAATCGACCCGCAAAATTCATGGCAGACGAGCCACGGCTTTGAATAGAGGCGCAGACGTACCTCGTTCATTTTTCGGCCTGAATCCGCTCCATCTGCGTTCACGAAGTCCGACCTGTAGCGACGGAGATGCACTGCTGTGCCCGCCTTCGAATACTTGCCGGGAAACGGGCAAGCAGTTGCCGCCCCTTCTGAAAAGGCGTTCATGTACCGGTCTATTTATGTCCTGTTCTGGGTGACAATTTTTCTTCCTGCCATGGGCGTGGCGGCGACGCTGCAAATTAACCCAACCACAACTCTCGGGGCGCAAACTTCGAACAATACCAGCGCCGCAGACGCCTTTGTCAGCCAATCGAACGGTAACCTGGGCCCTAGCAATATCAGTAAGCTCGATGTCCATTCACTGCTTTATCCCGGAAGCCATACAAAAGTTTTCGCTCACCTGATGCTCTGGTTCGGCGGCGCCAATCATATGAACGTCGGCTATAAATCGACCGATCCCGCGCAGGTCAAGAGACAGATTCTGGATATGATCGATCGCGGCATCGATGGCGTGACAATCGACTGGTACGGGCCGAACAATACCGCTATCGATCAGGCAACGAAAGTTGTGATGGCTGAAGCCGAAGCTCATCCCGGTTTCAAGTTCGCGGTCATGATCGATCAGGGTGCCATCAAACAGAATTTGTGTTCCGGATGTACGGCCCAGCAGACTTTCATACAACTGCTGCAGTACGTCGAGGACAAGTATTTTCCTTCCCCCGCCTATTTCCGTATCGATGGCTCGCCTGTCGTCACCAATTTCGACATTGACCGCGTCTATCAGGTCGATTGGACAGCCGCGAAAGCCGCATTAGCGACCAATCCCTCATTCATTTTTCAAGATAGCTCCGGCTTCAATCACGTCCTCGCGGATGGCAGCTATTCGTGGGTAATGCCAACCACGTCCGATTTCGGAATGAGCTACCTGACTGATTTCTACCAAACTGGTCTGCAATTTCCGCAGAAGGAAACGGTTGGCGCCACCTACAAAGGCTTCAATGACACTTTGGCAGCGTGGGGATCGAAGCGCATGATGGGTCAGCAATGTGGACAGACCTGGCTGCAAACTTTCGCGAAGGCCAACAGCTTCTACGACTCCACGACCCAGCTCGATCTCCTGCAGCTGGTGACATGGAACGATTATGAAGAAGGCACGGAGATTGAATCTGGAATTGACAACTGCGTGAGCGTGTCGACATCTGTTGCCGGAGATTCTCTGAGCTGGAAAATCACCGGACAAGAAAACACGGTTGACCATTACACGCCTTATATCAGCAGCGACGGCCAAAACCTGATGCCTCTCAATGATCTTGCGACCGGGCAGCACGCGCTGAACATGTGCAGTTACTCGCTTGCTGCTGGGAATTACACCCTGTTCGTGCAAGCTGTCGGCAAGGCAAGTTTCAAGAACCAAATCTCAGCGCCAGCCCATTACAGCCCACACTGCACCTCCCGGAAAGTGAGAACGACCAAATTGTTCCTGAAGTTGTCTGCTCCCGTTACCACGATCGTTCCTGGGAAAGCGGCGAAAATTGACATCGCGGTCACTTCCGATACCGGCTCGTTCGACGCTCCAGTTTGGTTCTCGTGCTCGAATGTGCCCGACGAACTGACCTGTAACTTCGCCCCTAGCGTGATAACGCCGAATTCAGCTACTGGAAGTTCCGTCCTTACCATATCGGCTTCGAACGCTCCTCACCGGCCGCGATCCAAAAGGCAAAAGGTTCCTATCACCGCCAGTTGGTTCATATTGGGAATCGCTGGATTCGCTTGGATCGAGCTCAACCTGAACCGCGTCAACAGGAAGGTTATCAGTCGCTCCCGAGTTGCGAGCCTGTGGGTCGTGGCTGCCATCCTGCTTAGTTCCTGTGGCGGAGGCGTCAGCACCCAACCCAATCTCGTCAGCTCCACTGGCGGGAAAGACTACACCATCACCATTACTGGAGTTTCCGGAACCATTCAGGCCTCCACTACCCAGACCATCACTATCCAGTAAGTTGAGGCTTTTTCTGGCGCCCGGCATGTAGGCGAAAGCTGTACGATCTGACCAACGAAGCCCGTCTCTTCCGGTGAGTCGTCCGGCGAAAAGGCGTGCGGGTAGCCATCGCGGCAGGCGGCGAAGCCGGGTCATGGACCTTAAGGCTTTGGTGTGGCGCTCTATTCCGAAGTGTCGAATGTACTCGCTGATAATTTGCGGCATCGTCATCCGCAGGGCAGCAGAGAAATTCTGATTCGCCATTTCTTCTTGTAGTTCGGGAGATTCGATCAAACTTATGACATGATTCGCCAAGTCCTGCATGTCTGAAGGTTTGTAGAAATCGATAGCCAAACCTTCTTCATCGGCCATCTGGCGAAAGTCGGAAATGTCAGCTGAAATGATCGGTACTCCGAAAGCGGAGGCAAGGTGGGCGACACCACTCGATCCCGTTGAAGAGGAGTACGGCATCATCGCCACGGTAGCCGTTCGGAAAAGATCCGGGATCTGTTCTTCGGCCACGTATCCGGTGAATTCCACGCGAGGATCGTTGACAAATTGTTTGGCGATGGAAGCCACGTAGCCGGGTGTTCTAGGGTGATCGCCACCCGCGACTACCAGTTTGACGTTCGAAAGCCGTTTGGCGATCAGTTCGAAGGCCTGAAGCATCGGCTCCAATCGTTTGTAAGTCCCCCACTTTCCAAAAGCCAGAAGCCGGTGTACCGGATTGCCCCGAAGCGAGAAGTCGGGATATTCGGGCAGGTAAGACAGAATGCCATGAGCCCGCACATGAACGTTTTGCCGTCCGTACTGCTCCAAAAGAATTCTGCGGTAGGTGGGCATCAGAACAGTCACAGAGTTGGACATCAACAGCATTCTGGTGGCAAATCCACCGGCTGCCCGATACAGGCGCGGGAAACGCACGCCAGCGTCTTTCAGATCGATTGCATCCATCAGATGGTGCAAGGTCACATGGGTATAACGGCCACTCAGACGCGTAAGTAGAGGTGCAGCTAAGCCGCAAAAGGCCACGAAGGGGTTGTGTCCGAAGGTCGTAAATAGAAGGTTGAACCAGACTACGTCAGGTTTATGCCGCCGAATTGCGCTCAGGAGTCGTATCGAAGTGTTGGGGTGGTCGAACGACCAGCAACGGTCTACTGAAAAGCCGGCTGGATCAGCTTCCGCTCCGTCCAAAGTGTCAGCCAGAACCGTCAGACTTAGAAAAGGGTTTCGCGTAAGCTCATTCGCGATGTGAAACCCATATTCGCTTAGCCCTCCGCGGCTCGGCGGAAACGTCGTCACCAAACAGATCTTCATAGTCCTCGCGCCCTAAGGGGCATAAATCGTTCTCGGTTCGATGAGTTTGATGAGCGGGCTGTTGGCTGGAAAAAATTTCAAACCAGTGGGATAACCGCCAGTAGAGCGCAGTTCGGGGTCAAAGGTAATGTGGAGCTACAAAAATTCGGTGCATTCGACAGTATCCGCGTGGAATGGCACCGTGTTCAGAGTATCGAGGAATGCGGCATATTCTGATTTGGCACGCAGCTTGAGCAGTTCCCGAACAATGTTTCCTTGCACTTCGAGCACCGGAGCGGGATCAATTACCACCATCCTCCGCACCAAGCGGCTGAGCGTCAGGTAGGCCTGCCGGTTGGTCTGAACAAACTTAACCGGATATTCAGGTTTACGTCGATTTGCCGCTATTGGGTCGGCATCGATCAGATATGCGATATTCGGGACGGGTGCGAAGAGGAGCAAAAGACGTACGTATGCCTTGAAGAATGATCGCTTAAGAGGCAAATTTGCCAGCTCGTCATAGATGTAGCGGTCAAAGACGACAACATCCTCATCCGCTAAAGTTTTTCTTCGCAGTACGAAGCGCAAATGAAGGGCATCAAGCAAGTACAAAAATAAGCGACAAGCGGTGAGATACCAGGAGCGGACGTTTTTGTCACGCCGAGCCACTGGCCGACCGGGCGCGCCGATACCTCGTTCACTGTTCAATAGCTGATGGCTTGAGTATTCCCGGAGGCTTGACCACACTACAACATCATCCCAAAACGAAAGGCGCGCAATGCGCGCGCCAGCCGCAGCCATGGTAGCGCACAAAAAATCAATCTGAGTGCTCTTGCCGGCGCCATCAATTCCGGAAAACGTTATGCAAACAGTCCCTGGTTTCATGCCATAGGCCCTCTGCGGTTCGAGATCGAAAGTGGAATTTCATTTCGCGCCAGGGGGCTTGCTCGAAGTTCCCATGGAGAGTGCCATTACGGTGCCAACGGCCGCTCCCGCGCCAATCACAGCACCGAGCTTAATCAGAAAAGATCGAACCTGATGTTGCTTCCCCGGGGCGATCGCGATCCCAGCCGGTTTGGAAACGCCCGTGCCTAGTACGCTGGATCCTTCCGCGGCGGCAGTACCCACCGGTTTCTGCTGACTAGCGGAAGGAGGTGCAGTCTCAGACTGTTGTGTCCCCACCGCCTGGCTCGGATCGGTGGCTGGCGCTTGCACCGAGCCTGGGCTGTCAGGCAGTTCACTTGCGGCCGCTGAACTTGTTGTAAGGCCCGAATCCTTGGTGACCGGGGAAGATGGGGGATTTGCAGATTGTGTATCCGGCTGTTCCTGACGGGACGAATTTTCCTGTGGCGCGAAGGCAAGCGCAGGTTCTGGCGTGAAGCTTAATGACAACAGCAAAAGAAGCGCAGATGTGATCTTCACACAGCAAGGACTCGTCTTTGTCATGGGTCGGCGTCGCTTCCTCAGCTGTTCAGCCGGGAAATTTGGAATGTCCCCCACTATTCCCGTTTGCTGCATGTGGCGAAAAATAGCGTGTTCCGACGTCTGTGCCGGTTGCGATGCCAAAAAATCCATCAAAGCTGTCCACCGCATCTTCAACCGTGTCGAAAATCTCGAAGAGACGATCGACCCGCGTCAACTCAAGAATGACGGCGGATTCCGGAGGAACAGCGGCAAGTTTGATATCGCCGTCCCGTCTGGTAACTTGTTCAACGCAATGCAGCAGCATGTCGACCCCGGCACTGTCGATCTGGCGCACCTGCGAAAAATCAAACACGATGCGAGGCCGGTCTTCTCTGAAGATTGGAGCGATTTCGCGCAACAACCCCTGGATTTGCCCCACCTTTACTTGGTTCGGCATTTGCTTCACGACTACGGGTCTTTGGCTTGACATATGGGCCTGCCTTACTCACTCTTCGGTTTCTTTGATGCACGAAACAGCTTCAGCTATTAGCAAAACTATCGCTTAAACCAATCAGCCCGCCCAGGCGTTCAGCTTTGACGGAATCAAAGATGGCTGCCTGTCATGACTTGTCCCGCGAACTCCATTGATATCTACGATAGGTGTCAAAACCGCCGGCTCCTTAGGTTCAGACGCATAAGCCGGCGGAGGGCAGACAAAACTTCGTCCGGACAGCAGCTGCGGATCACTTATTTGCAGAGCAACGTCACGTCTCAGGTGGATCAAGTTATTGCCGCACACAACTGCGTGTGCCAAATCGAGTCCCGTCCCGAGGCATGTGCCGGTAAGGACCGAAGTGTCTTCGACCACGGTTCCGTACCCGACTTCACTGCCACGCTCGAGATTCGTGCAACGAGTGATGACCGCATCCGATTGCACTTTCACGTCCTGTCCGATGTAAGCTGGCGCCACCAAGCGAGCTCGGCGATGTATTTGGGCGCCTTCGTCGACCCAGACCCCAGTCTTAACCTGATGACCCATTGGGCGGATTTCGCATCGTGCAAAGAAAGCGTCCACCACCAGGCGGCGAAGATCGCGGGCGCCAGTCAGGCGATTGACGTAACTTTGCGAAAGAAATGGCACCATCGGCGATGGGACCTTGCTCCCCTCCACTCGATCGGGAATGATGGTTCGAGGGGTGTTCGAAGCGCTCAACAGCCAAATGTCCACAGGCCCATGGCTGTCATGCATAGGTGTGATCGATTGTTGCTTATCGCGATGAAACTCCAGAAGTTGTTTCAGATTGAATTCGACGTAAGCCCCCATTCTTATCAGAACGACGACTTCGCTGCCTTTTTCCTTAAGATCGCCAAACTTCTTCTGGGCTGCGGTCCATACATCCATCGGTTCCCGAACGAAGTCCGCCTGAACCTTTCGAGGTAGTTGCGACGAGATCAGGCTCGACAAATTGCCGTCGGCCACGATCGAGATGTCATTTAAGCCGTAATGCTCCAGTCGAGAAATAGTGCGCTGCAGAATTGACTTTCCCAGTAACTCGACACAGGTTATGGGATTACCACCAAGGCGTTCATGTGTATCGCTGAAAGGCTTGTCGCTGTTTGAAGCATTTGGCCCAACAATCAGGATCGCACCCATGAGCACTGTAGTTTTCCTCCTTTAACGCTTCGAATCGTTTCCGCACTGCGAAAATTGTCGGGAATTTGCTTCAACTACCTCACCGCAAACGTAACGGGGAGAGCCCTGCGAAGCTGTGGTATGCAGTCTCATGACAGCGTCGACGGCGTTGCGATTAAGGCAAGTAGAGAATTCCGCGTCATTACGCAGCCCGGATAACTTTCGGAAGCTGCTCAGGAAGATTTCTTCGGTTAAAGTTTCTGCTCGTGGAACATCGGCTACGACTCGCAGAGTGAAGGAATAGACTCGCCTTTTGTTGCGTTCGAACAAATTCAGGATAGCCTGCGAATCCCCGCGCTTTGCGAGGGTCACAAGTTGAGGCTCGGAGAAAGACAGAGATTCGCCCTGTGCAAAGTCACTGGCGGACACGGCAAAGGTGGACATTTTAGGGTTGTGCTCCCCACACCACTGCTGAAACTTGCCCACATCTTATGAAAGCCTTGTCCTGGGTTCCATCCGGTTCCTTCTGTATGCTTTCGTAGGTCTTGCTGTATGAGAAGAGCATGTTCCAGCGTCAATTGTTCGAGGAAGGGAGCCGTGCCATAGAAAATTTTGATGCCGGCGAGAGCGAATCATGAATTTTTCTCCGCTAAGTCCCACAAAAAACAGGATATCGTGTCTCACAGAATTTGACCGGAACCCTAGAACAGAAGGCAAAGCCTTCACATGTACTACTGAGTAAAAAAAATGCACATTTTGGTTGAGTACGGTGAATAGCCTTCGTAGAATGACTCCACTGCCGCCACGTCGCCTTAAAAAATTTAAAAACTAGGTAAAGCTGTCATGCAGAAGTGTGTCTTCATTGCTTTTATTCTTAGTGCGTTCAGCGTCTGGGCATTCGGGTCGGTTTCGGTAACTAGCCCCGGGAACGGCTCATCCCCTCAATCCCCCGTTCACTTCGTAGCCACGGGAAGTTCGTCGTGCTCCAAGGGTGTCGCGTCAATGGGCATATACACGTCTTCCGGAGTGCTTTCGTACGTGGTAAGGGGTTCAAAACTGGATACGAACCTTGAGATGAGTCTTGGAACACATACGCTTACGGTAAAGGAGTGGGACAACTGCGGCAGCTCATCCGGGGCTGCTCTGACGGTTACCGTCGGCGGCGGCAATATAAGCGTAAGCGCACCTGCGAACGGGTCATCGGTCTCGAGCCCCGTTCATTATGTCGCCTCGGCGGTGTCATCGTGTTCCAAGGGCGTTGCCTCGATTGGCATCTACACTTCGCCGTTTAAACGGGCGTACGTCACCCAAGGCTCGAGCCTGGACACAACATTGCAGCTGAGCCCCGGTACCTACGAGACTGTTGTCCAATCGTGGGATAACTGCGGCGGTTCGTCGACCAAACCGGTGAAGATTACGGTCGCTGGTGCCGCTGACAACGGTAACGTTTCGACCGGGACCCAACCCGGCGTCAAGGTTACGGTTCCCGCACCCAACAGCACTTCCTCTTCCCCGGTGCACTATGTGGCCAGTGCGACCACCGGTTGTTCCAAAGGCGTAGCTGCGG
>Ga0207663_10001513_pt1 | contig 10860 bp, 11 predicted proteins | sample LARL53metaG_FD_184346 | JGI IMG/M metagenome (GOLD analysis project Ga0207663, IMG submission 184346) | Corn, switchgrass and miscanthus rhizosphere microbial communities from Kellogg Biological Station, Michigan, USA - LAR L5-3 metaG... | ecosystem: Host-associated > Plants > Roots >...
TTCTACTGGAACTACTTCCAGATTTTCATTTCTACATATTGGGCATATCTTAAATCCAGTTGATCCTTTCAATAAAGAGGCAGCCCATAAGCAATTATTGCAAATGACAAGGTTTCGATATTCGTTCATTTGTATAGCACATTACATCGCAACTGAATACCCTTTACAGAATAGTATAATAATCTATCCTCCTCCTGTTAAAAGGTAAGAAATCAAGGACTGTGTACTCATTCAGACACTAGTCTATTTACTCTCCAATTTCAACGTCCTGATTAGAATGGACGTCTTGATAATGTCTGTCAGCACCATCTTTAGTAGGGAACTCTTTAGCACAAATAGAACACCTAAATGATCCATCTACATATTCTGACATGCTTCTTACAGTGTATTATATGATAAACACTAGTTCAATAATAAAGATATCTGTATAATTTTTAAAACGGCCTTAAGTAAATTGAAGATGATTCCGAGTACGACCAGAACGCAAACTCATTATCTATGTCATATACAGATAACACCTATTTGTATCATCAGCAGTAGAAGAGCATATTATGTTATTCTGCTATCTTGTGAACTATGATGATTACGTTGTGGTTATCTTGCATTCTTTTTCATTTAACCATTTTTTGATCGTTGAGATCGATATTAAGATTTAAGGAAATATTTCTTAACGTCAACAATTCAAAATGTCTTTCACAATATCAATAACGCAGGTGGAACGGTGCGCTTCAACAGCCATTTACTGAAACAAACTTCATTCGAGTAGGAACATTTGATTCCTCAAATACTCGACCAGGAACAATTATCCTGTCATTAAGAAATGTTGTTCCTACTACCTGAACTAATAATCTTAATGTATTCCAACCAGCTTGTCGGCCACTTATGAGTACTGAAAAAGAAGAAAAAAATGATGATGAGGATGTTTCAGATGAAGAAGAAGAATTGGAAGAAGGAGTAGAGTAGTTTATCTATAAAATCATTCTCTGACCGCCACTAGGACCGCCCCCATTATCACCACTCCACTTCATTGTACGACGAGGATGCAATTCTCTACGAGGTGGGATGAGGATCTAGATCCTCATGGGTGTATATACAAACTATGAATCCAGTCTACATTTTCGGGCATCAAATAAACAAAGAGCAGCTTAAAGATGGTACGAGTACTTGAAATACACGAAGAACAGCTTTCGTGCTGGTATACGCAGATCCATTCTACAATAATGCAAGCAATCAGACATTAGGTAATATCCATTCTATAACTAAAAAATCAAGTATGATCTAACTCTTCTGTATATCTTCTATGCCTTTTTTGCCTGACATAAAGTGAGCCTGGTTTTCAGGATGGTATAGACTAGCAGCAATTTTTGTAACTATGTTTACGCTGCTATTAGTATTATGATCAGGATGTAACGTCTTAGAGAAATTCAATAAATACTGCTATGAGCAACAATATTTCCTCCAGTTTGCTTTGCTGTATCTTGATGAGACGAGTAGTTGACATGGTTCATTATAACAGCAGCAATTCTATAGGTTCGTGCGACATTTGAAAACCTGGACATAAATTGATCTAATCTCTGCTGCGTTCTGGGAGCGTACGGGCATCTGAAAATTCGCCTTTAATTTCTGATAACTGAATATACAATTAATAACCTTATACACTTATCTTTGTCTGCTTTATTTCATAGCTTATCATGGACATGTGATCTAAATTTTAGAATTTATTTTTCTATAATAAGCCCGTACATTGCGAGAAAGTTTTTATCTGCCCGTGTAAGCTCAAGCCTCTTGAACTTACCGCGAAAAACTTCATAGAGCATTCAATGTCTTCTCTTCAGCATGGTACTATTTTTCCTGAGCTTCTTGTCCTAGTTGACATTCTCCTTCGGTGATTGTAATCTCAATCTTTTTGCTCATTACGTTGAATCTTCTTTTTGGATACGTTGATAATGTGCTTCAAGAGCAATCACTTCGTTGCCTCTGATTGTGAGATGTATGCTATCTTTCTCACCGTTTGTTAGGATCGTAGATATAGTCGATAGAAACTTGCCAGGTAGGATTACTTCATTGTCTCCCGATGCTGTTGCTGTTGGCAGCTCTGTTGCGCTTTGAAACAGCTGCATCTTTTCGAGTGCATCTGTAAGTTCTAACACCTTGTCGATTAATTGCTCTTGAGATAAGGTTTTGAGATTAGCTAGTTCTGCTTTGTCATTATTATCGTTATAGTGAGGCTTTTCACGAAGTTTTCTTTTTAGCTCCTCGATATTCACTGTTAGCTCTTCTACTTTCGTGTGCAAGTTTTTGTTTTCTTCTATGATAATGTTATTAGCAGTAGATGGTTCGTCAGCTGTTGCTGTATCACGATACAGATTTTCAAGGACTTTCTTGCCATCAGATTCTACTTCAGCATCTAGCTGGGTGTGTCCATCTACTGCTATTTCTTCTATTCCTCCAGAAAGAACTTCTATCTCTTTCTTACCGTCATTTGTGGCATGGGTGCCGCAAACATCAGTTTCTTTATTTCTTTTCTTTGAAGCATCTTTGTATTTATCATCCAAACAAGATCTTATGTAACGCTCTGAAATATCATAATCATTCAGCTCTCTAGTTATTTCGGAGGATATCATCTCAAGGGGCATTCCTGCGGCTTCCAGTTTTTCTGCAAGTTGCTTGATTATACCTATCTTCCACTTTGTGAGTTGTTTGAGCTCATTGCGTGCCCATTCAAAATATTGTTTATATTTCGAATCATCCTCTGACATTTTGCAACCTTACCTAACTAACTAACTGGTAAAACTCGATAGTGAGAATCATCGCAGATAATACACTCTATCTTAGCTGTAGCAGTTTCAAAAATTGATGAAATATCCTCATCATCATTGGAAGCTGTTAATTTTTGCATATCTAGTGACTTTCTCCTCCTTTGGTAGCCAGTCCTTTTTGCGAGATGCTGGCTACAAAAATCACAAAAAAACCCGTTTTATTGATGATGTACAGTATTTTTAAATGGGTTGGTGCCGATTTTCCGCAGCTTTTGTCAGAGCATTTTGGTTCTGCGTTATTACTTCTAATAAGACCCACTAATGACTTCACTCTATTTTTCAGTTAAATGATTCCATATATAAATATTGCATAATAACGCTGATAATACTATATTATATAGAAATATAACCATATAAGTATATGAATATTGTAAAATATGGTCATATAACTATATATTATGTAAACAGATTTTTGATGATTCAGAAATGTACTGTATTGCAAAAAAATTCAACAGTTTTAACATCAGTAATAAGATTTTATTAATAAATCAAAAAATGTTATAAAACATGGAGCTAAAATTGAGTCCATTATATGTAATACAATGAGGACAAAAGTCTCTAGTTTGGATTAATCAAACTAACAAAAAACAAACGTTAGACTACTGTATTTTTTATTAGCATTTCGTTGGCTCTGTTCATTTAGCATTAAACCTATAGCTAAAGATGTCCATTTCATTTATGACACCATTCAAAAGGAATAGAACGCCTTCAAAATATATCCACCATGCACTACGGTTATACATTTCAGGTCTGTCATTGGGAAAGACATCGCAGAGGTTGTCTCAGTTTGTTAAGAGGAATCATATTTCGATATGGAATTGGATTCAATGGTACAAGCCAAAGAAGATACTACAAAAGACGAGTATCAGAGTTCATAATCGACGAAACATTGCTTAAAGTGGGAGAGAATCTTGTTTGGCTTTGGGTTGCAATCAATTGAGCCGATAGATATGATATGATATGATATTACTTGGTATTCGTATTTCCTTTGAAAGAAAAACTATGCTAGTAGCTGAACGGTTTATACAAAAATTCGCTACAGAATATGGCAAACATCCAGTACGTACTGACGGCGGTACTTACGAACAATCCAATACATAAAAGATAGAACTGAAAGTTTTGACGACTATTTTCCTTGTAGAAAAAATAAGTGTAGACTAGAACATGTGATGCATTGGCTGAATCTGTTTGTAGATATGCATAATGAGATGATTCCTCAGAGAAGGGATAAATGAACATAGCCATTTCGTTAATCTAATTATTTTTATGTAGCAACATCCATCTTTGTAAGCATTTGTTGGAATTTATTTTCCATCTCTTCCCGCATTGGCTTCATATCTTTTTCTTATTTTCTTTGCAATAGCTGAAGTTCCGATTCTTCTTCTGCTGCTTCTCTCAGCTCAGAATAAGCGTCATATGTTAATACCATTCTACACTTGGTACAGAACTTGCTATCTGGTTTATCAGGTTCTGAGCAGTTTGGACATTGCTTTGGTTTTAGTGCATCTGAATGTTGCTTATCCTTTGGAATTATTCAATATGCTTCTAAGATACTTTCACTTGACTCATTACCAAAGTAGTGAAGATATTTCTAAGGCATTACAGATCCTTGACTCCAACCAACATATTGATGTAGGATGTGGGATTTTAACATACACGATTTTTCAGTTAATTTAGTATGACGTCTTATGTATGGATTCCATGGCTTTTTTAAGAGCTCTTTAATCTTTTGCTTGTATTCAGGTGGGACCTTTGGGTTTCCAAGTAGAGATGGAAAATATTGCAACAGTCAACATAGAACCCGACTGCCATACATTTACTTTTTCTATCTTACAAATGTAATTACCCTTGATAATAAACCTATAATAAATTAGAAAAGTTTTGTAAAAGGGATGAGGATCTAGATCCTCATGGTTGTACGTACAAACTATGAATCCAGTCTGCATTATTGGACATCAATAAATAAAGAACATGGAAAAAAACCAGAGACATACAAACCGAGACTGTAGGATGATAAGAGAAAATAACTTGGGAATGTTTGATACAGCCGATAACGCCTACAATGTAGATAAAAAAATCGATTATTATACTGTTAGATCGATGGTAATGAGATCCCTTGAAAAAATAGTCAGAGAAGAGCTAAATCGACATAGTTCGCAGACAAGAGTCAACCTGAATAAAATGGAGGAAGAAGGAGAAGAGGAAGATGTTGTTGTTATTGCCAACACAAATCACCTGTTTGACAATGACACTATACTATCCCCATCATTATTGAAACTAAGAATAAGAAATACAACGGAATATCTAAACTGGCGCATTGCCATCTTAAGGAGGGATAATTTCAGATGCCAGATATGTTCTGCAAGTATCAAAGACAACAAGTCTGTCAGACTAGAGGTACATCATGCCAAAACATTCGATGATATCTGCAAGGAGAATAATATAACAACTGTGAAAGGAGCCTTAACATGTAAGGAGATATGGAGTTTGGATAACGGAATATCTTTGTGTCATGGCTGTCATAAGAATATAGAAAGGATAAGAACTGAACTGAAAAAATGTTTGTTATTTGACTGATGCCAAAGAGATATTGAGATTATGTCGCCACTGCTGCCGTCATCATTCATTTTCAGGCTTCGTTCTTCTTTTCAATTTAGTCCTTCACCTTCACTACGAATCTTGTTGTCTGTTACCGAGTGACATGAAAGTGGCAATGCACATAAAAGAGTGTCAGTCGTCTTGACCCAGTCAGAATGTAGATTTGATACTATTGTTTTGTTAGCATATTTATGATTTAGTCCTACTAAAATTAAAAGATGCTTTTTACTTATGTCATATCTGATTACGATTCCTTCTCGCTCCATCGATTGGGACAGCGTGACGTGTATGAGATCGGTGCCGTTGTAATTAACATCATCCGCAGTAGCAGAAGCCATTATCCATCACAGACCTCCTCCAACTTCTTCCGTTCTTTGCTGGATGGATGAATGTGTGAACAAGAACAGATTATCAATCAAATCGTATGCCATCCGTTCATCGTTTTTTCTAGCTATGTCATTCTCAAAGAAATCATCACCATTTCCATTGGCTGGCAGTAGAGCATGAGCGCTGGATCTACCATCACATTTCCATAAGCCAAGGGTATCTCTTAAAACTACTTTTCTTGTTCGCTCGAAGAAGATCTGAACCGCAATTCTCGATGATTCTTTCAACTACCCGGCCCAGTATGTCCTTAAGACTGCTTTCCACTAGCGTTATAATTAGACCTTGATCCAGGTCAGACATAGAAATTACAAAAGGATTTGCTATCCCTGTAGTATAAATGTAATTTAACATATACTGGGCCCGTTGATAGTATTTGGAGACTGTCTTAGACTGACCGTCTGGAGTTTCAACTCTTATTTGTTTGTTGGCTAACTGGTTGAAAATATCATTAATTAGTGGTTTATCATGGCCATCATAAGGTCTCCATTTGCGTCTTCTCCTATGCAGTAGCGTTGATTTTGGATTAGAACTGATTCTAATTCCATTCGACGCCTTGCTTTGCTTCTTTTTCAATACTACCATCCTTATGCTTAGGATATAAATATTTTACCTATAATATAATTATATAACAGTATTTTGATATAACTATATGATTATATGTAAATAATAAGAAGAATCCATAACTCCAGATGAGGTCCATTCTATCCATGAGTGGGTTCTTTCAACAAGCTGTTCATATTCATTGAAGTCTGTGTTATTATTACGACTATAATCCTGCAGCTGTGTTTCTTTGATTGTTTACCGTATTTCTCCTTGCCTGTCTCGACGCATTTATCAACCAAGTCCGTGTGTGTATAAGCATCATGACGATAAGCCATATCCTAAAAGTAGAGAAGAAGTTGTGAAGGAACGTGAAGAAGGTAAAAGAATAATACTCGAAGAAAACCCAGACGTCTCTAAAGATACTCTGGAATTTATACTATCATTACCATTTGAAAAGAAAATACGCAAAGTCACTGAACTTGAAACTATACATGCAACAGCAGAGCAGCAAGAAGAAGAAATGGAGCGGATACTAAAGAAAAAAATAATGAATAAAGCATTATCGCCTTGTATATCAGTAATCGCTAGTCTAGTACTCACAGGTATATTATGCAAAAAATACAAATACACGTACCAAGTCTTCTAAATGACAAGTTGTATACAACAAAAACTATGACTTTATCCCTGGGATTATTTTTGATAGGTATGCTCGGATTATCTTGTTTATCTACTAATATTTTCAAACCACAAGACCAAGCACTAGCTCAGCAATATGTCCAGACAATAAAACAAAGAAATCTAGTCATAGACTTAGGTAATGGACTAAAGACTAATGCTCAACTGACTTATCCTGCTATAGGTAAAGGACCATTTCCTGGTGTTCTTCTTATTCACGGGTCTGGACCGGCTGATATGAACGAAACTGAAAGCTCTTCCAAACTATTTTGGCAAATTTCAGAGTACCTTTCTGAAAGAGGGTTTGCTGTACTCAGGTACGATAAGAGAGGTATAGGCGAAGGTGGCACAGTTATTAACACTAGTATTTGGGGGAATATGACAATCAACGATCTAATTGAAGATAGCAAAAAAGCATTGAATGTTCTCATGCAGCAACCTGAAGTTGATCCAAAAAGGATAAGTCTGGTCGGTCATAGTGAAGGTACGATCATTGCTCCGAGAGTTGCAATCGACAACTCGACAAATGTTAAGAATATTGTACTTATGGGTGTTGCCGCTCAGAATCCCCTAGAATTAGAGTATTATCAAGATGTACTCGCGCCAGTAAAATACGCCCATCAAGTCGTAGATGAAAATCACACTGGATTGATATCAGTTCAGCAAATAGCAAAGGATCTTACATTATTAAATTCATTATATAAGTTCAATTCTGGTTCATACATTTATAATATCTTATCTTCATTATCCGGTATGTATCTAACGCCAAGTGAAACCGAAGCTGTATCCGGTGCCTTGGCAAAGGATTTTGATACAAATGGTTTCATAAGCATTGATAAACAATTTAAGCCTGCACTGATGAAGGCATACGAAAATCACACTTCTAATATGACTAGTTTGGAATGTAATCAAATCGAATGTGCTCGCTGGTTCCAATCATATGCTAATCTAATACCACCTCTAAGTGTGATTGGTAACGTCTCTAACTCTACGGGTATACTAATGCTTAATGGTGAAAATGATTCTCAGACTCCAGTTGAACAAGCCTTTCTCTTCCAACAAAGACTGACTGACGTTAAACATCCTGACCATACATTGATAACATATCCGGATCTCGGCCATTTGTTCTATCCTTCGCCCCAGACGTCGACTTTATCTGGACCCAGCCCACAGTATGTTTTAGCAGATCTTTATTCATGGCTCGAATCTCATTCTGGTCTTTCACATCCTTATGTTGGTACTATTCCTACATCGACGTTAGGAGCGAATTCAAGCTCCTCTAGTAAAGGAGGATGATGTGAAAGAAATTCATCATGCGATGAATGTGGGAGAAGGGGTAGTTTGCTACAAGTTCCAATCGGAAACAAATCTTTTTGTTATATAAATGTGAAATCTTCAATTCCCAAGTCTTCTCAGAAATTTTCCTCCACCTCTCTTACTAATAGACAACTCCTCTTGTCTAAGTTCAGAATCACTTAAATACTTCGCAGCATTTACAGGCTCGTGCCAAATCACAGACTTGTTAGAAATGATCATCTAGTTGTTATTGCTGTAATATCTACTCTTGTTATCTCAATCTATTCAATTAGTAACAATGTTTATTTTGACATGACTAAGGTAGTATATGGTCAACTAGATTCAAATCAAACGAATTCTAATACCACGAATTCACTAAATATACAAAATATCCCGTTAAAGAAAGTCCATGTAGGAGATATAGACATTGCGTACAAGATGTTTGGCAAAGGTGACCCTCTAATACTTTTCAATGGCGCTTCTGATAGTATGGATGCCTGGAATCCGTCCTTTCTAACAGGTATTTCTCCAAATCACACAGTGATTGTGTTTGATCAACGTGGAATTGGAAATTCAACAGTTGGTTCCAAACCATATACTTATCAGCAACTAGCAAACGATACAGCTGGTTTACTTGATGCTCTGAAAATACCAAAAGTAGATGTTATGGGATATTCTTTGGGAGGACATATAGCTCAGGCATTTACAATTAGCCATCCAGAAAAGGTTAACAGGCTAATACTTGTTGCCACAACATGTGGCGGAAAAGATGCTATACCTAAACCACCTGAATTTAAGAAATTGCAAGCTGATGCTGTAAACAAGTCTTTACATAATATTCCCATTACTCAGGAATTGAAAGCACTTAATGTTGCCTCGTTAGGATCAGGATGGATCAAACTGCATCCTGAAACTGCTGTCATTCCAGCAAACACTACATCATTTCAACAATTGAAGCCTGGTTTGACCCCTGAAATAGCGAATAAGCAGAATAACCTAGGTGCTTGGGAGAATACCAACTGGAGTGGTGCTTGTGATCAGGAAGCGAAATTGGCAAAACCCACGTTGGTCATAACTGGAACAGATGATAATGACTACATGCCGCACGGAAATGCTTTAATTCTTGCAAGCAAAATTCCAGGAGCCTGGCTTGTACAGATCAAAAATGCTGGGCATGCAGTGATGAATCAATATCCGGCTGAGATTGGTAAGATAGTGAATACATTTCTATCGACTACTGCCCCAAACAAATGAATCATCCATTGGATGAAGCATGAACTGATTTCGGGATCTAGCTGCGACATGATTCAATAGACTGAAACATTGTTTGGTAGAATATCTCTCATACTGGTAAGCCCCTTTACCTACGGGAATCTAACCTCCTTGAGCCCACATTTTGTACACTTTGTCTGCAGTAATATCATGAGGTGTGAATAACTTGTTATTGAACTCTGGTACCAGTAGACAAGAGACCATTTATCATAGTATCATAGCCCTTTTCATAAGTGAAGTTACCTCCAGAGCCTATGCCTTAAGGATAGGGTTTCAATGGAAAATGCTTCCAAAAGAATATGGTGGTTCTGGCTCTACCTGTCTGTCATAGGAGATTTCAACAATGGATAGTGTCTGATATATTTCTGAAATTGTAGATAAAACTATTGGAAGTTTATGATGACCTTATAGGCAGTGGGTGGATGGAGATGGCAATCACTTCTTGATAGCATATCTGTGAAGGCACCTTTAGGGGAAAATGACAGGTTGGTCCTAATCCTACTACCGACAGCGGTAATAACATAGGAACTAAGCGCCATGTATTAACAGACCAGCAGGGTATTCCAGTATCTGTTGTTATTATTACGTCTGCAAATACGCATGATATGAAAGCTGTAAAAAGATACGCTGGATAGTGTAATAGTTCAGAGACCGTCATGAAAACAGAATCTGTGTATGTCTTGATCAAGGATATGACTTTCCAGAAATAGAAAGAGAAGCTTTCAAAAGAAGATACGTTACGCACATGCGTCATAGTGGAGAAGAAGAACAGATAAAGAAGATAAGACATACGACAACAACAAAAAGATGGGTTGTAGAAAGAACCAATTCGTGGCACAACAGATTCAGAAAGTTATTAGTAAGGTACGAAAAGAAATCAGAGAACTATCTTGCACTTGTATGTTTAGCTTGTATTATTATCTACAGGAGGATGCTTTTGGGATAGGCTCTAATTTAGAAAGATTGGGATGAGGAAGTAGTTCCTCATCATATCTATATCTATATATCCATTATTACAATTATATTAATAAAAGATCTCTTTTTTTGCTGCTACCAAATGAAATTTCCTTGTTATCATTGATACCGTCATGTTTCTTCTTAAATGTCCGTACAGATTTTCTGACAATAAGAAAATATAGAAAAAAGGATATAAATAATATCTTGTTAACTATAATGATTACGCTCTGGTTATCTTGCATTATTTTTCATTTAACCATTTTTTGATCGTTGAGATCGATATTATGATTTAAGGAAATATTTCTTAACGTCA
>Ga0207663_10001514_pt1 | contig 10857 bp, 7 predicted proteins | sample LARL53metaG_FD_184346 | JGI IMG/M metagenome (GOLD analysis project Ga0207663, IMG submission 184346) | Corn, switchgrass and miscanthus rhizosphere microbial communities from Kellogg Biological Station, Michigan, USA - LAR L5-3 metaG... | ecosystem: Host-associated > Plants > Roots >...
TATTACTCTAATGTTTCTGCCATCCAAGACCTTCCTGAATTTCTTACCAAGCCCAGCCTCCTCAAGCCATGCTTCGCCGTAGTTGGGTTGGGCATACCATTTACCAGGTTTTCTGCCCTCCTCACCAGGAGTGCCTTCACCATCATAGTTGGAAGGTGCATATTTGAGTTCTTCAATTGCATTTTCGATATATTCATCAGGATCTTGAGGATCTTCTGGTTCTGTAGGATCCTCTGGTTCAGAATCATCATAATCATCCAGTACTTCCCTACCACTCTGACTATCTTCAAAGCAATCGATCGGTAATTTTGGATAAAATTCCCATTCAGGTGGGCAGTATATCGAGAATTCTCTGGCACGAACAGTGTATTTTATGAGGCATTTGTAATCTTTGGTTTTGTCCAGCAGTTTTAGTGAATCGAGCCTATATAGTAAAGTTCTAAGCATTGGTTTGAAGCCTTCAGATTCATAAAATGGTAGGTCCACATCTCGTATGTGTTTAATAATTTGAAACCATTTTCCATTCTCGATCTGTTTACGCCAGTTTAGATTGTTCACCACATCAAAGTTGCCAACTCTTACGCCGTTGTCAGGGTCCTTTGCCAAACATTTCAAATGTCGGCGGACGGTAGTACTTGGAATACCGGTCATCTTACTTATTATGCGTGTAGACTTCCCAGCCTTGTGCAGTCCAAGGATCATGCCTAGGCACTCCTGGCGACTTGCGTTAAATAGTAGTGGCGCAGGTGATGGTGCTACAGGTGGCTCGCCTGCTGGTGATAGTGGAGTAGTATTAGTAGCAGGAGACATACTTGAAGTATTTGATACCTTGATAATGTCTGTTGGTGATGTTGGTAGTAAATCGATATCGTCGGCAGAAGAAGAAGTTGTCATTTTTCTAGGCCATCTTCCCATTCGTAGTCAACGCAACTTCATTATGGCATATACAATTGCATTGCACTATGACGCCGATACCTTGCGTATCAAAATATGCACCTTGACATTCATTATGTGTTGAAGTTAGACATCGACTCAATTTTCTTGCAGCGGTTATATGTCGTTGCCTTGTCAAGTCTTAGAATATTCTCCATTTTTTGGTTTTGTTTTTTGAATGCCACTCAGAATTTTAGTTACGACATCGTTGAAGGAATCTCCGGTTTTTCCTAGCTCTCTAAGCGTTTCATAATTCTCCCATGAGAGAGCAATCGTCGTCAGGCCACGATTGCTATGATTTGCTTTTAACATTTATAAATTCTATACATATTATATGAGGAATAAACTTGATCTTGACTAGTCAGGATCTAAATGTGTTATTTAAATATGGAATCCCATGAGTATATTGACAAAATTATTGGAAAAACACTTTACGAAAATGAAGAAGGAAAAATACGCTCTAATAAATTGTATCGTCTGGTATGTGAAACAATAAAAAAAGAGAAAGAGAAAAAGTGCCGCGCTACTCTTGAATGGAAGATACCGTCCCGTGAAGTTTTTTTCTCTCATATCGAAAAAATGTGTAGTAAAGAAGAAGGAAGGCTATGCAGACAAGAAGATGAAGAAAAACCTCAGACAGTGTATTATTCACTAACTCCAAAAGAAAAGGCAGCAGTACGGCTTAAAATAACTGAAAATAAACAGATTTACTTATTATGTCTAATACTGGCTGCTACTGGAATTACTACTATGAAATATACTTCAGAGCCTAAACCAGGGGCAATCCTGATAAATCCTGGGAAAAAAGGACATGGATTCATTACGTTTGATAGGAATCTCCCCGGTGTTGGAGTATCTGATTTCTCTACAAAATTAAGAGTGTTTCCTATTGGTAAATTATTTAAATATCTTAAAGACTTTTCAAAATCAAAGGTAAAAAAACGTCTAGGAGAATTAGAAGCTACATATCCGAACTTAATAGAACATTTTGAATATAATAAAGAATTACGATATAAGGTTAAAGATCCTATAGTCGAAGAGTTTCTCACACATTGTAATAGCACCTTATATACCATACTAAATAAAATGGAATTTACGTGGCAGTATCTCAAAAAACCTACTGAAAAGTCAGAAATTGAATGGTATGAATTAATCTGTGGCAAACAGAGAGCCAAAGAATTCTTTCTTAATGCTCAAACGAAACGTGAATGTTTAACCAAGAAGAATAATGCACTAGAGGAAATCAATGAAACAAATAAAGTAACAAATAAAACAACAAATAAAACAACAAAAGCTTCTTTCGGACAGATCAATCGTTTCGATACTTACATAAGAAATGAATACAAGCAACTGACCGTCGAATGGACGGCCTATAATAAGAATTCACATGAGGAATTTCTCCTCTTTAAAGAGGAATTATTAGAACAAATTGTATTTCCACCATTTTTGCAAAAGTATGCAAATAATCTTTATTAGTTGTTCATGTTATTTAGTGGAGATAGTTATTTACAATTGGTTGGTAGCCACGACAATTAGCACTGTAGAATATATGACGCTTTTATGAGTGGTATTACAAAGATGTCGATTTCGGAAGACGATATAAAATCTATTCTGTTTAATAACCTTACCTCAAAGGAGATAGCCCGCAGTATTGTTTACATTGCTGATAATCCTGTTCCGACTGGCACTTGTCTCCGGTTTCCACGAACCCAAATCGACATTCCCTGGGACGCCTTCCTTGCTTTTATTGACAGCGACCCTACTGCCAATTGGAGCCACTCGTGCCGCTACGTGCTGCTTAACTGCAAAACTGGAGAAATCAGATCATTCGACGCTCAATTTCCTCCGTTTCGACAGGACCAGCAGATGCATTGGCGCGTTGCATACAAGGCTAAATCCGTTCCTGACGCCGCAGTTGTAACTAAGTAAATCGCGAGTAGAGCTATAGATATTCACTCGATTAGAAGGCACTCTGTGGGGCTGGATAGACTGCCGCTAGTCGAGCTTCGAAAGGTAGTGTATTAGTATCTTATTTTGCGTGCCAAGTAAAGCTTTTAGCCAGTTAGATCGGTCATCCAATACAGGTTAATCCTGTTTAGCAAAAACTTGGGCGATCGCATCTTCTACCTTCTTTGTAAACTCCTTACGCAATTCGATCGAGCTCTTGTCTAGCGATGTAGTGAGCTTCACAAGTTCTGGTTGTAATTTGCGTAATTTCATATAATATTCTGTAGGCGGCAACTTGGTATATTGAGGTTCAAGGATCTCACGAAGAATCCAGCACCACCACCACCAAATAATATATTCTTGTCCTATCGCTATATCGCCGCCGGCCTCTGAGCTCTCGCTGAAATTTGGCGAATCCAGAGGATCTCTGACTGCATTGGCGTAGGAATAGGCCTCCTCGGCTTCAATCTTCCCATCGGCATCCGTGTCAGGATTGAAGCTAAGCCCCGCTCCGAATGCATCGTGACCAGCCTGTGCTGCGATCCAGTCACGAGCGAAAGGATCCCAATTACCGTCCGCGGTAACATATGAATTGTTTGGTTCTGTAGCAGCTGACGCGACACTGGTTGCGTTTGCCGTGCTCTTAGTCACAATTGGGGTGTTGAATCCGCCCGCGTGACATTGTTCCATCATCACGATTAGGTTGCGAAATCTTGGCAGTTCTCCAACTTTATTTGCAAAGTCGTTAGCGTAGTATCCCTCCCAATCAGGATAAGTACACAGATTAGCAGTTCCCGGAGTATTGTCATATCCGCCGTGATTGTTTGTGTGTATGAGTAAGAGGTCTTCATGTTTTAACTTCGGTTTGAGGTCATTGATTGCCGCTTCAAATGCCGCCCGCGTCCCTTGACCAGTAACATTTATGCGGTATGCTGTATTGTCGCCAGGCCAAGAAGCCTGGACGCCATCCTGGGTGTTCAGTGTGCCATCGTAGTGTAGCACATAGATATCATCTGTGTCGAAGGAGTAAATGTCGATCAGAGTACGATATAGAAACTCTAAGTCGTTAAGGTGCCGCTTGTTTGACATACCTGAGAATAAAATCGCATAGCGATCACCATCTGGTATAATGATTGGACAGCGGAATATTGGTGGCAATTTGAACAAATTAGGGTTCTCTATAAACTGGACTGGCTCGTGAAATGCTTTCAGTGTCTGCGGCCTCACTTTGATGAAGGGAGGGAATTGGGCCTGCAATTCTTTATACGGTTCGCCGGTTTGTGAATCGTAGAGTAAGTAGCGACAGGCGTGCGAAAAGTTCGCCCGAGGTTCGTCGTCTGCGAAGACTAGTATGCTAGATCTGTCTGCAAAAATATTCTGTCGTTTGGGGCCAATTTGTTCCCCCGTCGTATAAATCCGCTCGTCCAAATAAAGATTTGTAGTCTGTCGCTTTGACCATGGCAGAATATTGAATGCATGCATTCGAACCCGGCTGAAGAGTTTCTGGTTTTCACTTCCTTCCATAACTAAATCTCTATTGAGAGGGTCATTTGTCTATTAAAGCTTCTTGTTCTTGTTGCAAACTAACTGATTTGATCCTTCAAATGCTTCCGTAGAAGTCATCATATTAAGTAACAACCGCAGACACCTATTTTCTTCATATTTGCGTATATTATCGGAGTAGATATAAAATTTTTGGCGTAGGTTTCTAAGGTGACGACATGCTCCATCCATATAGAGACAGTGCAAATGCCTGGAGGTTTGACTACCTAAAGTTTAATGATGTTTCAGAGGTAAAGTGGTATCTTGACAAACTTATACAGTTTAACTCTCATATAATTAGGCCTATCAATGAGATCGAGTGGCTGAAGAAAGAATGGCTTCAGAGAGGATTGCCTTGGCCAGTTGAACAAGAACAAAATGATGATTATGATGACGCTACAAAGCGATATGGGATTGCTGATAAGTGGTTGAAGGAAATCATACACGATTGTGTAGCATTACTATCGGATACAGAAATGCGGTATATCTGGAAGTATGAAAGAAAACCTAAGCCTGAGGAGATAGCATGGTATGAAGATATTTACGGTAAACAATATATCAAAAGCTATTTTGTAGATGTTAATCAAAAACGCAATTGGCTAAAGAAAATAGTAGGAACAAAAGCAGATCAAACCAAGAAAGTTCAAGCTGATGCTGAAGCTACTTGTAAAAATGCTGTTGAAACTGGTAATATAGAATCTGCTGAATATAAAGCAGCTCGTATGATTCTTGATTTCATTGGTGGTCGTGAGACAGTCAATCGATTAAAGTCAATTCCAGAGAAAGTGTATAAAAGGCTACTTGATACTGAAAAAAGGTTTTGCACTATGGCGGTGGAAGATGGTATTACATCGTATAGTACTGCTATTTCGCCAATAATGAAAATGATGAAGGATATATCGTATCCCGACTTTATAAAGAACCTTCATTTCTAATAATAGGGATAAAGATAGTTAGATAGAATACAAATAAGTATTTACTGCACTAAAATTTATAGAATAATAAATTCAAAAGATATTTGTAACTAATGTCGTTTAGTCTTATTAGGGCCATAAAGAGTACTCATAGACATCCGATTAATAGAATCCTGCATTGTGTAGGAGCTTCCATTTACATTACAGGGATAGTATTAATTTTAGGTAGCCTGGTTGGTTTGTATACAAATTCTATAAATGGAGTAATCTTATGGTCTATAGCAATTGGGTTGTTTTTGATTGGACATAAAATAGAAGGTAATTTAAGAGCTATGACATTAATTGTACTTTTCAAGTACCTTGTTAGATCAGGAAAATTAACGATATCCAGATCACATGAATATAATTAATCAACCTGCATTATAGTTCATTATCTGTCTTGTAATATATGCTGCACTTTTTAGTTAACTTGTTGCTTGTAGAATAAAATGCCGATATTAGAAGTGCTATTGAGACTATGCGAAGCGGCATCTGATAATTTGAAAGGATTATAGATGCTGTTACCCTGCTCCTCCAAGTACGGAAACAAGAAGAAAGCCCAGTGAAGAACAACTTGTGCATGTGCTTGAAATTACGCTAATAGTAGAACCTGAGAAAAATGAAGCAAAACTTGTATCTGACCTATGCGAATGTTTGAGCACATATATGTTCATGCTCACCATGATGCCAGAAGAATCGCAGTTATGTTTGAAAGGAAAAGCCTACGAATGCATCGTATGGTAGGTAAAATACAAAGACTGGAGAGAAAAAGAGCAGTTGGTCAAAGATATTGAAAATAATCCAAAATATTGATGCCACTGCTCCTGCCAGGACGATATATATCCAGCTACTAAAGACAATTTTGATTGAAAGAAGCATTGCATAGATTGTTCTTCTAGCCATAGTTTGTTGCAGCGAGGAGGAAGAAGAGGAAGCCGGAGATGGAGTGTTAGTAGTTATCTTTTCCTTTTTTTAGGGTGAATCACATTTCCCTACTCTCAACCTCCAGCACTATTACTAATTTTCTTATCGATTATTGCTTGGAATGCTGGAAAAGGGTATCTCCAAGTAAATTCTCTTGATTAGAACTGTCGTTCCTTTCTATAACGAAAGAGGTGTTCCTTGGAATTCTGAGGAGATGGCAAAAGATTTGTCATTATTAACTAATGAGTTGCATTTTCCACCATCCAGGTATCAATTAAACTTCTGAGTATTCAGTCCAGATATTTGTGACGCAAATCTTTTCATATTGTCTTTACTAGCCCAACTAGAATTCTCTCCTCTCCTGTTGTTATATAGTTTCTCATAAAAGTTCAAGCTTTCCTTGTTCTTTGGCACATTGGGCAGCAACAACAACTGTGATTGAATCATGCCCATGGTAACAAAATTCTTAAAGACAAGGCAGGCTTTTCCATATGGATATGTGTCTGATATTATAATTAAGCCCTAGTATTACGTTTTATAAATTCAAATCCTGGCAAGACGGGACAAATTGGGTCAAAATGCGTCTTGGATTCCACCAAAGATATAATGTCTATAAAATACTATTATTTCGATACAATAAAAGTACATGAAAGTAAGAGTCTACTTCTGCAAAGAACCTGATCCTGAAATCATTCTAAAAGGTAATAAAATTAGTAGGCAGGCATTAGGTACAATTTATGATTTTGTCTGGGAATGTGAATTTAAGAATATTCTCAATGCAGGTAGAGTTTGGTTGAAGTTTAGAGAAGAAGAAAGACCATTTGGAATACCTTTGAAGGAAAAGAGAAGCCATCACAAAATATCTCAAGGGGATATTATTCAGCTAGCCAGTGATTTTTATATGGTCGATCAAGTCGGAGCGAGAAAAATCAAAGTTATTGATTAGAATCGTTACCATATATCGCATCTTGTCATGCGATTTTAATTAGAAAAGCAAAGCCAACTAATAAAACAACAGAATCAGCATAAGGGACATCGAAGGATTACCGAGTAAAGAATTCTTCCAACGACAGAGCGCCTATTGGCGGATGAATATTTATATAAATAATGGTTCTACTATGAATGAATTAATCAGAGACATGTGTTGTGTAACTTCTCTAAAGAAAAATCAGGATATCATCATATAAAACGTGATAGATAAATAACTAGATAAATGTAAAAACACTAGGTTGAGTTTAAGCAGGATTGCCGAACCACCATATTCACTTGTAATTTGTGAAAAGCCTGCTGCAGCACTTAGAATAGCACAGGCTCTAGGAACCTCCAGACTTAAAAGAATATCAGGACTGGCTGGAGAAGGAGAAAGAAGAAGAGTGCTGCTACCACCGGTTTATTCTGCGACTGGCTGGGATGGTACGCACTTTATAATATGTTCAGCAATAGGTCACTTATACGGACTAGTTGATCCCAAACGGAATAGAAGTGTCTATCCTGTATTTGATGTTAAATGGGTACCATCTGCCAGGATATCTGAAGGAATCATAAGGACAATATCTGTACTTTCCCAAAAAGCTACAAGGTTTGTTCATGCTTGTGATTATGATCAGGAAGGTGAAGTAATCGGTTATAATATTCTGGAGTATGCGTGTAATAACAAATATGAAAACTCGCTAAGAGCTAAATTTTCAACTCTCACCGATGAGGAAATAAGAAATTCATTTGACAATCTGTTAAAGCCCAGCAAAGGATTATCTGAAGCTGGGAGAACCCGTCATATGATTGATTTTATTTATGGAGTTAACCTCTCGAGGGCCCTCACACAATCTTTTAAGATCAGCAATGATGGCAAAATGTATTGTAACTTATCAATTGGTAGGGTGCAAGGCCCGACTCTTGCTTTTGTAGTAAATAGGGAGATGGATTTAAGACAACATATTCCACAACCTTACTGGATCATAGGCGCAGACTTTGAAAAAGATGGGCAGATAATTAAGGCTCATTATTACCAGCAAAAAGTAACAGCGTTATCTAAAGCCGCTTCAATAGTGGAAGCCTGTACAAACGAAGATGGCAGGGTTATCGAAATTAAGCACCAGGAGATTACACTTAAAGCTCCACATCCATTCAACCTGGGTGATCTACAGAAGGAAGCGTATAGAGTATTCAAATTTTCTCCAAGCTACACCTTAACCATTGCTGAGAAACTGTATATCAACGCACTAGTTTCTTATCCGAGGACTTCAAGTCAAAAGCTCCCACCCTTGATAAACTATAAAAAGATTATTTTGGGTCTTTCCAAGATTGGTTATTCTGGTGTAGGTGATGGCAATAAAAGAAGCGGCAATGAGAGTAGTGAGGGCCCTTATACAAAGCTGGCTATGAATCTGCTATCGAAAGATTATCTTTCTCCAAACGAAGGCAGCAAAACCGATCCAGCACACCCTGCTATTTATCCCACGGGAGAAAAACCAATAGGTAAATTAGAGGCTGTCGAATTTAAATTACTTGATCTCATAATCAGAAGGTTTTTGGCAACTTTTGGTGAACCAACCATAAGTCAACAAACAATCGTAACAATTCTAGTCAAGGACGACTATATTTTCAAATCCGATGCAAAGAAAACAATATACGAAGGGTGGATGTATTTTTACAAACCATACATAAATAGACCAGCTCTGGAAACTGAAAATCATTTACCACAGCTACATAATGGCGACATATTGAAGACCGTCATCGTAACAATGACTGAGAAGTTCACCCAACCTCCTTCTAGATTCAATCAGGCTAGCTTATTAGAACGAATGGAGAAAGAAAACATCGGGACTAAAGCCACAAGATCCGATATAATCAGCACACTGTTCAAGAGAAATTATATTAGTACTATTAGAAGGGGTTATCATTCAAAGGAAGAAAATAATGGACAAAGAGCAGGAGTTGGAATTGAGGCTACCGATATTGGATTTGAAATAATACAATCGATGCGCATGTACATACCAAACATAGTATCTACAGATCTTACCAGATCTATGGAAGAACAGCTGGAAGGAATTGAATCAGGCAAAACCAGAAGCGCATCTACATTAGAATATGCAATAGATAAATTAAAGGAAGCAACTCTTTCTTTCAAGGACAATGAGATCGAAATAGGCCGCCAACTAACTGATGCGGTAATAATTACCAGGAACAAACAACAGATAATACTAGGCACCTGTCCTGTTTGCGGGAAGGGAGACTTGAAAGTTATAAGATCAAGTGGAACCAAAAAGAGGTTTGTAGGATGTTCTAATTATGTATCTGCTATATGTAAGGCAACCGCCCCACTGCCACAAAAGGGATCTATAAAAACTACGGGTAAGATCTGTTCTGTATGTCGATGGCCCATAGTCAAGACTATCTATGCTCATCAGGTAAAACATCCATGGGAATTCTGTATAAATATGCAGTGTCCATCAAAAAAGTAGTAGCAATGTGATTGATTATTCAAATACCTTCCTTCATCGGATGACCTAATCTTAAAATAAATAACAGCTTGCTTGCAGGTGTTCTTGTAATTTTTCTACCATTCATTTCACACTCTTGCCTTTAGATCTATAACCGTTGAAAATACTACCTATGGCCAGTAGTATTTTGACCAGCTCCAGTTGCAGAAGTCTGATTTGTACTTTGTTGTAATGATGTACCTTGTGGTTTGACAGAAGCAGTTACATTACCGGAAGATGAACTAGGTGTATTGTTCGGTGTAGCTGTCGTACCTTTTGATGCGTTCAAAGACGTTCCCTGCGGCGCAACCTGAGCTGTCATATTACCAGAAGATGACGCCTGTTTTTGTTGTGCTGGTACTATTTGCTGCGATAGGATAACTGAGAAAGAGGATAACTGAGAAAGCCAGTAAAAATATTATGGTAATTATTCCCAAACCAATAATATTTTCTGCCTTATTGTTAATCATATTGTGTATGGATGTAGATGTAGATAGAACTGCTATAAGGATAAATCTATCTATCTTTGTTGTTGCAGGCATATAGATTTTAGCAATGATAAATCTGCTGGGTAGATTAATTACCTAAAATATATTAGCACAGGGGAAACAACCGAACCCACATCAAAGTTGTCCTTTTTTATCTTCTTTATCCCAATCCCGTGATACTTCCTTGGGGCTGCTGTGGCGTAGTTGAATGTTGCTGCTGATGCTGTACAGCTGCTGGTTGAAGCGTTTGAAATGCCTTGATCATTTGGATTACCGGTGGAAGCAGACGGTTGCGAATTGTTTATCTGATATGGCGGAGTTAATCGAGTGGAAGATACTAATGCAGCAGCTATCGTTGTAGAATGTAGGACACTGGATTTCCATAAACACTCAATAACGAACAAACTGGCTACATATTTGACACACACATAGACTATAATAATCAATTCTGTACCTTTTCCCAAGCTTGGAAAAAGAGGCAGCGGAATACTGGATTAACAAACTCAATCTTCATAAACATCCGGAAGGCGGATATTTTGTCGAAACCTACAAGTCTGAAAAAATTGTAAACCTGCAAGGATACAATGGATC
>Ga0207663_10001515_pt1 | contig 10857 bp, 8 predicted proteins | sample LARL53metaG_FD_184346 | JGI IMG/M metagenome (GOLD analysis project Ga0207663, IMG submission 184346) | Corn, switchgrass and miscanthus rhizosphere microbial communities from Kellogg Biological Station, Michigan, USA - LAR L5-3 metaG... | ecosystem: Host-associated > Plants > Roots >...
CCGGCACGCGTCCGTCCATAGACGGGGGTCCAGAACTGGGCGATCGGTGCGCCGACTGCGGCGACAAGGGGTCAGAAGCCAAGGACATGGTCGGCAGGTATCGCATCGCCGATGGTGCTTATCAACGGTGCGTGATCGGCCCCACTGGAGGCCCTTGGCGTGGTGGGGCCGCTGTGCCCGGCGGACCGGTGGCAGGCCACCTTGCCGAGGTCGCCGGTCGGCCACAGCAGCGGTCCGCAGCGTGGCAGGCCCGGGGAGCCCATGGGCCTAGCCGTGCGGGACCTGATAGCCGATACTCGGGGCGTGAGCGTAGACGCGGCTTTCGTCGCCATCGTGGTGGCATTCGCGGCCGGCTGGCTGACGCGCCGCTGGCGAGGCGCCGAGAACGGCCTGCGGGTCGCGCGCCGTGGAGCCGACCTCGCCGGCGGTGCGACATGGAGGGCCCGGCTGTGGTTCGCCGGAGCCGTGATCCTCGTCTGGGGTCTTGCCGACTTATGGATCCACAGCCACTAAATGGTCTCGGGCGTGGTGTCGGCCACCGTCGCCCACAGCGTCGCGCGGATGGCGTGCTAACGGTGGATCCGGGGCGGCCGGTGGCAGCAGGCGTAACCGTGGCCGACTGCGATCCGCTCGGGGCAGCGGGCCATCATCCGGCACCTCTGGGTTATGAGCCCAGCAAGCTACCGAACTGCCGCACCCTCAGATGTAGCAACTGACGCCGAGAGATGCAGCCTGTCAGTAGCGCGGTCTCCCAACAGAGTTCCAGGCCGATCGGACAAGGAACCTGGCAGCTGTTCAACGGGAGCCGCCGCCACGCCGATACACCATGTCCGTAGGGTCGAGTGCGTGACGGTCACTGCCATCGGTTGACGTTTAACTCCACGGGTCATATGACGGTCAAACGATCTTGGAAGCCATCCTGGTAGCCTAGAGCACACGTTGTGACCTGCGCGTTTGGTCGGGATGGCCGGATTCGAACCGGCGGCCTCCTGCTCCCAAATTAAATCTGGTCACCGAGCGGGGAGGTCTGGATGAGTCCTGTCGGTCTACTGAACTGGGCTCATGCCGACAGGGAGCATTCAGGACCTCTCTGGACTCCTCGTCGTTAGGCTCCCACATAGGCTCCCCACCGCCAAGATCAGATCAGGTTCGGGCTCACGCAACCCCACTTGTGGACAGCGGGCAGGATTGTCCGTCTGCGGGCCCTATGACCCGAACGACGGTTACTGAGCGTGAACGCCTGCTCCGTTCGTGCGCCGCCAATAACCGGCATAACGCGGCATAACGCCGATTTTGTGCGGATTCAGAGCCGTTCGGTCGTGGATACTAGCGCGCCCAGATCATCCTGTTCTGGGGCGTCGGGGCGCGCCATGATCGGCCTTATCGGCTGCCGTGTTGTCCTCGTCTATCTTCTGGCGGTTGAGCGGGCAGCGATGGTGGTGGGTAATGACGTCACGTCCCTTTTGTGTCTTGTGCATCTGGGTCGTGCTGGCGGTGTGCGCTGCTGGCCGGGTTCGCTGGCCGCGTTCGCCGCCAGGAGCCGACTCTGCGGCGGAGGAGGCGGTCATCGTCTTTGGGGGCTTACCGGCCGACTGTCCTGGCTCAGTCAACGGGGTGTCCCGCGATTTGCCGAGCCCTTCGGGGTACAGCGGCCATGACGGGTGGTGGGAGTACCACCGGTGATGGCGGTGCTGGCCTGCTTCCCGGCCGCGGGGCGGTGCGCCGACAATGGGCGGCAGGGGTGTCGTTTCGAAGGCGGGGCGCTGTGAGCGCGGTCTGGATGCGGCTTCGCTCGGAGATCAGGACCCGGTGGCGGACGTGGCTGGGCCTGGCTCTGCTGATCGGCCTGGCGGGGGCGGCGGCTGCAGCGGCCGCGGCTGGTGCACGGCGCACGGAGACGGCCTATCCCCGGTTCGTGCAGGCGCAGAACGGTTATGACCTGATCACCGGCGGTTCCTCAGGGAAGATTGATCCGGGGCGGGCGCTGGCGCGGATCGAGGCGCTGCCCGAGGTCGCGCAGTGGGCCCGGATCGATATGGCGGCGTCGGCGGCTATTTTGCCGTCCGGCCGGGTGGCGCCGGCGCCGGAGCTGATTGCCGCCACCGATCTGATGGGGCGGGCGGGGTTTCGGCTGAACCGGTTCAAGGTGATCTCCGGCCGGATGGTGAGCCTGCGGGCACCCGGCGAGGCGATGGTCGATTTCCCCACGGCCGACCGTGAGAGCCTGCGGGTGGGCAGCGTCGTCAAGTTCATAGTCGGCAGCCCAGACGCCAGCCGCCGAAGGCTGGCCGCGGTCCGCATCGTCGGGATCGTGGCCTCTCCCGGGCAGTTCCCGGCCGTCGGCGCGTCGTCGGCGTTTGGCAGCGTGTACGTGACGCCTGCGTTCGTCCGGTCGAACGGCATCCGGCCATCGCCGGCCGATGCGGGGCTGCTGATCAGGCTCCGCCACGGCGCCGCGGGCCGGGAGGCGTTCGTGCGGCAGATGCGGGCCGCGGGCCTGGGTGGCGTCGACATCCCGGAGGTGCAGCAGGTGCAGACCGCCGGGATCCAGCGGTCGATCCGGCTGGAGTCCCAGGCGCTGTGGGCGCTGTGTGTTCTCATCGGGCTGGCGGGGGTTGCCATCGTGGGGCAGTCACTGGCGCGGCAGACCTACCTGGACTCGGCCGATCTGCCGGCCCTGTGGGCGCTCGGCTTTTCCCGCGTCCAGTTGTTCTCGCTGGGGATGGTGCGGGCCGCGATCATCGGGGTGGCTGCTGCGTGCGTGGTCGTCCCGGTGGCTGTGCTGCTCTCGCCGCTGACCCCGGTCGGCCTGGCCAGGATCGCCGAGCCCGACCCCGGGTTCGCGGTGGACGCGTGGCCGCTGGTTCTCGGCGCGGCCCTGGTCGCCGTCTTGACCGTGCTGGCCTGCGCCGTCCCGGCGGGGACCGCCGCCCGAGCGGCGACGACCGGGCCGCAACCCCCCGGGCCGGGCCGCAAGCGGTCTCCGGCGTTCACCTCCGGGTTGTCCCGGGCCTGGCGCTCACCGGCGGCGGCTATCGGGGTCCAGATGGCGCTGCAGCCCGGCCGCGGGCGGACGGCGGTCCCGGTCCGCTCGGCGATCTTCGGCGCTGCCCTCAGCGTCGCCGCCCTGGCCGCCGCGCTGGTGCTGGCCGCCAGCCTGGGCCACCTGCTGACCACGCCCCGGCTGTCCGGGTTCACCTGGGACGCCTTCGTATCGGTCGAGGGCGGGCTGCCCAAAGCCGCCGCCGCGCTGCGAGCCGATCCGAAGATCGCCGGCTACACCCGGGGCGGCTTCACCGGCGTGCGCGTCGGCCAGGTCAAGGCCATGGCGCTGGTGCTCGGCCGTCCGGGACCGGCCCGGCCAGTGATCACGGCCGGGGCCGCGCCCGCCACCGGCGGCGAGATCGCGCTCGGCGCCTCGACCATGCGCGCCGCCCACACGGCGATCGGCAGAACCGTGGCCGTCGTGCTCGACCAGGCCGGCGGGCACCCCAAGCCGGTCCACATGCGGGTGGTGGGAACGGTCATCGTGCCGCCCACCCCCTTCCTGGTGACCAAGCTGGGGGAGGGAGCCGCTGTCACGTTGCGGGGCTATCTGCGGGTCGATCCGGGCGCCGCCCGGCAGCCGGGCAGGCTGCCGTTCCTGGTGCGCTTCGCCCCCGGCGTCAGCCGCGACGCCGGGCTCGCCGCCGTCGCCACCGACATCAAGGGCCTGCCGGGCCCGTACGTCAACGCCGCTGAGCGGCCCGCGAGCGTGGTCAGCCTGGCGGCCATCGCGGGCCTGCCGGTCGCCCTTGCCGGGTTGCTGGCCCTGATGGCCGCCGCGACGCTGGCCCACACCCTGGCCAGCTCCACCCGCCGGCGGCGCCGCGACCTGGCGATCCTGAAAACGCTCGGGTTCACCCGGTGGCAGCTCCGGCAGGCGGTCGCGTGGCAGGCCACCACGATCGCCGCGATCGCGCTGCTCATCGGGCTGCCCACCGGCGTCGCGGCCGGCCGGTGGGCGTGGCGCTATCTGGCTACGCAGCTCGGCGTGCTGCCCGAGCCAGCCATCCCGCTTACCGCGATCGTCATCGCCATACCCGCCGCACTCGTCGTCGCGAACCTCATCGCAGCCACCCCCGGGCAGGCAGCAGCACGCACACCGCCCGCCGCCGTCCTCAGGACCGAATAGGAAAGGGCGAACCACGGCACAGCGCCGATGTGCCGTGCCGACGGGACGGGCTATCGTGGCGGCCTCGTCGGCGGTTTCGGGCGTCAGTTCCTCCGTCGGCCTGCGGGCCAAGTGACCTAGCCAGTTGAGCCGTCAGTCGTTGTCGAGTTCTTCCGTCGCGGCTGTGATGTCATAGCCCAGTGCGGTTGCAACATCGGGGGCGGCGGTAACGACCCGGCCGAGCCCGGTCACGGGGGCGATCGCCAGCAGCACGTCGGCGATCTCGTCTTCGGTGGCGCCTGCCGCCATCGCCCGGGCGGCGGCCCATTCCAGGCAGACCGCCGATGACCCGATGGCGACCGACACCGCTACTTGCAGCAGGGCTGCGGTCTTGGGATCCAGGGCCAGTGCGCGGTCGGGGCAGAGCCCAAGCCTTGCCTGGTCCTCGACGAAGCCTTCCTCGATCATCGCCAGCCTGCGCAGAGTGTCCTGGAATCTCGCCGTCTGTGCCATGTGTCTCCGTTCACCTCCGGGCACCATTGCACCTGGTGCCGGGGCGAGTTTCCTCACCCGGATGACGTGAAAACCCAGGCCGTTACCCTTCCAGCAGTCCCAGCTCCCGGGACCGCGCGACCGCCTCGCTGCGGGTGGAGATGCCCAGCTTCCGGTAGATCGCGGCTGTCTCGGTCTTGATGGTGTTGAGGGACAGGAACAATTCCCCGGCGATCTCACCGAAGCTCAGGTGGGTAGGGAGGAGCGGCAGCAGGCGCAGCTCGGCGGCGGTCAGTGACGATGCCCCGAGGGCGTTCGAACCGCGTTCCCTGGCGAGCCGGGCCCGGAGCGTCTCGGCATCGTCGGCCAGAGTTCCCAGGCCGGGCCGGCGCCTGAGCAGCTCATCGACTTCCCGCATCAGCGTCCTGGCGCCCGCCAGGTCGGCGAGTGCCAGGTGAACGCGGGCGAGTTCGATCCGGACCTGAACAGCGAAATAGGGGAGCGCGTAGGTGAGCAAATGCCGCAGGCGCTGGGCACTGACAAGGTGCTGACGCGCCGCTGGGGCATCGCCCCGGCGCATGGCAATGCGGGCTTGCGCCGTGCAGACCAGCGGCGCGGCGTAGCTTTCCTCGATCCCGGCCCGGCGCAAGGCGATGCCTGCTTGTCCGGCGAGGAGTTCGGCCTGATGCCATTCGCTGCGCGCCATCGCCAGCAGTGATCGTGCGCTCAGCGCCATCACAAGATCATCGTGTGCGCCGGTTTGCTCCGCAATGCTGGCCGCATCCTCCAGCGAGGCTTCGCCACCATCGAGATCCCCGCACAGGACGCGCGCGACGCCCCCCGTGAGCGCGGGCGCCGGAGTCGTGAAGCCTTCCTCCCCGAACCTGCGCACCGCCTCGTCGGCGTCGGCGCGCATCTGCTCGGCCCCGCGCCGGCACAAGACGGCCCGCAGCAGGGCGGCCCACGCCTCAGCGGAAGCGTCATCGGGCGGCACCGCCCCGCCATACTGCCAGCGATCAACCACATCGGCCCACCGCTCGGCGTCGGCTGGCCGGCCCATCACCACGGCCAGGAGCGAGGCCAGCACGGCGACCATCGGGTGCCCCGTGATCCCGCCCCGGCCGTCAAGCCACTGCAACCACCGCTGGACAGTGGCGACCCGGCCTTGCCGGTGGACCGGCACCGCCATTTTCTGCACCAGGCCAGCGGCCATGTCCACGTCGCCGGCCGCGAGGGAATACTCCAGCGCCTCCTCAGGCATGCCGTTCTGCAGGCACCAGGCGGCGGCGCGGCGCCGCAGCACCGGAATTAGACCGGGCGCCTGGCGTTTCAGCTCGGCCAGCAGCATGTCGCGGAACAGATGGTGGTAGCGATACCACTCTCCCCGCCGGTCCAGCGGCACCAGCAGCAAGTTCGACTGAGCCAGTTCCGCCAGTAGCGCGTGGGCTCCGGGCAGCTCGAGCACCGCATCGCACAACGGCCCGCACATGCGCTCCAGCACCGCGGTCCGGGTCAGGAACATCCGCTGCGCCCGAGAGATCCGCGACAAGAACTCCGACTGCATGTACTCGCTGACGAACCGGTCATCGCCGCTGAAAGAGACTGCTGCGCTCGCAAGCGGCCCGCCCTCCCTCAGGTACAGCGCCGCTAGATACAGCCCGGCCGGCCAGCCCTCGGTCCGCCGGTGCAGTTGCGCCACGGCATCCTCGCTCAGCGTGACGTCTGCGTTGCGCAGCAGCGACGACGCCTCCTGGCATGTCAGCGACAGGTCGGCCGGGCCGATCTCCAGAAGCTTGCCCTCGGCGCGCAGCCGCGCGACTCGCAGTGGAGGCTCAGCCCGCCCGGCCAGCACCAGCCGCGAGCCGGTCGGCACGTGATCGGCCAGCACCGACACAGCGGCCCGGCACTCGGAGTTGCGCAGAACGTGCACGTCATCCAAGACCAGCGCGACCGGCGAGGTCATCGACGAAAACGCCGAGCCTAGCCGCGGAACCACCGCACCGGGCACCGAACTCGCCGGCGAGGCCAGGGCATCAAACACCCGCCCGTCGACCGGCTCCACCGCATCCAGCGCCCCGGCGACATAGCTGAGCAAGACCTTCGGATCGTTGTCCGCTTCATCGACCGACACCCACGCGACAGCATGGCCATTGCGCTCGGCCCACTGTGACAACAGCGTCGTCTTCCCATAGCCGGCCGGTGCGACCACCGACACGATCGGACGAGGATCTCCCCCGGCCAGCCGTTCGATCAGCGCCGGACGCCGGACAGTCCCCGGCCGGATCAGGGGACGGCGGACCTTTGACGCCACCAGGTCGAACGCCGCGCGCCGTGATCGGCCGTCTCGTTCACGTACATCGATCTTGCCCATGCTCAGATTCTTGCCCCCGCAAGATTGCCACTCCGAGCGGATCGTACCTCGTCGCCCTGAACGGGAAAGACCAGGGATTGGTCAAGACGGCGTTAGTGCCGGCCCGCGGTTGCCGGGCTTCGGTCGGGGGAGGTGGTGTCGCCGGTGGTGGGCGCGGGAGTTGGGGTGAACCGGGCGGAGGCCACGTATGCGACCACGACCGCCACGATCACCAGCGGCATGACGGCCAGGCCGTCTGAGGCCAGCAGCAGGGAGGCCAGCAAGACAGACGTCAGCGGCAGCCTGAGCATGACGACCGACATCGCGCCGATGCCCATGGCGACGCCGTCGATAAGTGGCAGCCCCGGCAGGTGCGACAGGGCGATGCCGCCCGCGGCCCCGATGAACAGGGCCGGGAAGGTAGGGCCGCCGCGGAAGCTGCTCAGCGACACGCCGTAGGCGAGGCTCTTGCATGCTATGAGCAGCAGCAGCGCGCCGACGGTGTAGCTGGCGCTGTGGGTGATGAGCGGGCCGAGGGCGGATTGCCCGGAGAACAGCACTTCGGAGGATGGCTTTCCGGTGGCTGCGGCGAACGCGATCGCCAGGCCCGCGATTGCCAGGCCGATGACCGGGGTGATCAGCACGATCCGCCGCTCGACATGCGGCCGCAGGAACAGGGCGAGCCACCGGATCCCGGAGCCGATCGGGACGGCGATTACCCCGATCACCAGCGCCCACAAGAATCCGGCGGCCGTGGGCGGCCCGACGTGCGGGAGGCCGGGAACCGCGAGCGAGAACGTGCCGAGCCCGGTCCAGGCGTCCAGGCCGGTGAAGATGAGCGATCCGACGCCCGCGGCCAGCAGGCCAGGGACCAGCACCAGCTGCATCATGGGCCCGCCCAGGCCCGAGGCTTCCATCAGCAGGAACGCGCCGGTCAGGGGCGAGCCGAGCAGGGTGCTGATGGCGGCGAAACTGCCCGCGGCGGCCATCACCGACTGGACTCTGGCCGGAGCGTCCCGCTTGACCAGACGAACCGCAAGGGCGCCGAGCCCGGCGCCCAGGGCGATCAGCGGCCCCTCAGGCCCGAGCACCACGCCCAGGCTCAAGGTGGCAAAGGCCGCGAGCACGATCCCGGGCAGGTCGATCGCGGGTGGAGGGCCCTCGCCCGCCTTGAACCCGTCGGCGGGCGACCGGCCGCCCTTGCCGGGCAGGTACCGGATGGTCAGCGCCACCAGCACGCCAGCCACCACCAGCGGCAAAATGGGCCACCACAGGGGTTCGGCGGAAAAACCCAGCTCCTTGGGCAAGCTGGTGAAGATCCAGCCCTGCAGCTTGCTGACCAGCGCGAGAAAGAAGTAAGCCGCTGCCGAAACGGGAACGCCGACAATAGCGGCAAGCACCAGCAGCACCACATAGCTCCGGGACCGCAGCAGCGCAAGCGGATCGGGCGGGGTCGTCACCAGCGCACCTCCTAGCCTGAGGCCTGACGTCCACGCGGGAAGCAGGCGAGTTGTCGAGCAATCATCACGCGGCGCCGAACGCCAGCGACGCCAGCGCCGCACAGATGACTCCGGGGAGCTGGACCGGGGTACGGCGCGGGATGCACGGCGAAACCAGGCGCTGGCGACGCCCCACCGTTACCCAGCTGGTACCGGATCGCCAGGGCGGCCAGCACAGCGCCGATCACCAGCATCGGCAGCGGCCACCACGCTGGCGCGGTGCTGTAACCGAGCCCGCGCAGGTGGGTGAACAGTTCCTTTTGCAGGTAGCTGACCAGGGCCAGGAAACCCCAGGCGGCCGCGGAGATGGGCACGCCCAGGATCGCCGCCACGGCCAGCAACCGGACGTAGGCGCGGCTGCGCAACAGGGCGAGGGGATCCGCGGGTGTGGTCACATCAAGCCTCCAGCCTCCGGCTTGCCATGGTCAGCCCAGGCGTACCAGGGCGCTGACGGCCAGGTAGGCGCCGAGGATCAAGGTGGTGTAGGCGATGAGCTGGCGGGTGTGGCCTGCCAGCCACTGCTGGGAGCGCTTCAGGAACGCCTTGGTGGCCTCGGGCCGCAGCTCCAGGAACGCGAACGGGATGATGATCAGCAAGAACTCGATGAGCACAAAGAGGATGACGCCGATGATCTGGTTCGCGGTCGAGGATTTGCTGGTGATCAGGATGTGCAGCCCGGTGAGATAGGCGGCGCCGGGGATGCCGCACACCGCGCCGATCAGCATGGCCAGGCCGAGCCGCGGCTCGGCCAGCATCCGCTCGGCCCAGTTGTCCTTCTTCTCCTTCTGCGGTGCTCCCGGCTGGATGTTCCCGGCCGGGACTGGCTGCTTGCGCCGCCCGTGCAGGCGGCCGGTAGCGACCAGCGCGCCGACCGCGAGCAGCAGCAGGCCGAGGGCCAGGTCGACGCCCGCGCTGACCGTTTTCTGGGAGTTGATGGCGTCGAGGTGGAAGACGAGCACGTCCAGCAGGCCGATGGTGATGCCCACGGTGAAGCCGCCGAGCAGGATGCACAGGAACATCGCCCGGGGCCGCCGGTTCTCGATCAGCAGCAGGTCGATGGCCAGCAGTTTCGGGTTCAGCGCCGCGAAGAACGCCAGCGCGAAGAACTCGGCGCTCATCGCCGGTCAGCTAGCATCTGTCATCGTCTCCCGTGAGCGGGATACCTTTCTCAGTGGCCATCCTGGGATGGGGACGGGCTGCCGAGGATGGGCAGGGCGCCGCCCTCGGCCGCCTCACGCTCCTCCTTATCCGGCAGTCCCCGCACGAGCCCGATGACCATGACGGCGATGGCGGCGCCGATCACCGGCCCGGCCACATACACCCACCACCCCGTGTAGTCGGTGCTGACGATATCGGGCCCCAGGGTGCGGGCCGGGTTCATTGAGGCGCCGCTGATCGGGCTGGCGAACAGGCCCAGCAGCGCGACCGTCGAGCCGACCGCGATGGCCGCGTTGTGGCCGATGCTCCGGCCCCCGGTGGCGGTGTTGAGGATGACCGACACCAGTATCGCGGTCAGTACGGTCTCCATCACCAGCGACTTCCACTCCCCGCCGGGGGTGGAGATCGGGTAGTTCCCGCCCGCGCTCACATCCCCGAACATCAGCTGCAGGAACAGCGCGGCACAGATCGCCCCGCCGAACTGGACCACCCAGTACGGCACCACCCATTTGGCGGGGAACACCCCGCGGGCGGTGAAACCGAAGGTCACCGCCGGGTTGATGTGCAGCCCCGACAGCGGCCCCCAGGCGTAGATCATGGCCATCACCACCGCCCCGGGCGCGATCACCGCCGCGGTCCGGCTGATCGGGCCGCCGCCCACGTAATGGTTGATCACCCCGGACCCGGCGGCCACCGTCACCAGCACGAACGTGCCCAGGAACTCGATGATCAGCCGGATCCACAACGGCCGCTGCCGCAGGGTGTCTTCCTCGAACCGGATTAGGTAGCGGCGCCCGAGCGATGAGGCGTGCTCGGCGTCCATACCATCGGTGGTGACATCTGCCATGGCGCAGCCTTTCCATGTTTGGCTTCCGGCCTGGACGGGGCCGGGGCCCGAGTGTCAGATTTCGGTGGCCGCCTCGGCTCTGCCGTCTTTGACGGCGGCCTGGAGCGCGGCGTAGTCGCGTTCGTTCTGGTCGACGTAGGTTTCGGCGAAGTCGGCGACCGCCTGGTCGAAGGCTCTGGCACGCCACCCTCAATCTTCACAGTCATGCCATTCCCTTCCGCCTATGCCGGAACTGTCAGTAACCGTCTGGTTCTTCCAGCGCGGCGGCGATGTCATAGCCGAGTGCGGTCGCCACCTCGGGCGCGGCGGCGACGACCCGGCCGAGCCCGGTCACCGGGGCGATCGCCAGCAGCACGTC